>Ga0190265_10001730_pt1 | contig 14394 bp, 12 predicted proteins | sample Popmic124T_FD_133135 | JGI IMG/M metagenome (GOLD analysis project Ga0190265, IMG submission 133135) | Populus adjacent soil microbial communities from riparian zone of Indian Creek, Utah, USA - 124 T | ecosystem: Environmental > Terrestrial > Soil > Riparian zone | place: USA: Utah | collected...
GCGCTTGGCGGTGGCGATTGCGTCGTGCATGGGTCGATTCTAGGCGCGATTACCACGCCCCTCGGCCGGTCGCAAGACCGCGGGGTACGACACGTCTCTGGCATCCGCCGTCGGTAGAGTTGACCCATGCCCCCAAAGCCCATCAAGGCCGTCATCCCCGCCGCCGGTCTCGGAACGCGGTTCCTGCCCGCCACGAAAGCCATGCCTAAGGAGATGCTGCCTGTCGTCGACAAGCCGGCGATCCAGTACGTCGTGGAGGAGGCTGCACAAGCGGGCATCACCGACATTCTGGTGATCATCGGTCGCAACAAGAACGCGATCTCGAACCACTTCGACGCGGTGCCCGAGCTCGAGGTGAAGCTCAAGGACAAGGGCGATGACGAGCGTCTGCGGCGGGTGATGGCATCCAGCGACATGGCTGACATCCACTTCGTGCGTCAGGGTGAGCCCAAGGGGCTCGGCCACGCCGTCTCCCGCGCCCGCGCCCATGTCGGAGACTCGCCGTTCGCGGTGCTCCTGGGTGACGACCTCATCGACGAGCGCGACCCACTGCTGACGACCATGATCGAGCAGCACGAGCGGGGCGGAGCGACGGTCATCGCGCTCATGGAGGTCGACCCCGACCACATCCACATGTACGGGGCCGCCGCCGTCGAGGCGACCGATGACCCCAGCATCGTGCGCGTGACGGGTCTGGTCGAAAAGCCCAAGCGCGAAGACGCCCCATCGAATCTCGCGATCATCGGCCGCTACGTGCTGACCCCGGCGATCTTCGACATCCTCGAGCGCACCGAGCCGGGCAAGGGCGGCGAGATCCAGCTCACCGACGCCCTCCAGGAACTCGCGGCCGATCCCGAGGGCCCGGGCGTTTACGGCGTGGTTTTCCGTGGTCGTCGGTATGACACCGGCGATAGAGTGGACTACATCAAGGCCATCGTGCAGCTTGCCGCAGATCGCGATGATCTCGGCCCCGAGCTGCGACCCTGGTTCAAGGAGTTCGCGGCGACCCTGTAGCGCCGCCCGTTCGAGGGGGCTGTCGTGGATCTGACGACTCCTCGTCGGCATGGGAACGTAGGCATCCGCCTCGTTCGGCAGCGCGATGCGCGTGTGCTTCAGCGGGAGCTGATGTCGAATCGGGCGTGGCTCCAACCATGGGAGGCGACCAGCCCCGACGGGCCGGTGTCGTTCGACATGCGCATGGGCGTTCGCCGCCTGCTGCAGCAGTATCGGGACGGGACGGGTGTGCCGTTCGTCATGGAGGATGACGGAGAGCTCGCCGGCCAGCTCAACGTGTGGGGGATCGCGCGCGGGTCGCTCGCCTCGGCCACGATCGGCTACTGGGTCAGTGAACGATTCGCCGGCCGCGGGATCACGACCACCGCGGTCGCGCTGGCGACCGACGTGGTCTTCGACGAGATGCGTCTGCACCGGATGGAGATCTGCATCCGTCCGGAGAACCAGTCGAGCCTCCGGGTGGTCGAAAAGCTCGGCTTCCGCTACGAAGGCCTGCGGCGCCGCTTCATTCACATCAACGGCGACTGGCGCGACCACTATGCGTTCGCGCTCACCCGGGAGGACGTGCCTGAAGGGGTGCTGCAGCGCTGGGTGCAGGGGCGAGCACCGCAGGATGCCGCCACGGTGCCTCCGGGCGATCGCTCGCACGCCTGATGCTTCGTCGATTCGCAGGTCCGACACGCGACAGGATGCCACGGTAGAAGCATCCTGTCGCATACCGTTGTCGGCATGGGCGAGCAGGTGTTGGGCGGTGGAGTGATCGTCCTCGTCTCCGTGCTCCTGTGGCTGGTCTACCTCCTCCCTTCGTGGCACAGTCGGCACCAGTTCGATGCGGCCGAGCGCAACGCCGTTCGCCTGAACCAGGCGCTGCGCGTGCTCGCCGAAACGAGTGAGACGCCGCATGAGGTGCGACTCGAACTGAACGCACGAACGGCGATGGCTCAGCAGAAGCTCGCGCGGCGGGCTGTCGCGGAGCGCGAGCAAGCGGCGCTCGAGCAGGCGCGAATCGACCTCGAGCACGCGCAGATCGAGCGCGAGCAGGCACGCGCCGAGCGGGCAGCCGCCCGGGCGCTGCCGACGTCCCGTCGCGCGCGCGCGAGGCGCAGGACGCGACTTGCGCTGACCGTCGTCGGTCTCGCAGCCGTCGGCTTCAGTGTGTGGGGCGGATGGCTCGTGGTCACGACCGGCTCGCAGGTCGCCCTCTGGTCGGGGGTTGTCTTTGCGGCCGTCTGCGGGCTTCTTCTGCAGCGGATGACCCGGGTGGGTGCGCGTGCCGTCAGTCGCGTCCCCGTGGCCGATACCGAGGGGCGTGCCCTCGGTGCGCTCCAAGACGTTCCCCTCGCGAGCGCCGCCACCGCAGGGTGGGCGCCACGTGAACTGCCACGACCCCTCACCTCGTCGGCCGGTTCTCGTGCCGCCGCGGTGCTCGACGCCGCCGCCGCGCGTGAAGCGCTGCGGCAGGCGGCATCCGACGAAGCACTCCGCCACCGCGCCACCGAGATGCAGCCTCCATCGATCGCCGTCGCACGCGCGGCCAGGCAGAGTGCTGAGGCCGCAGGGTTCACGAAGATGGGATATGTCGACGATGCAGAAATCGAGGCGCACGTGCGTCGGCTCCTCGCGAGCCGGACGGGCTGACGACTGCTCGGGGAGCTCTCGGACGGCGTGATAACCTATCGGAGGTTCACGGGCCTGTGGCGCAGTTGGTAGCGCGCCTCGTTCGCATCGAGGAGGTCAGGGGTTCAAATCCCCTCAGGTCCACCGACGAATCCCCGGTCAGATTACGCATCTGACCGGGGATTCTCTGCTCCCAGACGGACGGGTCGACGATCTGAAGCCCGCCGCGCCGCAAGGGAGGAGATGTGCAATCGGGAGGTCGGATTAGGCGATCTCGGGCCTCCGTACGTGCACTTCTCCTCCCGCACTGCCCGGTGCGGTGAGGGCGGTCAGCTGTTAGCCCGCGAAAGCGTGCTGGCGCGCGCCGGCGGCCAGCCTTTCGGCTGCGATGCCCTCGGCCGCTTCGAGCGGAGTGACACCGCGCGATTCCGCCTCGTCGAAGATGTGGCGCACGGTGTCGCCGATCGCGGCGACCCGTCCCATGATCTCGTCGCGGCTGCCGAGGTGCTTCGCCTCGAGATCCAGATAGATCACCCCGCCCGCATTGACGACGAAGTCGGGTGCGTAGAGGATGCCGCGCTTGGCCAGACGCTCTGCTCCGGAGTGATCGGCGAGCGGGTTGTTCGCGGGGCCGCACACCGCTCGTGCGTCGAGCATGTCGATGACGTCGTCGGTGAGCAGTCCGCCGATGCCGGCAGGCACGAACACGTCGGCGGGAACGAGGTGCTCCTCACCGGGCGCGATCCAATCGGCGCCGAGCTGAAGTGCGAGATCGCGCTTGGCCGGGTTGACATCGGTCACCGTGAGTCTGGCGCCCTCGGTGCTGAGGCGTACCGCGAGTCGGCTGCCGACCTGACCCATGCCGGAGATGGTGATGCGACGTCCGTCGACCGCCGAGGAACCGGTCACGCGCTCGAGGGTGGCCCGCAGCGACTCGTAGACACCGAGGCTCGTCGGACCCGCGGGTTCCCCCGAGCCGCCACCGGCCTCGGGAAGCCCCACCACGTGCTCGGTCCGCTCGCTCACCGTCAGCATGTCCTCGGTGGTCGAACCGACGTCTTCCGCCGTGCGGTACAGCCCGCTGAGCGACTCGACGGCATCGCCCAGATCGAGGAAGGCGGCACGGCGGCGCTCAGCATCCAGCACAGTGCCTTCCGGCAGCGCGATCACAGATTTGCCACCGCCTGCATCGAGTCCGGCCGCGGCGTTCTTGAGGGTCATCGCCGCCGACAGGCGAAGCGCATCGCCGAGAGCGTCGCTCCAGTGCGGGTAGCTCCACAGTCGCGCACCGCCGAGAGCCGATCCGAGCACCGACGAATGCAGCGCAACCGCGATGAAGAGCCCACTGCGCCGGCCGGTCAGGGTCTCGACGCGTTCGTGGCGGAAGTCGGGAAGGGGCAGGGTCGCAGACATCGTGGTCCTCATCGATCAGCCGCCGCGGGTCTTCGTGGGACCGGGCGGACGCGTGCGGATGGGCGGCATTGCGGCATCCACTCCCATTGCACCACTGCCTCGCCGATTGTTCAACGTCCCGCGCGGGAACTGAGCAATCTGCGTAGCGAACGAGCGTGGGAGGAGTGCGAAGAGTGCTAAGTCGTCACCCGATCAGACATCGTCGTCGCCGGGACCTCGAGCCCGCTCGATGGTCCACTCAGCGCTCGCAGCGCGTAAAGGATCGTAGCGAGGTCGACGAGCTCCTGAATGAGCGCGCCTGCGACTGCGGGGATGACGCCTGTGGTGGCGACGAGCATGAGTGCGATGCTGATCGTGATGCCGATCCAGATCGCGGCATAGGCGACCCGCAAAGTGTGGCGTCCGATCGAGACAGCCTCGACGACCTTCGCGAGCGAGTCCTTCAGGATCACCGCATCCGCGGCTTCCCCCGCCGCAGTCGCGCCCTTAGCGCCCATCGCGATGCCGATGTCAGCTGCGGCGAGCACCGGGGCGTCGTTCACCCCGTCGCCGACCATGAGCACGGGGCGGGGTTGCAGCTGAGCCGCGAGGTGCACCTTCTCGGGCGGAAGAAGTTCGGCGTGCACGGTCGTGATGCCCACACTCTGGGCGATGGACTCCGCCGTCGGCTGCGCGTCTCCGGTGAGCATGACGATTCGCTCCACGCCGTGCGCGCGCAGCCACGACACGACCGCCCGCGACTCGGGGCGAGGGTCGTCGGCCAGCACGAGCACCCCGGCGAAACGTCCGTCGATCGCGACATACGCCGCGGCCCAACCCGGCTCGAGTCGTGCTCGTTCGGTGTCGGAGGCGAGCGATGCGATGTAGGCGGGCTTCCCGACGACGACGACGCGCCCGCCGATCGTCGCGGTCACCCCGTTGGTCGCGACCTCGCGAGCGTCGGTGGCGGCCGTGATCGCGAGACCGCGATCGGTGGCCGCTCGCCTGATGCCCTCGGCGAGCACGTGGCTCGAGTACTGCTCGGCGGATGCCGCGAGCCGGAGAACCTCGTCGGCGTCGAAGTCGCCGGCAGCCCGTACCTCCAACACGTCGGGTCGACCCTGGGTCAGGGTGCCGGTTTTGTCGAACGCGGCCGAGCGGACGCGCGCGAGCTGTTCGATCACGGCCCCGCCCTTGATGATGATGCCCGCCTTCGCCGCGCGCGAGAGTCCGCCGAGGAAGGCGACCGGAGCGGCGATGAGCAGCGGGCAGGGCGTGGCGAGCACGAGCACTTCCGCGAATCGCGTGGGGTCGCCCGAGGTGCCCCAAGCCGCACCGGCGATCACGAGGGAGACCGCTGTGAACGGGATGGCGAACCGGTCGGCGAGCCGGACGACGGGGGCTCGCGACTCCTGGGCGTCGCGCACGAGAGCGACGATCTGCTGGTACTGGCTGTCGGTACTGCGCCGCACTGCGCGGATCCGCACCGCGCGCGACCCGTTGATCGCGCCGGACGGTACCTCTTCGCCCCTGCTGCGCGCCACCGGCAGGCTCTCGCCGGTCAGCGACGACTCGTCGAACGAGCCCGACTCCGAAAGCAGAACGCCATCGACAGGCACGATCTCAGACGGGCGGATGAGCACCACATCGCCGATGCGGACGTCGTCCGCAGCGACATCGTTCGCCTCATCTGAGACGGCGTCGTCAGGATGGACGATCACGTGGGCGGTCTGCGGTGAGCGGTCGAGCAGGGCAGTGAGCTCCTTCTTGGCGCGACGGCCCGCGTAGTCCTCGAGCGCCTCACCGCCCGACAGCATGAGGACGATGATGAGGGATGCCACGTACTCGCCGACCGCGAGCGTCGCGACCATCGCGACCACCGCGAGCACGTCGAGTCCGACGTGTCCTCGCATGACGTCGCGGACCATGCCGATGAGCGTCCACACGATGACAGCGGACACGTAGAGCGTCGCGACCCAGCGGCTCGCGCGGTCCATGTCGACGAGATCGAGCGCGAGCACCACGATACCGACGACGACGGTGGCCGTGATCACGGGGTAGCGCGTCAGGGCACGCAGGATGTGGCGCACGTGCCCATCCTCGCGCAGTGCGAAGGTCCGGCGCCACGGAGGGCAGGTCCGCCTCCCGGCCGCGCGCAAGGTGGCTACCGGGCGGTGATGGACGGGAGTAGCGTCTGGGCGGGGGAGTGAGGTACTGCAGGAGAAGGGGAGTCGGTCATGTTCGAACAAGCACGTGGGGTCGCCGTCATCGCGGCGTCCGATCTCGCCCGCGCCCGATCGTTTTACGAGGGCGTACTGGGCCTGACACCGGAGGAGGTCCGCGGAGATGCCGACCTCGTGATCTATCGGTTCGCCGGCGTCCCGCTGATGCTCTATCGGACGACGTTCGCCGGAACGGCGAAGAATACGGTCTTCGCGCTCGACACCCAAGACCTCGACGGCGATATGGCGTCGTTGCGCGCAAGGGGGGTGGAGTTCCTGGAGTACGACTTCCCCGAGTTCAAGACGGTCGACGGGGTGGCCGAACTCGGCGGCGAGCGCTCCGCGTGGTTCGCCGACAGCGAGGGGAACGTCCTCGGACTGTTCCAGCGAGTCTGAACCTGTGCCGCCGAATGCCTAGGCTGGTCGGGTGACCGACCAGCTCTCCGCGCGCAGCCGCATCGTCCAGGATTCCCTTCGAGCAGCGGGGATCGACGGTGAGATCGTCGTGCTTCCGGATGCCGCATCCACCGCGCCGCTCGCCGCAGCCGCACTCGGGGTCGAGGTGGGTGCGATCGCGAACAGCCTCGTGTTCTGGGCGGACGGCGCGCCCCTCCTCGTGATGACCAGCGGCGCGCACCGCGTCGACACCGGCGCGCTCGCCGCGCGGATCGGTCGCGATGACATCCGCCGTGCGACAGCCGAGCAGGTGCGGGATGCGACAGGTCAGGCGATCGGCGGAGTGGCACCCACGGGGCATCCGTCGCCGCTGATGACGATCGTCGACGAGGACCTCGCCGGCTACTCCGAGATCTGGGCGGCCGGCGGCACGCCGCACACCGTTTTCCCGATGACGTTCGACGAGCTTGTCGCGCTCACCGGGGGCACGGTCTCGAAGGTCGACTGACGCGCGTCGAGCGCCGGCGCGGCTCAGTCCGGCAACGGGAAGCGGAGCGTCGCCGCGACGGGTGACCCGTCGATGAGGTCGGCGTTGCGCACCGCGCGCACACTGCCGCCGGCGCGCAGCACGCGGGCCGCAATCTCGTCGACGAGTGCGTACGTGTCGGGTCCGGGTTCCGCAGCCCGCGAGACACGGCCGAACTCATCGATCGTGCCCTCCTCGGTCCAGTCCATGTTGAAGTGGAGATCCTCGACTGCGGCGGCTGCGGCTGCGGCCGCCACCTCGGCCAAGCGACTGGTCGCCAGCCCGTTCGCGCGCAGCGTGCCGAAGTTCTCGCGCCACGCGTCGAGTTCGGCCGCGTAATGGTCGTCGAGAATGTCGCGCACGAGGTCTGACAGACGTTGGTCGTCGAGCGAGTCAGGGTGCGCCTCGATGCCGGTCTCGAGCAGCACAGGGTGGGTGTTGACCTCGCGGTATGCCGGCTCGAGGTCGGCGGACGCGGCCAGGACGAGCGGGACATCGTCGGGGACGACCTTGACGACGGCATCTTGCACGACGCGCGCGAAGCGCTCCCGCTCGGGGCGGTCGCCGGTCGCGCCGTCAGCACGATGCCGATCGAATCGGCCGTCGGTAGCGGTCCGCTCGAGCATCAGCGCGTGATCGTCCGGCAGGTCGAGTGGGTGCTCGAGGGAACGATGATCCGGTCCGAACTCGACCAGCCGCGCGCCGCCCTGAGTCAGCTCCACCACGAAGGCGCGCTGCGGAAATGCGATGGCGCGAAGGAGCGTGCCGATGTGGAACCGGTCACCCGTTGCGACGTGGGGCTCGACGGCGTTCGCGAGCCGGAATGCCTCGAATCGGCTGGGCGCAGCCAGCAGCACGAGCGAGCGCGACTGATGCGTCCAGAATTCGTCGTCATCGCCCAGGGCGCGCAACCGGTCGATGACCTCACCCGCCGCACCGCGCGGCAAGTCTTTCTGCTCGAGTTCGCGTGCGGCGTCGTCGATCGCGTTGCGCAGCGCGATGCGGATCCGCTCGTGATCGCTCGGCAATGGCGAGGAGGGCAACGTGATCGTGACGCTGGCATCGTCGCGGTGATCGATGATGTCGAGCAGGTGTTCGATGTCTGGGATGTCTGCGGGCAACATGTGGTCACTGTAAGCAGCCTCACGCGCGCCGCGCGAGGGGGTTGCGAGTCATCGACGTCTGGTCTAACCCTCGGCGTGGCGCACCGCAGCGAGGACCTCCCGTGCCGTGATCGCCGCCGCCGCCGACCACGCCTGTGGGCGGCACGCAGCCGGGTAGGGAAGTGGGCCGGACACGGCGGTGGCCGGATCGCCACTGTGCAGCTCAGGCACCCGGTATCCGAATCCCTCGGCCGTCCGCAGCATGCCCTCGACCACCGTCGCGGCGGTCTCGACGAGGCCGGCGCGCAACATGCCCCGGGCGATGATCGCGGTGTCGTGGGTCCACACGCTGCCTCCGTGGTAGCTGAGCGGCCAATACCCGGCAGCCGCCGTCGACATCGTTCGGATGCCGAACCCCGACAGCATGCTGGGTCCGGTCAGCAGCGCCGCGACGTCGCGTTCCTGATCCGGGTCGAGGATGCCCGTCCCCAGCAGGTGCCCGATGTTGCTGGTGAGTGTGTCCACCCCGCGTCCGTGGGCGTCCAGCGCGACGGCGGGGTAGCTGCCTTCAGGAGTCGTCACCCAGAAGCGATCGGCGAATCTCTGCCGCAGGCGGGCTGCCCAGTCCCGTGCGGCGGCGCCTCCCCCCTCGTCGAGCACATCGAGCACGCGGGCGCCGGCCATCGCAGCCTCGTAGGCATAGCCCTGCACCTCGCACAGCGCGATGGGACCCTCCGCGAGCGAGCCATCCCGCCACTGGATGGAGTCTCCCGAGTCCTTCCAGCCCTGATTGGCCAGGCCTGTGCCGGAGCGGTCGTAGTACGAAACGAACTCGTCACCGTGGCCGACGATCCAGGCGAGACACCCGCGCAGCGCCGGCAGCAGGGCTCGCACCTCGGACGGCGGCATCCCGGTGTCGACCGTCTCAGCGAGCAGGGCTACCCACAGCGCCGTCGCGTCCACGGTGCCGTAGTACACCGGCGGCAGCGAGAATCCTTCGCCCGGCACCTCGAACGCAGCCGCCCGCAGCTCGTGCAGGATCTTGCCGGGCTCCTCGGCGGTGGTCGGATCGACGCGCTGCCCCTGCGCACGGGCCAGAACGCGGAGAGTGGATGCCGCCACCGCCGGGTCGGCGGACAGTGCGAGCCTTGCCGTCCACAGCGAGTCGCGCCCGAAGAGCGTGAAGAACCACGGTGCGCCGGCGGCATAGAACTCGTCTTCGGGGTGATCGGGGAGGGCGAGGCGCAGGGCGTCGAGATCCGCCGACGCCGCCGTGACCCAACGGTCGGCGCGGTCGTCTCCCGATTCGCCTTCGATGGGGAGCCGGCGCTGCGTGCGCGCAGGTCGTACCACCATGACCGGGTCGGCCATGCGCACCCGCCACATCGCCTCTACTGAGCCGCGGGGCGGAATCTCCAAGGTCCACGTGACGACGACGCGGTCGCCGTCGATCTCCCCATCGTCTCCGACATGCACCGTGCCGTCTGTCGCAAGGTCGATTCGCTGCAGGCCCGCCGTCAGAACGAACGAGTCCGCCTCGGCCGCGCCTTCCCAGGACCGAGGCTGCGGCATCCCGGCCTTCACCGCGTGCATCGTCGAGAACTCGGGCTCGAGCTCCAGTCTGATGCGCGCGGCGATCGGGTGCATGAGGTGCGAGGTGACCGTGATCCGCTCGAGGACCTCCCCGGGTTCGACCGCGCGCTCGCGGGTGAGCCGCACTTTCGGATCGGCGCTCACGTCGTCGAGGCCGCGCAGCAGCGCGTAGAAGGAGACGTGAGTGGCCCCCTGGGCCGCCACGCCGATCGGCTCGATGTCCGTTCCGGTCACGGCGAGCGTCGCACTCCGGATGAAGCGGGTGTCACCGTGGTAGATCCCGTCGATCGCACCCGCACTGAGATCGCCGTCGGCGCGCGACCACACCTGGGTGGGTGCTCGCAACGCGACGACAGCATCGTTCAGCAGCGGCTGGAGCGCATGCTCCCCGCTCGGTGATCCGGTCATCCCTTGAGTGCTCCTTCGGTGGTGCTCATGATCTTCTTCTGGAAGATGAAGAACATCAGCGCGACGGGAATCGTCATGATCACGGATGCCGCGAGTTTGATCGGGTATTGGCTGCCCTGGCTGAGCTGCCCCGACGCGAGTGACGCGACACCCTTGGTCAGCGTCGTGAGCTCGGGTGACTGCGTGGACACGATGAAGTGGCTGAGCTCGTTCCATGAGCCCTGGAACGACAGGATGATGATCGTGATGAGCGCGGGACGGGCCATGGGCAGCACGACCGACCAGAACACCCGGAACGTTCCCGCACCGTCGATGCGGGCCTGCTCTTCGATCGAGACAGGAATCGACTCGAAGAAGTTCTTCATGATGAATACTCCCGCCGCGTCCACGAGCAGTGGCAGGATCATTCCGGCATACGAGTCATAGATGCCGATCTGGTTCAGAACCAGAAACCGGGGGATCAGCAGCACGACGCCGGGCACGGCCATGACGGCGATGACCAGAGCGAAGATGACACCTCGCCCACGGAAGTGCAGCCTCGCGAGCGCGTAGCCCGCGAGCGACACGAAGAACACGCGACCCAGGGTCACACTGATGGTCACGATCGTCGAGTTCATGAACCACAGCGGGAAGGCACTGCGGCCGAACAGCGTCTCGTACGCGGCCCACGAGAACACGTTGGGGATGAGCGAGATCGGGTCGACCGCGGCTTCGGCATCCGACTTGAAAGAGGTCGCCACCGCCACGAGGAACGGGTAGATGTAGATGATCGCGAGCGCGACGAGGAGTGCGTAGAGGAGGATCTGTCCCCAGAGCCGCTTGCTCGGTCCGCTGCGCACGCGCCGGGGCGGACGAGCCTCTGAAACGACGGCGGTGTCGCCGACGGCTGTCACGGTCATGACCGCTGCCCCCTGACTTGATATCGCCGTGCCCGGCGCTTGGACACGGGACGCTCGCGCAGCAGCCAGCGCTGCACGATGGTGAAGAAGATGATGATGACGAACAGGATGAACGCGATCGCGGAGCCCTGCCCCCAGTCCTGACTGATGAACGCCGACTGGTAGGACAGGTACGCCGGTGTGAGCGTCGTCTTGCCCGGCCCACCCTGCGTGCCCGTATAGATCTGCTCGAACATCTGCCAGCAGCCGATCAGCCCCAGCGTGAGCACGGTGAACAGCGTCGGGCGCAGCTGCGGCAAGGTGATGTGCCAGAATCGCTGCCAGCCCGTCGCGCCGTCCATCATGCCGGCCTCGCCGAGCTCCACGCCCACACCCTGGAGTGCGGCCACGAACAGCAGCATGAACGTGCCGCTCGTGGTGAAGACGGCCATCAGGATGAATGCGGACAGCGCGACCGACGGGCCTGCGAGCCATTCCCACCACGTGATCCCGAGGAATCCGCTGCTGACGAGGGCCTCGGGCCCCGCTCCGAGCCCGACGGCTCCCGCCGCGATGTGGACGATGCCCCTGGGGTCGCTGAACCAGTTCGGACCGTTGATCCCGAACCATGACAGCACCTCGTTGATGACGCCGTTGGTCGAGAACAGGAACAGCCACAGCACCACGATCGCGACCGTGCTGGTGACGGATGGGAAGTAGAAGGCCGTGCGGAACACTCCCCGGCCACGAAGGATCGCGCGGCTGACCAGCACGGCCAGGAACAGCGAGAGGATCGTCTGCAGCGGCACGACCAGCAGCGTGTACCAGGCGATGTTGCGCAGAGAGATGCCGAAGTTGCGTTCGGGCAGACCGCCCCCCGTCGTGACCGCGGCGTAGTTGTCGAGGCCGACGAAACTCACGTTGCCCGACAGGGGACTGCCCCGGCCGGTCCAATCCGACACACTCACCCACAGCGCCATGAGCACCGGGATGAACAGGAAGACGCCGAGGATGATGATGATCGGCGCCGTGAAGACCCACCCGGCGACCCCCTCGCCGGTCCGGATGCGTGAGGGTCCGGACCGGCGAGGGGCGATGACCCGAGTAGTCATGTCAGCCGGTCACAGCCTCGAGGTTGGCCTGGACCGAGTCGAGGATCTGCTGCGGGTCGCCGGTCTTGAGCGACTCGAGTTGTGCGTTGAAGTCGGCGATGACGTCGACCGACCCCTCCTGATTGGGCGGGAACTGTGCGTAGTCTGCACCGGTGAGAAAGGCTCCCAGGTCGGGATTCGCGTCGGTCCACGCATCGGCCGCCGATGCGATCGAGGGCATCGGTCCGAAAGCCTCCGAGAACGCGAGCTGCTGCTCGGTGCTGGTGAGGTATTCGACCAGCTCGAGCGCCGCTTGCTGATTCGGACTGTCTGCGGCCATGCCCCAGCAGTTGGTGAACTGGAGGGTGCCCTGGCCTGCCGGGCCCGCCGGCAGCTCGGCGACGATGTAGGGCACGTCCGGGAAGTCGGCGCTCATCGCACCGCCGATCCAGTTTCCTTCGATGACCATGGCGGCCAGCTGCTTTCCGAAGGCTTCGCCGCCCCATCCCGCACCGATGTCGGAGGAGTACGCGAACGTGCCGTCCACCATGTGCTCCTGGACGTACTCGAGCGCCTCGACGTTCTCGGAGCTGTTCGCGATCGCCTCGCCATCGACCACCATGCCGCCGCCCGCCTGCGCCATGAAGGTGCCTACGCGCTGATACTCCGGGCCGAACGCCAGTCCGACGCGCCCATCGGTGGTCAGCGCGCTGCTGACGGCCGACAACTCCTCCCAGGTCGTCGGAATGTCGGCTTCGGTGAAACCGGCTGCCTCCCACAGATCGGTGTTGATGATCAGGGCGAGCGTCGAGAAGTCCTTCGGCGCACAGTAGAACTCGTCCTCGACCGTGAAGTTCTCGACGAGCGACGGGTAGAAGTCATCGATGTTCTCGAGCTCGGAGCCGTATGCGACGAGAGAGCCGTTGCCGGCGTAGCCAGCGATCGCCTCCGGGGCGAGGTAGAAGAGGTCTGGGGGCGACCCCGCGGCGAACCCCTGCGACAGCTGCTGGGGAAGGTCGTTCGCCACCGATACCGTGGCATCGACCCCGGACTCCGCCGACCACGCTGCGACGGCTTCCTCGACGGCTGCCGTCTCGGCTTCGCCGCTCGAGCCGATCAGGATCGACAGGGCGTCGTCGGAGGACGTGAGCCCACCGTCGCCGGCGTCGCCCGAGTCGCCCGTGTCGTCGAACCCGGACCCTCCACAGCCGCTCAGGACCAGTGCTCCCGCGACCACGAGTGCTCCCGCGCTCGCGAGCGCGCGTGTGTTGCTTGTCATGTTCGTCTCCTTTGAGAACAAGTGCAGGCGGCCCGTGTCGCGCCCTGGATGCTCTGGGCCGCGGTGGGGGACTGAGTGTGCATCCAGTTGTTTGAACGATCAAATTGGATCGACAAGTGAAACGTAGGAGTCTGACGGCGACCATGTCAAGCCCCTTGCGCGATAGCATGCGAAAGCGATTTGAACGTTCCGATGCCCGAGAATCCGGGAGCCCGCATGACCAAGCCGCCGACCGTCGAGGACGTTGCGCGTGTCGCGGGCGTGTCGCGCCAGACGGTCTCGAATGTCCTCAACTCGCCCCACATCGTTCGCGACCAGACGCGTGAGCGGGTGCAGCGTGCGATCGCCGACCTCGCGTACCGCCCTCACGCTGCGGCGCGCCGGCTGCGCACCCGTCGCAGTTCGACGATCGGCATCCATCTCGACCCATACTCGGGGGGGATCTCCGGCGTGATCCTCGATCGCTTCGTACATGCGCTGACCGAACTCGCCAGCGAACGCGGCATGCGCGTGCTCATCTACGGCGCACACAGCGCCGAGGAGGAGATCGCGCGACTCGGTGATCTCGTCGACGGCGCCGAGATCGATGCGGTCGTGATCACCGGCACCTTCTTCGGCGACCCCCGCACCGGATGGCTCCTCGATCGCGGTGTGCCGTTCGTCTCGTTCGGCCGTCCGTGGGGAGGCGAAGACGTCTATCGATCGAAGCACACCTGGGTTGACGTCGACGGCGCGGCCGGCACGCGGGCGGCGACGCGGCACGCACTGGCCACGGGTGGGAGCCGGGTCGGCTTCTTCGGCTGGCCGTCCGGCAGTGGCACGGGCGATGACCGCGAGCGCGGGTGGCGGGAAGCGATGACGGATGCCGGAGCCAC
>Ga0190265_10001731_pt1 | contig 14388 bp, 9 predicted proteins | sample Popmic124T_FD_133135 | JGI IMG/M metagenome (GOLD analysis project Ga0190265, IMG submission 133135) | Populus adjacent soil microbial communities from riparian zone of Indian Creek, Utah, USA - 124 T | ecosystem: Environmental > Terrestrial > Soil > Riparian zone | place: USA: Utah | collected...
ACAACGGAGTCGCGCGCCGATTCAGAGGCTGGCAGATAAAGTTGCGGCTTACTTCGTTCCGGCGGTGATTCTGGTTGCCATCGTGACTCTCATAGTGTGGGCTTTGGTCGGACCTGAGCCACGCATGGCAAACGCGATTATCAACGCAGTCGCAGTACTGATAATCGCGTGCCCGTGTGCCCTGGGTCTGGCCACGCCAATGTCGGTAATGGTTGCGACCGGTAAAGCCGCCCAAGCAGGCGTGTTGTTCAGAGACGCTCGAGCGATCGAAGTACTTCGCGAGGTCGACACGCTGGTTGTTGACAAGACAGGCACATTAACTGAAGGCAAACCAAAACTGGTGACGATCCTGCCGGTTCAAGGCCGAGATGAGAATGAACTACTTACCTTAGCGGGAAGCCTGGAGCGCAACAGCGAACACCCCCTTGCCTCTGCAATCGTCGAGGCCAGTACCGAACGCGGTCTCGACTTGAAAAGAGTTGAAGAGTTCAAGTCGGTTACCGGTAAAGGCGTAACCGCGAGCATAGACGGTCGAGTTTTGGCGGTGGGCAACGAAGCGATGTTCGAGGATCTGCCTACAGGGATCGGTCCTCTATCGAAACAGGCAGAAGAATTACGCGCCGAAGGGCAGACCGTCATGTTTGTCGCGGTTGATGGTCAGCTCGCGGGATTGCTCGGCGTTGCGGATCCGATCAAGGAATCGACGCCCGAGGCAATTCGACAGCTACACGCATTAGGCATGCGAATCGTGATGGTTACTGGCGACAGTTCAACGACCGCGAACGCTGTGGGTGGCAAACTAGGAGTTGACGAAGTGATCGCGGGGGTGTTGCCAGGCCGGAAGGCGGAAATCATAAAGCAGTTTCAAAGTGAAGGAAGAAAGGTGGCCATGGCGGGCGATGGAATCAATGATGCGCCCGCGTTGACCCAGGCCGACGTAGGCATAGCGATGGGTACAGGAACAGACGTCGCTATGGAGAGTGCTTCGGTGACGCTGGTGAAAGGGGATCTGCGAGGCATTGTCAGAGCTATTCGCTTGAGTCGTCTGACCATGAATAACATCAAACAGAATCTCTTTTTTGCATTCGTATACAACGTCCTTGGTGTCCCGATCGCCGCCGGTGTGTTGTACCCATTCTTCGGAGTGTTATTGAGTCCGATGATTGCCGCAGCGGCTATGAGTTTCAGCTCAGTGTCTGTAATTGCCAACGCGCTACGCTTGAATCGGGCCAGCATTTAAAGCCACTCCAAGGTTGTTGCTTCTTTGTAACGAATTCCTTGCGTAACTCCAATATCCTCTCTTTGGTGCCCATATTGCCTCTCTCATTGTTGAGGGCAAATGCTGTCTCGTTTTATTTCATAGGGTATGGAGCAAGTTTGTAATGATTGATAAAAATAGAAGCACAACAACAACACCGTCCGAGCTTCAGTCGCCGCGCTTTGATGAACACGCGCACCTCAAAGCACAGCCAGTAACGCCAATTCCGAAAAGTCTGACGACAATGTTCTTCGAACGCCTGGCCCAGGTATTTTCAGGCGGTGCGAGATCAGTGGCATTGATCGTCGTGCTCGGCATTGCGACCGGCGCACTCCTGGGTGTGTCTCTGGTAAGTGATTCCGGGGCCAAGCCACCAAGCGATGACCAGGCATCTGCATTACCACAGATTGAGGAATCGCTACAGATGGAGGATGCAGCAGCCGGCGTTTACGGTGTTCAAGCAGCCAGGAACAGGCGAAGCGTCATCAGACGTTCACGCGCTCAAAGCGACGGGCAACCACGAGCTTATAGATTTGCTGTGATCAGATAACCGATTGGCGCTGATTGCCATTCGAAGCCGCTTTTAGTGTTAATCAACTTCATATTTTGTTCGGAGGCAATTGATGACCACTTCGTTTTCTCGCGTATTTACCGCCTTTTTGGCGATCTCCCTGCTTACTCTCACTTCTTTTTCCCCAGCTCTCGCGCAGAAGAAATCGAGACTGCAGGACGCGACCAAGCGTTCCGGCGAGGCCGCTCAAACGTTCACTGAAATAATGAACATTCGCGATAAAGCCATCCCGCAGGAATTGCTCGACAAGGCCGAAGCCATCGCGGTTTTTCCGGGAGTCATCAAGGCCGCATTCATTGTTGGTGGCAGAGGAGGCAAGGGTGTGATCAGCAGGCGCGTTAAGGGCGGCTGGACTGCGCCTGCGTTCTTCAATCTGGGCGGCGGAAGTTTCGGAGCGCAGATCGGCGCGCAAAAGAATGATTACGTATTCCTCATCATGAACGACGACGGTGTGAAAGGTTTGTTGGAAGACAAGTTTGAAGTCGGCGGTGAAGCAGGACTCGTCGCTGGTCCAGTGGGTCGCGAGATCGCGGCTTCCACCAATCCCACTCTTGATGCAGGAATCCTTTCATACTCTCGTAGCAAGGGCGCTTTCATCGGTGCGGCAGTAAAAGGTGTCGTAATAAGTCCCGATAACGATCTAAACGTGGCGATCTACGGCCAGAAGGGGAAAGACATACTGCTTAGCACGCCGATACCGCTCACGGCGATGCCGGCCGGTGTTCGCATCTTTCCTCGCACTCTCGCGCGGTATTCAGTCGAGTAAGTAGTCTCACAACAGTCTGAGTTTGATCGTGCAGCGCAATAACGCTTGACGCTGCTATGCGTGCGCCATAAAATGCGACGGCATTCAAGGGTCGTCTCGCACTTCTCATCGTTCAGAAACCGTTTCGAATTTATGCTCCCACGCACGCAGCGACAGAAAGACGTTCTCGACTACATCATTCGCTTCTCCGAGCGTCACGGTCACTCTGCATCTTACGCACAGATAGCCAGACACTTTGGCGTTAAGTCACGCGCGACAATTGCAAAGCACATTGCCGCCCTCGAAAAACTCGGTCTCGTCGAGCGCGTTCGCGATGGTGGTTCTTTCAGCCTCAGAGTTAAACCTCAAATTGTTAACTCTGATCCGGATGCGTTGTGCGAAGTGAAACTGCTCGGTCGCATCGCAGCCGGCGCGCCGCTCGATGTCGTTGAATGCGATGAGAGCATTGCGGTGCCAAGGTTTCTTCTTGGTCGTGTCAATCCCAATCGCGTGTATGCGCTCAGAGTCAAAGGTGAGTCGATGATCGATGAACACATCTGCGACGGCGACATCGCTCTAATCGAGAACCGCACTGAGGCACACGATGGAGAAATTGTGGTTGCCCGGCTGATTGAAGAAGATCGCGCTACGTTGAAGAAACTATATCGGCGTGGATCCAACGTCGAGCTGCGTCCGGCCAATTCTCAACATGAACCGCTTACGATTCCTGCACACCAGGTAGCCATCCAGGGCATCTTCCGCGGACTACTTCGCGGAACCACCTAAGTTCTGCTATTCATTCAGTTACAGTTAGCTCGGATCAAAGCCGCGTGCGGGATTGTTTTTCGGACGCTGAAGCCAATTCGTCTCGGGGTACAAGCAATCGCCACTGATGACATGAAGGGTGTATGCATGTCGGGAGTGGGCAGATTTGTTAGCCAAACTCTTGTGAGGCAGTAGGCCATGCAGGAGTATCAGACTTCCTTTCGTCACTTCGAGCGGCACAAGTTTGTCTTCGTCCCATGGTCGGGTATCGAGCACGTCAAACTTCATTCCTCCTTCGCCATCGCGAACCCAACGAGACTTCAAACCCAACTGGTGACCGCCGGGTATGGCCCACAAGCAGCCATTCTCCAGAGTTGAGTCTTCGAGTGCGAACCACAATCCGGCAATATCGCCTGGTTCGGTGTACAGAAAAGTGCTGTCCTGGTGACAACTCACTTCACCGCCTATGCGCGGCTGCTTGAAGATATACATTGACTGGATCAGCAAGGGGTTCTTTATTCCCAGATCATCAACCAAATCTCGTATGTCTGGCGAACGCGAGAAGGAACTAAACTCAGGATCAAGTTCGTGGAGCGCATGACCGATCTTGTTGATCGAACGTTCTTTCGATTGCTTCAGTTTCCCATCTGGTCCAAACGCATCTTCCTCAAAGAAGAAACGAATCTTATCGCCTGATCTTAGAAAGTAGTCATCAGTCAGACGGTTCTGCTCGCGCGTTGAGAAGATTGACGCAATTTCGTCCGGCTCAAACTCCCGGACCAGTTGTTCAGCCCGGCTTCGCAGTCGATTGCAACCAGCGGACGAAACAAAATTGGGTAGTACTAAAAAGCCGTCGGTTCGATATTTCTCGCGCTGTAATGGCGTAATCGACATAGGAACAGGGAATTACAAAAGCATCAGGCGAAATTAGCTAACACTTACTCCGTTGACTAATGGCACTGATCTAATATAGAACCGCCCCAGTCTTTTGGTCTCCCAATAGCCCGCCGGAAGGAGTCAAAATGTTAAAAAAGAATTCGGTCGCCGTGAGACAGATCTTGCTGGCGGCTGCCGCGACCTTACTACTAAGCACGCCGGTTGCGGCATGGGGCAACAGGGGCCATCAAATCATCGGTCGAATCGCCATGGTAAGGCTTACACCCAGCGCTCGCCAGGCCGTGGCCGAACTGCTCGGGCCCGGCGAAACAGTTGAGAACGTTTCGGGCTGGGCAGACCAAATCAGGGCGCAGCGACCGGAAACGCGGAGCTGGCACGTGGTGGCCATCGCGTTGAGCGATTCGCGTTATGTACGTTCCCGAGATTGCGAGCGAAACGAAACTTGCATCATCGACGCATTAAACGAACAAACCGCGATTCTCAAAGATACAACTAAGGATGTTGAGACGCGCGCCGAGGCCCTTAAATTCGTGATTCATCTGGTCGGTGACTTGCACCAGCCGTACCACATAGCCACAAACACAAAACCGCCCGACCTGGGCGCTAACAAGGTGAAGGTCACCGCCTTATCGGGGCGGGTTACAAGTCTCCACGACGTTTGGGACACTGACCTGGTGGAGTATGCCTTGAAAAGGTCCGGTGGCTCCGTCGGCGAATATGCCAATCAGCTTAGTAAGCAATATTCTGGGACTTCAACTCAGAATTCCGTCAGCAACTGGGCGCTGGAGAGCCATAAGCATTCGTGGGACGGTTATTATTTTACTAATGGTGATTTCATGGTGGCGGATGCCAACCGCTCATGGACACTCGACGAAGCGTACTACAACAAGAATATGACGATAGTGGAAAAACAACTTGCGCTAGCCGGTCTCCGCCTGGCGAAGACCCTTAACGACATATTCGGAAGTCGAAGAGCGGCTTACAGGTGAGCTGTGCGGTTGAATCGTCGAAATAAACGAGTCTGCGACAGTCGCTCGTACCAGGCGATTACCGTCTGATAGACCAATTGGGGCCAGGTTGTATCGTTAATATGGGCCGCAATCTCATCTCTCTCCTGATCACAATCAACAATTCCGCAAAATCTACTGTCGGCGTGCTCGACATCCAGATCCCACAGAATAATATTGTCCCCGTCCGCGTCGCTTGCTGAAGCGAGAGTTTTACCATCGGCGCTGAAGGCAATAGATGACACGTTTCCTCCGTGCCCACGCAGCAGGTTTCCAATGGGTTCCCGAGTCTCCAGGTCCCATAAGGTGATGGTACCGGGTGGTGGATGGGCCAAATTCTTGTTGGTGACGGCGGCAAGCACCGCCTCATCCAATCCGAACGCCAAATCGGTGACGACGCCGGCAGCACCCTGCATCGGGTTATCATCAATTCTTTTTCGACTTGCTGAGTCCCAAAGAATAATTTGGCCATTCTCCAGACCCGCCGCAAGTTTTCCTTTCTCACTAAAGGCCAGACTGGAAACTTTGTCCGTGCACCCTCCATTCTCATTCTCACTGCAAGAAAGAATCTCTTGTTTCCCTGCAACACTGACAACCACGTTCGATCTTTCTGTTTGAGTGTCGAAACTACCCCATGCGAGAGTTCTACCATCGGGACTAATTGCGAGGGCTGTAACGGTATCGGATCCGCTGGTCACTTCTGCCGCGCTTGCTTCGGTCGTATTCCAGAGCAGGACCTTAGTTTCGTTAGTCTCCCCGGATGTTTTGACTACCAACGCAGCCAACCAGGGACTATTCCTGCCTGCGGCAACTAGCCTGGCAATGGATAACGTGTCATCTTCAAGTTCGGCATCAACAGGCTGTTCTGATTCTCCCGGTAGATCAGCTCGAGCCACTACTTTGCGTGTTGCGACGTCGAGGGTTTTGATCTCCTGATAGTCCTTGATGTCGCGCAAACTTATTGTCCCATCGTGAAAAGCTAGCGCGATTATCGAGCCATCACCGTTGAAAGCAAATCTAGATATGTTGCTCTGGATCTGCGACCCGACGGCTTCATTTTTGGTTCCTGGGTGCCAGACGGTGAGTGATCCGTCGTGGCCCAGCGACGCCAGGATTTGATTCTCGCGATTTGGGCTGAAGGCGAGGCTGTGAACTGTATTCGATACTGGAACCATGCTGCCGCTCCGAAGCATCCCCTGATCGGAGACTTCCCAAAGCACTACGCCATCGTCACTCGGAAGCGCGAGCATCCTTCCATGATTGCTGAAGGCGGCGCTGTAAGTAGCGGCTGGGTTGTAGAACTGCTTGCCAACGGTTTGTTCGCTAGCCAAGTCCCATGAGACCAAGGTCCCGCCAAAACTGAACGCGGTCAATAGTTCTCCGTCACCGCTGAAGGAGGCCAGAACACCTCCCCGACTGGGGCCGGTGTTGAATTTTGTAACCTCCTCGCCCGTATCTACGTCCCAGATGAACACCTCGTCTTCACCGCCGGCCGCCAACAGGTTATCCGTGTCCCTAAAGTCGAGGCTGAAAATAGTTTCGGAACGCGGCATTGGCGAAGCGGTTGAGACCTCTCCTCCTGCTGAGAAGATCTTGCGCCGTCCGTTCTTGACTGTCTGGCTTGAAACTATTGCCTTGCCGTCCTCGCTACCTGTAGCCATCAACGCGCCATCAGAACTGAAGGCGATAGTAGTCACACGCTTCACGTGTTCATAAAGCTTTGCGCCTTTGATCTCACCGTCATTCCAGCGGATCACTGCCCCGTCCGCATCGGCTGCGACGACGTAGCTATCCTTCGGATGGAAAGCCACAGTGGTGATTCCTGCCGGATTTTCGTAGGTTAGATTTCGGCGCTGACCGTCAGGTGAGTTGAGGTCCCAGAGGATCAAAGGCACACCTTCTTCAAGAGATGCAGTGGCCAGGAACCTTCCATCGGGACTAAAAGCAAGCGGGTAGGTCGCGATGTTTGCGGAAGCGAACGTTTTCACCACCTCACGTGTCATCAAATCCCAAATAACGATGTTCCCGTTGTTGTCGACTGCTGCAAGTTTGTCGGAATCGACGCCAGTTGGGGCGCTGAAAACGATATCGTCCACCTCGAAATCCTGCTTATAGAGAAAACTCTTTGGTCGCGACGTAGACTGAAGCGCGTGAAGTAGTCGTACAAGATTGCTCCGGGTCACCACGTTGGGCCTTAGTGCGTATGCCTGGCGGCCCAACAGCAGCGCCAAATCAAATCGATCATACGTTGCCTGTTTAGCGCTTAGCCTGGCGAGATCCTCGGCCTTGTTTTTCTGATCGCGTCGGCCAATAAAATACAACGCCACAAGTGCAATAGCCGCGATTAGTAGACCAAGGCCCAGGACCTTTATGTTTCGGGTTTGCTGCCGCAGCCAAACCTTTAGCTCGATCCACTTGCTCATTCGTGACCAATTCCTGAGCAATGATTCGTGAACGAGCTCGACCAGGTCGTCGCCGGCGGTTGCACCCTTTGTGATGCGAACCAGTTGTTGCTGGTCCATGCGCGCTATCAGCTCATCGAAGCGCGCAGGGTTTCGCAAACTGGGATACAGCGCGGAACGGCGCACGGGTTGTATGTGAGCTTTCAGCTCCCGATCCAAATTAACGAGTTGCTTCAACAGGGTACGACAATCACTTCGGTCAGAATGGCTAAGTGAGACATAGAACTGCTCAGCGGCGTTCGCCAGCGCAGTCTGACAACTGCCAATCTGCAGAAATGCTTCTTCCGGGATGTAGGACTGTACTCGCTTCTCCCAAAGCCGCGGCAAAGTAAATTGCAAGAGTGGTAGACCGACCGGTTCGCTGCTTATCTCCCGCACCAGCGCCTGCACAGTTGTTTGGTGTGTGGTACTGGCATGGCCCGAATCATCCAGATGATGCAACTCTTGAAAAGTGACCCCAAGCAGTTCTGCAGGCTTTTGGATCGCATCAGACAACTCGCTCGCATACAGAGCGGGCAGCAGCACGCGCGCGGGTTCAAATACTTCTTTGACTCTGGAGGGAAGTCGCTTGATGTGCTTTTCGAAATCGCCGACGCGTCTGGTAACGATAACGATGTGCTTTCGATTTGAACTCTGAATGACGCGCATTAGGTTGTCGAGAAATGGTTCGATGGTCTTCTTGCTGTTGTCCAAATCCAATATGTTTTCGAAAGGACGCAGCCACATGGGCATATTTCGCTCATAAAGGTCTTCGCCCTGGTCCACGAAGATCACAACCGGCTTATCCGTAATTTGTTCAATAAGCTTCAGCAAGTGATGTTGATCTTGCTGGAACCCTTTGACCTGTTGTTCGACCCAGTTCGGATTGTCGGCTATGGAGGGATGCGCCTCTTTGATCATCATCGCCAGACTATTCAACGGCTGAGTACCGGGAGACATCGGTGGCAGAAAAAAATGCTCGACGTTGTTTGGCGGCTCTTTCTTGAGGGCGGGTAAAAGTCCGGCCTGGACCAGTGAGGTCTTTCCCGCGCCCGACGGTCCGACTATCACGAGCAACCGATCTTCGCTGAGTCGTCCTAACATGTAATCGATTTGACGTTGTCTGCCGAAGAAAAACGGACTGTCGTCTTCGGTAAACGGACGCACGCCCGGATAAGGACACACGACGTCGCCAACGTCCGCAGTCAATTTAGGATCGTAATCGGCAAGAGCGACTGAGCGAGCGACTTGATCCTCACGGTAGAGAGCAGACACCCAATAGTTGAGGATGTTCTGGGCCAGGCGTCGCTCATCTTCGCTAGATAATATTGTGCCGGTCGCCTGCACCTGCTTAATGAAATCCTCCGCCTCCTGGAGGCAACGTTGTTTCGCGTCTTCCGTTTCGGGCTCACGTTGGAGGAGTTCGCTATGCTTCGCTCTCAGCGCAATGAAGGAAGGAAACCTCGGCGCCGATACTTCATCCAAGACGGTGCTGTTGGAGTCGTTCATAGTATTGGTCCATCAATCGAGTTGGTTGCGAATCATTCGGAGGCGCTCGCAAAGCTCCAGCACCGACTTATCCACATAGAAAAAGCGGTCGGATGCTTCTGAGCAGTAGTTTTCGAATTCTCTCAGCACTTCCTCCTGAACGTTGCTCGCTACAGCGGCGTCCAGAGTTTCCTGGGCTTCCTTAAGTCTGACTGATGATTTGTCGGCGCTATTGAGGTAGAACGACTGTATTTTCTCTCGCTCGCGCTCCCATCGTCTTTTGAACGGAGGGATACCGGCATCTGCCAAAAGATCCGGCAGCGATCGCAATTCTCTATCGACGTCCTGCCAGGTGTTGTGCTCTGAGATTAGTTCTCCGAGTTTCGTATTGATCTCCTTAAGAGAATCGATTCCGTTTTGAAAACGCTTCGCCTTGTCTGAGTCAGGAGCGATTGCGTTAATCCTGGTCCGCACTTTTTCCATCAAGTCGGTAGGCTCTGGAAGGTTTTCTTTGTAGGCATAGACCGCCGCATAAAGCTTTCTGTTAACGACAGTCGGCCGGGTGCCGATGATCAGGTTAATACTTTGCGTGGCGGAGTTGATTTGCGTCTTGCTACCCTTGGCGATTCCTTCTTCCAGGTCATTTCCCGCTTGTTCCAGTTGTGCTATCCAGGTGTGCTCTTCGTCGTCTACTTTCTTTTGAGACGCGGCGTCTTGCATCTCCGCGACAACTCGTCGATAGTCGCGCAAGTAGCGTTTCAGATCAGTTTTTGCGTATTTATCGTCGAGTACAATTTTGGTGCTTGCAATTATGTTCTGGTAGTAACTGTATTGAATTTCGTGCAAGCCGTTATGCAAAACTTTGTAATTGCTCAATAGGGTAATTCGCTCAAGAATCGCAGCGAATCGTCTTTTGAGATAGTCGTAGTCGGGATTGCGGTTTAGTTCATCCTGTATCTTTTTGAGCGCATCGGTGATATCCGGGTCGCCGGCACCCCGCTCAACTTCGGCGGTCAGTCGAGCTTCGAAATCCTTGTACCTTTCTGGATTAGCTGTCTTGATGAGTGCTGCCAGATCCTGAAAGTTGCTGCGCTTCTCGACATAATCCAGGAGATCGAGGATGCGATCGTCCCTCCCCTGTTCATCAGTGAAGTTGTTGTAAACATCGGCGAAGTGGTCACTGCAAAACGTTTTCAAATCGGAATCTGAAAAAGCAGCTGCGAGCAATTCCCTTAAAATGGCTCTGTTGTATGGCATTCAAGCGCGGTATTCGGCATTAGATGACGCTCTTTAAATTTTCAACTTCCACAATCCTACTGCAATTGCTAGATGATGTCTGGCCGCGCCCGCCGCACAGCATCGATCAAATAGCGAAGGTAGGTTCGCCGGTCCAAATACTGGATTAAATTGAGCACTTTCGCTCGCTTCCCATCGCCACCGAAAATATCCAGGTTCACTTCGAGATTTATTCCGTCAGCGCGAAGGTTCTCCTGCACATCGAAGCAAAGCTCTTCCAGCTCGGAATTGCTGAAAAATTGAACTATGGCTTCGCGCAAGGCACGGAGGTCAACGCTGCCGCCCGGTGGCTTTGGCGGAGGAGGCTTCGGAGTAACTGGTTCGGGGGATACAGTCGAAAGCGCTTCGGGACGTGTAGCGTCTACTGGGCGGGCTGTAGGAAAGAGCACACCTTCTTCTGCGCGCAGATACAGAACAGGGACACCAAAGTCTCGATCCTCGTCATCACTACGCGTCGCTACTGCGATACGTCCCTCGGTAACAGCTTCATCAACCGTTAGACCGGCGGCAAGTGCGCGGTAGAATAGTTTACTGAAGACGATCGCATTGGAATCAAGAACCGAAAACTGCATACCTACCACCGCCGGGATACCTGCGCGAGTCAAGGCTGAAGCTATCCCGGTCCATGCATTTATTTGATCAACCTTGCTGGTATCACATGCTCCCAACATTGCGAACCGCACACCACGACCCGCCAAGCTGAGCGCGAGCTTCTGGGCGGAGAAAGCCACTTCGTGCCCGCTTTCTCCAGTAAGCGATAAAAACCCCTTGCCTTCCTGAGTGCCGTAGGCGCCCGACATCTCACCCTCAAACTTCCCGTGACCGGAAAAATGGAAAATGTGGATGCCCTTCATTATTTGTTCCTGCAAATCATCGATCGTTGCATTCGGATAGAATTCGGCCTGGATCGCAGGTACTTCTTCCACAGCTTTTTCAATGTTTTTGCGTTCGATTTCCAGGTCCAGTTCGGCTGTATTTCTCGGGTTGGACAACAATGCAACCAGCCGCAGCTTTCCGGCGCCAATGGGATCCAATTTTCCAACTGACTGCTCGAGTACCTGATAACGCACTAACGATAAACGTCGATTGAGTACCAGGAAGCCCTCAATGTTCTTCTGTTGGTCTGGCGTGTCGGGGTCGGCAAGATAAGCATACTCCCATGGCAAATCGGCAAGTGCATAGGTGTCAAGCATGAGTCGAATGCGTAAACCTTCCTGGTCATCCAGGCGTGCCTGGCTGCGTGCCAAAATCGAACGCACTCGTGGGGGAAACAGTGCCTGACCGAGTTCTTCTCCCACGGCAATCATTTCCGGTAGCGTAAGTCGCCGCCGGTCAAGTGATCGTAGGCGCGTGCGGAGACCCTCAGGCAGGGCAACCGTTTCCGCCTCAGACAGGTTTTGTTCGCCGGCCGGCGAATTTGCCACGCGCACACGAAACCGCTCGCGCTGATCGTCCCTGCTATATTCAAACAGCTCAAGATTGAGGTTGAGGTATTTCATCCTGGCTCCTTTACGCCGCAGACAGACGGGCTGTTACTATCTGCCGCACTCCCTGAACGCGATTAAATATTTTCACTCCATCCGCATCGACATAATCCGCGCCGTTTAGAACCACATACCCGCAGATTGCGACGTAGACCGCTGCCATTAGCAAACTGCCATACGGCAAGACGGCAACGGGCACTGATCCCAGGTATTTGAGTCCCTTTAACAGTTTGTCGACCAGAGTTGTCTGGCGTAAATGAATCTCACCAAGCTTTTCAAGCTCCAGGATCGCATCTGTAAATTGCTGCTTGTCGGACGTACTCTCGTTAACCAATGGCAGCAGCGCCGCGCACGTCTCCTCCGTCCCGTAGATCCTTTCCAGAAAGTTGCTGAAGAAACTCAGCTCTTTCATTTCAGAGATCCAGTTGACCACTTGCTGACCGACAATGCCGGCAACAGTTGGCCCAAGCAGCGCAATTACTGATTCATAAGCTTTGAACGCAAAGTCTCGAAAGAGACCATAGAGGGAAGACAACTTATCTGCTTGTCCTAACACTTGTGCAATGTTTTGGCCAAGTAGACCTGCAGCCTGGCCCACCTGTCCCAAGCCGATTCCCAGCATTCCACTCAGCGCCGCTTTACCGGTCGTCCCAGTTCGTTCGGAAATAAGCGTCAAGGAGTCCTCGATCGCGAGCGACAACTCAGTTCGGGCCCCGGCAATATCTCTCGGCAGGCTTGTACTCCTGACGGGACCGGCAGTTCGCTTCTGGCCGACCACGATCTGAAGCAATCCTTCCACGCCTGCAGAATCACTCAACCCTCTTTCATCTGCTGTGAGTTCGGTACCGGGCACTTTCTCGTCCTCATCTGCCGCAGCCTGCAATAAGTGGGCGCTAATCGTTAGATCGGTTACCGCCTTTGCCAGAAGTTGAGTGGAAGCTTCAGTCATTTCGTCAGCATCTTCAGTGGTGGTGAGACGGCTTTGAGCTTCGGCCGTCAGTTTTTCAGAAGCGTGCAACAATTTTTCTGCGCGGGCCCCCAGCTCCCCGGCCTGCACTGCACGCACAGAACCTCTTTGAGCAGTGGGCGTAGCTATAGGCGCAAACAAAACACGTACACCGTCGGCATAATCTTGCGCAGCTTCTAAATACGCGGGTGTTGTCATGAGGTGATCTCCCAAGTTTTGAAGTGAGCCACGCTCGGATTTATGCAATGACGTCACATGAATAGGACACCGGACGATGGACGGAGAAAGTCAGATACGAAAGCTGGGCCGTGCCCGTTGTGCGGCAGTGACCAAATACCGTAGCGAGTCGCGGCGTTCCAGGTATTCAATCAGGTTAAGGATCTTACCCTCCTTGTTTGTGCCGCCGGCAACCTCAAGATCGATTTCCAGCTCGACTCCTTCGTTTTTCAGGTCCTCTTCGATGTCTGCGCAGAGCACCTGCAAATCGGCCTCATCAAACTCTTTCATTAAGGCCAACCGAAGTGATCGCTTGCTTTGTATCTGGCTGACGCTGCGACGAACTTCTTCCTGTTGCTCCTGAACCTGGGTTGCTCGGTTGGCCTTTGGCAGCAAGACGGCCTCGGTGGTCGGCATGTAAACCATGTACGATCCCCATTCGCAACTGTCAGCGCCAATGACGACTTTGTCTTCCTGCAACCGAAGACGAGCATAGATTACGGCTTCATCGAGTGAGAGGCCGATAGCGAGCGATGCATATAGCTTTTGGCAAAATGCGGTCGCCGCATCGCACATAGTCGTACCCTGCACTCCGATCAAGGCGGGAAGACCAGCTTTCAGAAGTGGTTCGACAAATGGCCATTGACCGCTGTTGCACGCACTGAAAACCCCAATTCTGGCGCCGGATCGGTGCAGCAACATGTCTAATTTCCGATCGCTGTAAAGTGGGTCGAAATGGTTGGAATCGCAAACGCCGTCCTTGAAGTCGTTGGACTTTATTGAGCAAACGAGGAACCCCCGAGAACCCTCGATTTGCACATGACCAGAATAGTGAAAAACAGAGACTGGCGTATCCAGCGCCTCCGCAATGTTGTCATTCGCGGCCGTGACAAACTTGTCATCGATTTTCAGGAACGTCTTTACGGGATCTAATGCGCGGGTTAGTTCCCGCCGTTCCTGTTCCACTTGCCACACATCTTCACCGTCGAATTTGTAAGCTCCGACGATCACCATTCGTTCCTGCTTATCGGAAGGTTCGAGCCTTAGCATCTCAACCGGCGCTTCTCGCACCAGTGAGAGCCGGGGATTGAGGACCAGGAAACCGTCCATCATCTCATCGTCCAGAGCGTCCGGACGGTGCAGGAATTCCCAGGGCCCGTCGACCAGAGCCTGATCCAAACAGAGGCGTAGGCGCAAACCATCGTTACCGACCTTCACCAGGCTACGGATTAGGTACGCGTAGACTTCGGTAG
>Ga0190265_10001732_pt1 | contig 14385 bp, 12 predicted proteins | sample Popmic124T_FD_133135 | JGI IMG/M metagenome (GOLD analysis project Ga0190265, IMG submission 133135) | Populus adjacent soil microbial communities from riparian zone of Indian Creek, Utah, USA - 124 T | ecosystem: Environmental > Terrestrial > Soil > Riparian zone | place: USA: Utah | collected...
CCAGCTCCATGGCGAGCATCGGGCTGCCGGCCGAGAGCAGGCCGCGCGAGGCCTCCTCGGTCTCGGCGCCGATTTCGCCATGGTCCAGGACGAGTACGATGCCGGGGTGGTCCAGGCTCGCCACCGCTTGCACCTCGCTGCCGAACGCCGCCCGGAACGACGCCTCGCGGGCCGGCCCGCCGGTCATCACCTTGACCGCGACCGGCACTCCCTGGGCGGCGTGGACGCCGCTCCACACCTCCGCCATTCCGCCCCGGCCGATGCAGCGGTCGAGGCGGAAGGGGCCCAGGGGGATGGCGGGGGCGGTCATCCTCTAGAGGTTACAACCAAAGGACCTGAAGGACTCCAAGGACACCAAGGACGATCCCCGAGCCTTCTGTCCTTTGTCCTTGTTGTCCCTGCTGTCCTTTAGGTCCTTGGTTTCTCCTCCTCCTCCTTCAAGAGGAACGGCGGCCGCTTCATCTCCTTGACGCACGAGGTGTCGAGGCCATAGGGCGTGCCGTTGACGATGAAGTTCGAGATCAGCTTGCCGTAGCACTCGATTTTGGCCAGCCCGCCCGGGCCGTGGGAGCCGTCGCGCATCACCACGTTCAAGCTGTTCGGCAGGTCGCGGCCCACCTCGACCGCCCACTCCGGCGGGGTCGCCGGGTCGAACCAGCCGGTCAGGATCAGGATCGGCGCCGGGGAGCGCAGAGGCTCCCAGAAGTCGGCCGGCACCTCGGCTTTCGGCCAGAAGGAGCAGGCCGCCACCTGCTGGCGGATGCGGTCGTCGCCCTGGAAGGTCCCGGCGATCAGGGGTGGCACGTCCTGGGGGCCGAAGCGCGCGACGTCCTCGGCGCAGGTGATCGCGAGGTACTGGCCGATCGCCCAGTCGGGGTCGTCGAAGTAGCGCAGGGCCTGGAGGATCATCAAGCTGTGATCCCCCTCGGCCGCCTTGTGGATGTAGAGCGGGATGCGCATGGCCTGGCCCGTGCTGTACTGGAGCGCCCGCAAGGCGGTGGTGAAGGGGCCGTGAGCGATCGACAGCTCGATTCTCTTGCCGGTTTTGGGGTGGGTGACCGTCTGGCGGACCGGCCCCTGGCGGAGCCGTTCGATCACCGTGCGGAATTCGGCCCGGAGATTGGGGAAGGCCGCGCGGCAGGCGGCCTCGGCGGCGCACTCGTCGAAGATCTTCTCCATCGAGTCCTGGGCTTTCCTCGCGATGTAGAGCGGCATCCTGCCGTCCATGATCATCACCCCGCCGAGCACGGCGCTCCGCACGCGCTCCGGGTGCCGGCGCAGGTAGACCTGCGCCGCGCGGGTGCCGTAGGAGCCTCCCCAGAGGTTGATCCGGGAGTAGCCGAGCCACTCGCGCACCTCGTCGATGTCGTCCATGGCGATCGAGGTCGTGTACTGCGTCAGGTCGGCCTTGGCGGCCAGCTCCGGCAGGCAGGCGCGCAGGATCTCCAGCGGGAAGAGGTCGCCCAGGAGCCCTTGCGGGTTGTCGTCGCCGCCGGGGAGCGGGCATTTCAGGGGATGCGAGCCGCCGGCGCCGCGCTGGTCGACGAAGACGATGTCCCGCTCCTTCCGCAGCTCGCCCAGGAACTCTGCCGTGCCGCCGGCCCCGTCGGTCGCCGGGTAGCCCGGGCCCCCCGCGAAGTAGAAGACCGGGTCCGGCGCCGGGTCCGCGCCCTGGGCCGGCACCACGATGATCTTGAGGTCGATCTTCCGGCCCGTCCGGGCAGCCCGGTTCTCCCACACGGAGTAGGTCCCGCAGAGGGCCTCCTCTTCGAGCTCGGCGATCTTGCAAGGCTTCAAGAGCTGGTGGATCTTGCGCGGCTTTGGGGCCTCGGCCGCGGCGAGCGCGGGGAGAAGGGAGAGACAGGCGGCGAGACAGACGGTTCTCTTCATACGGCTCCTTCGAGGATTGGTCGATGCCGGTCCCTTATACGCGGTTCCAGGGTTCCGGTTGCGCATGAACAGCCTCCTCAGGCCCGGCGGTTGCATTGCTCCTCCTTCCGGGAGATCTTTACCGCCGAATGGCCACCTACGCGATCGGGGACGTCCATGGCTGCTTTGAGACCCTGAAACGCCTCTTGCGGCGGATCGGGTTCGACCGCGGGCGGGACCGCCTCTGGCTGGTGGGCGACCTGGTCAACCGCGGGCCCGACTCGCTTGGGGTGCTGCGCTGGGCGGCGGGGGAGGGGGATCGGATCGTCGTCGTCCTCGGCAATCACGACCTCCACCTGATGGCCCGCGCCGCCGGCGTGGCCGGGCCCAAGCGCCGCGACAACCTGGAGGACGTGCTCGCCGCTCCGGACCGGGACGACCTCCTGGCGTGGCTGCGCCGCCGGCCGCTCGTCCACCGCGAGGACGGCATCCTCCTGGTGCACGCCGGCCTCTTGCCGCAGTGGAGCGCCGATCAGGCCGAAGAGTTGGCGCGCGAGGTCGAAGCCCGGCTCCAGAGCGAGAAGGGCGTCAAGCTGCTGGCGGCTTTCGGCGAGAAGGCGGCGGAGCGCTGGAAGGACGGCCTTTCGGGGTTCGATCGGGCGCGCATCGCCCTGGCGGGCTTCGCCAAGCTGCGCACCCTCACGGCGGAAGGCCGGATGTGCCCCGACTTCAGCGGCCATCCCAAAGAGGCGCCCAAGGGGTGCATCCCCTGGTACCTCGCCCCGGGCCGCAAGAGCGCCGGCGCCAAGTTGATCTTCGGCCACTGGGCAGCCCTGGGGCTGCTGATCGACGACGGCATCGCCGGCCTCGACACCGGCTGCTCCTGGGGGCGCGAGCTGACCGCCCTGCGCCTCGACGACGGGAAGCTCTTCCAGGAGCCGTCCGAGACGCGGGCGTAGTAATCTCTGGGGTCTGAGGAGGAGGTCTCCCATGCACACCTTGAAGCTCCGGCTCGTTGCGATCCTGCTGTCCACCGCCCTGTCCACTGCTGGAACCGCCTCGGCACAAGAGGCTGCGTCCGACCTCGGCAAGGTCGATTTCCGCACTTCGGGCTCGCCCGCGGCCCAGTCCCACTTCCTGCGCGGAGCCGCCGCCCTCCACAGCTTCTGGTACGACGAGGCGGCGGACGCCTTTCGCGATGCCCAGAAGGCCGAGCCCGGCTTCGCCATGGCCTACTGGGGCGAGGCGATGACCTACAACCACCCGATCTGGTCCGAGCAGGACCGCGATGCGGCGCTGGCGGCGCTCGCCCGGCTCGCCCCCACCGTGGAGGAGAGGGCGGCCAAGGCGCCGACGGAGCGCGAGAAGGGCTTTCTCGCGGCCGTCGAAGCCCTCTACGGAGAGGGCGAGAAGGAGGAGCGCGACACCGCCTACGCCGAGGCCATGCAGAAGCTCGCCGAGCGCTTTCCGGAAGACCTGGACGTTGCGGCCTTCTACGCCCTGGCGCGGATCGGCCCGGCGCTGACCGGCCCCCCCGGCGAGCTGAGGGCGCGGACGCTGATCCAGGCGGCGGCGGACCTCGAGGAGCTGTTCGAGAAGAACCCGGAGCATCCGGGCGGGCTCCACTACATGATCCACGCGTACGACGACCCGCTCCACGCGCCGCTCGGCCTGCGCGCCGCCCGCCTCTACGCCCGGACGGCTCCGGCGGCCCACCACGCCCTCCACATGCCGTCGCACATCTTCCTGCAACTCGGCGATTGGGCCGCGACCGCCGCTTCGAACGAGGCATCCTGGGCCGCCTCGGCCGACTGGGTGAAGCGCCGCGGCCTGACGGTCGACAAGCAGGACTTCCACAGCCTCTCCTGGCTGCTCTACGCCTACCTCCAACAGGGCCGCCTCAGCAAGGCGCGGGAGACCCTGGAGATCGCGCAACGGCTGGCGCGCGACAACGGCAACCTCTCTCGGGTGACCCTCGGCGCCCAGGGCATGCAGGCCCGCTGGCTCGTCGAGACGCGCACCTGGAGCAAGGACGCCCTGCCGGCGGCGCCCAAGGAAGAGCCGGCCGGCGACCCCGCCCACGCCCACCACGGCGGCGGCGGGCCGATGTACCAGTGGGCCAACGGCGCGAGCCTGCTGGCGGTCGGCCTGGGAGCGGCGAGGAGCGGCGACCTCGCGGCCGCCGAGGGGGCCCTGGCCCGTCTGCGCAAGCTGGACGATCCCGTGCTCGAAAAGCAGGTCGCGGCGGCCGTGCTGCTCAAGCAGGGTAAGCCGGACGAGGCCCTGAAGCTCCTCGCCGAGGCAGCGGACCTCGAAGCCAAGATGGCGCCCCCCATGGGGCCGCCCGAGCCGATGAAGCCATCGCACGAGCTCTACGGCGAGGCGCTATTGGAGCTTGGGAAGGCCACGGAGGCCGCGAAGCAGTTCGACCTCGCCCTGCTGCGCATGCCGAACCGCACCGGCTCGCTCTTGGGCGCCGCCCGCGCCGCCGCGAAGCTCGGGGACGACGAGACGGCCCGGCGGCACTACACGGCCCTGGCCGCGATCTGGAGTCAGGCAGATCCGGGATTCGCGGACCTGGCCGAGGTGAGGGCGTATCTGGAGAAGGCGCCGGAGAGCCGGCCGGCACGGTAAGCGGGCCGAAAGGGAGGGTTTCCGAAAAACAGCACCCGCCCCTTCGGGGTGGTGAGGGGCCCGCTTACTGTCTCGCCAGCGTGTCGCAGCGGTCCACGTCGCCGCTCTGGAAGCCGGCCTGGAACCACTTCATGCGCTGCTCGGACGAGCCGTGCGTCCAACTCTCCGGGTTCACCCGGCCTGTGGCCTGCTCCTGGATCCGGTCGTCCCCCACGGCGGCGGCGGCCCCGAGGGCCTCTTCGACGTCCCCCTCGTCGAGGATTCCTTCTTTCGCCGTGGAGTGCGCCCAGATGCCCGCCAGGCAGTCAGCCTGGAGCTCCTGGAGCACCGAGATCTCGTTGGCCTGATCGGGGTTCTGCCCTTGGAGGCGCCGGAACTTGTCGCTCTCGCCGAGCAGGGTCTGCACGTGATGGCCCACCTCGTGGGCGAGCACGTAAGCCTGGGCAAAGTCGCCGGGGGCACCGAAGCGCTGGCGCAGCGCATCGTAGAAGCTTAGGTCGACGTAGACCTTGCGGTCGGCGGGGCAGTAGAAGGGGCCGACGGAGGAGTCGGCAAAACCGCACCCGGAGCGTACGCCCTCCGTGAAGATGGCGAGCTTGGCTGGCTCGTACGTCTGCCCCGAGTTCGCGAAGATCCGTGTCCAGACCTCCGCGGTGTCGTCCAGGACGAACGAGACGAATTGGATCAGGTTCTCCTCTTCCGGCGAAGTCGCCACCGGGGCCTGCTGGCCCGCCGGCGCCTCCGTCGGGGCGCCCCCACCGCCCACCAGCGCGAAGAAGTCCTTCTTGAAGATGAAGCTCAGCACCAGCAGCAGGAGGAAGCCGCCGATCCCCATCTTGGGGAGAGCGCCTCCGCGTCCCCCGGAGCGTCCCCGCATATCCTCGAGATTGGCACTGCGGCCCTTCGGAGTCCAACGCATGGCAAGTCCCCTTTCCGTTGCGCGCCATCATACCTGTGAAGCCAACAAATCCATGGGACCGGGCCGCCGGCGCCGGCCCGTCCATGGAACGATTCAGTTGTCAAAGAACCCTCCTGCAAAACCCGCCCCAGGGGGCGAACGTTCTGCCCCCCGAAGGAGCCTCTCCGCCCGACGGGGCCGAAACGCCGCTCCGAAGAGCGAAGGTCCCGCCCCGTGGGTCAGAGACTCCGCTCCAAGGGTCAGAGCATCCGCCCCGTGGGGCGGGAGCACCAATCCGCGGGTCCGAGCCCTCGCTCCCTGGAGCCGGTGTCCGGCCCCACGGGGCAGGAGCTCCGCCCCCTGGAGAAGAGGCCCGGACCCGTGGGTAAGCCATCCCGCCCCGTGGGTCAGACAATTCGCCCCGAGGGGCAGAAAGGGACTTGAGGCCATCCACCGAGAGAAATCTATCCCGAATACGTCTAGGGAGTCAACGAATTTGAAACTTTATTATTCTGAAACGGTAGACAAGGAGCGACATAGGCTATATGCTCCACCGCGATCCATGGCTTGAAGCTGAGCCGAGCTCTTTGAAAACTGAATCCGACGAGGTGCCAGCCCATCCGGGGGCGCTCCACCCAGACGGGCCTTGGCCTCCCGCCCGGGCGGAGCTGGCTGGCACCTTCGTCCTTAGAGTTAGCCTCCGCCGCTGCGGCGTGGCCTCCGCACATGGGTCCGCAAGGGAACCCCCATTGCGATCAATCCCGTCAAGGAAAGGCTTCGAGATGAGTGTCGAGGAGCTGCGCCGCGAGGTCCTGGCTAGGCGAAGCCGGCCGGTGACTTGCCCAGGGAGGTTGTACAATAGAACCATGGCAACTGGAGCGAGAAAGGCAAGGACAGCCGGAATGAACGCTGTGGACCTTGAGATTGCCCGGGAGTTGCGCCGGCGCCTCGCCCAAGGCGTGAAGATCGAGGATTTTCGCGTATACGGATCGCGCGTCCGTGGAGAAGCCACGCCCGAATCGGACCTCGACGTCTACCTCGTCGTCACCGAGCTGACCCCTGCCCTCCGCCGCTGGATCGACGAAATCGCCTGGGAAGTAGGCTTCGACAAGGATCGAGTGATTTCGACCCTCGTGACCACCCGCCACGGGCTGGAGCAGGGCCCGTTCGGCGCGCAGCCTGTCGTCCGGACCATCGAGCGAGAAGGCATCCCCCTCTGAGCCGCAGCCCCGAGCAACTGCGTGCCCTGGTGCACTACCGGCTGGAGCAAGCCGTCGAGACGCTCCGTGAAGCCAGCCTGCTCCTCGACCAGAGCGCTTGGCGTGGTGCGCAGAATCGAGCCTATTACGCGATGTTCTACGCGACCCTCGCCCTCCTGGCAACCCAGGAGCTGGGCTCGTCCAAGCACAGTGGGGTTCTCGGGCTCTTCGATCGTGAATTCGTGAAGCCGGGCCTGCTACCCCGAGAGCTTTCCCGCTCTTTGAGACTGGCCTTTAATCGTCGCCAGAGCTGGGACTACGGCGAGGTAACGGAGCTCGATCCTGAAGAAATCACCGAGACGGTCGCAGGAGCGAAGCTTTTTGTGCGAGCCATCGAAGAATTCCTCGGAAAGAATGGATTCGGGAAGGATGAGAACGAAAACGGCGGCGGTCAGGAAACGCCAGTAGGTACTCCGTGACCATCGGTGGCGCGGCAGGTGACGCTACGCCGCTGTGCCGACCCACGGCTTGATCTTTTCTAGCGCATCGGCGAGGGCCTCTTCCGCCACTTCCGTGTCGTAGGCCACCTGGGCCCGTAGCCAGTAGCCGTTCGACAGGCCGAAGAACCGGCACAGGCGCAGGTCCGTATCGGCCGTGACGGCGCGTTTTCCAGCCACGATCTCGCCGATCCGCTGGGCGGGAACGCCAATCTCCTTGGCAAGGCGGTACTGCGAGATCCCCATGGGGAGGAGAAATTCCTCGAGCAGCAGCTCGCCGGGCGTCACAGGCTTGAGTCTGGTCATGGCCTCTCGCTCCTTCAGTGGTAGTCCACGATCTCGACGTCTTCGGCGCCGCCGGCCGTCCAGCGGAAGCACACTCGGAACTGGTCGTTCACCCGGATGCTGTGCTGCCCGACGCGGTCCCCCCTCAGCGCTTCGAGCCGATTGCCCGGCGGTACCCGCAGGTCTTCCAGCCGGCCTGCGATCTGCAACTGCCGAAGCTTGCGCCGGGCAGCCGCCTCGATGCTCTCGAATCGTCTGACGCGCCGGCCGTTGGCAAGGGCCTCGGTCTCGGCACTCTTGAACGACACGATCACGCCAGGATAGTAATGCGACGCGTGATTAACGTCAAGCGTGATGCCCGGCGCCTCACCGCCAGAAGGCCAGCCGCAACCACCACTAGTCTGTGATCGTGAAGACCTTGGGCTTGGTATAGTGGCCACCATGGCCCAGCCTCTCCAGCCGAAGCCAACACCCCCGGAGCCGGCTCCGGATCAGTTTCCGCCGGATGAATCTCCTGACGGCGTCGACCTCACCCTGATCCGCTGGACCCTCAGCCTGACGCCGCTCGAACGCATCGACCATGAAGCTAAGACAGGCTTGAACGATGCCGGCCCAGTGCTGGTCGGTGAGCGAGGTCAGTCTGGCTGATCCAGGGAGATTCCTATGAAGACGACTGCCGATTTTGAGATGAAACTCGAGCTTGTGCCGGTGCCGGTTGTAGACATAGACCGCGCCAAGGCCTTCTACGTGGAAAAGCTTGGCTTCCACGCAGACCACGACGTTCGCCCGAACGACGTCGTCCGGATCGTCCAACTCACCCCGCCCGGCTCAGCCTGTTCCATCCTTCTCAGCGCCGGCCTACCCAACGTCGAAATGCAGGCGGGCTCGCTCCGGGCTCTCCACCTTGTCGTAGCTAACATCGCCAAGGTCCATGAAGCCCTCGCCGGCCGGGGCGTCGGAGTCAGCGGGATCGCCGACATGGGAGGCATAAAGTTCGTTTCCTTCAGCGATCCCGACGGCAACACGTGGGTCTTGCAGGAGATCCCGGGCAGGTCGTAGCTCGGTAGCTGCGCGAGGTTCGCCACCTATCTTTGGCGCAACTCTCTTCTTTTCCGATGTCGTAGCTATACTTTATCGAGTTGTAGCACCTGCCCTCCTGCCCTAAGAAGTGGCTAGAAATTAGCTACTTGGGCCGGCGAGGATGCAGAAAAATCGCCGCATCAGGGCATTAGGGGAAGTCCACCTCTAGTGGGTTGATCGTGTCACAAAGATGATAGAGAATAGGTAGCATGCAAATCAGCTCGCTGGATATTCCCGATGAAGTGCTGACGGCAATCGAGGAAGATCGACTTGTAATATTCGCGGGAGCTGGAGTCTCGATACCTCCACCGGCGGGCCTGCCAAGCTTCAAAGCCTTGGTAGAGGACATTGTGGGGCGCCCTCTCGAATCGAATGAAGAAGATCAGATGGATCGCCTGCTGGGTCGGGCAAAAGACTTGGGAAAGCAGGTACATCGCTTTGCGGCTAAGCGGCTCTCCCCGCCAGGTTCTCAGTTCAACGATCTGCATAAGAACCTCATCTCTCTCTTTGGCTCCGCCAATAAAGTCAGGATTGTCACCACTAATTTTGACAAGCACTTCGAAGGAGCCATTGCGGATCAGACTAATCTTGCCGAGGTAAAGATCTATACCGCTCCTGCCCTACCAGTGGGCTCCTCTTTCACAGGCTTGGTTCACCTCCATGGAGCCCTGGGAGGTTCTCCCGAGGAACTGGTACTCACGGACGCCGATTTTGGCCGAGCCTATCTCACAGAGGGTTGGGCCGGTCGCTTTGTAATAGAGCTTTTCCGGGCGTACACGGTGCTCTTCGTGGGCTACAGCTATGGAGACACGGTGATGAGCTATCTCACCCGTGGACTTGCCCCCACGTTTGGCCGTCAACGCTTCGCGCTTACCAAATCCGGTCAGCGGGACAAGTGGGAGCTTCTCGGCATCGTGCCCATAGACTACGACCCAGCAGATGACCACAAAGCCCTTAGCGTGAGTCTCAGCAAGTGGGTGAGCTTCGAAGGCCGTGGCTTTCTCGACTGGGGCCAGAGGTTGCCCTCGCTTGTGGGGCGAGAACCTCGTGCGCTTACGCCAGACGAGCAGGGGGAGCTTGAGTTCTGTCTCAGGAATCCGAAACGGGCAAGACTTTTTTACAAGCATGCGAAAGATCCGGATTGGCTTGAGTGGGCAGAAAGGCGTGACCTGCTAAAGCCGCTCTTTTCTTTCGAGGGAATTCAAGAACCACTTCAAGACCTTGCCCGTTGGTTTACTGAAGAGCCTCTTGGCTCTCGTGGCAAGGTGGCGTTGCAGATCGCTTTAAAACCGGTTCGTCCTATAGGAGGGAAGCTCGCTGCTCAAGCTTCCGAGCAGGTCTGGAGCGCTCTCGCGGAGAGCAAGGTCGTGGAAAGGGCTCATGCTCAGAGGGCTGCCGCTTGGGCTACCCTGTTGATCGAGCGCACAGCTCCTAACACGTCGGCCAACCAACTGGGCTATTGGTCAGACTACCTTTCCCCTCAAGATTACCCACAGCTCACAGTTCAGATTCTTGCCCACCTCATGCACTGTCAGCTAATATTCCAGGAAGACACATTTGGTCGGGACCGTGAGGTGGGTCTTTCGCTTGAGACGTCAAACTTAGTCGGTAATCTCAGGGACCGGTGGCGCAAACTCCACCAGCACATCGGCGTGCTGGCTTGGCCGCTGGTTCCGGTAATTACCGAGGTGTTCGAAGCGAGGTGGCGATGGCTGGTGAGCTTGGAGGCATCCACGCCACATAACGACCCCTGGGCCTGGGACCAGCCTTGGGTAGAACGGCCGCCGAAGGAAGACGATTTACGCGATGGTCTGCAAGGGAGCGCGGCGGCTTTGCTCGAAATTGGCAAGGATGTACTCGACGAGCTATTGTCGGATAACCCTGAAAAGTGTGCCGCAGTGATTGAGTTGTGGCTTGCTGCCGGTGCTCCGCAACTCGTCCAACTCGGTCTTTATGGCCTTGCAAAGTGCTCAAAGTGGAAGCCCGCCAAGAAAATTGAGCGGCTGTTGGCTCAGCATCTACCCGCCAAAATGCCATTCAAGGTCGAGACCTTCCGGGCCCTCCGAGAGTCCTATCCTCAACTGAGTTCAGGACAGCGCGAACGATTTCTCAAACGCGCAGAGCATCTGTATCACAAAGAGATCAATGAACACCAAGACGAACCAGATCGCCACCGAACTGCGGTCTATACATGGTTCAACTTCCTCGTATGGTTAGAGCGTGATGCCCCTGGAGATCCTCTCCTCGATCGCGCTATGGCGGTGGTCCACCAGATCTACCCGGATTTTAAGCCACGAGGCCACCCCGAATTAGACACCGGATACATTGAGGCAGGATGGGTCCGCCCGGAAAGCGCTCTCACGAGCCAGGAGATCGCATGCCTATCGCTACCGCAATGGCTTGAGGAGTTGGAAGCCTCACGCGAGCGGGATCGTCAGGGGCGGTTCGATATTGATTACCGGCGTGGCTTCCTGGAGGATACTGCCCGCGCGTCGAACGAGTACCTCGAATGGGGCCTCTCGTTTGCTCGCGATCTGCTCGAAAACGACCTTTTCGATCATCAGGTATGGTCCGGGATCCTGACTGTCTGGGGGGACCGCGCCTTCATACCCAGTGAGTGGAAAAAGGTGCTCAGTGTCCTCGATCACCCTCAACTCCTAGCCGGCCAGGCCGGGGGCGTAACGGAGGTGGTGCGAGGTCGCGCCAAGCAACGAGACCCTAAAGCCACCAGGACCATGCTGCGCAGCGCACTCGGGCTGGCCGAGAAGCTCCTCCCTCTCGCCGAAGCGATTCCCTTCGCGCTCCTTAGTGAGAACGATGACTGGCTGGCGCAGGCTATCAACCACCCTGGCGGGCAGCTCGCCGAATTTCTGATTCAGGCTGCCGGTGAGCTTATTGGCCCAACCCCACAGCGGGGCTGCGGGATCCCTCACCCCTGTAAGCGGTTGCTCGATGCGATGGTAAACGGTAGGGGAAGGGCTTCCGCGATGGGCCGTGTCGTGCTCTCCAGCCACGCCCACTACTTCCTCTGGATCGATCCCGATTGGACAAGGGACAACCTGTTGCCCCTCTTCGATTGGGATCGAGACGCGCTTCAGGCTGTTCAGGCTTGGCACGGCTTCCTGACGTGGGGCCGCCCTGTCGCAGGGTTGCTCGAGGAGCTCACACCGAGCGCGGTACAACTCGCCGATCATCTCGAGGATCTCGGCCGTGAGAGAGAGAATTATGGGAAATTCGTGGCACAAGCCGCCTTTTTCTTACCAGATAACCCTTTGGTGAAGGATTGGTTTGAGGCCTTCCTCACCTCAGCAAACGATCACGACCGAGCGTACTTTGCCTGGGAGCTTGACGAGTTGCTAGGATCGCTTCTCCCTGAGCAGAAGGCGGAGATCTGGCGGGACTGGCTAGATCTCTACCTTGAGCGCCGCGCTGAGTTTTCACCAGCCCCAGAAGACGGTGAGTTCTCGGCCCTTCTGGGCTGGGCTTTCACCCTGCCCGACCAACTCGTGGAGTTAGTGGAGCGCCTAGAAGCCCTCCCCGGCAAAGGAGGAGCTGATCACGGGCTGCTCTGGAAGCTACAGGAAGGTGAGTTGGCAGGCAGCGACCCCAATCTCCTCGCCCGCCTTCTTCTCGCCCTGCTCAAGCGCTGCGAGAAGATCGAGCCTTGGGAGCTTTCGCAGTTTCACGCCGCGATTAAGAGATCGGTCGATGATGGTGCCCGCGACGATCTCATCCGTGAACTTATCGAGAAGTATCTCGAGCATGGTGGTTTGGAGCATCAAGATCTGGCGTAACCCTTGTAGCACTGGACGCCCACCTACAGACCTGGCCGCAATGCGGATCGATGTCGAGAAAGAGATCGTCCCAGCCATGCGCGACCAGCCAATCCCGCAACGCCAGTGCCTCTGCGTGGTTCGCGCTCGAATGGCTGATGAAGATCCGCGCTATGGTCTAGGCCTGTGTTTCCGAAGAAGATTCTACTAATTCTGTGCCGTCTACGTCTATGTTTGACAAGGCTTAAGTAGGCGTCGTAACATGAATCATTCAGTAAACTTGTCGTCGGTCGGTCCATCTTACAGGGAGATACCTGATGAGTAAGGCGTTCTTGTTGTTGACTCTCGCTCTCGCCATGTCCTCGCCTACGGCATTCGCCCAAGTCGAGGCCCGGCCCATCACGGAACAAGAAGCCAAACAGATCGCGGGGGTGAAAGACAGCGGACAGACCGAGGTGCAATCACCGATGCTGCTCGAGGTCCGAGTATCTCCGGGGCAGTTCACGAGCACAAGCGTTGCCAAGCAGAATCCGAACGTTTGGACTACCTATGAAACGGCGGAGTTCGTATGCGACAAGGCCGTCGTTCGTGCCGTCAGGCTCAAGCGTACGTTGAAGCGCAAGGACAAGGTGCTGGTCGAAATCATTCCGGAAGTGGCGACCGATTGGTTCCGCCAAGACATTGACTTCACTGTGGTCTTCCTTGCCTCGGATGGGCGCGAGCTCGGCAAGCGCACCTGGGAGGATCTCACCATCGGGAATGACGCCGGCGGTGCCCTGATTTTTGGATCTAGCACAAAGTCGCCCACGCTGGAGCTTGAGATGAAGCGCGAGGAGTTCCTGCAACTTTTCGTTGATGACCAACGTCCGATGATTCGAATTGTGGTGGCCATCAAGGGAGAAGAGGAAGACGAGGAAGACGATTGACCGCCATTCCGGTACCCCGTAGTTATTTCCGTGGACTCCTCCTGCTCCTCCTTCTGGCTTCCTCGGCCTCCTGTGCGGTCCATCCGCGGAGCGCCGCCGACTGCCGCCCGGACGCCGAGGAGCTTTCAGTCCTTCGGGCTTTCGTCGACGTTGCGGTGGAGCGGGGAGTGTACGAGCGTGTGGTCGTCGTGCCCGTGGACCAGGAATACGAGTGGGAGTTCTGGCTCCGCGATGCGAAGATGGCGCTCCAGTTGCTGACCCTTTCGGAGCAGACCGCCGTGGACTTCAAAAAGCGCAACGAGCGTTCGTTGTGCTTCTTCCGCGCCGATCGGGCGGCCGTGGGTGCGCGCTCGGCTCCGCTGCTCGTCGCGGAGCCGCGAACGCTCTTCGCCTACGTGTCCCACGTCGGTTTCAACGCGGACCGCACCGAGGCGCTCTTCTACACGGTCGAGCCCACCTCCGGCGTGCTGCACGCCTTCAAGCGGCAGGAAGGCGGCTGGCGGGAGGTCGGCTCCCAAGATGTGTGGAGCGAATGAGGCCTTGATTTGGAGTTGTTTACCTTTTGTGGAGAAACGGAGGTAGAGACGACCCAAGTCCCTACGCATGTCCTCTCCACGACCACCGCCCCGGGTCGTCTCCGAAGGAACAATGCCGGCCCGAATCGGCAACAACCCGCTGGGGCACATCCACGCCTCTTCTAAACCTGAGAGATTCGGATAACGGAAAACCTCGCGACAAGGTGTCGTGTCCTCGAAGGGCAGGGGAGGATCGGAAGGGGCTTGCCCCTCCGGAGACGCCTCGGGGTTGTGGTGAAGGAGAGGGGGGTGGTAGGGACCTGAGGCGTCTCTACGCCCGATTCCGAAATCCTCTAGGCCGGTTTCTTTTTGGGCCTCCTCGGTGTCTATAAGACCAAAGGAGGGTTCGCCCATGCGATGCCAACGCCCGATCCCGCTGTCCGCTCTCGTCGTCCTCTCGTCCCTGTCCGCCGGTCTCCTGCTGTCCACGGTGTCCTGCATGGCTGCAAAGAAGGAGGCTGTCGAGATAGACACATCCTCTGCGCCAAGAGCGAAAGTTGCGCAGCAGCCTTCGCCCGTGGCGCCGGCCGAGGTGGCAGCGCTGAAGGCCATGGGCTATATCGGCTCGGCTCACGACACCGCGGGCGGGTTCGCGGAACCGATCCTTGTGGAGGCTCCGGCAAGGGGAGAGATGAACACCGAGGAGTAC
>Ga0190265_10001733_pt1 | contig 14381 bp, 8 predicted proteins | sample Popmic124T_FD_133135 | JGI IMG/M metagenome (GOLD analysis project Ga0190265, IMG submission 133135) | Populus adjacent soil microbial communities from riparian zone of Indian Creek, Utah, USA - 124 T | ecosystem: Environmental > Terrestrial > Soil > Riparian zone | place: USA: Utah | collected...
AGTCAACGTCATCCACCGCGATCTCAAGCCCGAGAACGTCTTTGTCACCGACGACAACGTCGTCAAAGTGCTCGATCTCGGCACCGGCAAATTCACCGGCTACGGCTTGAACAGCACCGATCGGATGCGCGTCATCGGCACCACGGCGTACATGTCGCCCGAGCAGATCAAGGGGCTTCGGGTCGACGCGCGCGCCGACGTCTACGCGCTCGGGCTCATCGCCTACGAGATGATCGCCGGGCGGCACGCTCTCTCGTCCGAAGGCGGCACCGCGTTGCCGCAGGGGGTAGAGCAGGTCGCGCTGATGCAGCTCCAGATGACGCCCAAGCCCTTGGCGGACGTCGCCAGCGGCTGCCCCGGCTATGTCTCGTCGATCGTCGACCGTGCCATCGCCAAGGACCGCGAGCGGCGTTTTCCGAACATCGCCGCCTTGGCGCGCGAGCTTCGCGCGGCACGCAAGAGGTTCGTCGCCGAAAACCAGTTCGAGGGTGCGGGTGTCCCCGCGGCCGGTGAAGGTCTGCGTGAAAAATTCGGCGCGCCGCCGCGATCGACGCCTGCGCCGCGGCCCGCGGTTTGCGCGCCGCCGCGTCCGGTATCGGTGAAACCCATGGGGGACACCGAGGCCGATGTGCCGGTGGCTCCTGCCAACGAGTTTCCCACCGACGTCCAAGCTCCGCCCGAGTTCACGCTGGATGGCTCGACGCCGCCGCCTGGGTACGTGCCGACCGTTCTTCTTTCGAGCTCGTCGGTGCCCGGCCTTCCCGGGGAGGCCGGCGCGCCGGGCGATGTGACCGATCGCGGGCCGCCGCCCGACGAAGTGCGCAGCCGCACGACGCAGACCAATCCGATCGGTTTTGTTCGCGTCGCAGATGCGTTTCAGGACGACTCTTTGGAGATCGACTTCCGAGGGGGGTCGTGGTTCGCGTTTTGGCGTCACCCTTTCGTCCGCCGCGCCGCCGTCACGCTCGGGCTCGGCGCCGTCATCGGCGTGCCACCGGCGGTCCTCGGCGTCCTTTGGGCGAGGTACTATCGCGCACCGGTGAGCGCGCCCTCCGCGCCCCCACGCGTGCTCGCGTCGCCGCCGCCGCGAGCGCCGACTGCCGGCGAGCCGCTCGCGGGCGCCGTGGCGTCGGCCGTTTCGCAGACTCCGGCGGACCACACGACGACGATTCAAGCCAACCAAGAGACGCCGCGACCAAGCGCAGCTCCCGGCGGTAAGCCCGCCCCACGCGCCCGCCCGAAATCGCTCACCTCTGCAACCGCCACGGCGCTCGCCGCCGACGGTCCTCACCGAACGGAAACGAAACAGGTCGTGGCACCGCCGCCGACCGTTGAACCTCCCCCGAAGACCATCCTTCCGCCATCCGGGCTTTGAGAGGCAAAATGGAGGGGCAACGATTTTGCGCAACTAAACCGGAGCATCTCCCGAACGGGGGATCACGAGCTTCATGCGATCCGCGTTCCGCGAAAGCACTGCCCGCATACAGGAGCCTTCGGCCATGAGCGGGCGAGGGCCGTCCGATCCGCTCGGCGATCGTCCGAGAATGGCCGAGGCGCTTGCTTCGCTGAAAGAGGGGCTACGCGAGACGGCCGACCCGCTCTACGACAGCTGGAAACTCCGGCAAGTTGCAACGGACCGCCCCGTCGTGCTCGACGTCGACGGTGACGCCGCTCGCGTCGAGGGCGCAGCCGGCGCCGCACGTTCACCGAAGGGCAGCGGTGCAAACGTCGCCGACAAAACCGAAGCGATCGACATCGCGCTCGAGGGCACTCCCCCTGAAACATCGGCCGCCGGCTCCGTTTCCGAAGCCCCCGCGAGCGACGCGTCACCGGTCGACGGTCTTCCCACCGAAGAGTTGCTGGTCGAATTCGACGAAGAGTTCGAGAGCCCGGAGGAGCCGACCCTGGCACGTCGGCCGTCCGGGCCGTCCGTCCAGGCCGATACGGTGCGGGTCCGCGTCATTCCCTACCACCCCTTCCCGCGGTGGGCGCTCGTCGTGGCGGCGTCGCTCGCCGTCTTTGCGATCAGCCTGGTCGCCTTGCGGGCGAGCCTTCCCGGCGATAGCACGCGCGTGACCCGGCCGGTCTTGGCGAGCGAAGTGCCGGCAGCGTCGCCGGCACCCCCCTCGGCTCGTCCGGCTTCTGTCGGCTCACCACTTGTCGACCGACGACCCGGTGCACTCAAGGCGACCGTGGCACTCGCGCCGTCGGCTGCCGAACCGCCCACCAAGTCAGCCGCGCCGTCGGCCGTCCCGCAGCTCGAGGCGCTCGCGGCGCCCGCCGGTGCGCCGCCCAAAGAAGCGTCTTCGGCGCACACGGCTCCGACGTCGACGTTGGCTGCGCCCCCGCCGGCCGCTGCTCCGGCCGGCAAAGCGCCGACCCCGATGCCCAGGCGGCGGTCCGGCGCTCAAGATTTTTTTCGCGATCCGGGCTTTTAGCCCCGAGGCGGAACGTGCAATACGACCATTCCAAGATGGGCCACGGTCGACTTCATCGCCTCGTTGGCGTCGTGCTGCTAGTTGTCTGGGCTTTGCCTGCATCCGCCGATCCCCCCAACGAGCAGATCAAGGTGGCGCGCAAGCGCTTTCAAGAAGGCGTCGCCGCGGCCGACGCCCGCAACTACGAAGCGGCGCGCGTCGCGTTCCAGCAGGCGTATGCGCTCAAACCTCACCCCTCGGTGTTGCGCAATCTGGGTCAAGCCGAGCTCAAGACAGGGCACTACCTCGACGCTGCGCGCCACCTTTCCACGTTCATTCGCGACACCACCTTCGGTACGGCGGTCGAGCGCGAGTCGGCCAAAAAGTCGCTCGTCGAGGCCGAGTCCAAGATCGGCAAGCTCATTCTCGAGGTCGACGTCCCCGGCGCCGAGGTCGCGGTCGACGGCGAGCTCGCCGGTCGTTCGCCCCTCGGCGCCGACCCGGTGTACGTCGAGCCCGGGCAGCGCATCGTGCGCGTCCAGAAGGACGGCTTCGATCTCTACGAGCAAACCCAGTCCTTCGAGCCCGATCGCGTCATTCGCTTGAAAGTCGCTCTTCGTCCGAGCGGGCCTCTGCCCACGGAAGCGGCGTCGGTTTCACGCACGAGCCCCACGCTCATCGAACCGGTGCTCATCGCGCCGCCGCCCGACCGATCGCGCTCCCTTTCGGCAACCCCCGTTCAGCCGACCAGCGACAAGATCGAGCGCAGCGGTGTCGAGACGCGGACCATCGTGGTCATCAGCGGCGCCAGCCTCACCGCGCTCGCCGCCGGGTTCGGCATCGGGCTCTCGCTGCAAGGCGCATCGCTCGATGACGACGCCGCCACGCAAAGAGCGCAAATCGCTCAGCAATACGGGCTGGGGGGGTGCGGCCCGTCCAACAACACCGCGCGCGCATGCGTCAAGCTCGACGACACGCTCGATCGCCGCAATCGCGCCAATTCGATCGCACAGGGGGCCTTCATCGCGGCCGGCGTGCTCGGCGCCGCGACGCTGGTGAGCTTCCTGCTCTGGCCGCGATCACAAACGAAGGTGGCGCCCTACGCCAGCATCGGCCCCGCTGGCGAAGGCGCCGTTTGGGGAGTCGTGGGTCAGTACTAGAGAATGAGGGGAGCGCTGGGAGGCGACATGCGACGACGATGGGCATGGTTGGCAACGGGCAGCGGCATCATGGCGACGACGGCGTCGATCGCCTGCGGGCCCACCGAGACGACTTGCGAGGAGTCGGCCACCTGTCCCCCGCCAGCCACGGGAACTGGCGGTGCCGCTGGCGCACCGATGATCGATAGCGGCGGCGGAGCCGCAGGCAGCGGCGGTGACGCAGGCGTGCTCGACGACGTGTCGACGCAGCCCGACGCCGACGCGTCGGTCGACGGCGTGAAGCCTCCGGACGACGTGAGCAGGAGCGACGCGCGCGATGCCGACGCGCGGGTGGACATCACCTCGCCGGACGACACGCGCCGCGACATGGTACCCGATGCACCCCTGATCGACGCGCCAAGCGAACCGGACGCCTGTGATCCCGGCACGGCGAAGTCTCCCACCGAAAGCACGTGCCTCATCAGCGAGCAATACGGTGTCTTCGTGTCCCCGCTGGGCAGCGATACGACGGGTGTAGGGACGCGTAGCGCGCCGTTCAAAACCCTGGCGAAAGGGCTCCAAATCGCGAAGGGCAATGTCATGCGCGTCTACGCGTGCGACGACGGCACCGGATACCCCGACGCGCTCACGGTCGACACGACGCTCGACGGAACGAGCCTCTACGGCGGCTTCGAGTGCACCGGATGGACCTACGCCGTCACCCGCCGCGCGCGCGTGCGCCCCACAACGGGCGTCGCGCTCGTGGTCAAAGGGCTCACGGCGGGGCTCACCGTGGAGGATTTCGAGTTCAACGCCGCCGACGCCGCGGCGGGAGCGAGCAGCATTGGGGCGATCGTGGATACGGCGGTGAACGTCGTCCTCAGGGGCGTCAAGGTGACGGCGGGGAAGGGGGGCGGGGGTGTGGATGGTGTGGAGGGCGCGAAGGGCGCGGATGGTGATCCGGCTTTGGGACAGGAACACCAGGGCTATCGTGCGGAGTGTCCATATGGTGGGCCCTTTCAAGTCGGTGGCGCTTGGGCAAATCTGAGCGCGTGCGGCTCGCAGGGCGGTGGGGGCGGTACCGCCTCGAAAAACAACGTCGGGGCATCTGGATTCCCCGGAACCCCCAGTACGGATGTCACCCCGCCCAACAATCCCAACGGCGGCCCGAATGGACCGACTGGTCAAAACGGCGGCGCGGGTTCACCGGGAAACGCGGGAACACCGGGAGCCGCCAGTAGCGCGTCCGGCAGTTTTTCAGCAGCAGGGTATGCCGTCGCGGCGCCGGGTGGCAGCGGAGCCGTTGGAAAGACGGGACAGGGCGGTGGCGGCGGTGGCGGGAGCGACGCGGTCCCCCTTAGCAACTGCGTCGGCGCGAGCGGCGGCGCTGGTGGCATGGGCGGTTGCGGTGGTACCCCTGGCATGGGCGGCGCCAGCGCCGGCGCATCGATTGCCCTGCTCAGCTGGATGAGTCCCATCACGCTCGACCGCTGCGAGCTCATGTCCGCCGCTGGCGGCGGAGGCGGCAACGGCGGTAAAGGCGGCAAAGGCGGCGTCGGAAAAGCCGGAGCACCCGGCGGCGCAGGCTACACGGGCGACGCCGGCGCCGCAGACGCCGGCACGGGACCTGGCAAAGGCGGCACTGGCGGCCCCGGTGGCAACGGCGGCAACGGTGGCTCCGGCGCCGGCGGCAACGGCGGTCCCTCGTACGCCATCGTCTACAAGGGAATGGTACCCACCAAACTCAATGGCACCATCGTCGCCCACGGTGCCGGCGGTGCCAAGGGGATGGGCGGCTCAGTCGACTCCGTCAAAGCGCCCGACGGCCTGGTCGGGGCCGCGGCAGATGATTTTGCGGTGCCGTAACAGCGACGCGATCAGACCGTCGAGCTCGACGATGACCTTTCCAAACCAGCCACCGCTGTCCACGTGTCGAACCACGTCCCGAATGGCCATGCCTACCGAATCGCCGTCGAACGTTCGACGGTTGTACTTGCGCGCGAACGTTGATCGCCTTCTCTTGCTCGCTGCCGCGCTGTCTTGTAGCGCGTTGACCGTCGCGTGCGAACCATCGACGCTGTCCTGCGCGGAAACGGCCACCTGTCCGCCGACCCCTCGCCCCGATGGTGGCGCGGACGTCTCGACCGAAGCGGGCGAGAACGATGTGGCCCCTCCGGGGATGGATGGAACGACGGACACCCCGGGTCCTTCCGTCGACGTCACGGACGAACGGTCCGTCGATGCCCCGGCGCACGACGACGCGGACACGGGTTGGCCGCATGAGGACGCGCCAGCGGACACACCCATCATCACCGACGCGGCCGGCGAAGCCGACGCCTGCGACCCGGGGACAGCGAAGTCGCCCGTGGAGAGCGCTTGCCTCATCAGCGAAAAATACGGCGTCTTCGTCTCGCCGCAAGGCAGCGACGGGACGGGCTTCGGCACGCGCGGCGCCCCCTTCAAGACGATCGGTCGCGCGCTGCAAGGTGCGAGGAGCGACGTGATGCGCGTCTACGCGTGCGACGACGGCACCGGGTATCCGGATGCGCTCGCGATCAACACGCCGCTCGACGGGATGAGCCTCTACGGCGGGTTCGAGTGCGCCGGGTGGACCTACGCCGTCACGCGGCGCGCCCGCGTACGTCCCGCGACGGGCGTCGCGCTCAGCATCAAAGCGCTGACGGTCGGGTTCACGATCGAAGATGTCGAGTTTGACGCGACGGACGCAGCGATGGGGGCGAGTAGCATCGGCGCCATCGTCGATACGTCGACGAATATCGTGCTCAGGGGCGTGAAGGTGGTGGCGGGAAAGGGGGGAGGGGGCGCGGTGGGGGCGGAGGGCGCGAAGGGCGCGGATGGGCCGGACACCGGGACTGCTCAGCAGGGCAGTCCTGCCATATGCCCGCCAGCAACCTCTCCGCAGAATGGGGGAGCATGGTCCAGCGTCAGCTTATGCGGTTCGCTGGGCGGCAACGGCGGCGCGGCGATTCAATTCACCGACGGCAACCCCGGAACGCCGGGCAATCCGCGCACCGGAGTCCACCCGCCGAACGTTGACAACGGCGGCGACAAAGGGTCCGTCGGCCAAGACGGCATTGCCGGCTCCCCTGGCAATGCCGGCACCCTCGGAGCGACGAACTTGGCAGCCGGCACCTTCTCTGCGACGGGCTTCGCCGTCGCGGCGCCTGGTGGCGACGGCACCGCCGGCAACGTCGGCCAAGGCGGTGGCGGCGGAGGAGCAAGCAATGCTCCCGCGCTCAGTGCCTGCATCGGGGCGAGCGGCGGTGCAGGTGGCATGGGCGGCTGCGGGGGTCTGCCCGGCAGAGGTGGCGCTAGCGCCGGCGCTTCTGTCGCGCTGCTCAGCTGGATGAGCACCCTCACGCTCGAACGTTGCGAACTCATCTCCGTCAACGGTGGCGTCGGCGGCAACGGCGGCAACGGCGGTCTCGGCGGAGAGGGCAAGCCCGGCGGCGCCGGCGGCGCCGCGTACGCCGGCGACGCGGGCCCCGATCCCGACGCCGGAATGGGCCTCGGCAAGGGCGGCAACGGCGGCTCGGGAAGCAAAGGCGGCAACGGCGGCTCCGGCGCCGGCGGCAACGGCGGTCCCTCTTACGCGCTGGTCTACAAAGGCACCGCGCCCCACAAACTCAACGGCACGAGCCTCGTGCACGGCACAGGCGGGGAGAAGGGGATTGGCGGCTCGCTCGACATCGCCAAAGCACCCGATGGCATTGTCGGAACCGCTGCCGAGGAATTCGCCGTCCCCTGACCATCTCTCGCTGCGCGAGGTGCGCCGAATGCTCCACGACCGGTAAGCCAATCCATCGTGAAGCGCGATCTCGCGCGTGGTGGCGTTCGGTCTCCACGATTTTGCGAAAGCGGCACCCTTCGACGCAACCGACGGTGCCGCGCTCCCGATAGTCGGGCGTGCGCAAGAGAGGCCTCTATCGCCGTTCGGTCGTCGAGCGGCGAGCGAAAGGTGCACGTCAAAATGAACCCTTTCACACCAATCCTCATTCCATATTCGCCGATGGCTTGGCGACCGCTGATTCCGGTGGCTCTTCTCACCGTGGCGGTTGCAACCGGCTGTGACCCCGGTGACGCTTCTTGTGCCGCGACCGCGACTTGTCCGCCCCCAGAGCTCGATGCGCACAGCGACGCGCTACGCGATGACGTCAGAGTCGACGGCGCGGATGGAGGACGCACGGGCGATGTCGGCTCCGAGGTTGATCGTGGCACTCCGATCGATGTCACGATATCGACAGACGCCGCCAGGGACGCTCCGCCCGCCGACGGGGCGTGGCCGGATCTGACCCGGAGTGATGGGCGGTTCGACGACGCAAGCAGTCACGATTCCGTGGGCTCTGACGGCGGCAGCGATGGGGCAGCGGGTACCGACGGAGCTCCCGTCGACGCCGCCGACGATGCATCGTGTGAGCTCGACGGCGGCAGATCTCCCGCGGATAACCCTTGCCTGATCAGCGAACGGTACGGCGTTTTCGTTTCGACGAGCGGCAGCGATTCCACAGGCGCCGGCACGCGCAGCGCGCCATTTCGTACGCTCGCTCGGGCCCTCCAGGCCGCAAAGGTAGACACACGCCGCGTCTACGCGTGCGACGAAGGGACGGGGTATGCCGAGGGAGTGACGCTCGACGCCACGCTCGACGGTATGGAGTTGTTCGGCGGTTTCGACTGCGGGACATGGATGCTCACCGCAGTGGGCCGCACTCGAATCCACACGGCGTCAGGTCCGGCACTGGTCGCGAGAAATCTCGTTCTTGGCGTCACCTTCGAACGATTCGACTTTGTCGCTGCAAATGCCCCCACCGGCGCGAGCAGCATCGCCGTTTTCCTGGATACGGCGGCGAACGTGGTCTTGAGGAAAGCGCGAATCGTGGCCGGTGGCGGCGGCGCCGGTCACGCAGGTGCTCAAGGCGATCCGGGAACGGATGGCAACGTCGCCGGCCCCGAACAAGACGGTGCGCCCGCCGAATGCAATGCACAGCCAATGGATCACCTGGGTGGCGCGTGGACCCAAGCGTCCATTTGCGGTTCGCGGGGCGGTACCGGTCTCGCCTCGGATGCCCTATCCGACCAGCAGGCCGAGTCCGGCGTACCCATGACGGGCGTCACGCCGCCCGACCAGCCGAATGGCGGTGGGGGATTTCTCGGGGCGCCAGCAGGGCCAGGATCACAGGGCAACCCCGGTAGCCTCGGCGCACCCAGCGCAGTCACGGGGACTTTCTCCGGCGACGGCTTTACGCCTGCCCCTCCCGCGAGTGGGGGCACCGACGGGCGCACCGGTCAGGGTGGAGGCGGTGGGGTCAAGGGCACGACCATTTGGGGCTGCAATCTCGCCACCGGCGGGGCAGGAGGCATGGGAGGATGCGGCGGAAAGGGGGGGCTCGGTGGAACGGGCGGCGGCGCATCGGTCGGTGTTTTCAGCTGGTCGAGCTCCGTCTCGTTCGATCAATGCGAGATTGTGGGGGGTGCGGGAGGCGCTGGCGGAAACGGAGGCAACGGAGGAAATGGCGGCCTCGGCGTGCCGGGAGGTCGGGGTGGCGCGCGCTGGGCCACGGATGTTGGCGTTCTCGCTGGCCCCGGCGAGAATGGGGGTAAGGGCGGCAACGGCGGCGCCGGGGGTGCGGGCGCCGGGGGAAACGCCGGTCCTTCCTTTGCACTCGTGTACAAAGGGCTGCGCCCCGTGACCAGCAACACGACATTCACGCGAGGTGCTCCTGGGGCAAGCGGCGTGGGAGGCTACGCGGGTGGCTTGAAAGCACCGGACGGCGCAATGGGCGTCGCCGGAACTGAACTGGCACTCTGATGTCCGTCGGGGCGGCGCCGCCGCGCATGAATGGGGCGATCCTCCCAGCGACGTCCCGACTTCGATGCCAAAACGCGCATCCAGCTTTTTTTTTTCGAAACTCCCCCATTTACCCGTCGACAGGGAAGGTGTGATTCGGTAGGGCGCTGATGTGGGGCGTGGTAGTCAAAGCCATACTCCGCCCAAGGCAGGCGAACGGATCGCAAGGCGCAAGTCTCTCTTCACCCCAGGCCGCCCACGCGGCACGCGAGTTCCGGCATGCTTTCCGATTTTCGTACTCAAATCCCTGCTGCCGTCGCGCTCCTCGCGGCGACGATGGGGACAGCCTGCAGTTCGGAACTAACGTGCGCCGAGACTGCGACGTGTCCGCGCAATGCCGCGGACGCCCGCGTCGATCACGATGCAAGCGACTTGGACGATGCCGGATCACAGGACGGCGCGGCCGACATCTCGGTGGATCAAGACGATGCGGATCGGCACGATCGCTACGACGGCGCGAACGTGGTTGACGCCTCCAAGGAGGCCGATGGTTCCCCTGCCACCGACGGCGCGAGCGCCGATGGGGACGCGGGCGATGGAGCCGACGCTGCCGGCGACACAACATCCGACAGTGCGTCGGACGCTGCGGTTTGCAACGTCGATGCCGGCCGATCACCGACCGACAACCCTTGCATCGTCAGCGAGCGGTACGGCGTATTCGTGTCCCCCGCAGGAAGCGACGCGACCGGCGCCGGCTCGCGTAGCGCGCCGTTTCGCACGCTGAACCGCGCGCTTCAGGCGGCCAAAGCCGAGACGATGCGCGTCTTCGCCTGCGACAACGGCACCGGGTACACCGATCCCGTCACCATCGACGCGACGCTCGACGGGCTCGCCTTGTACGGGGGATTCGAATGCACCGGATGGACACTCGTGGCCAATGCCAGAACGCGCGTACGACCCGCGGCCGGTCCCGCGCTCACCCTCGTCGGCCTGGCGGCCGGCGTGACCATCGAAAATTTCGAGCTGCAGGCCGCCGACGGCGCCATCGGTGCGAGCAGCATCGCCGTACAGGTTCACGCATCACTGCAAGTTCTTTTTCGCAATAGCCGCATCGCGGCGGGCAAGGGAGGTGCGGGACCGATCGGTGGGCATGGCGGCGCGGGCAAGGACGGCGAGCCACCCGGGCGCGACCAACGCGGGCGCGTTGCGTCGTGTGTCCCCCCCATCCTTTCGCAGGCCGGCGGTGTTGCCGTGGCAGCGACATGTGGATCTAAAGGGGGCAACGGAGGTGCTTGCGATACGATGGACGGCTCCCGCCCCGGCGAGAGTGGCACGCCGCTCGTCGGCGTGGATCCACCGAACCAAGATAACGCTGGGATGGGTTGGATACATGACCGCGATGGGCGCAAGGGCTCGAACGGTGTTGCCGGCGTGGGCGGCTCCGCGAGCTCCAAGGCAGGTTCTTTTTCCGCGACCGGGTATGTGCTCGGCGCTTCCGGCGGTGACGGCGTCGACGGTCACGCGGCGCAAGGAGGTGGCGGCGGCTCCGGTGGCGAACCCGACACAACCGACCAATGCATCGGGGCGACGGGAGGTGCAGGCGGCATGGGCGGCTGCGGTGGCGTCCACGGTACCGGCGGCGGTGCCGGCGGCGCGTCCGTCGCGCTCCTCAGTTGGACGAGCGGAATCACGCTCGAAAGATGCGAGCTCGTCTCCGGCGACGGCGGTCCCGGTGGCCTCGGCGGAAACGGCGGTCCCGGTGGCATCGGGAGCGGAGGTGCCGAAGGAGGTGAAGGCGTCGTCCATCCCACGACCGGTGCTTCGTTGCTCAAGGGGGGCTCCGGTGGGCCAGGTGGCATCGGCGGACCCGGAGGTGGCGGAGCGGGAGGCAACGGGGGGCCTACGTACGGCATCGTGTACGCCGGCGGGAGGCCCTCGCAAATCGGCGGCACGACCGTGGCGCGAGGTTCGGGCGGTTTGAAAGGCGTCGGCGGGTTCAGCCCTGTCGTGGCGCTCCCCGACGGCGGCATTCCTGACGGAGGTGCTCCGGAAGGCGGCCTGGATGGAGGTCTGCCCGATGGAGGCTCTCCGGTTCGGGCGGCGGACGGCCTACCCGGCGAAGCCGCGTATGAGCTGGCCATCCCCTGACGGTCGCCCGGGCGCGCTGCCGGGTCGCTCTTCGCTTCCACGTTCGCCCGGCACCACCTAGAATGCGCCGGTTCCGCCATGCTTTGGTCGGAAGTTCGTCGCCAGGGCGGAACGATTCCCTAAGCGTGGACATCTGCAAGGCGCCGCCCCGGGCGGGCATTCCCATCTTGAAGCGATTGCACGAGACGACGCGTATCATCGTTGCCGCGCTGGCCATCTTTGCCGTATCGCCCGTTCTTGCGTAGCCGGCGCCGACCCCCGAGGAAGTGCAGCAGGCGCAGGTCCGGTGGAACGAAGGCAAAGCGTACTTCGACGCCGGCAATTTCGAGGCCGCGCGCGTCGCTTTCAAGCAGGCGTACACGGTCTTTCCGCACGCCGCGTTCTTACAGAACCTCGGGGAAGCCGAGCTTCGCACCGGGCGGCACGTCGAAGCCGCCCGACACTTTACGGCGTTCTTGCGGGCTTCGAGCACGGGATCGCCGGCTCAACGCGAGTTAGCCAAAAAATCGCTCGCCAAGGCGGCCGAACGGCTCGGCTCGATCATCGTGACGACCAACGTCGACGATGCCGAAATTCGCATCGACGACGAAGTCGTGGGTCGCAGCCCGCTCGGGTCCCTGGCTTGGTTCGTGGAGCCCGGTCGGCACCTGATCACGGCGCGCAAGGATGGATACCTCGACGGTACGGAGCGGATCGACGTCGCCATCGGGCCGCCGCGACCCGTCCTCGTCCGCGTCCAGCGCGTCGTGGGGGGAACTTCCGAGCCGCCGCCCGACGATCCCAAGCCGGGGCGCGCGCCTGCGGTGGTGTCTCCGCCGGTCAGCGTCGCGAACGAGCGTACCTCCGGCGGCTTGGCGGTGGGAGCGGAGCCTCGTCGCACGGCGATCCCGGCGAGAACCGTTGTGCTTCTGGGCGGCGCGGCGCTCACGGTAGGTGCCGCGGCGGTGGGCACCGTTTACGCATGGCGAACCAGCGACGCTTCGACCCGCGTTGACAGTGCCCACAGGGGGGTCGCGGACATCAACCGGGACGAGCCCCTCAGCGTCTGTCACCCAGACGTACCGAAGGACGCCGCCTCGATCGACGCGTGTCAGAGGTACAGCGACGAGCAGACGCAATACCACGCCGACCGCCGCATTCGCGACATCGCTCTTGTCGGTGCCGGCGTGCTCGGCGTGGCCACCGTGGCAACGTTTTTCATCTGGCGCCCGCGGTCAGCGCCCCCGGTTTCCGTCGGCCCCGCCCTCAGTCCTTCGGCGCCTGGCGTGGTGGTGTTCGGGAATTTTTGAGTCAGCTGGCTTTCGACCCGCCGAGGCAAGGCGGTGACGACGCAACGTCGCTGGTCTTGTCCCATTCCGCAGGCGTGCGCGACGTGATGGTGAGCGCGTGCAAGCCGCCGCGGATTTCGTCGTCGAGCAGCGTGTAGATAAGACGGTGCCGACCGACCAGCGTCTTGCCTTCGAACGCGCTGCTCACGACGGTAACTTTGAAGTGCGTTTCCGAGCCGGCGGGGACGCTGTGCATCGAGCTCTCGTTGATGACTTCGAGCACCATGGGCGTGAAGCGTTCGCGCAGTTTCCGCTCGATTTGCTGCTGAATAGTCACGTCGTGATCCTTAGCCGCGGGTCGGCGTTTTGTCCAATCGGGTCACGCTCGCGCTGGTCGGGGCCATGATACCCTGCCCAACATGCTGAACATGGAAGCGCCGAGCGCCCACGCCGAAAGTAGAGCATCGACCCCACGCGCGGCGCTCGACCGCGCCGTCGCCGAGGTAAGCGAGCAGCGCCGCGCATTTGCACGCATGCCGGTTGCCGAAAAGGCAGCCATGCTGCGCGGTACACTTCCGATTCTCGTCCGTGTCGCGCGCGCGTGGGCCGAGGCGGGGTGCCGCGCCAAAGGAATACCACTCGAGCGGAACATTGCAGGAGAAGAGTGGCTCGGGGGGCCGCTCGTCACCGCGCGCAACCTTCGCCTTCTCATCCAGAGCCTCGAGCAGATCAGCCACAAGGGGCGCCCCGTGCTCGGTCACGGCGTGCGCACGCGCAGCGATGGCCGGCTCGAGATCGAGGTGCTCCCTGCGGGCGGGTTCGATTCGGCGCTCTACCGCGGCCTTTCCTGCGTAGCGCTCATGGATCGGGGCATCGACGAATCTTCGGCGCGCGAACGGCAGGCCGCCTTCTATCAGAAGAGAGATCCGGAAGGGGGCGTCTCCTTGGTTCTCGGCGCCGGCAACGTGTCGTCGATCCCGGTGTCGGACGTGCTCTACAAGATGTTCGTCGACGGCAACGTGTGCGTCCTCAAGATGAACCCCGTCAACGAGTGGGTCGGCCCATTCATCGAGCAGTGCATGGCGCCCCTCATCACGCGCAATTTCCTGCGCGTCGTCTACGGCGGTGGTGACGTCGGCGAGTACCTTTGCCAGCACACCGGCATCCACGACATCCACATCACCGGCTCCGACAAGACGCACGATCGCATCGTCTGGGGCCCGCCCGGTCCCGAGCAGGAGCGCCGGCGTCGCGAAAACGACCCCTTGCTCAAGAAGTCCATCACGTCCGAGCTCGGCAATGTGAGCCCGGTGGCGATCGTGCCGGGCAACTACACCGATCAGGAGCTCGATTTTCAGGCGCGCAACGTGGTGACGATGATCGCCAACAACGCGTCCTTCAATTGCAACGCCGCCAAGATCCTCATCACGTCGCGCTCGTGGCCGCAGCGAGGGCGCTTTCTGGAGCGGATTGCGGCGGCCTTGAGCGAAGTGCCGCCCCGCAAGGCCTATTATCCGGGGGCGCGCTCCCGCTACGGCGATCTGCTGGGATCGCGCTCCAACGTGAAGCGCTTCGGAAAAGAGGAGCCCGACACTTTGGCCTG
>Ga0190265_10001734_pt1 | contig 14379 bp, 11 predicted proteins | sample Popmic124T_FD_133135 | JGI IMG/M metagenome (GOLD analysis project Ga0190265, IMG submission 133135) | Populus adjacent soil microbial communities from riparian zone of Indian Creek, Utah, USA - 124 T | ecosystem: Environmental > Terrestrial > Soil > Riparian zone | place: USA: Utah | collected...
ACCGATGATTCTGCTCCGTCGCCTGCTGGGTGACGTGCTGCGTCGGCAGCGCCAGCGCCAGGGCAGGACCCTGCGCGAAGTCTCTTCATCTGCCCGGGTTTCGCTCGGGTATCTCTCCGAGGTCGAGCGTGGCCAGAAGGAAGCCTCCTCGGAGCTGCTGTCCTCGATCTGTGATGCGTTGGATGTGCGGATGTCCGAGCTCATGCGGGAGGTCAGCGATGAACTGGCACTCGCGGAGCTTGCCGAGTCCGCTGCGAGCGACACGGTGCCCGCACCGATGCGTCGTGCGGTGCTCAATCCCGTGTCCGTGACATCCGTCACAGGTGTTCCGGAGGAACGCGTAACGATCAAGGCGCCTGCAGAGGCCGTGGACGTGGTCGCTGCCTGACGCTCTTCGCATCGCTCAACTCGTCGAGAGGCCCCACCGGCCGGTCCGGTGGGGCCTCTCGTTGTGGTCGCGCAGTCGCGCACCGTGCGCAACGATGAACAGTGCGTAGCCGTAGTCGGCGTACGGGAGGTGAGATGGCGGCGCTGAGCCGTTGGCTGCTGGCCCGTTGCGTCCTGCCCGCCCTGTGCGTCGTGTGCGTGGGCGGCTGGTGCTGGGCGGTGTGGCGGCTGGCCGGTGGGAGGGGCGGGCCCGAGGAGGCGATGGCCCTCGTCCTCGGATGGGGGCTGGGCCTGTTGCCCGTTCACGTCAGCTTGAGGGGGCCGTGGTCGGCGCGAAGGCGGTCCGTACTGCGGCTCGGGGGTAACCGCGAGGGCGAGCGAGAGCGAACGCACGGGCGGGGTGGGGGAGATCGGCGGATCCGACGGTACGGGCGGAGCTGACCGCGGACCTGCCCGCAGGCGTCGACGCAAGGTGCCTCTGCCCCATCAGCGCGCTGGCGGAGCTTCCTCGCCCGGTCGGGGGCCTGGCTGGCAGCGGGGGCAGTAGAAGACGGGCCGGGAACGCCCCGGAGGGCCGTGGGAGCCCGCGAGCACTGCTGTGCCGCAGCGGTGGCAGGGACGGCGGGTGCGGCCGTACACCCACAGCGTCCGGTCGCGGTCCACTCCTGCGGGAGCGCGGGTGGTGCGGCGGACGAGGCGGTCCTTGTTGGCGTCGAGGAGCTTCTCGGCGGCGGCGAGCAGCCGGGCAAGCAGCGGCGGGGGAAGCTCGCCGACGGGCGTCCAGGGCGATGTGGCGGCGAGGAAGCAGAGCTCGGCGGCGTAGACGTTGCCGATACCGGCGAGGTTGCGCTGATCCAGCAGGGCCTCGACAAGGGGACGGCCCGGGTCCGCGAGGAGGCGGCGCTCGGCCTCCGGCAGGTCCCAGTCGGGGCCGAGAAGGTCGGGGCCCAGATGTCCGAGAGCCGTCGACTCCTCTGCGGTACGCAGCAGTTCGAGCAGTGGGAGGCGGTACCCGGTGGCGGTGCTGGTGCCGGCGGTGAGCACTGCCCGGATCTGATGAGCCGGTCCACCCCCGCCGCGAGGACGCCGGCCAGGTGTGCTGACCCGCCAGGCGCCCTCCATGCCGAGATGGGAGTGGATGGTGACGTCGCCCTCGACTCGCATGAGGATGTGCTTGCCGCGCGGGGCGACTTCGAGGACCGCTCGCCCGCCCAGATCGGCCGTGGCGAGCTGGGGCACACGGAAGTCCGTACGGGCCAGAGTCCGGCCGGCGAGCGCCTCGTGCAGCCGACGGGTGGTGTACCAGACCGTGTCTCCTTCGGGCATGGGCTCATCCTTGCGGCGGGTGAGGACTGGGGAGGGGAGGTAGTGGACGGGAGGTGACGGGGCGTCGAGGTGGAGCCGACTCCCGCTATCGCGCGCGCAGTCGGAGGCCACGCGGGGTGGCGTGGAAGCCCGCACTCTCCAGCAGGGCGCCGATCGGCGAGGACAGTGCAGGAGCTCCGTTCACCCGCTCCACGGTGACCGTGCCCAGGGCGCCCTCCAGGGCCGCTCTCGCCAGAGCTTCCGCAGCGGTGGTCAGCGACGGGGTGGCTTCCTGGCCCCGGCCGTCCCCCGATGCCGCGTCCTGCGACGGGCTGCCGGCAGAGGAGCTTCCGGGCCAGGCGAGCAGGGTCTTACCGCCGCGTTCCATGTAGAGCGTCAACTCGCCGTCGACCAGGACGACCACGGAGCCGGCCTTGCGTCCCGGTTTGTGCGTGGCGCCCTCAGGAGGTTCCGGCCAGGGCAGGGCGGCGCCGTAGGCGTTCGCGGGGTCGGCGGCGGCGAGGACGGCAGCGCGGAAATGCGCTTCCCGCTCGCGGGCCGTATGCACCGCGCGCAGCCGGTCGATCGCGCCGTCCATCGCGAACTGGGCCGCTCCCAGGCCCTCGACGACATAGCCGCGACGGGCCTGCCCGCTCTCCTCGAAGGCGGCCAGCACCCTGTACGCCGCGGAGAAGCCGCCCTGCACGCCCTCGGCTGCCACTGCGCCGCGTGTGACGATGCCGTGCCGGTCGAGGAGCGTACGGGCGAGGGCGTGGGCGCGGTGCGTCGCGTCGGTTTCCGCGGCGGGCAGCAGGGACCAGCGGCCCGCAACCGTCGGGGGGCCGTTGCGTGAGGCGGTCGGCCGGTTCGTACCGCTGCGGGTGGCCGCGGCGGTCAGTGAGCCGTAACGCCCCCTGGGGACTGTGCGCTTGGCGCGGTGGGCCGTGGCTCCCGCTGTGCGGCCAGATCCGAGGAGGGCGCGGAGAGGAGCGAGCGTGTCGTTGCTGACGTGGCCGGACCAGGCCAGGTCCCAGAGCACATCGGCCAGTTGAGGATCGGTGGCCTCCGGGTCCGTCGTGGCACGCACGTGATCGGCGATCTGACGGAAGAACAGACCGTAACCAGGGGCCAGAGCGTCAAGGACGGACTGGTGAAGCAAAGTCAGCTCCACCGGCAGGGGCGGAGGCAGCAGCAGGGCTGCGGTGTCGGCCGGATACAGGGAGATCCAGCCGTCCTTGCCCGGCAGTGAACCTGCGCCCGCCCAGACGACCTCGCCGGAGGTGGTGAGTTCGTCGAGCAGGGCGGGGCCGTAGTCGCGGACCCGGCCCGGCAGAACCAGCTTCTCCAAGGCAGAGGCGGGAACCGGCGCGCCCTGCAACTGCTCGACCGTACGCACCAGTCCGTCGATGCCCCGCACGCTGCCCGTACCCAGGTGCTGCCACTGAGGGAGGAACGCGGCGAGCGCGGGCGCCGGCACAGGCTCCAGCTCCTGCCGCAGCGAGGCCAGCGAACGGCGCCGCAGGCGGCGCAGCACCGCGGCGTCGCACCATTCCTGACCCACTCCCGCCGGATGGAACTCGCCCTGCACGAGGCGCCCGCCGGCAGCGAGACGGTGCAGCGTCCCCTCCGCCACTGCGGTGCCGAGTCCGAAGCGGGCGGCGGCGTCGACGGAGATGAACGGGCCGTGCGTACGCGCGTAACGCGCGAGGAGGTCACCGAGCGGATCGGGCACGGGCTCGGTGAACGCCTCGGGGACGCCGACCGGCAACGCGACGCCCAGTGCGTCCCGCAGCCGCCCTGCGTCCTCGATGGCCGCGAAATGCTGCTCCCCGGCGATACGGACGCGGATGGCGCGGCGGGCGGACTCCAGCTCGGCCGCCCACTGCGGGTCCGCGCCCCTGTCCCGCAACTCGGCCGTCGTCAGCGGCCCGAGAAGGCGGAGCAGGTCGGCGACGCCCTCGGCGTCCTTGACGCGGCGGTCCTCGGTGAGCCACTGCAACTCCCGCTCCAGCTCGCTCAGAACCTCGGCGTCGAGCAGCTCGCGCAGCTCCGCCTGGCCCAGCAGCTCGGCAAGCAGCCGGGAGTCGAGGGAGAGGGCGGCGGCACGGCGCTCGGCGAGCGGCGAGTCGCCCTCGTACAGATACTGCGCGACGTAACCGAACAGCAGGGAGCGGGCGAAGGGGGACGGATCGTCGGTGGTGACCTCGACCACCCGGACCCGGCGGGACTCGATGTCGCCCATCAGCTCGGACAGGCCGGGCACGTCGAAGACGTCCTGCAGGCACTCCCGCACCGCCTCCAGGACGATGGGGAAGGAGCCGAACTCGGAAGCCACCTGGAGCAGTTGCGCCGCCCGCTGGCGCTGCTGCCACAGCGGGGTGCGCTTGCCGGGGTTGCGGCGCGGCAGCAGCAGGGCGCGGGCGGCGCACTCACGGAACCGGGCGGCGAACATGGCCGAGCCGCCGACCTGGTCGGTGACGATCTGCTCGACATCACCCTTGTCGAAGAGGACGTCGGAGACGCCGACCGGTGCCTGCCCGGAGTCGAAGGCCGCATCGCCGCCGGTGGAGACCTCCTCCAGCAGGTCCAGGCCCATCAGGTCGGCGTCGGGCAGCCGGAGGACGAGGCCGTCGTCGGCGTGCATGACCTGAGCGTCCATGCCGTAGCGCTCGGTGAGACGGGCACCGAGGGCGAGGGCCCACGGGGCGTGCACCTGCGCGCCGAACGGGGAGTGCACGACGACTCGCCAGTCGCCCAGCTCGTCACGGAAACGCTCGACCACGATCGTGCGGTCGTCGGGGATGTGACCGCAGGCGCTGCGCTGCTCGTCGAGGTAGGAGAGGAGATTGCCGACGGCCAGGGGGTCGAGCCCGGCGGCGGTCAGCCGCTCCCGCGCTGCTTCCGGGGAAAGGGAACCGACCTCGCGGAGGAACGCGCCCAGCGCGCGGCCGAGTTCGAGCGGACGGCCCAGCTGGTCGCCCTTCCAGAAGGGCAGCCGCCCCGGAACGCCCGGGGCTGGCGAGACCAGCACACGGTCGCGGGTGATGTCCTCGATCCGCCAGGACGTGGTGCCCAGCGTGAAGACGTCACCCACCCGTGACTCGTAGACCATCTCCTCATCCAGCTCCCCGACCCTGCCGCCGCCCTTCTTCGGATCGGCACCCGCGAGGAAGACGCCGAACAGGCCACGGTCGGGGATGGTGCCGCCCGAGGTGACCGCGAGCCGCTGCGCCCCGGGCCTGCCACTGACGCTCTGGGCCACGCGGTCCCACACCAGCCGGGGACGCAACTCCGCGAAGGCGTCGGACGGATAGCGGCCCGCGAGCATGTCCAGCACCGCGTGGTAGGCCGATTCCGGGAGCGAGGAGAAGGGGGCGGCACGGCGGACGAGCAGCAGCAGCTCCTCCACGTCCCAGGTGTCGACCGAGACCATCGCGACCACCTGCTGAGCCAGTACGTCCAGCGGGTTGGCCGGGATGCGCAGAGCCTCGATGGCCCCCTCGCGCATCCGCTCGGTGACGACCGCGGACTGGACGAGGTCGCCGCGGTACTTGGGGAAGACGACACCGGCCGAGACGGCGCCCACCTGGTGCCCCGCGCGGCCCACGCGCTGAAGCCCGGAGGCGACGGACGGCGGCGACTCGACCTGCACGACCAGATCCACCGCCCCCATGTCGATGCCCAGTTCAAGGCTGGAGGTGGCGACGACGGCGGGCAGCCGCCCCGACTTCAGCTCCTCCTCGACCTGGGCGCGCTGGTCCTTGGAGACCGAGCCGTGATGCGCACGGGCAAGCAGCGGGGGTGCGCCCTTGGCCGATCCCGCCTCGGCCATCAGCTCCGCCGGGGAGTGGTGCTCGGGCATGGGCTCGCCCGTCGCGCGTTCGTATGCGATCTCGTTGAGCCTGTTGCACAAACGTTCCGCGAGGCGGCGGGAGTTGGCGAAGACGATGGTGGAGCGGTGCGCCTGCACGAGGTCGGCGATGCGCTCCTCGACCGAGGGCCAGATGGACGGCTTCGCTCCGCCGTCGGGGCCGCTGCCGCCCGTGCCGCCGCTGTCCTGGGCGGGCGAACTGCCCAGCTCACCCATGTCCTCGACCGGGACCACGACCGACAGGTCGAACTCCTTGCCGGACGGCGGCTGTACGACGGTCGCCTTGCGCTGCGGGGAGAGGAAGCGGGCCACCTCGTCCACGGGCCGTACGGTCGCCGACAGACCGATCCGCCGGGCGGGACGGTCGAGGAGCTGGTCCAGCCGCTCAAGGGAGAGGGCGAGATGAGCGCCGCGCTTGGTGCCGGCCACCGCATGGACCTCGTCCAGGATCACCGTCTCCACGCCGGAGAGGGCGTCACGGGCCGCGGACGTGAGCATCAGGAACAGCGACTCGGGCGTCGTGATCATGATGTCCGGCGGTCTGCGCGCCAGTGAGCGCCGCTCGGCGGGCGGGGTGTCACCGGAGCGGATGCCGACCCTGATGTCGGGCTCGGGCAGACCGAGGCGCAGCGACTCCTGCCGGATGCCGGTCAGCGGGCTGCGCAGATTGCGCTCCACATCGACCGCGAGTGCTTTGAGCGGCGATACGTACAGCACCCGGCAGCGTTTGACGGGGTCGGCGGGCGGGGGAGCGGAGGCCAGCCTGTCCAGCGAGGCGAGGAAGGCGGCCAGGGTCTTGCCGGAGCCGGTGGGCGCCACGACCAGCGCGTCCGACTCCTCGGCCAGCGCGCGCCAGGCGCCTGCCTGGGCGGCGGTGGGCGCGCGGAATGCCCCCTCGAACCATGCCCGGGTCGCGGGGGAGAAGACGTCGAGCGCCGAAGCCGGCGAGGTCTGACCCATGTCGTCCATCGTGCACCCGGCCACCGACAACGCCGTCATACGGCGCCGAACGGGCCTCCCGCACCGGCAGGGCGTGCCACGGGCGGGCTCGGCCGGTGTGCGCATGCCTGTGCCTGCGCCTGTGCCTGGGTCTGTGACTGCGTCTGTGACTGCGTCTATGACTGGGTCTGGCTCCGCCGTGACCAGAGGAAATCCACAGGACCACGGGCGGCTGGACCGCCTAGCGTGGGGGCGTGCTCGAACAGACGGACCCATCCCAGCCCTCGACCCCCTCCACCCCCTCCGAACCGGCGGCCGGACGCGACGACCGCGCCGTCGTACGCGACGCCCTGGGCGTCGGCGTCGCAGTCGGGCTCTCCGGCTTCGCCTTCGGCGTCACCGCCGTGGGCGCGGGGCTCAGCCTGGCGCAGACCTGTGCGCTGAGCCTGTTCGTCTTCACCGGTGCCTCGCAGTTCGCGCTCGTGGGCGCGCTCGCGGCGGGCGGCAGCCCGCTCACCGCCGCGGCTGGTGCCTTCTTCCTGGGCGTGCGGAACACCTTCTACGGTCTGCGGCTGGCCACGCTGCTGCGGCTGCCCCGCCTCGTGCGGCCCTTCGCCGCTCATCTGGTCATCGACGAGACCGCGGCGGTCACCCTCGCTCAGGAGGACCGGCGCGGCGCCCGCATCGGCTTCACCGTCACCGGCGTGACCGTCTTCGTGCTGTGGAACCTCACCACGCTGCTGGGAGCGGTGGGCGCGGGTGCACTGGGCGACACGAAGGCCTGGGGGCTGGACGCGGCGGGCCCGGCGGTCTTCCTCGCGCTGCTGGCGCCCATGCTCCGTACGGCCGTCGCCCGTGCGACCGCGGGGCTCGCGGTCGTGCTGGGTCTGGGTCTGCTGCCGGTGCTGCCCGCAGGTGTGCCGGTGCTGCTCTCGGGGCTGGCGGCACCCGCCGTACTGCTGATGCAGGGACGCTTCGCCGGCCGGGACCGGCCTGCCGGTGGGGGAGCGGAGTGGGGGACGGAGCCGGAGGACGAGCCGGAGGACGAGTCGGGGATCGAGTCGGGGAACGAGTCGGAGGAGGGGCGCCGGTGAGCGTGTGGATCGCGATCGCCGCGACGGCACTCGGCTGCTATGCGGTCAAGTTGCTCGGGCTGTCCGTGCCGGAAGGCGTGCTGGAACGTCCCGTCGTCAAAAGGCTGGTGACGCTTCTGCCCGTGGCTCTGCTCGCGGCGCTGACGGCGCAGCAGACCTTCAGTGACGGCGGCGTGCTGGTGCTCGACGCCAAGGCGGCGGGGATCTCGGCGGCGGCGGTGGCGCTGCTGCTGAGGGCGCCTTTCCTGCTCGTGATCGCGGTGGCGGTACTGGTCACGGCAGGTGTACGGGCGATGAGTTGAGGGGGCTCGACGTGCCGCGCGTGCGCCCCTGGCGGGCGCCCGTGCATCCATGGGGCGGCACCGGCGCGATGACGGGGCCGCGCAGACGGGACTGGATACTGGGGACATGCGGTTGACGGACTTCTGGCAGCGGATGGCGGATCACTTCGGCGAGGCCTACGCCGACTCCTTCGCCCGTGACCACGTGATGTCGGGCCTCGGAGGCCGTACGGTCTGCGAGGCCCTGGACGCCGGGTGGGACGCGAAGGAGATCTGGCGGACGGTGTGTGCCGTCATGGATGTGCCCGCCGAGAAGAGATGAGCCGGATGCCCGATGAGCCCGGTGCGTCGTCGTGCGCTTCGTCGTCTTCTCGGCGCTTCAACGGGGATGTGTTGAGCGGCGTTTTGAGCAGGTCTTTCGTGAGTTATCCACAGAAATACAGGGTGACTTGACGCAAAAATCGAACATCGATTCTTATTGAGGCCTGGCGGGTTCTCCCGTTCCTGCCTTCGGTCCGGAGCGGGGCTCCGGGCCGATTGTCAGTGGCAGCCGCTAGCGTCGTGGACGTGAAGCGATCGACTCAAGCAACCCGGGTGGCACCGATGGCAGAAACCGACCGCGAGAAGGCGCTCGAAACGGCCCTCGCGCAGATTGAACGGCAGTTCGGCAAGGGCGCCGTGATGCGCATGGGGGAGCGGCCGAACGTACCCGTCGAGATCATCCCCACCGGGTCCACAGCCCTCGATGTCGCTCTCGGCGTCGGCGGCCTGCCGCGCGGCCGCGTAGTCGAGGTGTTCGGCCCGGAGTCCTCCGGCAAGACGACCCTGACCCTGCACGCGGTGGCCAACGCACAGAAAGGAGGCGGCACGGTCGCGTTCGTGGACGCGGAGCACGCGCTCGACCCCGAGTACGCGAAGAAACTCGGTGTCGACACGGACGCGCTGATCCTCTCTCAGCCGGACAACGGCGAACAGGCCCTGGAAATCGTCGACATGCTGATCCGCTCGGGCGCGCTCGACCTGATCGTCATCGACTCCGTGGCCGCGCTCGTCCCGCGCGCGGAGATCGAGGGGGAGATGGGCGACTCGCACGTCGGCCTCCAGGCTCGTCTGATGAGCCAGGCGCTGCGGAAGATCACCGGTGCGCTCCACCATTCCAAGACCACGGCGGTCTTCATCAACCAGCTGCGCGAGAAGGTCGGCGTGATGTTCGGCTCGCCGGAGACGACCACCGGTGGCCGCGCGCTGAAGTTCTACGCCTCGGTGCGGCTCGACATCCGCCGGATCGAGACCCTCAAGGACGGCACCGACGCGGTGGGCAACCGCACGCGCGTCAAGGTCGTCAAGAACAAGGTCGCTCCGCCCTTCAAGCAGGCCGAGTTCGACATCCTGTACGGGCATGGCATCAGCCGCGAGGGCGGGCTGATCGACATGGGCGTCGAGAACGGCTTCATCCGCAAGTCCGGCGCCTGGTACACCTACGAGGGCGACCAGTTGGGGCAGGGCAAGGAGAACTCCCGCAACTTCCTCCGTGACAACCCCGATCTGGCCAACGAGATCGAGAAGAAGATCAAGGAGAAGCTGGGTATCGGGGTGACTCCGGAGGAGCCCACGGGGGAGCCCGGTGCCGACGCAGCGGGCGTGGTCCCGGCGTCAGACGCGACACCTGACGCGCCCAAGTCGGTGCCTGCACCGGCGCCGAAGGCCAAGGCCGCCAAGTCCGCCGCCACAAAGAGCTGACCCGTGACGCGGTGCAGCCAGTGGCCGGTGCGCGAAGACAGCGGTGGTCCCACTTCGTCGAGGGCCGAGGTGGGATCACCGCGCACGTCACGCAGGCGTGCTTCGCGCCGCTCACGGCCGAACGAGACACACGTGCAGGCCGATTCGGAGCCGGACGGGGGCGGCGAGGGTCTCGGTGCCGACGAAGTCGCAGTTGACGGTTCCGGCGGGGGCGGCGTCGTCGACGGTGACGGCGCTCCACGGTCCGAGGACGGGCCCGAGAAGGACCCGGCGGAACGAGCGCGTGCCATCTGCCTTCGGCTGCTGACCGGGACACCGCGCACCCGCAAGCAGCTCGCCGACGCTCTCCGCAAGCGTGAGATCCCCGACGACGCCGCCGAGGAGGTGCTCTCCCGCTACGAGGAGGTCGGACTGATCGACGATGTCGCGTTCGCCGACGCCTGGGTCGAGTCACGGCACCACAGCCGCGGCCTTGCCCGAAGGGCCCTCGCCCGCGAACTGCGTACCAAAGGCGTGGACTCGGAGATCATCGACGAGGCAGTCGGGCAGGTCGACGCGGAGCAGGAGGCGGAGACCGCTCGTGCATTGGTGGAGGGCAAGTTGCGCTCCACCAGAGGCATCGACCGGGAGAAGCGCATCCGCCGCCTCGCCGGGATGCTGGCCCGTAGGGGATACGGCGAAGGGCTCGCGCTGCGCGTGGTCCGGCGGGCGCTGGAGGAAGAAGGCGAAGACGGCGAGCTGCTGGAGCAGTATCTTCCGGAGGACTGAAGTCCCCCGGGCCGACGGGGCGTTGGATATTCGCCAACAGGCCGTTCGGCGGGTCGGGTTCAGTCGGCCGTCAAGACCGAAGCCCGACCGACTTGGCTGCCCGGTGCTCGCTACCGGCGCGCCCCACGGGCCGTCGCCGGGCGCTCCCCCGCGAGTGGGCCGCCGCGCACCGCATCGGCGCACGCACGCAGTTGAGCGGTACGAGGCCCCGGCAGTGCGGCCACCAGATGCCCGTCGGGCCGTATCACCAGCACGGTGTGTGCGGCAGCCCCCGGGTAGTTCTCGGTCACCAGCAACTCGGCCTTCAGCGGCAACGCGTCCACGGCAGCGGCAAGTTCGGGCATTATCCCCGCCGACAGCCAGTGCCGGCTGTCCCACACGCCCGTGCCAGGAGCGACGAGCACCACCAGCAGCTCGCGGCCCGTGCCGCACAGCCGCTCCCGCAGCCGTCCCCGCTCCCCGTTCAGCGCGATCACCGGCACATCGTCCACGGACGCACCCGGCGCCGTAGCGACAGGCACCGTGTCGACAGCACCGCGCGCCGGCGCCAGCGGCGAGCGCCCGTACGCCGCGGGTGCCCCCAGCAGCCCCCGCCCCAGATGCCCGTCCGTCAGCAGCTCCAGCGGTGTACGGGCCCCACCGCCCGGCAGCATGGCACGCAGCGCACCGCCCTCCCGGCGCACCAGCGGCAGTGCCTGGTCGACCGCGCGCAGCCTGGAGCTGACGGCGCCCCGCCGCTCCGACTCGTAGCTGTCCAGCAGCGCCTCGATGGCGTCCCTGTCGACGCGCGGCCCGCGCACACCCCCCAACTCGTGCCAGACCAGCGCCAGTTTCCACGCCAGGTTGGCGGCGTCCCGCAGCCCTTCGTCCACCGACTGCACACCCAGAGCGCCGACCAGATGTGCCGCGTCCCCGGCGAGAAAGGCGCGCCCCACGCGCCAGCGCCGGGCGAGCCGCTGATGTGAGGTGTGCACTCCGGTGTCGAGGAGTTCGTACGGGCCGGGGCTTCCGGAAGCGTCGTCGCTCCGGCCGCGGCCCGTGCCGTACCACTGGGCGAGGGTGGAGTGGATGCGGTCCAGCAGCGCCTCGGGGGTGACGAGTTCGCCACGCGGCGGAAGCAGCCAGTCCAGCCGCCACACCCCGCCGGGCAACGGCCGTGCGGTGACCTCCTTGTGTCCCCCGCCCAGGTCGCGGTCCAGCACCGCCTCCGCGTCCCAGGGAAGCTGTGTGCGCAGCGCGGCGACCGCGTGCCGTTCGACGGCTGTACGTCCCGTGAAGGGCACGCCGAGCAGCTTCCGTACGGTCGACCGCGCGCCGTCGCAGCCCACCAGATAGCTGCCGCGCCACCATGTGCCGCCCCCGCGTCCGGCGACGCCGCCGGAACCGCGGGGCCGCGTGTGTGCGGTGATGCCTGCCGCGTCCTGCTCGAGGATGTCCAGATGGCTGCCGGTCACGACGCGGGCAAGCTTCTCCTGTGCCAGCGCGGCACGCAGGCTGCGCTCGAGTTCGTGCTGTTCCAGGTGGAGGGGTGAGACGTCCTCGGCCAACTCCACGTCCTGGACGGTCTGCTGACGGCGCCTCGTACGCCAGCGCGTCCAGCGCGCCGCCGGAATGCCGGGTTCAGCAGTGGCCGGGAGCCACGCGGCGGTGTCCGCACGCAGCACACAGCTGCGGGCCGCGCGCTCTGTCACCTCGCCGTTGCCGCTGTCCAGCACGAGTGAGGGCACTCCGAACCGGGCGAGCGCCAGCGACAGCGCGAGACCGGCCGGCCCGGCGCCGACGACGATGACTTCGGACTCGCTCACGCGCGCGTCTCCGCGCGGTGCTGAGCACCGGTCTTCGCGCGGTGCGGGGCACCGAACTCTGTGCGGTGCAGGGCACCACGAGCCGCCCGAGCCGCACAAGCGGCTGACGAGGGGGAAGTTGGAACAAGTGGAGCCCTGTGCGCGATCACGGAATGTATGCAACCCAGTACCAGGTCACCCGTCAAGCTGCGGGGGCGGCGTCCCGGACTTGTCGTGATCTGTCCGGGCCGCCGCCCCGCCTTCTCAGCCTGCCGTCTGACGAGCCGTCGAACGCGCCGCCGACGCACCGCTGACGCGGCTCCATCGGGCGGGCGAACGCTGCCCCGTCAGGCCGCGGGCCCTCCGGGAGCCTTGCCCATCTCGGGCGTCGCCGTCTCAGCCTCGACGACCTTGATGCCGGTCTTCGCCCGGCTTCCGCGCTTCTCGATCCAGTTGGCGAGCGCGGACAGCGCGAGGCACATCGCCACGTAGATGGCACCGAAGACCAGGACGACCGGCACGTACGGGTTCTCACCGTCGACGAGGATGGTGTTGGCCATCTGACGCCCGGCGTACAGCAGTTCCTCGTAGGTGATGACGAAGCCCAGGGAGGTGTCCTTGAGCGTGACCACGAGCTGGCTGACGATCGTCGGCAGCATGGACCGTACGGCCTGCGGGATCAGCACCGTGGTCATCACCTGGGTCTTGCTCATGCCCAGGGCGTACGCCGCTTCGCTCTGCCCCCGCGGGACGGCGAGGATGCCGGCGCGCAGCACCTCCGCCTGCACGGCTCCGTTGTAGAGCGTGAGCCCGATGACCACCGCCCACAGCGGTTCGCTGGTGAAGAAGCCCACCCACAGCACGTAGATGGTGATCAGCAGCGGTACGGCGCGGAAGAGTTCGATGACGCTGGTCGCCACCCAGCTGACCGCCCTGTGATCCGAGAGCCGGGCCACGGCCAGCAGCACCGCGAGCAGCAGCGAGAGCACTCCGGCCATCGCGAACGCCTGGAGGGTGCTGACGATGCCGTTGGCGATGGAGTTGCGCACGCCCGAGTAGTTGAAGATGTCCCACATGGCGCCGTCCAGCTGGCCCTTGATGGCCAGCCGGTAGATGACGAAGCCGAGCAGGGCGAGCAGGCCGGCCGAGCCGAGCACGGCGTACGTACGGTTGCGCACGCGGGCCTTGGGACCGGGGGCGTCGAAGAGGACGGACGAGCTCATCGGGCGACCTCCATACGACGCTCGAGCAGCCGGAAGAGGCCGCTGATCAGAAAGACGAGGACGAGGTAGGCGAGGGCCACCCAGACGAAGATGACCATCGCGTTGTATCCCTTGTCGCTCAGCACCTTCTGGACGCTGAAGAGTTCGGGGTTGTTGAAGGCGCCGGCGATCGCAGAGTTCTTCGTCAGCGCGATCATGATGCTGCTCAGGGGAGGCAGCACCGTGCGCGTCGCTTGCGGCAGCACAATCATCCGGAGCGTCTGCACGAAGGTCATGCCGAGGCTTCGGGCCGCCTCCGCCTGGCCGAGTGCCACGGTGCTGATGCCGGAGCGCACCGCCTCACAGACGAACGAGGAGGTGTAGAAGCCGAGAGCCAGCACGCCCAGGACGTAGGAGCTGATCCCCGGGAAGGCGATCTGCGGCAGGACGAAGAAGGCGACCAGGAACAGCAGGGTCAGCGGGGTGTTGCGCAGGAGCGTCACCCAGAGGGTGCCGAACACGCGCAGGGGCGGCACGGGCGAGACCCGGAAGCCGGCTATCAGCACACCCAGCACGAGCGCGAGCAGAGCGCTGGTCGCGGTCAGCGAGACCGTTCCGATGAATCCGTCGCGGAACAGGTCCAAGTGGTCGAGCAGAACATTCATAGGGTCTCCGCAGGGCGGTCAGGGAATGCCGCGTCCCGTACGCCCGCCCGCGTCGTGGGCGGGCGTACGGGACGCGGGTGACGCTGGTGCCGGTCAGGGCGTACCGGCGGCGCGGTGCTGCCGTCCGGTGCCGGCAGTCGCCTGCCGGCACCGGGGCGGAATCAGCCGCGCTCGAGGGCCGGCGGCTCCTCGAACTTGGAGCCGGAGAGGCCCAGCGTCGCGTCGTACGCCTTCTTGTAGCTGCCGTCCTTCTGGTGCGCCTCGACCGCGTCGAGCACGGCGTCCTGCAGCGCCTTGTCGCCCTTCTTCAGGCCGATGCCGTACGGCTCCTCGCTGAAGGTCT
>Ga0190265_10001735_pt1 | contig 14373 bp, 14 predicted proteins | sample Popmic124T_FD_133135 | JGI IMG/M metagenome (GOLD analysis project Ga0190265, IMG submission 133135) | Populus adjacent soil microbial communities from riparian zone of Indian Creek, Utah, USA - 124 T | ecosystem: Environmental > Terrestrial > Soil > Riparian zone | place: USA: Utah | collected...
AAGCTGGTGCCCACGGCGACCCAGCCGGGCGAGGAGATCCCGGCCCTCCTGCTGCTCCACGCCCTGGGCCGCCGTGACGTCGCCGCCTTCGCCGCCGGGCCTGCCGGCGCCTGGACCCGCCTGGTCGCGCCCCACCTCGGCGCGCCGGTCGTCTACGGCGCGGTGGGAGGTGTGCCCGGGGCGCCGGGGCAGATCTCGATCGAGCGCCTGCGCCGCGACTACGGCCTCCCCGCCCTGCCTCGCCTCCAGGCGCTGTTCGGGCTGGTCGGCAACCCGGTCACCCACTCGCTCTCGCCGCGCATCCACAACGCCGCTTACCGCGAGCTGGGCATCCCGGCCGTCTACCTGCCGTTCCACACCGACTTCTTCGGCGAGCTCTGGCTGGAGGTGGTCGAGAGCGGGGCCATGGAGGCGATCGGTCTGCCGATCCGCGGGCTGTCGGTGACCGCGCCGTTCAAGGAGACCGCCCTGGCCCTAGCCGGGGCCGAGAGCCCGCTCGCCGGGATGATCGGCGCCGCCAACACCCTGGTGTGGAACCACGGGGTGTGGGAGGCCGAGGCGACCGACCCGGACGGCGTGGTGCTGCCGCTGCGCGAGCGCGGCATCGTGATCGACGGCCTGGAGGCGGCGGTATTGGGGGCCGGCGGCGCCGGCCGCTCGGCCGCGGTGGGGCTCGCCGGCGGCGGCGCGCGGGTGACGGTGTTCAACCGCGATCCCGAGCGCGGGCGGAGCGCCGCCGAGCGTCTGAAGCTCCCCTTCCTGCCGCTCGGCGACCTCGACCCTGCAGGCTTCGACCTGCTGGTCAACGCCACCTCGCTCGGCCGCGCCGAGGGCGAGCCGCTGCCGTTCGACGTCCTACGTTTGAAACCGGGCGCGGTGGTGATCGACCTGGTCTATCTGACCGATCGGCCGACCCCGCTGCTCGTCGCGGTGGCGGCGCGCGGCGGGGTGGCGATCGACGGACGCGAGGTGTTGATCGGCCAGGCGCGCGGCCAGTTCCGCATGATGACGGGGTGCGAGCTGCCGCTCGGCCTCGCCCGCCGGGTCGCCGGGCTGGAGGAGCAGGGGTGAGGGTCTCCGCCGCCCTGCCGACCGGGGTCGCGGCCCTGCTCTTCGAGAGCGCCCGCCGCCGCAGGGACGCCGAGGACCGCATGGTCTCGCAGCTCCGCGGCGCTCGCTATGCCGAGGCGATCCTGCCGATCCTGGACTACCTGGAGCCCTACGAGGAGCTGCTGACGGCCGCGGCCCGGGGCGAGCTCTACCGCTTCATCGACCGCGACGGCGAGCTGCTCGCCCTGCGCGCCGACTTCACGCCGATGCTGGCGCGGCTCCTCGCGCCGCGCATCGAGTCTCTGGAGCTGCCCCTGCGCATCTTCTACCGCGGCGACGTGATTCGTTACGAGGAGGAGCGGGCCGGGCGACAGCGCGAGTTCTACCAGGTGGGGGCGGAGCTTCTCGGCCTGCCGGGCGAGCCGGGGGAGCGCGAGGTGCTGCGGCTGTTTTTGGAGCTCGCGGGCCTGGAGCTTCCAGGGCTGGATGGTACCGGGAAACCGGGGGGCGCGCTGCAGGTGGTGCTCGGCTTCGCCGGAGCGCTCGACGGGCTGCTCCTCGCGGCGGACGTGGACGATCCCCTGCGGCTCGCCGCGGCGGTGGCGCGGCGCGAGCGCGGCGAGGTGCGGCGCGCCTGCCCGTCGCTGCTGCGCGTCGTCGAGGACGGCTTGCCGGAGCGGCCGGAGGACCTGGGGGAGGCGGCGGCCGGGCGTCTCCACGGCCTGCTGGCTCTCCGCGACGAGATGGCCGGGCGCTTCCCCGGCGTGCTGCTCTCGGTCGACCTCGCGGAGTTCGCCCGCCACAGCCTCGACCCCCGCCTCTCGGTGGCCGAGGGGGAGCGCCCGTACTACGACGGGCTGGTCTTCCACGCCTACGCCGGGGCCGCCGCGCTGCCGGTCGGCGGGGGAGGGCGCTACGACCGCCTGTTCCGTGCCCTGGGCGCCGAGCTGCCGGCGGTAGGCTTCTCGCTCAACCTGGAGCGTCTGCTGCAGTCCGCCGAGGCGAGGCCGTGATCCGCCTGGCCCTCCCCAAGGGGCGGAACCTGGACGCCGCCCTGGCCGCCTTCCGCGCCGCCGGGATCGCCCTCTCCGGACTGGACGCCGCGGGCCGCAGCCTGCGCCTGGCGCTTCCCGACGAGGGGATCGAGATCCTCTCTTTGAAGGACTGGGACCTGCCGACCTACGTCGGCCACGGGGTCGCCGACTGCGGCATCATCGGCAGCGACGTGCTGGGGGAGCTCGACGGCGACCTGCTGGTGCCGGTGCGCCTCCGCGAGGGGCGCTGCCGGATGTCGCTGATCGGCCGCTCGCCCGGCTCCGTTCCCGGCCCCGGGGGCCAGGTGCGCCTGGCGACCAAGTACCCGAACACGGCGCACCGCCTGGTCGCCGAGCGCCCGTGGGGGGCCGAGATCGTCAAGCTCTCGGGCTCGATCGAGCTGGCGCCCGTGCTGGGCCTGGCCGAGCTGGCGCTCGACATCGTGCAGACCGGCCGCACCCTGGCCGAGAACCACCTGGTGGAGATCGAGACGGTGGCCGAGGTGGCCCCCTGCCTGGTGGTCAACCGTGCCTCTTTCCAGCGCCACCGCGCGCTCCTGAACGATTGGATCGGCCGCCTGGAAGCGGCGGAGGTGGTTTCATGAGCCCTCTGGAAATCGTCAAATCCGACTCCCGCGGCGGCCGCCGCGCCATCGCCCGCCTGACCGGCCGCGGCGAGACCGTACTGGACGCGAAGACCCTGCGCCGCGCCGGGAAGATCGTCGGCGAGGTGAAGCGGCGCGGCGACCGCGCCCTGCTCGATCACGCCCGCCGGCTGGACGGGGCGGAGGCGGTCTCGGCCGCCGGCCTGGCGCTCTCCCCGCCGCCTGAGGACGCGGACCTCACCCGGCTGCCCGCCGGCTTCGCCGAGGCGCTGGAGCGCGCGATCGTGGCGGTCGAGCGCTTCCACGCGCCGCAGGCGCGGACCGGCTACCGCATCGAGGAGGAGGGTGTGGAGCTCGAGGAGCGCATCCAGCCGCTCGGGCGGGTCGGCGTCTACGTGCCCGGCGGCCGGGCGAGCTACCCCTCGACCGTCGTGATGACGGTGATCCCGGCGCGCATCGCCGGGGTGCGCGAGATCGTCGTCGCCACCCCTCCCGGCTCCTACCAGGCGAGCCCGGCGCTGCGCTACGCCCTCGCCCGGCTGGAGGTCAGGGAGGTCTGGGGGATGGGCGGAGCGCACGCGGTGGCGGCGCTCGCCTACGGCACCGAGACCATCCGCCGGGTGGACAAGATCGTCGGCCCGGGCAATGCCTGGGTCACGGCGGCCAAGAAGCTGGTCGTGGGGGACGTCGCGATCGACGGCTTGAACGGGCCGAGCGAGGTGGTCATCGTGGCCGACGCCACCGCCGATCCGGGCGACGTGGCGGCCGACCTGCTGGCCCAGGCCGAGCACGACCCGCAGGCCGCGGCCGTGCTGATCACCCCGGACGCCAAGCTCGCCAAGCGGGTCTCGGCCGAGGTCGACCGCCAGCTCCAGGACCTCGCGACCGCCGACACCATCCGCGCCTCGCTCGCGAGCTACGGCGTGGCGCTCCTGGTCGAGAGCCTGGAGGAGGCCCTGGAGATCGTCGAGCGCATCGCCCCGGAGCACCTGCAGCTCGTCGGGGCCGACGCCGAGGAGCTCGCCAACCGCGTCACCACCTCCGGCGCCGTCTTCGTGGGCGGCTCGACGCCCGAGGTCTTCGGCGACTACATGGCGGGGCCGAGCCATGTGCTCCCCACCTGCGGCAACGCCCGCTTCGCCTCGGCGCTCGGCGTCGAAGACTTCCTGCGCCGCAGCCACCGCCTGCGCTTCAGCCGCGTGGCGGCCGGGCACCGGGCGGCGGCGACGGCCACCCTGGCGGAGGCCGAGGGCCTGCCGGCGCACGCGGCGGCGGCGAGGAGGAGGCTGGGATGAGCGACCCCGCGTCGTTCGTCCGTCCCGAGCTGCGGCGGCTGGGGGTCTACCACCTGGACCTGACCCCCTGCCGGCACAAGCTGGACCAGAACGAGGTCCCCTGGGACCTGCCGCGCCGCCTGAAGCGCGAGATGGTCGAGGGATTGATGGCCGCCGACTGGGCCCGCTATCCGGACTTCCACGCCGACGCCCTGCGCCGCGACCTCGGGAGGCTGCACGCCCACCCCTGGGAGGGCGTGCTGGTGGGCAACGGCTCGAACGAGCTGCTAGGGGTGGCGCTCACCGCGCTCACCCCCCAGGGCGGCGAGGTGCTGGGCGCCGAGCCGAGCTTCGGGCTCTATCCCAGCTTCGTGCTGAAGGCCGGGGGCGTGCCCCGCTTCCTGCCTCCGCGGCCCGACCTGCGCCTGCCGATCGACGAGCTCGAAGCGGAGGTGGCGAAAGATCCCAAGCGGCCTCTCCTCCTCTGTTCGCCCAACAACCCGACGGGGGACGCCGTCGCGCCGGAGGCGGTCGAGCGGCTGCTCCTGAAGCTCGAGGCGCCGCTGCTGCTCGACAACGCCTACGGCGAGTTCAGCCGGCACGACTACCGGCCGCTCCTCGCCCGTTACCCGAACCTGGTGCTCTTCCGCACCTTCTCCAAGGCCTGGTCGCTCGCCGGCATGCGGCTGGGTTACCTGATGGCCGACCCGCGGCTGGTCGCCGAGCTGATCAAGGTGAAGCTGCCGTACAACTTGGGGCACGCCGCGGTCGCCGCCGGCCGTGCGGTGCTGGCGGCGGACGGCGAAGCGCGCCGGCGGGTGCGCATCCTCACCCTGCGCCGGGACCAGTGGGTGGCGATGCTGGCCGAGGAGGGCCTGGAGGTCTTGCCGTCCGAGGCGAACTTCCTGCTGGTGCGCTGCGGCTCCGCTGAGGCGTCGCGGCGGCTGCGCGAGGGGTTGGAGGCGCGGAGCATCAGGGTGCGGGAGATGGGCGGCTATCCCGGGCTCGCCGGCTGTTTGCGGGTGTCGGTGGGGACGGGCGGAGCACTGCGGGCGGTACGCAAGGCCTTACGGGAAATCAAAGTAGGGGCGGGGCTTGTCCCCGCCCGGGAGGCGAAGAAGGGCGGGGACAAGCCCCGCCCCTACGAAGGAGAAACAGGAGCCGCAGGTAGGACAGGACCCAGGACGGGAACTGTCGAGCGGGTTACGGGAGAGACGCGGATCCGACTCGACCTCTCGCTCGACGGCGGGCCTCGCCGGATCGGGGTGCCGAACGGGTTCTTCGGCCACATGCTCCAGGCGTTGACGACGCACGGCGGGTTGGGGATCGACCTCGAGGCCGCGGGGGACACCCACGTGGACCTCCATCACACGGTGGAAGACGTGGGGATCGCCTTGGGCGAGGCGCTAGCCTCGGCTCTCGGGGAGCGGCGGGGGATCGTGCGCTTCGCCCACGCCTACGCGCCGCTCGACGAGGCGCTCGCCCGCGCGGTGGTCGATCTCTCCGGTCGCGGCTTCTTCACCTACCGGGTGCCGGCGGACCTCGAAGCGGTGTGGGTGACCCCTGAGTTCCCGCTCACCCTGGTCGCTGACTTCTTCCAGGCCTTCGCCGACCGCGGGCGCTTCACCCTGCATCTGGAGGTCCTGGCGGCTCGCAACGGCCATCATGCCGCCGAGGCAGCCTTCAAGGCCGTGGCCCTGGCGCTGCGCCAGGCGGTCGCCCTGAGGATAGGAGCCGGCGAGGTGCCGAGCACCAAGGGGACTCTCTCCTCATGAGGGCCGCATGAGCCGCGAAGCGCTGATCGTCGACGCCGGGGTGGGCAACCTGGGCAACCTGGTGCGCGCCGTCGAGCGCTGCGGGGGGCGGGCCTCGATCACCTCCGATCCTGGCCGGGTGGCCGCGGCCCGCTGCCTGCTGCTCCCCGGCGTGGGCGCCTTCTCGCCGCCGCGCGAGGCGGTGCGCGGCGGGTTGGAAGACGCTCTGCGTGCGGCGCTCGACCGCGGCGCCTGGCTCCTCGGCATCTGCGTCGGCTTCCAGATCCTCTTCGAGGAGGGCGAGGAGTTCGGCACGACCGACGGCCTGGGGCTCCTGCCCGGCCGGGTCACCCGCCTGCCGGAGGGGGTACCGGTGCCGCACATCGGCTGGAACCGTCTCCACGACCTGGCGGACCACCCGCTGCTCGCCGGCCTCGCGGACGGCGAGGCGGGAGGGCGCTACGTCTACTTCGTCCACAGCTACGCCCCCGAGGGGGTGCCGGACGAGCTCTGCCTCGCCCGCGCCACCCACGGCCGCGCCTTCCCGGCGGTCGCCGGGCGCGGCCGGGTGCTGGGCACCCAGTTCCACCCCGAGCGCAGCGGCGAAGCCGGCCTGCGGCTGCTCGCCAACTTCCTGGAGATGGCCGATGGAGCTGCTGCCGGCGATTGACCTGCGGCACGGCCGGGCCGTCCGCCTCCGCCAGGGGGACGACGCCCGCGCCACCGTCTACGGCGAAGATCCGCTCACCCTCCTGGCGCAGTACGCGCGCGCCGGGGTCGACCGGGTCCATGTCGTGGACCTGGACGCCGCCTTCGGCGAGCCGCCGCAGCGCGAGCTGATCGAGCGGCTGGCCGCCGGCCCGCCCAGGGTTCAGCTCGGCGGCGGCCTGCGCGACCGCGCGGCCATCGACTGGGCGCTGGGCGTGGGGTGCGACCGGGTGGTGATCGGCTCGCTCGTGGCGCGCGACGTCGAGGCCTTCCGCGCTCTCGCCCAGGAGAAGCCGGGGCGCCTCGTGCCGGCGCTCGACGTGGCCAACGGCGAGGTGCGCATCTCCGGCTGGAAAGAGGGGGCGCGGCGCACGATCGGCGAGCTCTGCGGACGGCTGATGGGCCTCCCATGCCCGGCGGTGCTGGTGACCGACGTGGCGCGCGACGGCATGATGGCGGGCCCGAACCTGGAGCTCGCCCTGCGCGTCGCCCAGTCGGCGGGCATCCCCGCCCTCCTTTCAGGAGGCGTCCGCGAGATCGCCGACCTCGAAGCGGCCCGCGCCGTGCCGGAGATCGCCGGCGCGGTCGTCGGCCGCGCGCTCTACGAAGGGGCCTTCAGCGTCGAGGAGGCGCTCGCCGCATGCCGCTGATGCCTCTAATGCCGCTGACCCCGCTGACCTCCGGCCTCGCCCGGCGCGTCATCCCCTGCCTGGACGTCTCGGCCGGCCGGGTGGTGAAGGGCGTTCAGTTCCAGGACCTGATCGACCAGGGCGATCCCACCGAGTCGGCCCTGCGCTACGCCGAGCAGGGAGCGGACGAGATCGTCTTCCTGGACATCGGCGCCGCTCCCGAGGAGCGGGACACCGACGTCGACTGGGTGCGGCGGACGGCCGAGCGGGTCTTTATCCCGCTGACCGTCGGCGGCGGGGTGCGCAGCGAGGCCGACGCCAGCCGGCTCCTGCGCTCCGGGGCGGACAAGGTCGGCGTCAACTCCGCGGCCGTCGAGCGCCCCGAGCTCCTCGGCGACCTCGCCCGGCGCTTCGGCAGCCAGTGCGTCGTGCTCTCGGTCGACGCCCGGCGCCGGGAGGATGGTTGGGAGGTGGTCACCCGCGGCGGCCGGCAGCCGACCGGGCTCGACGCCCTCGCCTGGATCCGCCTGGGGGTCGAGCTCGGCGCCGGCGAGATCCTGCTCACCAGCATCGACCGCGACGGAACCAAGGGCGGCTACGACCTGGAGCTGCTCGCCGAGGTCGCCCGGTCCGTCCCGGTCCCCGTCATCGCCTCGGGCGGCGCCGGTACGCCGGAGCACCTGATCGACGCCCTGGCGGCCGGCGCCGCCGCCGTGCTCGCCGCGTCGATCTTCCACCAGGGGACTTTCACCGTGGGCGAGGTCAAGCGGGCGCTCGCCGGAGCCGGGTTCCCGGTGCGGGAGGAAGCGTGATCGATCCCGAGACCCTGCGCTACGACGACCGCGGCCTCGTCTCCGTCGTCGTCCAGGACGTTGGCAGCGGCGCCGTGCTGATGCTCGCCTTCGCCAACCGCGAGGCCGTGGAGCTGACGCTCAAAACCGGCGAGGCGCACTTCTGGAGCCGCTCGCGCCAGGCGTTGTGGAGGAAGGGGGAGACCTCCGGCAATGTCCTCTCGGTCGTCTCGGTGACGGCGGACTGCGACGGCGACGCCCTGCTGGTGCGGGCAGTGCCGGCGGGACCGGCCTGCCACACCGGCACCCGGAGCTGCTTCGAGCCCAACCCGGCCGGCCTCGAGCTGGGCTGGCTGGCGGCGGTGCTCGCCGAGCGGCGCGGGGCGGACCCCGAAGCGAGCTACACGGCCCGGCTTCTCGCCGGCCCCATCGAGAGGATCGCCCAGAAGGTGGGGGAGGAGGGGGTGGAGACGGCGATCGCCGCGGTGTCGCTGGCGGCACGGGCCGCAGGGAGCGAGGGAGAGGGCGGGGAGCGCCGCCGGGCCCTGGTCGGAGAGGCCGCCGACCTCCTGTATCACCTGCTGGTCCTGTTGCAGGCGAGCGGTGTCGAAGCGGCGGAAGTGAAAGAAGAGCTGTTGGAGCGACACGGTTTGACCCGGACGATGCACTCCTAAGGAGAAGCGCGGCAAATCTTTTCTTTTGGAGGATTGAAGTCATGTCTGATGAATCGCGTCCGCGCCGGGCTGTGCCACACATTCGCGAGTTCCTCGCGGACAGCCTGACGCCCCTCGCCGTCTACCGCCGTCTGGCCCAGATCTCCCCCCACCGTTTCCTGTTCGAGAGCGTGAGCGGCGGCGAGAGCGTCTCCCGCTTCAGCTTCCTGGGCGCGGGGCCGCGCGAGATCTACCGGCTCTACGAAGACCGCCTGGAGGTCGAGCAGAGCGGCCGCCGCAAGCGCCTGCCCGGCGAGCCCTTGGAGGCCTTGCGCAAGGCGATCCACCAGATCTCGGCCGAGCCCGGCCCCATCCCCTTCATGGGCGGCCTCGTCGGCTACTTCGGCTACGACCTGATCCGCCTGGTCGAAAAGCTGCCGAAGCGCCCGCCCGATCCCTTCCAACTGCCCATCGCCCTGCTCGCCCGTTTCGACACCCTGGTCATCTTCGACCACGCCCGCCAGCGGGTGCTCGCCATCGCCAACGAGATCGAGGGCGAGGTCGACATGGCGGCGGCCGAAAGGCAGCTCGCGCGGCTCTCGAAGCTGCTCACCAGCGAGACGGGCAGCGGCGGGGTCGCCATGCCGGCGCACCCGAGCAAGCCGGTCGCGACCGGCCCGCCCAGCCTCGACAGCGCGCAGTTCCGCAAGGCGGTGCTCGCCGCCAAGGAGCACATCGCCGCGGGAGACATCTTCCAGGTGGTGCTCGCCCGCCGCTGGAGCGTGCCGCGCCGGGTCGAGCCGCTGGCCCTCTACCGCGCGGTGCGCATGGTCAATCCCAGCCCCTACATGGTGCTCTTCGAGGCGCCCGAGCTGGCTCTCGTCGGCGCCTCTCCCGAGATGCTGGTGAGGAAGCACGGGCGCCACATCGAGACCCGCCCCATCGCCGGCACCCGGCCGCGCGGCATGGACGCGGCGGGGGACCGGCTCCTCGCCGACGACCTCCTCGCCGACCCCAAGGAGAGGGCCGAGCACCTCATGCTGGTCGACCTCGGCAGAAACGACCTGGGGCGGGTGGCCGTCCCCGGCAGCGTGCGGGTGCCGAGCTTCATGGAGATCGAGAACTACAGCCACGTGATGCACCTGGTCTCGGGCGTCGAGGCCGAGCTGGACACGGCGAGAGACGGGCTCGACGCCCTCCTCTCCTGCTTTCCGGCCGGCACCGTCTCGGGCGCGCCCAAGATCCGCGCCATGGAGATCATCGACGAGCTGGAGCCCGAGGCGCGGGGCCCCTACGCCGGGGCGATCGGCTATCTCTCGTGGTCCGGGGACGTCGACACCTGCATCACCATCCGCACCCTGGTGGTGCAGGACGAGGAGACTTCGATCACCGCCGGGGCCGGCATCGTGGCCGATTCCGATCCGGCCGCCGAGGAGCGGGAGACCGAGAACAAGGCGGCCGCTCTGCTGACCGCCGTGGCGCTAGCCGAAGAGCTGGAGGGCCGCTCATGATCCTCATGGTGGACAACTACGACTCTTTCACCTACAACCTGGTGCAGATGCTGACCGCGGCCGGAGCTCGTGTGGAGGTGCTGAGGAACGACGCCGAGAGCGCCGAGGAGATGCTCGCCCGCAAGCCCGCGGGGATCGTCCTCTCCCCCGGCCCCGGCCGGCCCGAGGATGCCGGGGTCTGCCTCGACCTCATCCGGCGGCACGCCCGCGTGCCGCTCCTCGGGGTCTGCCTCGGCCATCAGGCCCTGGGGGTGGCCTTCGGCGCCACCGTCGACCGCGCGCCTCGCCTCATGCACGGCAAGACCTCACCGGTGCGCCACAACGACGGCGGCGTCTTCGCCGGCCTTCCCAACCCGTTCGAGGCCACCCGCTATCACAGCCTGGAGGTGAAGGAGGGCACGCTGCCGGGCGAGCTCGAGCCGCTCGCCTGGGCCGACGACGGCACGCTGATGGGCCTGCGCCACCGCGAGCTGCCCTACTGGGGGGTGCAGTTCCACCCCGAGTCCGTGCTGACCGCGGCCGGCCCCCATCTGGTCGCCAACTTCCTCAAGCTCTGTGGCGGAGCTTCCGGAGAGGCCGATGGCGGAAATTGACGCCAGGCAGGCGCTCGCCCGGCTGACGGCGGGGGAGAGCCTGTCGCGCGAGGAGACCGAGGAGCTCTTCGGCCAGCTCATGGACGGCCTGGTGAGCGAGACGCTCAAGGCGGCGCTCCTGGTGGCGCTGCGCATGAAGGGGGAGGCGGTCTCCGAGATCACCGGCGCCGCCGCCGCCATGCGCCGCCGGGTCATCCCCATCCACCACCACCGCGAGGGTGTGATCGACACCTGCGGCACCGGGGGCGACGGCCGGGGCACCTTCAACATTTCGACCGCCGCGGCTCTGGTGGCCGCCGCCGCCGGCCTGCCCGTCGCCAAGCACGGCAACCGCTCGGTCTCCAGCCGCTCGGGCAGCGCCGACGTCCTGGCCGCCCTCGGGGTGAAGATCGAGATCGACCCCGAGACCGCCGGCCGCACGCTCGACTCGGTCGGCATCACCTTCCTCTTCGCGCCGCTTCTCCACCCGGCCATGCGCGAGGTGATGCCGGTGCGCCGCGAGTTGGGGATGCGCACCATCTTCAACGTCCTCGGTCCGCTCACCAACCCGGCCGGCGCCCGCCGACAGCTCATGGGGGTCTACGCCGAGAACCTGGTGGAGCCGATCGGCCGCGTGCTGGCGGATCTCGGAGCCGAGCACGCCCTGGTCGTCCATGGCGACGACGGCCTGGACGAGATCACCACCACCGGCGTCACCCGGGTCGCCGAGGTGCGCGGCGGCAGTGTGCGCACCTACACCCTGGAGCCGGAGCGCTTCGGCGTCCGCCGCGCCCACCTGTCGGAGCTGGCGGGCGGCGGCCCGGAGGAGAACGCCGCCGCCATGCGCCGCGTCTTCGCCGAGGCGGTGGGGCCGCTCGCGGACGTCACCGCCGTCAACGCCGGCGCCGCCCTCTACGTCGGCGGCGTGGCGGAGAGCCTGGAGGAGGGATACGAGAGAGCCCGGGCGACGCTCGCCTCCGGCGCCGCCGCCGCGAAGCTCGAGGAGCTGAGGAGCTTCAACGGATGACTCCTCCAGACATCCTCCTGCGCATCGCCGAGCGCCGCCGGCAGCGGGTGGCCGAGGCCGGTCCGCTCGATCCGCTTGCGCTCGCCGAGGGCCGCCCCCTCACCCCCGCCGACAACCGGTTCCTGGCCGCGCTCACCGCGCGGCGTGGCACCCCGGCGATCCCCGCGGTCCCCGCGATCATTGCCGAGGTCAAGATGGGCTCCCCCCGCCTCGGCTCGCTGCACGGCCGGGTCGACCCGACCGCTCAGGCTCGTCTCTACGCCGCCCACGGCACGGCGGCCCTCTCGGTCGTCGTCGAGCCCGACTTCTTCCACGGCAGCTACGATCTGCTCGCCGCCTGCATTGCGGTGTCCGGGCTGCCGGCCATCGCCAAGGACTTCGTGGTCGATCCCGTGCAGCTCGTCTGGGCCAGGGATGCCGGGGCCGACGCCGTCCTGCTCATCGCCGCCCTCCACGAGGCCTCCGAGCTAGCGCGCTACGCCCGCCTGGCGCGCGGATTGGGGCTGGTGCCGCTGATCGAGACCCACGACGCGGACGACATCGCCAAGCTCGGCGGCGAGCCCTGGGAGCTGGTCGGCATCAACAACCGAAACCTACGCACCTTCGACGTCGACCTTCAGAGCTCGATCTCTCTGCTGCCTGGGCTCCCCGCGGAGGCGGCCAAGGTCGCCGAGAGCGGCATCCGTGACTGCTTGGACGTGCTGCTCCTCCAGGAGAGCGGCTTCGACGCCTTCCTGATCGGCGAGTCGCTGCTGCTCGCCGCCGATCCGGCGGCCAAGCTCCGTGAGCTGCTGGGGCCGGAGGCGTGAGCGTGGCCGTGCGGGTCAAGGTCTGCGGCGTCACCGATCCGGCCAACGCCCGCCTGGCGGTGGAATTGGGCGCCGACTACCTGGGTTTGAATTTCTATCGGGCGAGCCCGCGGTTCGTCGAGCCCGCGCGGGCCCTGGAGATCGCTGCAGAGGTACGCGGGCGGGTGACGTTGGTAGGGGTGTTCGTGAACCACTCCCCGCGGGAGGTCGAGGATCTCGCCGGCCGCGTCGGGCTCGACCTGCTCCAGTTCAGCGGCGACGAGGCGGCGGACGTGGTGGCGCCCTTCGCCGGGTGGGCCTTGAAGGTGTTCCGCACGGGCGGCCTGCCGGGGAGCGAGGCCCTCGCGGCCTACCGCGACGTCTGGGGGATTTTGCTCGACGCACCCCACGGCTCGCTCTACGGCGGCACCGGCGCGGGGTGGGACTACGGCGCCATCTCGGCAGAGGCTCCGGGCCTCGCCGGCCAGCGCGTCTTTCTGGCCGGCGGCCTGGGGCCCGACAACGTGCGGCGCGCGATCGCGAGCAGCCGTCCCTTTGCGGTCGACGTCTGTTCGCGGGTGGAATCCTCTCCGGGGATCAAGTCTCCGGAGCTTCTTCGCAGGCTTTTTGAGGAGGTAAGGAATGGCGAGATCCCGACCAATCCCTGACGCGGAGGGCTATTTCGGCTCTTTCGGAGGACGTTTCGTTCCCGAAACCCTGATGGCGCCGATCGCCGATCTGACTCGGGCCTACGACCGCGCGCGGCGCTCGCGCGCCTTCCGCCGCGAGCTGGACGGGCTACTGCACGACTTCGCCGGCCGCCCCACGCCCCTCTATTTCGCCGAGCGGCTCTCCGAGGAGCTCGGCGGGGCGCAGATCTTCTTGAAGCGCGAGGACCTGCTCCACACCGGTGCCCACAAGATCAACAACGCCCTGGGCCAGTGCCTCCTCGCCCGGACCATGGGCAAGGAGCGGGTGATCGCCGAGACCGGCGCCGGCCAGCACGGTGTCGCGACCGCCACCGCGTCGGCGGCTCTCGGCCTCTCCTGCGTCGTCTACATGGGCAGCGAGGACATGCGCCGTCAGCGGCTGAACGTCGACCGCATGCGCCTGCTCGGTGCCGACGTGGTACCGGTCGACTCCGGAAGCCGGACCCTGAAGGACGCCATCAACGAGGCGATGCGCGACTGGGTGACCAACGTCGGCACCACCCACTACGTGCTGGGCTCGGTGCTAGGCCCCGACCCCTTCCCGCGCATGGTGCGCGACTTTCACCGCGTGATCGGCGACGAGGCGAGGGTGCAGATGAAGCGCCAGACCGGCACTGTGACACCGGACCTCGCCGTCGCCTGCGTCGGCGGCGGCAGCAACGCCATCGGCCTCTTCACCGCCTTCCTCGAAGACCGCCGGGTACGTCTGATCGGGGTCGAGGCCGGCGGCAGGAAGCTTTCCCTGGGCGAGCACGCCGCCCGCTTCGAGGGGGGATCGCTCGGAGTTCTTCACGGCACGCGGACCCTGGTGCTGCAGGACGAGGAGGGGCAGATCGCCGCCACCCACTCGGTCTCCGCCGGGCTCGACTACCCCGCCGTGGGACCCGAGCACGCCTGGCTGCACGCCCAGGGACGCATCGAGTACACCTCGTGCTCCGACGACAAGGCCATCGCGGCCTTCCACCTGCTGGCCCGCACCGAGGGCATCCTGCCGGCCCTGGAGAGCGCCCACGCGGTTGCCGAAGCGATCGAGCGGGCGCCGCGCTTATCGCGCAAGCGCATCATCCTGGTCAACCTCTCAGGCCGTGGCGACAAGGACTTGGAGTCGGTCCTCGCCTACGATCGTGAGCGTGGGGGGGGGCACCCGGGAGACGTGGAGTCTTTCGAGTCCGCCGCGGCGCGGCACAGGGGAGGGGGACGATGAGCGCGATCGACGAGGTTTTCTTCAACAGTTCTCACGAGGGGAGGGCGGCCTTCATCCCGTTCA
>Ga0190265_10001736_pt1 | contig 14371 bp, 5 predicted proteins | sample Popmic124T_FD_133135 | JGI IMG/M metagenome (GOLD analysis project Ga0190265, IMG submission 133135) | Populus adjacent soil microbial communities from riparian zone of Indian Creek, Utah, USA - 124 T | ecosystem: Environmental > Terrestrial > Soil > Riparian zone | place: USA: Utah | collected...
GCCAGCGATCTTCCTCACGCACAGACGCCGACCAGTATTTTCATCCCGGAAGGCGCCACCGATGCGACTGTCTCGCCGATCACGACCATACCCGTTCCGGGCGCGACGGTCGGCACGCTTCGCGCGGCCTACGGAGGCGGATGGCAACAAAGTTCCCTCGGATTGTTTCCGCTCATTTGGGCGCTCTCGCTGAACAACGAAAGCGTCATCGGCGGCGCGATGCTGACGGGAACCGTGACGCTGAACAACCCCGCGCCGCCGGGCGGCATCACGGTGGCGCTCGTAAGCAGTGACATCGCTCTGGTCACCCCACCACCGACTGTGTCTATCCCAGCCGGCGAGACCGGCGCGACCTTCGACATCCCGACGGCCGCAGTCTCCGTGCCCACGTTGGTCCGCGTCGAAACGGGCAGCGGACTCGACAACTATCGCGCGCCCTCCAATTCTCTGATCCTGATGCCCGCGGCCAGCGCGCCGCCGGCACCCAGTCTGGCAGCTTTGATCCTGGAGTCGGATATCCTGACCGGGGGAAGCGTTTCGACCGGCACTGTCACATTGACGTCACCCGCGCCGGCAGGCGGCGCCTTGGTGCTCTTGAGCGGGAGCATGGAAGGACAGGTCGTCGTGCCGCCCAGCGTGACCGTACCGGCCGGTAGTCTCAACGCGGATTTCGACATCACTGCTCCTCAAGTGAATACTCCCCACTTCGTGATTATCCAGGGCAACTACGGTTCATTCGCAGGGACGCAGGGCAAATTGCTTGAAGTGGTACCTGGATCGCCCGTTCCGCCGACCTTGCTGGCAATGGTGGTTAATCCCCCGGACGTGATCGGTGGGAACCCAGTCCAAGGAACTGTCGGACTCGTGATGCCGGCCCCGTCGGGTGGTGGCGATGTGTCGCTGACCAGCGACAATCCGGCGGTAGTCCAAGTGCCATCGACCGTCACGATTGCAGAGGGCAACAGCGCCGACAGTTTCACAATCACCACGAGCACCGTCACCGTGCCGACGACGATGCGTATCGACGCAACCGCCGGCGGCGTGACCCAATCCTCGTTCATCAATCTCGGTCCCGACCCCAATGCCCCGGCCCTCTTGCAGGATCTCTCGCTCAATCCGACGACTGTGCAGGGCGGCGGTACCGTAACGGGGACGGTATTCTTAAGCGCGGCTGCCCCGCCCGGCGGCCTCTTCATTACACTGGCCACCGGCAATTCCAATGTGGCTCAAGTCCCGCCAATCGTCGGCGTCGCGGAAGGCCAGACCTCGGGCACGTTTACCGTCACAACTTTTTCTGTTTCCTCGAACACTCAAGTCACCATCATGGCCTATCTGAACAGTGCATCCCAGTCGGCAGACCTGACCGTTACGCCCGGGGCATCCTTGCCCGGTACCCCGACCCTTTTGAGCCCGGCCAACGGAGCGACCCCCACCCAGCCCGTTGCTCTTGACTGGACCAACGCGTCAAACGCGGCCAGTTACGAAATCCAGCTCGACGACAACAATAATTTCAACCCACCCTTGATCGCCAGTCTGACTTCAACGACCTCGCAGAACACCGTCACCGGCTTGCCCACGATTCAGCACTGGTGGAGGGTGCGCGCATTGAACGCGGCCGGCATGCCCGGCAACTGGTCCAACGCTCGCCGATTCACGCCATTCGGAGTTGGTGATATCAATGCCGATGGAGCCGTGAATATGACAGATCAGGCCGTTTTCGTGGACGTCCTACTGGGCTCGGACACAAATACTGCGCACGCATCTGCATCCGACATGAACGCCGACGGCTCCACCGACGGCGAGGACATCGTGGGTTTTGTCAGCGCGATGCTCGACTGACCGGCGACAGAAATTGGCGATTTGCTCGCGCTGAACGGAGCACAAATGAAACCGCAGTACAGCGGGTAAGTGAGTCCCCGCTATGGGAACGGCCCTGGCGATAACGCCAAGGCCGTTTTGATCAGGGAGCGCGAAACGAGGGCTACGGCATCATCAATACATCGACAAATCCCTGCAGATCCGCACCATTCAACTGGTCGTCCTGATTCATATCCGCGCGCATCGGGTCACAACTGACTGTGGACTCGGAATCCATAATCGTCGAAATGAACGCGCCGGCGTCGTCAAGATTCACGTCAGAATCGCAGTTCATGTCGCCCAGAACAATTTCGTTGTCGGAGTCAATTACCAACGTGACAGTTCCCGCCATCTGGTCGTACTCGACGTGGCCGGCAGAGCCTTCCGGGAACGTCACACTGTCAAAAGTTCCTTGGAAAGCGGGCGCCTCCAGAACCACAAATGAGGCGCCCGGCGACGGAACAAAGTTGTCAACAAATCTCACGTCGAGCGTTCCCGATAAAACCGCCCAACTCCCCACGACCAACTGATCGTGATCGTCGCCGGCCGTCCCAAGCGCCCCGAACAGGTCCACTCTGAAAAAGGCATTATCCCCGAACTCGACGGTGTCGATCGACATCACTCCAACGTCATCCCCCGGCGACAAGATGCCTCCGTTTACCACGAGAACCTGGCTGGCGTTCCCGCTGCCCAGCAGTTGCCCGCCCTGCAGGACGTTCAGCTGCCCTACGACCGTGCCCTCGTTCACAAACTCGCCTGTTTCAATGACATGACCTAAATTCGGAAGATGCAGGGTTGCGTTATTCACCACGGCGCCAGCGGCCACGACAAAACCATGCGCACTGACTGGGGAATGGAATGTCACGGAGCCGCCCGTTTCCTTGACGAGCATGTTGGTCTGAATCCGGGCCGAAATCTGGCCGCTTTCGATTCGCATGTCCTGCGGCACGAAAATTCCTTGCGCAGTTCCGACAATCGCGCCCCCCAGCATTTCAAAGTGGCCCGATTCCGCTGGAAAATCGTTCACATTCAGCGTTCCGCCTGCCAGCACGACGGCACCAATCGGCGGCAGCGCGATGGGCGTTTCCAGGCTCAGCTCGCCCTCCTCGATTCGAGTGCCTCCTGTATAGTGATTGTGGTTTGAAAGCGATTGCTTGCCCGAGCCGGTTTTCAATAAGCCGCCCGGACCGGCCGGGGAGTCCATGATGATTCCACCAAAATCCCCCGTCCACGAAAGCTCGGGATTTGTAATTGTCATGGCGTAGCCTTCCGCCGGGTTGGTCAACTGAATCGTCGGCGTGGCGCCTACGAAAGCGCTTAAGCGCTGCACTGTAAACGCCGCATCGGAGACGGTCAGCGTGCTGGCGGTCGAGTAAAATCCAGCTTCAGTCGCTGTCAACGCCGCGCCATCGCGGACGGTAACGTGACCTTCGCCGCCGAAATACCCCGGACCGAATCCACCCAGGAGCAATTGATTTGTGTCCCAGCGAGAATCTTCGCCCGAAACATCCGCTGTCCCGATGGAGCCCGGGACCGGTCCGAGCTCGCCGTAGATCGTATTCACTTTCCCGCCGCCGCGGACAATCATCGTGCTCGCTTCGCTCGCCAAATTCGGGCCGAGCAGCAGCTCGAACATCCATTCGATGATGCCGTTGTCTTCCACCACGAGATGACCGCTGGTGTTCTCGGAAAGTCCGAGTGTGAGCACGCGCACCGGCTTCAGCGTCGAATTCGAAATCGTCATTGTCGCTGTCTCGGCTGGATTATTGGAATGAACGTAAAGTAGGGCTTCCGGGTGGCAGGTGACGAGGGAGCCGAAACGAATGTTCAGGTCGCCGTCACCTGCAACGTGGATGGCCTCCGCCAACGAGCGGAGATTCAGTTCGGTTCCGTCGATGTTCGTCGGCCCTCCTTCGCTGAACAGCCGATCAAGTTCACAGGCGATGCCTTCCAGGCGCAGCGTTCCGGTGCCTACTTTCGCGATGCCATAAGTGGTGGCCGTATCGCTCTCGACCTCCCTGAGAAGCAGTAGTGATCCATCGGCGATATTCCAGAATCCGTCTTCGAGCAGCGAGATCGGGGTATCGATGATATGGTTCGCCGATCCGGCCACCGTGATATCGCCGCTCTGCAGCGACAACGCGCCGTTCCTCAACATATACGAGTCGACCCCGTCGAACTTAATGCTGTTGATCGTTTGATCGATTTGCACGTCGACCGACATAAATGGCGTGGTGTTCAAGAAGGCAACGTCCGCGTCAGCAGGCGGGAACCCGCCGGGAGACCAGTTGGTCGCTCCCCCGAGGATGCCGGCGAACCAAATGTCGCTGTTTCCAGCGCCGGTCCAAACCCAGTCATTCGATCCAGCATGAACCTGCCGACCGCCCCCGAAGGCCAGAACGATCGCCACAATCCATATCCGGGAATGGTCCCCATGGCGCTTGCGCGCAGAGACGTACTTCGGCTGCATGTTTGGCCGACCATGATCCGCGAGCCCTGTTCCAGATCCTTGAGCAAATCGCTCCGTATCGCGCTTCTGATTCATTTCCATTCTCCTAATGCCTGCATCAATTCAATCGCCGGCGGAAAGAGCCCAAGTCTTTTCTCGCCGAGGACATGGGTTCAGCCGCAGAGGGGCGCCGGCGCATGTCAAGAATCCGTTATTTTTTTCGAGATTCGAGATTTGAAGCTGCCCGTCCATGGCGTTCGCACGCCCCCCAGGGCACGGCATAACCACGGATTTGAATAAATGTCCCAGCCAAGAAGCCGCCGGCAATGTTTCCAGAAGATTGACCTCTCCGAGATCAGGGACGGCCAGGATCAACACGGATGATCCCAGCGCCGGAAGCACTTGCCGTGTGTTTGATAAATGAAACGGCCCTGGCGATGACGCCAAGGCCGTCTTGATCACGAAGCGCGATACGAGCCTTCGTCGGTGATCGAAATGGCGTTTCAAGCCTTCCCGGCTGCTCACGGCATCATCAATACATCGACAAATCCCTGCAGGTCCGCGCCGTTCAACAGATCGTCCTGATTCATGTCTGCCCGCATCGGATTGCAGTCGCCCGAGGACCCGAGGTCCAGGATCGTCGAGACGAACGGGGCGACGTCGTCGAGATTCACGGCGGAATCGCAATTCATGTCGCCCGGAAGATCCTCGACGCCGGAGCCTATCACCACTGTGACCGTTCCCACCCCATAGTCGTACGCGAGGTGGCCGGTCGTGCCCTCGGGGAAGGTCACGGCGTCAAAGCTTCCGGCGAAGTCGGGGGCGGTCGTCAGAACCACAAACGAGGCGCCCGGCGCCGGAACGAATTCGTCAATGAATCTCACCTCGAGCGTTCCCGACAAGGTCGCCCCAACTCCCACGGCCAGGTGATCGTGATCGGTGCCGGCTGTTCCATTTTCAGAGGCCAGGTGGACTCGGAAAATGGCATCGTCCCCAAACTGGACGATGCTGATCGACATCTGTCCCACTTCATCGCCCGGCGACAAGATGCCTCCGTCGGCCACGAACACTTCGCTTGCACTTCCGCTGCCCAGGAATTCCCCGCCGTGCAAGACGTTGACCAGTCCGAAGACCGTTCCCTCGTTGATGAGTTCCCCCGACTCGATGATGCTCCCTGAGCTCTGCAGATTTAAGGTGTCGTTATTCAACACAGCGCCGGCCGCTGCGACCAAGCCGTTGGCGGAGACCGGTGCATTGAACGTGACGGAGCCGCCCGTGTCCTTGGTGATCATGTTGGTCAAAATGGGGGCGAAAATCTGGCCGCTCTCGATCCACATGTTCTGTGGCCGGAGGCTTCCTTCCGGTGTTCCCATGATGAGGCCGCCCAGCATTTCAAAGTGGTCGATGTGGGTCACGTTTCCGTTCAGAATAAGTGTTCCGGCCGGCAGCAGCACCACGTCGCCATCCGGCGGCAGGGCGTTGAATGTTAAAAGGTTCAGCGCGCCTTCTTCGATTCGGGTGCCGCCGGTGTATTGATTCTGATTGGAAAGCGACTGCGCGCCCGACCCGGTCTTCAATAGACTGCCCGGACCGGCCGGCGAATCCATAACAACTCCGCCGAAATTGCCAGTCAGTGATGGATCGTCGTTCGTTATAGTCAGGGCGTAGCCGTTTGCCGGGTTGGTTAGTCGAATTGTCGGGGTGGCGCCCAATACCGTGGACAATCGCTGAACCGCAAAGGTCGCATCGGAGACGGTCAGGGTGCTGATGTTCGAATAGACGCCTGCTTCAATCGCCGTCAACGCCGCGCCATCGCGAACGGTGAAGTGCCCTTGTCCGCCCAGCAGCAAATAAACCGTATCCCAGCGCGACGTTTCGCCTGAAACGTCGGCGATGCCTTCTGAACCCGGGACAACTCCGACTTGAGTATGGACCGTGTTCACCTTTCCGCCGGTGCGGACGATCACGGTGCTCGCTTCCGACGACACAACCTTGCCGATCTCCAGGTCGAGAATCGACTCGATCACGCCATTATCTTCCACCACGAGATGACCGGTGGTGTTGTCGAAATAGCTCAGGTAGACCGTGCCCACGGGTTTTAAGATGGAATTGGAAATGGTGAGCGTCGGCGTCTCGTCCAAGGAATTGGATTGAACGTAAAGGAGTGTTTGCGGGTGACAGGTCACCACGGAGCCGGATCGAATGTTCACGCGGCCGTCGCCCGCAACGTAGATCGCATCCGCCGACGAACGAAGATTCAGCTCTGTCCCATCAATATTCGTCGGCCCGCCGTCGCTATACAGCCGGTCAATGTCGCCGGTGACACTGTTGATATTCAGCATTCCATCTCCCACTTTGGTAATGCCGTAGGCCGATAGCGTCTCACTGGTGATGTCCTGCAGGAGCAGCAGTGACCCGCCGGTGATATTCAAGAAGCCGTCTCCAAGCAGCGTGATCGGTGCATCGATGACGTGGTTTGCCGATCCGCTGACCGTGATGTCGCCGCCTCCCAGCGCCAACTCGCCGTGGTGCAACGTGTACGGGTTGGTACCGCCGAAGGTAATGCTGTTGATCGTACGATGGGTCTGCAGGTCGACAGACATGAATGGCGTGAAGTTCAGGAAGGCAATGTCCCTCGAAGAAGACGGCAGAATATTGGGATCCCAGTTGGTCGTTCCCCCCTGGAAGCCGGCGCTCCATTGGTCGCTGCTCGCAGCGCCGGTCCAAACCCAATCATTCCCTCCAGCCTGAACCTGCCGACCGCCCCCAACGGCCAGAACGATCGCCGCCACAACCGATATCAGGGAATGGCCCCCATGGCGCTTGTTCGCAGAGATGTACTTCGGCTGCTTGTTTGGCCGACCATGGCCCCCGAGTCCCGTTCCAAATCCCTGAGCAGATCGCTCTGTATCGTGCTTCCGATTCATTTCCATTCTCCTATTTGCCAGAATCAACCAATCGCCAGGCGGAAAGTACACAAAGTCCCTTCTCGCAGAGGACATTGGTTCAGCCGCAGATGAGCGCCGGCGCGTGTCAAGAATTGCTTGTTTTTTCTAGTTCTTTACGGAATTCCGGAAATGGATTTCAGATTGGCCGGACGTGAAATCGATTTTTCCCGGCCGCGCAGCGGCATTCCCGATAATCCAGGAAGCACTAGAAAATCGGCTATTCGTGCCGTCCTCTCAGGGCAGGATCAGAAGATCAATGAATGGCTGGATGTCCAGAGCGTTCACGAGCCCGTCCCCATTCAAGTCCCCGGGAATCGCGGTCGGCGACGATTGAAACTCCATCGCGCCGATATCAATCAGGTCATCGCTGATTGAGTTTCGCACATACCGGCCCTCGTTGAGTGCATCGAGAACTGCGCCGCTCCCATTGTTCATGTGCAGGTCGTCTTCACCCGCATCGATGCATGGGGATCCCGCCGCCGGACAATACGTCGCGGTGAGCAAGGGATCGGATGTGATGTATCCCGAGCCCTCCTGACTCGCGCGCAAGATGCAATGGTCATAGCTGAAGCCGCCCTCCGTCGGCCACGTGGACCAGAACACCGAGTTCTGCGACGCGATCGTTCCGGCCCCGCTGTACACATCGTCGCTCACGAAGAATACCGTCAATGCATCATTGTCGGCAAATGTGCAATTGATCAATTTTGTATTCGGGCCGTAAGAGGCGAGTCCGCCCCCGGGACCTACGGCCGTGTTGTGATGAAACAGACAGTCAACCAAGGTGGCGCTGCCGATAACACCGCCGCCTACGAATTCTGCGTAATTCTGGGTGAAGATGCATCGGGATACGCGAGCTTCTGTGGAATCGATTCGCAGGCCGCCGCCGGAATCCCCATATCCGTTCTTAAAAGTGAGCCCTTCGATCGACGTACCGTTGGCGCCTACAGGTCCCACGAGCAATGGACGACAGTTCGTGTCTCCGTCGATGATGGTGAGACCTGCTCCCGAGGTGCCGCGCAGCGTCAGGCGCTTTCCATCAATCGTGAGACATTCATGATATGTGCCGGGACCGATCAGAATCGTGGAGCCGTGGGGTGACGCGTCAATCGCGGTTTGAATGCTGGCAACATCCTCCGGAACCCGAATCGGTCCCGCGACTTCAACAATGGCAAACCGACCCCCGGCGTTAACATGCGTATTATTCCACTTCCCGCTCGATTGGACCAGCTCGCCGACGGTTTCATCCGCCACATTGTTGGGTTCGCCGGGCGACCAATTGTAATAGTTGATCGCTTCGCCGCTGACCCATCCGTATGTTCCTTGTAGCGACGGATCGACCAAGCCGATGAAAAAGCGGTTGAATGCCGGCTCACCAACTTCCAAGTGGGTCACTAAGAACAGATTTTCAGCCCCGTCATTGATGGTCGCCAAGTGCCCGCCCATCGAGACGGCTTGCGCCTCCGCCTCCGTCCAGGTTCCGTACGACAACACGTAATAGCGATGTCCGTTGGCCGGATTCAGAATCGGTCCAGCCTCGATGTCGAGCCCAAAGGCGGTTATGGGCCGCGAGATTAAAAGTGCGCCTGACAAAACGAACGCGATTTGAATTCGATTCATGGTATTCACTTTCTTCCTTTCAGCCAGGTTTTTTTCACTTTTGGCACGCTGCCGCTGAGGTCACCGAAGATCCGGGTGTCGTTTCTGCCCGCGAACATCCGCTGCTTATCTGTTAGAATGAGAACCGTTCGGCGACGAGGCCCGCAGAAGGGCATGCTGTCGCCCGCTCGCTGGAGGATCAGCCGAAAACCAGCGTCGGCGCGTGTCATGATTTTTCGAGATTATTGAAGAATGGCAGTCGACCCGGCGACACAGGTGACGTTGATCCTCCAGGCCGCCGGGCGTGGGGAGTTCGACGCGGCCCAGCGGTTGCTTCCCGTCGTTTATGACGAGTTGCACCGCCTTGCCTCGGCAAAGATGAGCAAGACTCCGCCCGGACAGACTTTACAACCGACGGCTCTGGTTCACGAGGCGTACCTGCGGCTGGTGGGTCGCGAGGCGCCGGCGTGGGAGAATCGGCGTCACTTTTTCTTTGCGGCGGCTCGGGCCATGCGCGACATTCTGGTCGAGCAGGCTCGGCGAAAAGCGAGCCTGAAGCGGGGCGGAGATCGGCAAAGGGTAAGCCCGGACCACCTGATTGCTCCCATTGACGCTCCGGCCGACGACATGCTCGCGTTGGACGAGGCCTTGAAGCGACTGGAAGCCTATGACGCGACCAAGCATCAGATCGTGATGCTTCGCTTTTTTGCAGGATTAACCGCCGAGGAAGCCGCGGAAGCGATGAACGTCTCGCTGTCCACGATCAATCGCGAATGGCGATACATTCGGGCTCGGCTGCACCGCGAACTTACGGAGAACATGGGCACCGAGGGGCGCAATTGACCGGCGCAATGCGAACATTGCCGTTATGACCGATTCCCGCAACAGTGTCATCGAACGCCTCTTTCAGCAGTGCGCGGACTTGGCGCCCGCGGATCGTTCCACATTCCTGGACGAACATTGCAATGGCGACCGCGAACTACGCGCGGAAGTTGACGCGCTCCTCCAACACGCCCAAGAAGCCAATGATGATTTTCTTCGCGGGCCGCAGGCAGCCGCCGACACCTCGACCATTCCGCGCGACATCCCCCGCCGGATCGGCAGCTACTCGATTCTGCGCATCATCGGCGAGGGAGGGATGGGCATTGTCTATGAAGCCCGGCAGGAGCGCCCCAATCGAATTGTGGCGCTGAAAGTCATCCGATCTCCGCTTGCCTCCGAGTCTTTGTTGCGCCGCTTCCGGCTCGAAGCGGAAGTGCTTGGACACTTGCAGCACCCCGGCATCGCCTGCATCTACGAAGCCGGGCTAGGGGAAGTTGTCTACGACGATCAACCGCCACATGGCGTCGAATTGCCGTTCTTCGCGATGGAATTTGTGCCCGGCCTACCGCTGACCGATTTCGTTCGCGTCAGGCGGCTGTCGGTCCGGGATCGGCTGGCGCTCTTCGCGAAAGCGTGCGACGCGGTTCACTATGCCCATGAGAAGGGCGTCATTCACCGCGATCTCAAGCCGGCAAACATTCTGGTCATGGAGGTCAACGCCCAATCATCCGCTTCGTCGGAGTTGGAACAAAAAGAAGCTCCTTTGCGCGGCGATTCGGCGACCCCGGATCTCGGAGTTCCAAAAATCCTCGATTTTGGCGTGGCTCGCCTGGTCGATTCGGATGTCAAAACCGTCACGCTGCACACCAATCCGGGCCAGCTAATCGGCACCGTCCCCTACATGAGCCCGGAACAGGTGTCCGGAGAACCGGGCAAGATCGACGCACGATCAGACGTTTATTCCCTTGGCGTCATTCTCTTCGAAACGCTTGCTTCGCGGCTTCCTTATGAGTTGCGCGGCCGGGCATTGCCGGAAGCGATCCGCATCATTCGAGAGGATGAGCCATCGAGCCTGGGCTCACTGGACACCGCGTTTCGCGGCGACATCGAAACAATCGTCGCAAAGTCCCTCGAAAAAGATCCTGACCGGCGATATCCAACCGCGGCTGCTTTAGCCGATGATGTGCGACGATTCCTGGCCCATGAGCCGATCATCGCCCGCCCGGCTACGACCTTCTACCAACTGCGAAAATTCGCCCGCCGGCATACCGCTCTTGTTTCAATGACCCTGATCGCTTTCCTGGTACTTGCGGGTGGTCTGATCGGTGTTTCGGTCCTGGCCGGACGTCTCGCCCGTGAACGAAATCTGGCCCGCGAACGGGGCGAAGAATCTCGCCGTGCGGCCTATCGCGCCAACCTCAATGCCGCCTTAGCTTCGATTTCCAAATTGGACATCGATTCGTCGCTTCGGGCGCTCGATGACGTTCCCGCCGACCTTCGGGGCTTCGAGTGGCGCCATCTCCGTTTTCGTGCGGATCCCGCACTCTTCAGGTTTGATGTGACCCCGACGGATGCGCACGTTTTGACGGCGCCGAATCCCGATTCAACGACGGTCTTTTCGATCGGCGCCGATCGCGTGCTTCGTCGATGCGATGGCCTTGATGGACATGCACTCACTACCCAAGGAACTTTGCGGGCAGTGGTTGTCGGATTTGCATGCACACCTGATGAGCATCATGCGTTGGTAAGTTACGCCGATGGCGTGCTCGAAATGCGGGATCTGCTCAACCGCCACGTGGTCTGGTCTCTCAAAGATCGCGGGAGCAACTGGCCTGGCAGTTTGTCGCCCGATGGGCGACTGGTTGCAGCATCGGTCAGAGAAGATCGCGCCACGGTTCTGATTGACGCCGAGTCCGGCCAGATTGTGGACACGATTGAGGCGACCAGCCTTCTTCCAATCCCTGTCTTCAGCCCCGATCGACGCTGGCTCGCACTCACCGCCGAGACGCTCACCATGTACGATTTGCACGCCGGGCAAATTGCCTGGCAAGAGCCGCTTCATGGATGGCAATTCTGCACATTCAGTCCTGACGGCAAATGGATTGCCGCCACCCGACATGGCCGTCCGAATGGCGAGATCGGACTGATCGATCCCGCGACAGGCGAGCTGCTTGTATCGCGCGGCTTGAGTTGGAGCGGTTATGTCGCACGAGTTGCGTGGCGCGCCGATGGCGCTCTGTTCGCATTGGGCGACTCGACTTCCGGTCATATAGAATTGTGTGATGCCGCGACGTTGCGGACGCTGGGCTTTCTACCATTCGCGGAGTCGGTTCGCTGGCTGAAGTACTCTCCCGATGGGGCCATGCTGACGGCGGGCGGAGTCGGAGGTGTCGTCGCCGCATGGCCTGCGACGTTGCAGTCCATTCCGTACAATCTTCCATCACTTCAAACTGTCTACGCGGCGGACATTTCGAAGGATTGCACACGAGTCGCGATGGTTGGTTATGGCTCAATTAACATGAGCGACCTTCAGACCGGCGAGTTGATATGGACGCGGAATTTATCCATTTCAGTTTCGCGTGCGGTTGCAATGAGTCCCGATGGCAGTCGCGTCGTCGTTGACGCCGGAAATGGTACTGTTGCGATTCTCGACGCCATGAAGGGGCATACTCTCGGAAAATCGAATCGGCAGCCAGAGCGCGATGCCATGGCATTGACCTGGACGGCGGACAATTCGCACGTGATTGTTGGATTTGATGATGGCTTGATTTCCGAGCTCGATGCCGACGACCTCAGCCGTCCCCTGCGACAATTCGCGCGAATCAGTTCGTCGGTTCGCTGCCTGACGCTGAGTCCTGATGGACGATACCTCGCAGGAGCGTCCGATGCCGGGCATCTTCCATCGCGCTCGCTGACGCCGCTCGCAGCAGCTGGCGGCAATTCCATTCATGTATGGGATGTGTCCACGGGCCGCGAGGTGTGGTCTGTTAACGGCCATGCGGGACGAGTGATCTGCGCGGTATTCAGCCCTGACGGCAATCAACTTGCGACAGCAGGCGCAGACCGAATTCTTGGTCTTTGGAATGCGCAGAACGGCGAAAAGTCCGCCGAATTCGGTGCAGTCACCGCGGAGATTGGCGCTCTCGCATTTTCCAGGGATGGCTCCAGGCTCGTTGCTGGTGCAAAGAATCGACGGTTGCACATATGGGCTCCGCACCTGCGGGAGGAGGCGGCTGTCCTCGGAGTGGACGCCGGCGCAGGCGTTGCATTTCAATCGAATGACGACTCCATGGTCACAGTCGGACTTGAATCCACCGGCATCACGCTCGTGGAAATAAAGCCCGCATCTCCCGAGATATGTTCCCAGCGAGAACGCTTGACTCAGGCATACGGCGTTCTTGAGCCGCTGCTGCGCGAGCAAAAGACCCCGATCGAAAGGTTGACGGATCATCAAGTCGCCATTGTGGACTCGATTACCAGACTGACCCCGGAGATCCGCGAGACCGCGATCAACCAGTTACGACGCCGCGGCGACCATGCGGCGACCTGCAATAGTCTCGCTTGGGGTTGTGCTTCCAGTGCGTACGGCTCCGAGGAGAATTTCACGTTGGGATTGAAATTGGCCCAGGCAGCGGATGCGGCGATGCCCGAAAATGCCGCCGTACTTAATACGCTCGGCGTTGCTCAATACCGCCTCAAGCGATTCGACGATGCCTTCAGGACTTTTTCAAAATGTGTCGATCTCGCGACGGCCGAGCGCGGCGTCGCTTCCGTCGCGGATATCTGCTGCTTGGCCATGTGCGAATTCCAGCGCGGACGCTCCCTCGAAGCGGTTCGGCAGTTGCGAATTGCGCGCGAGCTTATGGAAAACGGTCCCGACAAAAAAAATGCGGACGACAGACGATTCATGGATGAAGCACAGGCACTGATAGATGGAAAATAGTGGAGGAGGTTTCTGCATCGCCCAGCGCCCTGCGCTGCCTCCGTTGGCGCGCAGCGTAACGAGCGGATCGTCTCCCTGGCGTCAAGTGAAAGATCGCTGGTGAGTTCGGCATATTCTTGCCGGATTGCTTCGCCAGATTGCGGCATCGGGGTTCGGTCGAGCGCGCCAAAGCCACCAGGAAGCGCGTCACCACGACTGGGCCAATCCAGCATTTCAAGAACAGCCGTTCCCGATCAGCAGGGCGTTCACGAAAACGGCAACGTCGTTCTCGTTCACGCCGGGCGTGCCATCCACGTTTGCGCAATCGCAATCGAAGCCGGTGATGGCGCAGTGGACGAACGTCTGAATATCGAGGCCGTCCCTGACGCCATCCCCGTTCGTATCGCCGGGGCAGTTGCACACCGTCGTCAGCGGCCAGAGCCCGCCGACGAGTTCGAATGTGCCGCCGATCATGGCGCCCGCGCTCGGCCCGGCGTCGGGCTGTCCGATGGTTCCTTCGAGTTTGAATGAACCTCCGGCGCTGTAGCCGCCGCCGCCGTCGATGGTGAACCAGGAAAGGTCGAAGTCATTTGCTAAAGCCGCGGGAACGAGAGCCAGCGCGAACGTGACTGTGATCAGACTGGCAAATCGGTTGATCGACATCTTGATAGTCCTTTCGAGCGACGCCACCCATGTCGCATGGGTGGCGTCGCAGATGGGCATGATGTTTAACAATTCATCAGTTGCTTGCAGCGAGCAAGGATTCGATTCGGGCAA
>Ga0190265_10001737_pt1 | contig 14364 bp, 8 predicted proteins | sample Popmic124T_FD_133135 | JGI IMG/M metagenome (GOLD analysis project Ga0190265, IMG submission 133135) | Populus adjacent soil microbial communities from riparian zone of Indian Creek, Utah, USA - 124 T | ecosystem: Environmental > Terrestrial > Soil > Riparian zone | place: USA: Utah | collected...
GATCGCACGTGGTCGTTCACCACCGCGGCGCCGCCCGGCCCCGGCCCGGACGAGGGCCCCGGCGGCCCGGTGCTCGTGATCGCGAAGACCACGAACCCGTTCAGCCGCTACTACGCGGAGATCCTCCGCGCCGAGGGCGTCAACACGTTCGCGGTGCGCGACATCGCGAACGTCACGGCGACGACCCTCGCCGGGCACGACGTGGCGATCCTCGGCGACTTCGCGCTCACCTCGGCGCAGGTCGGGATGCTGAGCACCTGGGTCAACGCCGGCGGCGACCTGATCGCGATGCGGCCGGACAAGCAGCTCGCCGGCCTGATGGGGCTCAACGACGCGGGTGGGACGCTCGCCAACGCGTACATGCGCGTCGACGCGGCGCGCTCGCCCGGCGCGGGGATCGTCGCGGAGACGATGCAGTTCCACGGCACCGCCGACCGCTACGGGCTCAACGGCGCGACGAGCGTCGCCGATCTGTTCTCGAACGCGTCGAGCGCCGCCGGCGCGCCCGCGGTCACGCTGCGCAGCGTCGGGACGAACGGCGGCACCGCCGCGGCGTTCACGTACGACCTCGCGCGCTCGATCGTCCAGACCCGCCAGGGCAACCCGGCGTGGGCGGGGCAGGAGCGCGACGGGATCTCCCCGATCCGCTCCGACGACCTGTTCTACGGTCCCGCGGCGTTCGACCCGCAGGCGAACTGGGTCGACCTGAGCAAGGTCGCGATCCCGCAGGCCGACGAGCAGCAGCGGCTGCTGATCAACCTGATCGGGCACGTGACCGCCGACAAGAAGCCGATGCCGCGCTTCTGGTACTTCCCGCGCGGCGTCAAGGCCGCGGTGATCATGACCGGCGACGACCATGCCCGCGGCGGGACGGCCGGGCGCTTCAACCAGTTCGTCGCCGCGAGCCCGGCCGGCTGCTCGGTCGCCCAGTGGGAGTGCATCCGGGGGACGTCGTACGTGTATCCGAGCTCTCCGCTCACGGACGCGCAGGCAGCGAGCTTCACGGCGCAGGGCTTCGAGGTCGCCGCGCACATCACGTCGAACTGCGACGACTTCACCAGGTCGGAGCTCGAGGGCTACTTCACCGAGCAGCTGAACGAGTTCGGGGACGAGTACCCGAGCGTCCCGGCGCCGCGCACGAACCGCAACCACTGCATCGCGTTCAGCGACTGGTCCTCGGTGCCCGAGGTCGAGCTCGCCAACGGGATGCGGCTCGACGGCAACTACTACTACTGGCCGCCCGACTGGGTGCAGGACGTGCCGGGCATGTTCACCGGCTCCGGCATGCCGATGCGCTTCGCCGGCGACGACGGGCGCATGATCGACGTCTACCAGGCGACGACCCAGATGACCGACGAGTCCGAGCAGACGTATCCGTTCACGGTCAACACGCTGCTCGACCGCGCGCTCGGTGCGACGGGCTACTACGGCGCGTTCAACGCGAACATGCACACGGACGTCGCCGCGCACGCGGGGTCGGACGCGATCGTCGCGTCGGCCAAGGCGCGCGGCGTGCCGGTGGTGACGAGTCAGCAGATGCTGACCTGGCTCGACGGTCGCAACGGCTCGACGTTCGAGTCGATCGCGTACGCGGGCGACGTGCTCAGCTTCCGCATCGCGGTCGGCGCGGGCGCGACCGGGCTGCGCGCGATGGTGCCGGCGACGTCGGCCGGCAAGGCGCTCCAGGCGATCCGCCGCGACGGGACGCAGGTCCCGTTCACACGCGAGGTGATCAAGGGCGTGGAGTACGCGTTCTTCGCCGCGACGGCGGGTCCGCACACGGCGACCTACGGGGCCGACACGACCGCGCCGGCGATCTCGGCGGTCACCGCGACCGGCGCGCTCGACGGCTCGGCCACCGTGACGTGGACGACCGACGAGCCCTCGGACTCGCGCGTCGACTACGGCACGACGGCGGCGCTCGGGCAGAACGTGGCGGACGCCGCGCGCGTGACGAGCCACAGCGTCAGGATCACCGGGCTCACGCAGGGCGCCACGTACCACTTCAGCGTGCGCTCGGCCGACGCGGCGAACAACGCGGCCACGTCCCCGGCGACACCGGCGCGGTTCGCGATGCCGATCAGGCGCTTCCCGGCCGCGACCGTGATCGAGACGGGCACACTACGCGGCGGGACGGCCGCGGCGCTGACCGCCAACGACAACGTGTTCTACGAGGTCACCTCGACGACGAGCGGGACCCGCACGACGTCCTGGTACGGCTCGTTCACGGGCGTGCCGGCGGCGCTGAGCGGGCTGCGCGTCAGCTCGATCAGCAAGAACTCGCGCAACTGCACGCAGGTGCTCGCGATCTGGCGCTGGACGGACAGCACGTGGCAGCAGCTCAACTCGAGCACGGTCGGCACCGCCGAGGCGGCGCGGACCGATCTCGCGCCCGCGGGCGCGGCCTCGGCCTACGTGAGCGCCGGCGGCGAGGTCCGCGTGCGGCTGCGCTGCACGACCACCGCGAACTTCTTCGCGTCGGGCGAGCAGCTCAGCATCTCCTACACCCCGCCGCCCGCGTAGCCGCGGGCGGCGGCGCTCCGAGCGGGTGGTCGCCCGGTGGGCGCGTGGTGCCGTGACGCCGTGGCGCGTGGCGCGGGCGGTTCGGGTGGGCGGGGCGTCGGAGAACGGCGGGCATTGAGGGGAGCGGGATCGAGGCCGCGGCTGACGTGGGGCGCTTTAGGGGTCTATATCGCGCTTAAAGCGCCCCGCGTCCTCCCCGGCGCACGCGGGGCGGATTGGGGGCGAATAGCGCCCTCAATCCGCCCCGGGTCCGGCCGCGGCCTCGATCCCGCTCCCCTCAATGCCGCCGTCCGCACACGCACGCGGCACCGCGGCATCCGCGCCGTCGCCGTCGCCCCCGGGATGACTCAGGACGACGGCGAGCCGTCGCGCAGCGCGGCGAGCACCATCGCCTGGAAGTGGGCGACGAGCCGCTCGCTCTCGGGCATGAGCCGGCCCGTCGCGACGGCCCCCGAGGCCATCCCGCGCTGGACCGCCTCGACGAGCGCGGTGTCCTCGCGACCCGTCTGCAGCGCGAACGCGATCATCTCGTCGACCTCCTCCTCGGGCACCTCGGGCGCGACGAAGAAGTCCGTGTAGCCGACGGTCCGGCCCGGGCCGTCGGGCTCCCACACGTCGAGCGAGACGTTCTGCGGGCCCGGCTTGACGTTGAGCGTGACGTTCGGCCACAGCCAGTGGAACTGCGCGCGCCGGATCGGAGCGGCCGCGTCGACGGCGGCGCGCGGCTCGCCCATCTGGACGCTGAACGTGGGGTGCGTCGCGAGGCGGTAGTGCTCGGCGCTCACGTCGATCGCGCGGGCCAGGCCGGGATGGGCGACCGGGCAGTGGTAGCACTCGAGGTAGTTCTCGATGCTCACCTTCCAGTTGGCCTCGAGGACCCACGGCTCGCGCCGGCGGAAGGCGACGCGGTCGAGGTCGGCGCCGCAGCTCGCGAGCACGCCGGGCAGTTCGCCGAGCGCCACGTCGAGCGGCGGGGCGCCGGCGTCCGGGTGGACGAAGAGGAACGGTCCCCAGGTCGCGACGGCGGCGGGGAGGAGGCCGAGCTCGGCGACGTCGAGCCCGGGCTCGCGGTCCCCGCGCGGGATCTTGCGCAGGCCGCCGTCGAGGTCGTACGTCCACGCGTGGTAGGGGCACTGCAGCGACGTGCACCGCCCGCTCCCGGACAGCACCGGGTGCCCGCGGTGGCGGCACACGTTGACGAGCGCGCGCAGCCGGTCGTCGTCGCCGCGGACGACGAGCAGCGGCACCGGCCCCGCGTTCGCGGTGAGGAAGTCGCCCGCGCGCGCCACCTGCTCCGCGCGCCCGGCGTACTGCCAGCTGCGGCGGAAGATGCGCTCCTGCTCGCGGGCGAGGAGCGCGTCGTCCGCGTACCAGCGGGCCGGCAGGCTGTGGCCGGCGCGCAGCCCGTCGGCGACGGCGTCGAGATCGGCGACGGACACGGGCGCACGCTACGGCGCCCGCCCGGCGCGCGCAAGGCCCCGCGTCCGCCCGCCGCGACCCGTCAGCCGCCCGGCTCCTCGTGGTCGGTCCCGCGGCCGCCGTCGAGCTCGTCGGCGCCCGGCCCGCCGGCGAGCACGTCGTCGTCGCGGTCGCCGGCCAGCCGGTCCACGCCGTCGCCGCCGTAGAGCGTGTCGTCGCCGTCGCCGCCCGCGACGCGGTCGTCCCCGCCGTCGCCGAACACCGCGTCGTCGCCGTCGCCCGCGCGCACCGCGTCGTCTCCGCCGAGCCCGCAGATCACGTCGTCGCGGCGCGTCCCGTTCAGGCGGTCGTCGCCCTCCGTGCCGGTGATCGTGCACCCGCGCGGCTGCACGTTGAACTCCTCGACGCCGACCGCGGGTCGCATGGCGCGCTCGACGTCGCGGGTGGTGAACGCGTCGCGCAGCACGTCGCGCCCGAGCGCGTTGCCGAGCGCCGCCATGATCATGCCCTGGTCGAGCGAGAGGAAGGCGGGCGACCGCTCGCCGGTGTCGACGTTGACCGCGTCGTAGAACCCGTACGGCGTCCACGCGCCGTAGTCGCGCTCCAGCGTCGCGAGTGCCGCCAGCGCCTCGCGCGGCCGCCACCGCAGCGCGAGGAACACGGCGTGCGGCGTGACGACGCCGTTCGTGTACGCGCTCTGGGGCGGATCGGGCAGCGCCGGGCGGTCCGGGCAGCCCGCGAAGCCGCGGTCGACGAGCGTGCCATCGTTGTTCGACGGGTTGCCGTTGCGGTCCATGCCGATCGCGTCGACGCCGTACACGCGGTAGCCGCCCTCCGGCTTGTTCGAGGGCGAGAAGCCCCACGTGCCGTAGCCCGCGACGTTCATGCCGTGGTCGATCTGCGCGTCGGCGGTGAGCGGGTGGTTCGCCGCCCAGCTGCCCGGGCCCCAGCGTTCCTCGGGCACGAACAACGGCGGCATCAGCGCCTCGAACATGCTCCCGCCCCAGCTCGGGACGAGCCGCGTATCGCCGTAGGGATACGCGCCCTCGTAGACGTCGACCCCCGCGTAGGTGCGCGTGAAGCCCACGGGCCGCGTCTCCTGGGACAGGGAGTACGCGCAGCTGTCCGGGAACGTGCGCCACGGGCCGTAGTACACGCTCGCGGGCAGGTCGCCCTTCTCGACCCCGACGTAGTACGCGATCCGGCTCTCCGAGACGATCGTGTCGTAGCAGCACGGCGCGTCGCCGGTGTCGGGCGCGAGGTGGAAGAGGATGCGGTTGACCTCGGGCCGGTAGTAGAGCTCGAAGTCCATCGACTCGTACAGCGCCCCCGCGCGGCGGGCGAGCTGCGGGATGGTCGTGCGGACGATCCGCAGGCCGACGGCGAGCCAGCCGTTGTCGACGGAGGAGAGGATCGGCACGAGCGGCGCGCCGGTCGGCGGCCACGTCGTCAGCTTCGCGCCGGACCTGTGGTCGTACCAGTTGTAGAACTGGCCGCTCGCGTGGCGCTCCATCCGCTCGAGCGAGCCGAGCGTCTTGTCGACGCGGCGCACGAGCTCGTGACGCCCGATGAGCCCGAGCCGCTCGGCCGCCACCGCGCTCCAGAGGTACGCGCCGATGTTCGTGGTCGGCGTCTGGACCTCACGCCGGCCGTCGGCGTGGAGCTCGTCGGTCGGCAGCCCGGTCGCCGGATCCGACATCGCGACGAACGACGCCCACGTCCCCTGCGCGTAGCGCTCGAGCGTGCGCTCGTCACCACCTCCCGCGACCGCGGTCGCAGGGACGGTCAGCAGCGTCGCGCACGCGAGCGCGACGGCACAGCGGATCCTCATGGCCTGCTCCTCCCGATTCGTGCCCCTTCGGGAGGAACCGGTACCCCGACGCGACCCCGCCGCAACCGGTTCGCTAGCTTACTTATCGTGAGCGCACCCCTCTCCGTCACGCACGTCACCGACCCGGGCTGCCCCTGGGCGTACTCCGCGGCCCCGCACCACGCGGTCCTCCAGTGGCGCTACGGGGACCAGCTCGCGTGGCAGCTCGCCGTGATCGGCCTAGCGGAGGACGCCGCGGCGTACGACGCGCGCGGGTACGCGCCCGCCAGCGGCGCGCGCGGCTACCTCAAGTTCCGTCGCTTCGGCATGCCGTTCGACACGCAGCCGCGCGAGCGCAACATCGGCACCGGGCGTGCCTGCCGGGCGATCGTCGCGGCGCGGCTGTCCGACCCCGCCGCCGAGCTGCCGGTGTTCCGCGCGCTCCAGCTCGCGCGCTTCACGACGACCACGCTGTTCGACACCGACGAGGGGATCCGCGCCGCGCTCGCGCGCGTCCCGGGCGTCGACGCCGGCGCGCTCGTCGCGGCGATCGACGACCCCGCCACGGAGGACGCCTACCAGGCCGACCGCGCCGCGGTGCGGACGGCCGCCGGCAGCCCGACCGAGTTCCAGGGCAAGGCGGCGAACACCGACGGCGCCGTCCGCTACACCGCTCCCTCGCTGATCTTCGCGCACCGCGACGGCCGCACGCTCGAGGCCGGCGGCTACCAGCCGGTCGAGGCCTACGACGTGGTGATCGCCAACCTCGACCCGACGCTCGACCGGCGCCCGCCCGGGGAGGACGTGCGCGAGATCCTCGCCGCGTTCCCCTATCCGCTCACGACGCACGAGGTGGCGGCCGTGATGGCGCCGCACCTCACGCCGCCGGACGACCGCGCGGCCGAGGACGCGCTGATCGGGGCCGCCGGCGACGGCGCCGTGCGCCGCGAGTCGATCGGCGGCGGCGAGCTGTGGCACCTCGCCGCCGCGTGAGCGCGGGTCACTTGGTGCACCCGCCGTACTCGGACACCCAGCTGGTGTACGACAGCGGGCCGGGCCACGCCGCCGGCCACAGCTCGACCTTGGCGAACCCGCCGTTCAGATCGGTCGCGTTCGCGGGCACCGCGTAGAGCTGGTCGAGCAGCGACGCGGACGGCATCGTCCATGTCGTGCCGCTCTGCACGATCACCTGGATCGTGTAGGTCGGCGACATGTCGGACGCGAACCCGGTGACCGCCTGGAACTGGCCGCTGTCGTCCGACGGCGAGTCCGAGTAGGGCGTGGTGTTGTACGACACGATCTTCTGGTGGAAGCAGTTGAACGTCCGCGCGTCCGTGGTCGGCGTGTTCGCGCCCGCATCGCAGATCCCGGAGGACTCGTAGTACTGGCAGTACGTCGTCGGGACGTCGATCGAGTAGTAGGCGACGCCGAGCAGCGCGGCGTAGAACTGCTGCTTGGCCGCGGTCTGCCACGCGTCCTGGACCCGGGAGTCCTTCGGATCGATGTCCCACGCCGGGTTCGTGCCGGCGGACATGAGCGTGAACGCGTCGAGCTTGCCGTAGTCGGTGGCGATGAGATCGCGCAGCTGCCCGAGCGCGGAGATCGTCTCGTCGAAGCTCTGGTCCGCCTGGAGCGCGAGCTGGTCGGCGTCCGTGGTCAGCTGCGTGGCGAGCGAGCCGTCGCTGTTCTTGCTGAAGCTGCCGGCGATGCCGAAGGCGGAGGCGAACACCCCGAGGACCCCGGCGGCCGCCTCGCCCCCGGGGATGAAGCCGGCGACGACGGCGACGTCGTCGATGACCTCCTCGACGATCGTCTCCCAGTCCACCGTCAACCCGCCGGACGGCGGCTTGACGGCGTTCTCGACGTTCTGGGCGACCCCGTTCAGCAGCGCGCTCTGCCCGGTCTGCGCGTCGGTGATCGGCGCCTGGACGAGGCCGCCGATGCCGAGGTACTTGTTCAGCTGGTTCAGCCACACCTGCTCCTTGCTGAACTGCGCGACCATGTCGTCGCATTGCTGCTTCGAGAAGCCCGAGCCGCCGTCGTCCGGGCAGGTGAAGCCCTTCGCCGACACCAGCGCGTCGAAGTCGAAGTTCTCGTCGCTGTAGAGGTCGCGGACGTCGTAGGTGCCGGCTCCGTCGGGCGGCAGGCCGAGCGTCTGCGCGATGTACGCGTTCGCGGCGCCGGTCTCGCCGCTCGTCCCGTTCGGCCACGGCGTGGCGGCCTGGTACGCGAGCTGCGGGAGATCGAAGTCGGGGACGTCGCCGCCCTGCGTCGCCGCGCCGTGCAGCGCCGGCCACAGCCCGAACTGGTTGTCGCGCTCGACGATGCCGGTGAGCCGCGTGCCGACCGGCCCCGGTGCGCCCGCGTTGAGCGTCGTGCTGGTCTCGGCCCCCGGGCCGCGATCGGCGCCGCCGAGGAGGCTGTAGCCGCCGTCGACCGTGTTGAAGATGTGCTCGGTGCCGCCGAGCCACCGCAGCTGGTCGGAGATCGCGTCCCATGTCGGCGTCGTCGGCTTCACGTGGCCGATGCTCTGGACGAGGATCAGCGCCCAGGGGGTGCCCGACCAGTACTCCAGCCACCACGCCAGCGCCTGCTGGTTGCTGCCGTCGTCGCTCGTGCCGACGATCGCGAAGCTCTTGCTGTCGATCGGCTCCAGCGTGCCCGCGTCGATCGCGGCGACGAGGAAGCCCGCCTGGCCGGACGGGACCGACCCGGAGTAGGTCTGCGTCCCGACGGTCGCCGTGACGCTCGTGGCGCCCTCGCCGGCGGACGTCGTGTTCGTGTCGAAGCCGATCGCGTCGGGCGGCGTGAACTGGAAGTTCGTCTCGGTCGAGTCGAGCGACAGGTAGCCCTCGAGCGCGCCGAGCGTGCCGTCGATCGTCCGATACGTCTGGTTGATCCAGCCCTGACCCTGCGGGAGGCCGACGATCCCGATGACGGAGATCGCGCCGCCGCCGAAGCTCACCTGGTCGTAGACGCCGAGCCCGGCCCAGCCGGTCATCTGCTGACCGGTGAACCCGGTGGCGTCGGCGGCGATCACGAACATGCTGCCCCGGGGCTGCAGCGCGAAGTCGGCGGCCATGTCGGTGAGGCTGCCGGTGTCGTCTGCCGGGTAGCTCTGGCTGTCGACGACGTCGAGGGTGGCGCGGTCGATCTGCAGCATCTGGAACGTCCCGGCGTCGCGCGCGTGGAAGTCGTTGCCGAGCTGGATCCCCGTCTGCCCGCCCTGGGTGGCGACCGTGTCGATCGGGAGCCCGATCGGCGGGACGTCGGGCGTCGCCTGCACGTCCATGACGTCCGCGCCGGACCGCTGCCCGCCGCGCGACCGGACGTGGCCGACGCGGTAGCGGCCGGGCACGTCGGTCATGAGCCGGCCGTCGCGGATCGCCGCGCGGCTGTCCGGCGGCCGCGCCACCAGCTGCCAGATGTCGCGCGGCCCGTCGGTGCCGAGCGGCACGGGACGGCCAGCGAGCACGCGGCGGTCGCGGCCGGCGTCGGGGATCGGCACGCCGCGGCGCAGCACGATCCGGCGCCGCTCGCGGTCCCAGGTGCCGCCCGGTCCGACGGCCAGCACGACGAGCCGGTTGACGCCGTGGCGGAGCCCGTGCCGCGCCGAGAGCCGGTCGCGCTCGGCGAACCCCGAGCTGTCGACGAAGTGGTTCGAGATCACGCGCCCGTTGAGGCGGACCGTGAAATGCCGCAGCAACTCCTCGCGGTTCTGGCGCACCCGCACGTGCACCGGCGCCCGCCGCGCGCGCCGGGGCGCCGCGACGCGGACGAGCCGCGCCCGACGGCCCGCCACCGCGAAGCGGCGGCGCAACACCTCGCGCCGGCCGCCGCGGCGCAGCTCGACGCGCAGCTCGTGGAGGCCGGCGCCGGCGCGGCGGCGCGGCACCCGGCCCCGGAGCGTCCGCCCGTCGCGCCGCAGCCGCAGCGCGCGGCCGTCGACGGCGGCCCGGACGAGCCGCGCGCCCGGGGCGACGCGGACGGCGACCGCCGTCGATCGTCCCTCCGTGATGCCCGCGGCGTCCGGCGCCCGCACCGAGCCGAGCGTCCCCGCATCGGCCGCTGACGCCAGCGCGCCCATGCCGAAGCCGATCCCTACGAGCACCCCCGCCAGTGTGCGCACATCCGCCCCTTCGGTTCCGGCTGATCAGACCGGCGCGATCGTGGGAACCGCGGGGGCGGATGTCAAGCAGCTGACGTCGAGATCATCCCTTCGTCGGAAGCACCAGCTCCGGCTTGCCGTCGCGCTCGCGCTCGAAGCGCCCGCCGAGGCGCTCCTCGCGGCTGATGTCCTCGCCGCGCAGCGCGCGCTCGGTCGCCTCCTCGACGTAGGTGGGATCGCGCAGCGCCGCCTGGAAGCGGCGGTCGTCGCGCTCTCCGACCCAGCGGGCGATGACCATCGTCGCGACGCCGTTGCCGATGCAGTTCGTCAGCGCGCGGCCCTCGCTCATGATCCGGTCGATGCCGACGACGAGCGCGATGCCGACCGCGATCGACTCGGGCGTGAAGAACGTGCCGCCGAACGCCTGGAGCGACGCGACGAGCGTCACGAGGCCGGCGCCGGTGATGCCGGCCGCGCCCTTCGAGGTGAGGATCATCAGTGCGGCGAGCGCGATCTGCTCGCCGATGGCCATGTCCTGCCCGGTCGCCTGGACGATGAACAGCGCCGCGAGCGTCAGGTAGATGCAGGTGCCGTCGAGGTTGAACGAGTAGCCGGTCGGGATGACCATGCCGACCGACTGGCGCGACGCGCCGGCCGCCTCGAGCTTGGCGAGCAGGCGCGGCAGCACGGTCTCCGACGACGACGTGCCGACGATGATCAGCAGCTCGTCGCGGATCATCCGGATGAAGCGGATGATGCTGAACCCGCTGAGCTTCGCGACCAGCCCGAGGATGCCGAACACGAACAGGGCGCAGGTCCCCCAGAACGTGACCATGAGCAGGCCGAGGCTCGACAGCGAGGCGGAGCCGAACACGGCGACCGTGTACGCCATGCCGCCGAACGCGCCGAGCGGCGCGGCCCACATCACGATCCGGATCACGCCGAACACGACCCGGCTGAGCACCTCGAAGACCCCGACGACCTTCTTGCGCTCGTCGTCCTTGAGGAAGGAGATCGCCGCCGCCACGAGGATGCCGAGCACGAGGATGCGGAGGATCTCGTTCTCGACGAACGGCTCGACGAACGAGCCGGGCAGGACGTTGTCGGTGATGAACGGGACGATCCCCTGCTCGCCCGCCTCGCCGATCTCCTCCTCGGCCGACGCCTGCGCGGCCTCGTCGGGCTGGCCGTTGAAGCCGCTGCCGGGGGCGACGATGTTGCCGACGAGGAGGCCGAGCGCGAGCGCGGTGACGGTCATCGCGAAGAAGTAGATGAGCGCCTTCGCCGCGAGGCCGCCGGCCTTGGCGAGGCTGCCGATCGATGCGATCCCGATCACCACGGTGACGAAGATCACCGGGCCCGTGATCGCCTGGATGATCTGGATGAACGCGTCGGCGAGCCATTTCGCCTTCTCGGCGGTCTCGGGCAAGGCGAGCCCGAACGCGATCCCGAGCGCGATCGCGATGAGCACCCAGAACCACAGCTGCGTGTAGAGCTTGCGGCGCGGACGATTCTCCGCGGCCGCGGCGGCCGGCGACGTCATGGAGACCCCTTCGTCGACTTCTCCCCTGGTGTCGCGACTGTTACCCGCTCAGGCCTGGCAGGATGCCCGACCCATGCCATCCGCCCGCAGAACGGTCGAGCGGCTGACCGCCGCGCAAGCGCGCCGGATCGCCCTCGCGGCCCAGGGATTCGCCGATCCCGCGCCGTCGGGCGCGCCGACCGGCTGGGCCGTCCGGCGCCTGTTCGACCGCGTCGGGATCGTGCAGATCGACTCGGTCAACGTGCTCCAGCGCGCGCACTACCTGCCGCTGTTCGCGCGCGTCGGGCCGTACGACACCCAGCTCCTGGACCGCGCGGCGCACTACGCGCCGCGGCGGCTGTTCGAGTACTGGGGCCACGAGGCGTCGCTCGTGCCGGTCGCGCTGCAGCCGGCGCTGCGCTGGCGCATGGAGCGGGCGGCGGACGACGCCTGGGGCGGCATGCGGCGGATCCAGCGCGAGCGCCCGGAGCTCGTCGCCGAGGTGCTCGACGAGGTCCGCGCGAACGGGCCGGTGGCGGCGAGCGAGGTGCTCGAGCACGAGCGCCCCGCGCGCACCGGTCCGTGGTGGGACTGGAGCGACGTCAAGCGCGCGATGGAGTGGCTGTTCTGGAGCGGCCAGATCACGTCGGCGCGGCGGCGCGGGTTCGAGCGGCTGTACGACGTGCCCGAGCGCGTCCTGCCCGCCGAGGTGATCGCCGCGCCGACGCCGTCGCTGGAGGACGCGCAGCGGGAGCTGATCCGCGTCGCCGCCCGCGCGATGGGCGTCGCGACGGACACCGACCTGCGCGACTACTTCCGCCTCCCGGCGGCGGAGGGCAAGCGGCGCGTGGCCGAGCTGGCGGAGGCCGGCGAGCTGCTGCCGGTCGCGGTCGAGGGCTGGCGCGCGCCGGCCTACCTCGACCCCGCCGCGCGGATGCCGCGCAGCGTGCATGCGCGCGCGCTCGTCGGCCCGTTCGACTCGCTGATCTGGGAGCGCCCGCGGGTCGAGCGGCTGTTCGGCTTCCGCTACCGGATCGAGATCTACGTCCCGGCGCCCAAGCGCGTCCACGGCTACTACGTGCTGCCGTTCCTGCTCGGGGACCGGCTCGTCGCCCGGGTCGATCTGAAGGCCGACCGCCAGGCCGCGACGCTGCGCGTGCAGGCGGCGCACGCCGAGCCTGACGCCCCGCCCGAGACCGCCGCCGAGCTGAAGGCCGAGCTCGAGCTGATGGCCGGCTGGCTCGGCCTCGAGCAGGTCGCGGTCATGCCGCGCGGCGACCTTGCGGGGGCGCTCGCCTGACGGCGTGGCGCGATGCCCGCTGTACGACCAGGTCCGCGCGCCAGGAGCGACCGTGCATGGCGCCTCGTCAGTCCGGCCAGGGCATCGGGACCGGCCGGCTCTCGCGGCGCCAGCCGGCGCCGGCGTACGCCTCGCGGGCGTTCTCGCTCGGCGTCGCGGCCGAGAGCCCATGTCGCGCCGCGACCTCGCTGACCGGGTACTGGATGCCGGCGTCCGCCCGGCGGGCGCCGGTCATGAGGATCGCGCACGGCCCGGTTCCGGCCCCGACGAACGCGTGCCGCGTGCCGGCCGGGCAGTGCAGGAAGTCCCACTGGTGCAGCGTGCGCTCCTCATCCTCGACGATCGCCACGCACTCGCCCGCGAGCACGAGGAACGCCTCCTGCGCCTCCTCGGCGTGGTAGAGCGAGGACCGCTCACCCGGCTGCAGGACGTGGACGTTGATCCCGAACTCCTCGAAGCGCGCGTCGTCGGCCTCGAACAGGCAGAACACGCCGTGGCCGTCGTCGGCGATCGCGCGCGCGCCGCGCAGGCTGAGGACGAACCACCCCGGCCCCACCGCGGCGTGACCGGCGTCTGTCTGCTCGATGCGGGCCTCAGGGATCGGCATCGGTCCCGCAGCCTACGCAAGCCGACGACCGACTAGCCTCGCCGCCATGAACCAGGCACCCGGTGAGGCCGTCCAGAAGGTCTGTCCCCGCTGCTCGACGCTCGCGTACACCGGCGACCGCCGGTGCCCGTGGTGCGGCGGCAGCTACAAGCGCCGCCTGTGGCCGGCGCTGCTCGCGCTGCTCGTGGTGCAGACGGCGCTCATCCTCGGCGGGCTCGCGTACCTCGGCACGGTCGCCGCGGACGAGTTCGACACGCGGCTCGACCGCGAGGTCGACCGGATCGAGCGCGACCTCGACGAGAACTTCGACGCGGTCCAGCAGTCGGTGCGGGACGAGCTCGACCGGCGCCTGCCCGCGCAGCCCTAGCGTCCTGAGTCACTGGCCGTCCAGCCGCAGGTCGCCGAGCGCGACGCCGGGGCCCGTCGCCCGGTAGGCGGGCACGCGCTCGGAGAGCACGAGCCCGTCGGTCGCGGTCAGCTCGTCGACCAGCGTGAACCAGCGCCGGCTCCGCTCCGCGGTGTCGACGGCGGTGACGAGCACCGGGACGCGACGGCGGAGCTGCCACAGCGTGTCCCCGTGCGGTGCGTGATCGCCGTGGAACCCCCAGATCCCGCGCAGCGCGGTCGCGCCGGCCGCGCCGGCCGCGCGCAGCTCGCGGACCAGCGCGTCGGCGAGCGGGCGCCCGTCGTGGCGCGACTGCTCGCCGCAGATCACGGTCAGCCGCTGCCACATCGCCGGATCGGGGTCGGGCTCCGCGAGGCGGGCGCCGTCGCGCTTGCACACGCGGACGCGCTCGATCGTCCGGACCGGCTCGCCGAAGCGGGCGTCGAGCGTGGGCAGCACGGCGGCGATCCGGTCCGCGGCGGCGACCGCGACGACGAGCTCCGGCACGTGCCGGTTCGCGCCGGCGAAGCGGGCCCGCCGGCGGCGCCCGTGCGCGGTGCCGTCGACGCCGAGCAGCACGCTCGCGCCGGCCACGCCGTGCTCGTGGAGCAGCGCGACGAGCGCGACGTGCGCCCGCCCGCCGCGGCCGAGCTGGACCGTGAGCCGGACCTCGCCCGCGTCCGCCAAGAC
>Ga0190265_10001738_pt1 | contig 14363 bp, 12 predicted proteins | sample Popmic124T_FD_133135 | JGI IMG/M metagenome (GOLD analysis project Ga0190265, IMG submission 133135) | Populus adjacent soil microbial communities from riparian zone of Indian Creek, Utah, USA - 124 T | ecosystem: Environmental > Terrestrial > Soil > Riparian zone | place: USA: Utah | collected...
GGCCGGCAAAGGGGCTCTGGTGCTCGTTCCCGAGATCGCCTTGACGCCACAGCTCGTGGGCCGCTTCCGGGCGCGATTCGGCGACGACGTGGGCGTCATTCACAGCGGTCTCAAGGAAAAAGAGCGCCATCTGATGTGGCGCCGGCTGCGCAGCGGCGAGGTAGAGGTCGCCATCGGCGCGCGCTCGGCACTTTTTGCGCCCGTGCAGAAGCTCGGCCTGGTGGTGGTGGACGAGGAGCACGACCCGTCGTTCAAACAGGAGGATGGCGCGCGCTACCACGCCCGCGACATGGCCATCCTACGCGCGCACCGCGCCGGCGCTGTCGCCGTCCTCGGCTCGGCCACGCCGTCGCTGGAAACGGAGGTCTTGTGCCGCCTCGGCAAGCTCACCAAGCTCGAGCTGCCCGAGCGCGCGCACGCCGCCGCTAGCTTGCCCAAGATCGAGCTCGTGGATTTGAAGCGCGTCGGACCGGGACCTTCGGGTCATCCGCTCTTGTCGCTCCCGCTGCACCGGGCCATCGACAAGACCCTCGCCGCAGGTGAACAAGTCATTCTCTTTCTGAACCGCCGCGGCTTCGCACCGAGCGTCATCTGCTCCGGCTGCGGCACCATCGTGCGATGCAAGCTCTGCTCGGTAGCGCTGACGTATCATCGCCGCAAAGGCGGAACCCTTCTTTGCCACTATTGCGACTATTCCGCGCCGCTCCCCGAGGCTTGTCCCGATTGCTCCGCCAAGAGCCTGGAGCTCGAGGGGCTCGGCACCGAGAAGCTCGAGCTCGCCGTGGAAGCCGCCTTCCCCGCGGCGAAGGTGGCGCGCCTCGACCGCGACGTCGCGGCGGGGATCAAAGCCGAAGCGGTCCTCGATCGCGTCCGCTCGGGCGAGGTGGACATCCTGGTCGGCACCCAGATGGTCACCAAAGGTCACGATTTACCTCGCGTCACGCTGGTGGGCGTCATCAATGCCGACGCCGCGCTCTCCATGCCCGATTACCGCGCGGCCGAGCGTGCTTTCCAGATCCTGGTGCAAGTAGCGGGGAGGGCTGGACGGAGCGACCGGCCGGGAACCGTGATCATTCAGACACGCGACCCGGAAAATCCGGCCATCGTCTTTGCTTCGCGGCACGACGTGCCTGGTTTTCTGGCCCGCGAGATCGCCGACCGCGAAGAGCTCGCCTACCCGCCTTTCGCGCGGTGGGCGATGATCCGGATCGACGGAGCCGACGAGGGCCGCACGCGCGCGGCCTCCCAGCGGCTCGCGGACGCCGCGGCTCGCACGCGCGCCGTCATCGCTGGCGAAGTGGAGGTGCGCGGGCCGCGTCCCGCGCCGCTCGCGCGCCTGCAAGGACGCTACCGTTTTCAAGTGCTGCTCCGCGGGAAGGAGCGCCGTCCGCTGCGCGCGTCACTCTTGGCCCTTCTGCCGATGCGCGATCAGCTCGGGGCGGGTATCCGCATGGTGATCGACGTCGATCCCGTCAAGATGATGTAGGGTGGCCCGGTGCGAACTTGGCGAAGGCTCCGCAAGATCAGCGTCCGTCCCCCTTTCCTCCAGCGATCCGGTCGGCGTGCGGCGGTAGGGACGGCATCCGTTGTTCTCTCGACATTGTTTCTTTTCGCACGCGATGCCCGGGCCTTCGAGCGACAGTGGCACCTCGGTTTCGACGCGGGCTACGCCGTCGTCTTCGAAAACGCGGTGAGCGGCTATGGCGGGGGAGCGCACGCCGCCTACGGTCTCACCGATTCCTTCAACGCCATGGTCGAGCTGTCCGCCACCCGCCACCCGGGCGCCGGCGTCACCGTAGGCGCGGGTGAAACACAAAAAGTGCTGTCGATGGAGACGATCCTGAGCGGCGCCGCCGGAATCGCGTACACCATCGACGTCGCCCGCGCCGTCCCGTACATCGGTATCCTGGGGGCCGGATACCGACTCGGCGATCTCACCCACTCGCTTTCGCCCGGCGGTCAGATCGCGCTCGGCCTCGATTATCGACTGGAGCGAAATTGGGCGATCGGAGCCCAATTTCGCATGCACACCATTTTCACCGAGGATGCCGGCGTCGTCGGCTACGCGACGACGTTTTTGCGGCTCGAATACCTGTGGGGGTTTTGACGGCGGAGTAGGCAACCCGGGCCATCACCAGGAGTTAAGCGAAGAATCTGGTGATGCGCCAGGTCGCTGCATAAACTGAAAAGAGCTTCAGTCTTTTCCCAACAGCGCCGCACGGAGGCACAGGTGACGAGAGCCACTCCATTGGCGATGCGCGAGCGCCGGCGAGAATCGGCCCCGGCGGACATCGTCACGAGGATCTCGCCGTCGCGCGACCACGCGGGCCGATGGAAGGCGCGCTCTACGAGCATCGTGGCCGCCGCCGCCCTCTCGATCTTCGCTGCGTGCAATTCTGCTGACGAAGGTTCTCCGGTGCCCATCGACGATCTGGCGCGTCTCATGGCCGACGCGACCTGCAACAACATCGGTCCTTGTTGTAGAGAAGCCGGCTTCGCGCACGATCCGGCCCAATGCCACGCCCGGGCGGTGATGGAGTTGCAAAGCGAGGTCGATCAAAGCCGGATGCAGCCCAACCGGGCTTACGACGCAGCGGCTGCCCGTGCGTGCGTCGATGCCCGTGCTTCGGCCGTCAAAGCGTGCACCGAGGATCGCGCTACCGAGACCGCTTGCAGTCGCGTCTTCGTCGGCACCCTGCAGGCCGGCCAAACGTGCAGCCGCGGTTCGGAATGCGCACCGGACCTGTACTGTGAACCCGCCTCTGACGGCAGTGGCATGCATTGCGCAATCAATCCGCTGTCGGTCCATGGCAAGCTCGGTGACAGTTGCAGCGCCACCTGCACGCAGTCCGAAAACGGCGGGACTTGCTCCAGCAGCGGTACGGGGCCCGGTGGAATGGGCAGCACGGGAAGAGCGGCCTGCTTCACGAACGAGGGGCTCTATTGCGGCATCACGCGCACATGCGCGACGATTCCCGCCATCGGACAACCGTGCGCCATGAGCAGCGTGACATGCACGGACGATGCCTTTTGCGACAACGGCATCTGCGCCTCCAGGCGAACCATCGGACCGTGTATGCAATACGACACGAGCTGCGCCGCGACCGCCTACTGTGACACGAGCACGCTTCAGTGCCGGCTGCGCAAATCGACGGGCGACGCTTGCATGACCACCACCGAATGCCCAAGCAGGACAATTTGCGAGGGCACCTGCCGCGCGCGAACGATCGCATCGGCCGCTAGCTGCATGGGAAACCTCTGACGTCTATTTCTTCGCAGGTTGCGCCGACGGGGTCGGCTGGGGATGCTTGGCCGCTTCGGCGAGCCCCTTGCTCGTGTCGTCGAGGAGCTTCTTGTACTTGTCCATCTGCACCATCGCCTGGTCGCCCTTGGTAAGAAACTCCTTGCGCTTCTCTTTGTCCTTCTCGGCGATGGCATCCTTGTCGGCCCCCGCTTTTTGCTGCTGCCAATAGTCGAGGTATTTGGTGAGCGCGATGCGCTTGTTGATGTACCCGGCGGTTTCGTTCGGTTTGAGAGCGATGACTTTGTCCGTAAATTCGAGCGCTTTATCGAGAGCCTCGGGCTTGGCCGGGACGCCCATCGCCCTAGCTCCGCCGCGCTGCGCCCAGATTTCGGCGATCCAGCCGAGTGATTGATCGTCTTTGGGATTCAGCTCGACGGCCTTCATGAAGTTTTTTTCGGCCTGGTCCCCGAGCCCTTTTTGTACGAAGACTCCGCCGATGTTGCGGTAGATCTCCGCCTTCTTGACGTTGTCCGGCTTCAGCTCGGCAAGCTTGACCATCGCTTGCTCGAAAGGCTCGTTCTCTTGCAGCTGCATGTGCGCGTAGGCCTTTTCCTCCCACAGCTTTTCCTGCTTCGGGTCGGCCTGCAGTGAAAGCGCGTACTCCTCGGCCGCCTCCTTCCACTGCGATTGGTTGGCGAAGTTGATGGCCTTGTCGCGATGCTCGGCCGCGGGGTCGGGCTTGCATCCCGTCGCAAGCGCCAGCGCTGCAGCACCCAGCAGCACAAATTTTCGTGTTCGGTTCATGAACGACCCCTTCCTTGAATTGCTCGAAGCCGCGTCGCGAGCGTCGAGCCTCGCGCGAGGGCGGCATGATATCCCGCGCAATAGCGGTGTCCAGGGGCGGCAGGGGCCTAATTGCAGCTTCACGTCGAGGGTCTTGGCGCGCGCGGGCAAACTGGTATGAGCTGCATCGAGTCATGCTAGGCGGCCGGCTCGATGGATCCCTCGGGGGAGCCTCGCGGCGCAGGCATAGGAACATCGTCCTTCTTTGGGTGATCGTCACCCTGGGGGGATGCGGCGACGACGCGTCGCCGCCCGCCGCCGGCGATGGCGGCCTCGACGCCGGTGCGGAGTGCACGCCTCGACTCCCCGCGGGCTGGGCGCCCCGATGGAAGCCCCCTCGCGCGCCGACACCGGACACGTGCAGCGAGGATCAGATCCTCCGCGAATACGCAGCTTGCGAAGGTGCGATGGCCACCACGGCGACCTGTGCGCCTTTCCGCAACGACCCCGCCAACGCAGCTTGCGTCGCCTGCCTCTTCTCGGCGGAGGCCGATCCGTCTTACGGTGCCATCATTCGGGTCGGCGCCTCGTGGAAAACCAACACGGCGGGGTGCATCGCGCTCATCGACGGTGATAGCAGCGCGAGCGGGTGCGGTGCCCGCGTTCAAGCGGCGAGCGGCTGCTACGACGCTGCGTGTGATGGCTGCCAGCCGTTCGATACCTACATCCAGTGCCGAGAGCAGGCCCTCGGCACGGTGTGCCGCCCTCACTACCTCGACGCCGTGTGCCTTCTTCGCCCAGCATATTCGAGCTGCACGGCGTACGTGATCAACGAAGATTACTTCATGGCCATCGCGCGCCTGTTCTGCGGCCCCACGAAGGGCACCGTAACGCAAGCAGAGGAGCGCGCGCGGGGAGCGGACCAATGAACCGGGCCTCGGCGCCGCATCCCGTCGCCACGTGCGTTTTGTCCTGGCCGGCGTGTCGCGCGCTCGCGGGGATCATCCTGTTGCTGCTCTCCTTCGCAGCGTGCGGCGAAGAAGACAGCGGAGCACCGGGCCCGACCGACGGCGGCGCGTGGGACGCGAGCTGTGGTCCACGGCTTGCCGATGTTTGGGCGCCGAGCTGGCGACCGCCGCGGGCGATGCCGCAGGCGTGCACCGACGCGCAGATCGAAACGGAGTTCACGTTATGCGAGAGCGATTCGACCTACTCGGCCAACGCCTGTGCCGCTTTCAACCGCGACGTTGCCAACGCCGCGTGCCGCCGTTGCCTCTACACGACGGAAGACGAGGACGCCTACGGTCCCTTCGTTTATTTGCGCAATCGCGTCCTCAGGATCAACGTGCCCGGCTGCATCGCCTTGGCCGACGGTAAGCTGGGTGCTTCCGCTTGTGGCGCCCAGTTGCATGCGTTCCAAGCCTGCGGCGATGCGGCCTGTATGACGACATGCGCCGCGTTCGACGACTTCAACGATTGCGTCGCCCAAGCCGAAGACGGCGTTTGCCGCCCCTATCGGCTCGACTCGGCGTGCGGCGACAGGGCCACTTACGTCCCGTGCCTCGATTACGGAACCTTTGCCGACTACTACCGCGGCGTGGCCAAGCTTTTTTGCGGGGCAGGTTTTCCGGGCGGAGGCGACGCGGGTACCAGCGACGCCGGGGCCGATGGGGCCGTCGTCCGCCTGCCCCGCCCGAGCGAAATGCAAGCGCACACGAGACGCGGTCTAGGTGAAGGGATAGCGCGCTAACTCTTGCCCTCGGGCGGCGCGGCCCATGGTACGAACGGGCTCGCCCATGGTCGAACCCACTTCCCGTCGCGCGATCTATCTCGCCGTGCTGGTGGCGGCGCTCGGCTATTTCGTCGACATCTACGATCTCATCCTCTTCAGCGTCGTCCGAGTGGAGAGCCTGAAATCCCTCGGTGTGACAGGCGACGCTTTGACCAGCACCGGCGTTTGGCTTTTCAACATGCAGCTCATCGGCATGCTGGTGGGCGGGATCATCTGGGGCGTGCTGGGCGACAAGCTCGGCCGTCTCTCGGTGCTGTTCGGCTCGATCATCCTTTACTCGATAGCCAACGTCTTGAACGGCATGGTGAGCAGCGTTGATCAATACGCGGTGCTTCGTTTTGTGGCCGGGATCGGTTTGGCCGGCGAGCTTGGCGCCGGAGTGACACTGGTGGCTGAGCTGATGCCCGCCGGCACGCGCGGTTACGGCACCACCATCATCGCCTCGGTGGGCCTCTGCGGCGGCATCATCGCCGGTTTCATGGGGAGCGTCTTTCCGTGGCGAACTTCGTATTACGTGGGCGGCGGCATGGGTTTCACGCTCCTGTTGCTGCGTCTCGGCGTGGTGGAGTCGGGCATGTTCGATCGGCTCAAGGGCAAAAGCGAGGTCCGCCGCGGCGACTTCCGGCAGCTCTTCGGCACGCGCGAGCGTGTGCTCCGCTATGGCGCGGTGATCCTCATCGGGGTGCCAATCTGGTACGCGTTCGGCGTTCTCGTCACGCTCGCTCCCGAGATCGGCAAGGCGCTCGGCCTCGATACCGCCCCCTCCAGCGCCGTCGCGGTGCGCTGGGCTTACTTCGGGATCGCCGCCGGCGACGTCGCCAGCGGCTTGCTCAGCCAGCTCTGGCGTTCGCGGCGCAACGTGATCGCGCTCTTCATCGGTCTCACGGCGGCGTCGGTCGGCGTTTACTTCGTCTTCGGCGGCGCATCGCTCAGCGCGTTCTACGCTGCGTGCGCCCTCGTCGGCTTCGGTACCGGGTATTGGGCCGTCTTCGTCACTTCGGCCTCCGAGCAGTTCGGCACCAACCTGCGCGCCACCGTCACCACCACGGTGCCGAACTTCGTGCGCGGCTCGGGCGCGCTCTGCACGTGGGGCTTCTTGTGGGGCAAGGATTCCCTCGGTGTCCGAGGGTCGGCGCTCGTGGTCGGCGTAGTCGCGTTCCTGCTCGCGGGAGCGGCTGTGTCCGTGCTGAAGGAGAGCTATGGCAAGGATCTCGATTTTCTCGAGTCGTGAGCCGTTCGGAATGGCCAGTCGCTACCACTCGCGTACGAGCACGGCGCGCGCGTAGAGCAGCGCGAACCCCTGATTCTGCGCGTTGGCTTGCGATTGCGATCCCGGCGCGGTGGTGAGGATGGCGATGTCACACCCCGTCGCGCTCGCCAGGGCGAGGCGGGCCTCGAGCAGCGCGCGCTGCACGCCTCGCCGTCGATAGCGCGGCAACGTCGTCGCACCGCAGAGCTGCGCAATCCCGCAGTCGAGCCGCAGACTTGCGGCCCCGGCGGGTTGCCCATCGACGCGCGCCAACGAGCGAACCATCCCTGCTGCCCGACGGAAATCCTCCATGACAGGGGCCAGAGCATCGCGGGGAACGACGTCGCTCGTCACGCCGGTGCCGTCGGGATGGGCGAAACCGGTGATGATGGTTTCCAGCCACGCACTGTCGTCCCCTTCACGCACGGTCTCCACCGTGACGGAGGTCTTGGGCGCAGCGGGGCGACTCGCCAGAGCAAGGCCGAGCACGTTCTCGAAACCTTGCAATCGATAGCCGCGCGCGGTGAGGAATGGGGCAAGGGACGGCGAAGCGAGCGAGGCAAGCTCGATGCGAGCCGCTTCGCGTCGCTCGCGCCAGTCCGACTCGACGGCAGAGAGCGCGCGGTCGTCGATTTCGCCGTCAAAGCCGAGGCCGATGATCTTGTTGAGCGGCGATCCGGGCCGCGTCACGGCGGAGATTCCGCCGCCCAAATCGCGAACAAGGGCGGGCGGGTCGACGACGCCCGCGGCGAGCGCCTGCGTGAGCCTGGCTTCGGCGTGCTCGATGCGGGCAGCGAGGTCTGGGCTGGCGAACATCGCCGGAGCTTAGCCGGTCTCAGCCCCCACGCGTGGAATCGACGGCTCCGAGGCCCGGCCGAGGTGGTGTCGTCACCGCTTGTGAGAAAGGGAACACGAAATCCCGGCCGGCGACGGTGACCTCGAGCCGCACGTATTGGGCGTTGGGCTTGAGAGGGACGTAGACGAGGCCAGCCGCACCGTGCCGCGGCAAGAGCGTCGTTCGGCGAAACGCCGAGGCCAACCAGACTGAGCGGTCCGCGTCGATATCTCCCACTCTGCGATGACTGGCGGCGGCGGAATTGTCCACGCTGAGCGAGGCAAGCATCGCCCGGTTACCGATATGCCCCGAGCGCCGGCTGGACGACGCGACGTCCGCCGTCACGCTGAGGAGAATGAGCGTCGTGCCGGCAACCGCCATGTTCTTCGCATCCGCCTCCTCTTGTGAGCGCGCGTGGTCGAGCGCCAGAAGCTTCTGCTCGGGATCGATGACTTTGCGCTTCCCGGAGCAGTTGGGGTCGGAAACGCACACGGCAAAATGCATGTCCTTCGGGTCGACGTCGATGCGTTCTTCCGTATCGTTGGCGACTTCGATCCGAAAGGCGATCGCTTGCCCGTCTTGATGATCGAACGCCGCCGCGACCCGAATTCCATCGTGGGCGCTTGCCACGACGGCGCGCCCGGAGACCCAGACGACGTCCGAACCCTGCGGCTGGAGGCGAACGACCGGCAGGGCAGTGGCGCATGCGGCTATCACGCCCAGCCCCAACAGACCCAAACCCATCGTCGAAACGAGCTTGTCTCGTGCGCGCATGCGCGTTCCGGTCGCAATCGGCATGCCAGAGGGATTCGGCATAGGCACTCTCCCCCTCCGACGAACATGCTCCTTCCCACGCTGTTGCGCGCACGTTGTCCGCGCGGGTGTCGACCGCCGGAGCGGCGCGTCTCGACAACAGCGTGGTCACAGCGGCACAGTGGGTAGCGGCGCGAGTCCACTGCCATGAGCGGTCAGGCGACCGACCCCATCCGAAGTCAGGGGCAGGCTGGCGAACTTGCGCGCAGGCCGATCATCTCAAGCATCGCGCTCGCCGAGACTTTTGGCGGCAAGCACGCGTTCGTAGATCTCGCGGCGCGAGCGCCCCGACCAAGCGGCCACGCGCTGAGACAGCGTCTTCGCAGTTTCGCCACGCGCGAGCCCCTCGCGGATCCTTTCGTCGATACGCTCGTCGTCGACCGCGGCGATGGTGCCGGCCGCGGGGTCGGCCCCCAGCACGATCGTCACTTCCCCGAGCCACTCGCGGTCCTTCGCGCCCTGCGCGACCTCTGCGACGGTACCGCGCAGGAGCTCTTCGTGCACCTTCGTCATCTCGCGCGCCAAGACGAGCAGGCGCGCCGGACAAAGCGCGGCGAGCTCTTGCAACGTGGCGGCGATACGGGTCGGCGCCTCGAACAAAACGACGGCTTCGGGGGTCGATAGCACGGCCGTCATCGCGTCGGCGCGCGCGGTGCCGGCGCGCGGGAGAAAGCCGAAAAATCGAAACCTCCCCTCGACCAGCCCCGATGCGGCTATCGCTGCCGTCACTGCCGAAGGTCCAGGGACCGGCGTCACGCGAATGCCGGCCAGCGCAGCGGCGCGGACAAGCGCCGCCCCCGGATCGCTCACCGAGGGCATGCCCGCGTCGGTCACGAGCGCCACGCTCTGCCCGGCGCTCAGCCAGTCGACGACCTCTGCCACGTCGTCGGGCGAAGCATGCGCCTCCAGCGACGTGAGCGGCTTCTTCTCGACGCCGAGGTGTGTCAAAAGCGTGCGCGTGCGGCGCGTGTCCTCGGCGACGACCCGGTCGACGTCGCGCAGCGTTTCGGCCGCGCGCAAGGTCACGTCGCCGAGGTTGCCGATAGGGGTGCCGACGACGTAGAGGACGCCCGACAAGCGCTAGCTCGCGACGGCGTCGCCGAGCTCGCTCTTCAGGAACTCGCGTAGCCGGCCCGTGAGGCGCGCCTCGAGCTGGCGCACGCGCTCGCGTGAGATGCCGAAACGGTCGCCGAGCTCCTGCAAGGTGAGAGGATCCTCCGCCACCAGCCGCTCGTCGAAGATTTGGATGTCTTTGCCTTTGAGCGTGGTGCGAAAGTCGGCAAGCTTCGCCTTCACCATTTGCTGGATCTCACCTTCGGCCACGGCGGTGTCGGGCCCGCTCACGGAGGTGGGCATCATCTCCAGTCGCGAGACCGGGCGCCCTTCGGTATCCCCCACCGGAGCGTCGAGTGACATTTCACCCGACGAGAGCCGGCGGTCCATGTCCGTCACCTCTTGCTCCTCGACGCCGAGCCGCCGTGCGATTTCCGCCGAGGAAGGCTCGATCCCCATCGCCGAGAGGCGCGCCTTCTCCTTGTTCAGATTGAAGAAGAGCTTGCGCTGTGCTTGCGTCGTGCCGAGCTTGACGAGCCGCCAGTTGTTGAGAATGAAGCGCAAGATGTAGGCGCGGATCCACCACGCTGCGTACGACGAAAGCTTCACGCCGCGGTACGGATCGTAGCGCTTGACCGCTTGCATGAGGCCGATGTTCCCCTCCTGCACGAGGTCCATGATGTTCTTGTAGGCGCGCCGGTATTCGTAGGCGAGCTTGACGACGAGCCGCAGGTTGGCGGTCACGAGACGCGCTGCCGCGGCCACGTCGCCCGTGCCCACGTATTTGACGGCGAGGTTGTGCTCTTCCTCGGGCGTGAGGAGCGTGTGCCGCTGCACCTCGCGCAGGTACTGCTGCATCGGATCGAGGCGGGCCAGCGCGCCGCGCCCCGGGCTGGGCTTGGGGATGTCGTCGACTTTGACTTCGTCGCCGATCACCTCGCCGGTGGCCTCGACGATCTCGTCGTCCGCTTCCTCGGGCTCCGGCGCGTCGCCATCCGACGCCGTCTCGGTCGGCGCGTCGGCTTCGCCGACCGCCTCGGATTCGGCCTCGCTCCTACCGGCGCGGCTCACCGGGGCTTCACCCCCCGACTGTCGCGCGGCGAGCCCTGCCTTGGTCGATGAAGCCTCACCCGCGTCGTCGCCGCCGGCGACCCGCCCGCGCGACCCGCGCGCCGGAGCCGTGCGCGCTTGGGTAGCCGGGTTTTTCTCGCGAGGATTCTTCGAAGCTGGCGCGCCGGAGCGAGCCGCTTTCGCGCCAGCCGAGCCCCTGGCCTTGGGTTTTGTCTTCGCCTTTTCTTTCGCCGAGCTCACGATGGCTTTCCGTTCGTACCTACATAGCATTGCGGCGACAAGGATCAGCTGCCATAGGACCCCCTTGAGTGATTCGTCGAAGGAGCTTGCACCGCCAGGAAGGGTGTAGCCGGCCTCGCGCCGAGGTAAAAGGAACCATGACGATGCCGGCGCTCCTCGTGGGGGCCAAAGTTCGCGTTCTCGGAGGACCATTCGCAGGTCGCGTGGGAGTCATCAGCGAGCTCGATGGAAAGGGGGGAGCCCGGGTCACGCTCGGCCTCCTATCGGCCCGTGTTCTCTTGGAAAACCTGGGCCTTGCCGCGGACTACGCGCGACCTTCGCTCAAGTCTTCGCACCGGTCGCCGAAAGGTCGCGAAGGGGCGGACGTGCGTCAGCAAACGACTCGTTCTAAAAAGAGCCGTTCGCCCCGTTCTCCTCAGAAATGAACGACTCGATCCCCACCGGCTTGGCGGCGCAGTTTCGCCGGCATGCGCGCCCCTACTTGCTCGGCACGCTGCTGCTGGCCCTGTACCAGACGCTCACCTACGCTTTCGATCGGGGACTCTGGTACGGGATAGATGCCGCTCTCGGCGGCGAAACGCGGCGAGCCATCTTCGTCGGCGCCTTGCTCGCCATGACGCCGATCGTTGCGATGGGCGTGCGCATCCTTTCCCGGGTTCTCATCTTCAACGGCGGGCGTGACGTCGAATACGAGCTGCGTCGAGTGCTGCTCGACCGCCTGCACGCTTTAGGGCCCGCATTTTACCGCAAGATGCCGTCCGGCGAGATCATGAGCCGGGCCACCAACGACCTCACCCAAGTGCGCATGCTCCTCGGGTTCAGCGTGCTCAACGCCGTCAACACCGTCTTCGCGTTGGCGAGCGCGCTCACCATCTCCCTTTCCATCTCCGCCAAGCTCACCTTGGCGTCTCTCTCGACCTTCCCGGTGCTCATCGTCATCACGCGGCGGTTCTCCAAATCCATGTTCTCGCTCACACGCGAAAACCAAGCCGCCATCGGTCAGATGAGCGACCGGGTGCAAGCGAGCCTCGCCGGGATGCGCGTGGTCAAGAGCTTCAACCTCGAAAATGTCGAGGTCGAGTCGTTCCAGGAGATCAACCAGCGCTACCTCGATCGCAGCCTCGCTCTCGCGCGCCTGCGCGGATCGATGGGGCCCATGATGCAGTCGCTCAGCGCGGTCGGCGTGGTCGTGATCTTCATCTATGGGGGCCACCTCGTTCTCACCCACGAGATCACGCCCGGCGGATTCGTCGCCTTTTTCTGGGCCATTCAGCGCCTAGCTTGGCCGCTCGTGGCGCTCGGCTTCGTGGTCGGGATGATCGCGCGCGGCCGGGCGGCGTACACGCGGCTCGAAGACGTCTTCAAAGCCGTGCCCGACGTCGTCGACGGCCGGCACCCTGCCCCCGCCCAAGTGGAGGGCGAGCTCGAAGTGCGCGAACTCTCCTTTGCGTACCGTGAAGAGCTTCCCAAAGTGCTCGATCGCGTGTCGTTCCGCATTCCCGCGCGCGGCTCGCTCGCTCTGGTCGGGCGCACCGGATCGGGCAAGTCCACGCTTGCTTCGCTCTTGCCGCGGCTTTTGCCGGCCCCGCCGGGCAGCATTTTCCTGGACGGCATCGACGTTTGCGATCTGCCGCTTTCCGTGGTGCGGCGAGCCATCGGCTATGCGCAGCAAGACTCGTTCTTGTTCTCCACCACCGTGGCTCGCAACATCGGGTTCAGCCTCGACGACACCGACGCCCCCGAGGGGCAAAAAGCCATCCACGCTCGCGCCAAGGACGCGCAGGTGCTCGACGAGGCGCTCTCCCTGCCCGATGGTTTCGACACCGTGGTCGGCGAACGCGGCGTCCAGCTTTCGGGCGGTCAAAAGCAGCGCATCGCGCTGGCGCGCGCGCTTTTGTGGCAGCCGAAGATCTTGGTCCTCGACGACCCCATTTCGGCCGTCGACGCGCGCACCGAAGCCGCCATCCTCGACACCATCCAGCGCGAAGCGGAACGCCGCACCGTGCTGCTCATCACCCATCGCGTCGCGGCCGCCGCGCGGTGCGATCGCATCGTGGTGCTCGACAAGGGCCACGTCCTCGAACAAGGCACGCACGACGAGCTCATCGCGCGCGACGGCCTCTATGCCCGGTTCGCCGAGGAGCAACGCCTGGAGGGCGACGTCGAACGAGCCGAGAGCGAGCCTCCAGCCGCGGGAGCCGCATGAGCGAAGGAAGCGCGAGCCTCGGGAGCGTCGTGAAGGAGCCGCCGCGCGGCTCGGAACGGCCGAAAGCCAAGCGCCGCACGACCGACGAGGTACTGCGCGCGTTCCACGAAGAGACGGACATCGTCAAAGCCTACGACGCCCGCCTCTTGGCACGGCTGTGGCCTTTCGTGCGTCCCCACGCGCGCGCTCTCTACCTTTCGCTCGGGCTGCTTTTGGTGACAGCGGCGGCGTCGCTGGTGCGCCCCCTCATCATGCGTTCGATCCTCGATGCCGGATCGATCGCCAAAGACACGGCGGCGATGATGCGCGGCGGGTGGCTCCTGCTGGGCGTGGTTCTCGTCGAGCAGACGCTCACCTTTTTCCAGGTGTACGGCATGCAGGTCGCCGGGGCGCGTGCCATGGCCGACCTGCGTGCCCACGTGTTTCGCTTCTTGCACGGCCTTCGGCTCGGCTTTTTCGATCGCCAGCCGATCGGTCGACTCGTCACGCGCGTCACCAACGACATCGATGCCATCGGGGAGCTCTTCGCCTCCGGCGCGCTCAATGCCGTCGGCGATCTGATCCGCCTGCTCGGCATCGTGGTGATGATGCTGGTTCTCGATTGGAGATTGTCGCTCATCGCTTTCGCTGCGCTGCCGCCGGTGGCTCTCTTCGTCAACGGCATCCGCCATGGCTCGCGCAAGGCCTTTCGCGACATCCGGACCAAAACCGCACGCATGAACGCTTTCCTCAACGAGCAAGTTTCGGGGATGGCCGTGGTGCAAGCGTTCGGCCGCGAGCACGCGGCGTCCGCCGAGTTCGATGAAACCAACCTCGCTTATCGCGACGCCAACTTTCGCGCCATCAAGTTCGAAGCGACGCTCGACGCTGCCATCGAGATGGTGAGCTCGATGTGCGTCGCGCTCATCCTGGTGGCGGCGGGAATGCACGCCGCCAGCGTCGGCCTGGTGGTGGCGTTCATCGCCTACATTCGACAATTCTTCGAACCCATTTCCAACCTCTCGCAGCGCTACACGCTCTTGCAGAGCGCGATGACCGGCGCCGAGCGCGTCTTCGAGTTGCTGGAGACGACGGAGA
>Ga0190265_10001739_pt1 | contig 14356 bp, 12 predicted proteins | sample Popmic124T_FD_133135 | JGI IMG/M metagenome (GOLD analysis project Ga0190265, IMG submission 133135) | Populus adjacent soil microbial communities from riparian zone of Indian Creek, Utah, USA - 124 T | ecosystem: Environmental > Terrestrial > Soil > Riparian zone | place: USA: Utah | collected...
CCATGTCAGTCTCCTCCCTGAGGTATCCCCAATCGGCACATTGTACCGGTCGGACATATGTCAGGAAGGTAGGGGCTGAAGCCCACTCTGAGGGTATGACCTCATACCCTCAGGTCGCGGCCCCGTTCCCCGATGGGGAGGCCTTCCCCAGCGAGGAAGGCCGGCAAGGATGCCGGCGCTCCCAGGGAAAGAACCTCTACAGCGGCAAAGTTAGCGCCTATGGGGGTCGGGGGTGAGGGCTCATGCCCGGAACGCGACCCCGGCCTGGTTGTAGCCCACGCCCGAGCCGATCAGGACCACCAGGTCTCCGGACTTGATCTTTCCCTTTTCCCGCGCATCGTGGAGCGCCATGGGCACGCAGGCCGAGCCGGTGTAGCCCCAGTCCTCCATGACGGTATGGGTGCGCTCCATGGGAAGGCCCAGGTCGGCCATGACCAGCTCGATCGAGGGCTTGCGCACCTGGGTGAAGATCAGGAAGTCGATGTCGGAGACCTCGAATCCCCCCTCCCTGGCGAGGCGGCGCACCAGGCGGGGCCAGCCTTCGTGATTGATCTCCGGGGGATAGCGCTGGACGAGCTTGACCGTGGTGCGCCCGGCCTTGATCGATTCCTCGCTGGCCGGCTCGGCCGTGCCGCCGGAGTAGATCCCCCAGTAGCCCGCGTAGGAGCCGTCCGCCTGGAACACGGCGTTCAGGAAGCCGGGCTCGGACGAGGGCTCCAGCACCGCCGCGCCCGCGCCGTCGCCATAGAAGAAGATCATGGGGTCGTCCGGCGCGGTCAGCCGGTGCATCAGGTAGACGCCCACGACGAGGACGGTCTTCAGGGATGGATTGGCGGCGATCAGGCCGGCGCCCGTAGCGAAGCCGGTCGGGAAGGAGGCGCAGGCGCAGCCCACGTCGAAGGTCCCGGCGTTCTTCGCTCCGAGCTTGCCCTGGAGCACGACCGAGGTGGCCGGAGTCAGGTAGTCGGGCGAGTCGGTGCCCAGGATGATGAGGTCCACGTCCTCGGGCCGGCGGCCCGCCGCCTCCAGGGCCTGTTGCGCGGCCCTGAGAGCGAGATCGGAGGTGGCCCAGTCGTCGGGAGCCCACCAGCGCCGGAGGATGCCGGTCGAGGCCTCCATCTTGCTCACGAAGTCAGCGGGCTCGGGGAAGCGCTCGCGCAGCAGGTCGTTGGAGATCTCCCGCTCGGGAAGACAGATGCCGGTGGAGATGATGGACGCGTAACGAGGCTCAGGCATTCGGAGCTCCGGATCGGTGTGTTTCGAGGAAACCCTTTTCGAGGAAGTCAATCAGGTGCCGGGCAGTCTCGTCCGGGTTCTCGACGACCATGCCGTGGGGCGCGCCGGGGACGACCTCCAGCCGGGCTCCGGGGATGGCCGCGGCCAGGGCCCGGGAGCGCTCCGGCGGGAACATGGCGTCCCGCTCGCCGGCAAGGATCAGTGTGGGAGAGCGGATGGCGCCCAGGTGCGGGGTCAGATCGACGCCTTCTAAAGAAGAGAGGATCGAGGCCACGCCGCGGAACCAGATCGCCGGCAGACCGGCCACCCAGTTGCGATGGAAGGCGAGGGCCGAGCGCTGCTTCTCCAGGTACTCCGGGGTGTAGGTCCCCGGGAGGATGAACTCGAGAACCCGGCCGCCGTCGCCGCCGTTCGCCGAGTCCAGGGCGAGATCGCGCATCTCGGCCGAGGACTCCCAGAGCTCGGGCGTGATCCTGTCGGACCCGGCGATCACGGCCACCGAGGACACGCGCTCCGGATGGAGGGAGGCGAGCCGCAGCGCCACCAGACCACCATAGGAGGTGCCCGCGATGTGGACGCTTTGGAAACCGAGGCCGTCGAGCAGCTCGACCACGTCGCGCACGTGGACCTCCAGGTTCGGCTCGGGCTCGCCCGGGGAGAGGAGCTGGCCCCGGAAGTCGCAGCGGATCACGTGGAAGCGCTTTGCCAGGGCTACCGCGATCGGCTCCCAGGCTCCGATGCTCATGAGGCCGCCGTTGAGAAGGAGGACGGGCTCGCCTTCGCCTTCGATGCGATGTGTGATCATGAATTGCCTGCAAGATATTGCGCCCGCAGCTCCCCTTTCACCACCTTGCCGTAGGCGGTACGCGGGAGACTCTCGACGAAGCGGAATTCGCGTGGGATCTTGTACTTCGCCAAACGGTCTCCCAAAAAGACGGACAGATCTTCCGCCGTAGGGGGATCTGCTCCAGGCACCACGAAGGCGACTCCCATCTCACCCCACGTGGGATGAGGCACTCCGACCACGGCGGCATCCCGCACTCCAGGGTGGAGCACCAGCTCCCCTTCGATCTCGGCCGGGTAGACGTTGACTCCGCCGCTGATGATCATGTCTTTCTTGCGCCCCGCGATCCAGTGGAAGCCCTGGGCATCGCGGCGGGCGAGGTCGCCGGTGTGGAGCCAGCCTTCGGAGTCGAGGGCGGCGGTCGTGGACTCGGGGTTGTTCCAGTAGCCGAGGCAGACGTGGGGTCCGCGGATGAGCAGCTCCCCCACCTCGCCCGCGGGCACTGGACTTCCCTGTTCGTCGATGAGGCGGGTCTGGGTGAACATCAGGGGCTTGCCGATGGAGCCGGGGTGACGCGCGGACTCCTCCACCGTCATGGAGAAACAGTTCACCCCCACCTCGGTCATTCCATAACCCTGCTTGAACACCACGCCGCGGCGCTGGTAGGTCTCGATGATCCAGGTCGGAAGCGGCGCGCCGCCGCTGATCAGCCAGCGCACCCGGGAGAGGTCCACGGTCTGGAATTCGGGAGCCTCGGCGAGCATCTGCCAGATGGTCGGCACACCGAGGACGACTGTCGCCCCCTCGGCCTCGATCGTCCGCCAGACCTCGGCCGCATCGAAGCCACGATGGAGGACCACCGTCCCTCCGATGGTGATGATCGGGACCAGGAAGGCCCCGAGCCCGCCCGCGTGGTAGAGCGGCGTGAAGATCGGACTGACGTCGTCCTCCCGAAGCTGCCAGCCGATCACGGTGTTGTAGCCGTTCCAGATGATCATCCGGTACGGCAGCATGACCCCCTTGGGTCTGCCCGTTGTTCCGGAGGTGTAGAGCAGGCACCAGATGTCCTCGGGATTTCCGGGCTCCGGCTGCCATTCTGAGTCGTTCAGCTCCAATCCCTCTTCAAGGCTCACCCAATGGGGGATCTCGACGAGCCTCCGCAGCTCACGCACCTTGTCCGCGTGCTCGGCACCATAAAAGAGAGCCGAGGGCGTGGCGTCGGCCAGGATGCCGGCCATCTCATGGACGGTCAGCCGGGTGCCGAGAGGGACGAAGACGATCCCCGACTTGGGCGCGGCGAAGAAGGCATCGAGGATCTCCGGCCGGTTGTCGGCGAGCATGGCGACCCGGTCCCCCTTGCGGAGACCGAGGGTCCCGCGCCAGATCCGCGCCTGGCGGACGGCCCGGTCGTTCAGCTCGGCATAGGTGAAGCGCTCGCCCGTCGGGACGTAGACCAGGGCGGTCTTGTCCGGCGTCAGGCGGGCGCGCTCACCCAGAAGGTCGCCGTGCGGAATCATGGATCAGGTCCCGACGACCAAACCGCCATCCACGGAGAGCACCGTGCCACTGATGAACGAGGCGGCATCCGAGGCGAGCCAGAAGTAAGCCTCCGCGACGTCCTCGGGCTGGCCCATGCGGCCGATCGGCGTGCGGTCGACCATGGCGGCCAGGACCTTCTCCGGCATGGCCTTCACCATCTCGGTAGCGATGAAACCGGGCGCGACCGCGTTGACCCGGATGCCGTAGCGGCCCAGCTCCCGCGACCAGGTGCGGGTCATGTTCACCACTCCCGCCTTGGTCGCGGCATAGTTGGTCTGGCCGAAGTTGCCGTACAGACCCACAACCGACGAGGCATTGAGGATCGCTCCTCCCCGTCCGCCTTCGATTATGCGCGGCGCCACGGCCCGGGTGCAGAGGAACACACCCTTCAGGTTCACCGAGACCACCGCGTCGAAGTCGGCCTCGCTCATCTCGGAAACCTTTTTGCCATCCTTCCACTTGACGAGCTGGCTGTCGCGGAGGATCCCGGCATTGTTGACCAGCACGTCGATCCCCCCCCAGCGCTCCGCCACCTCGGCCACCGCTCCTTCGACGGACGCGGTCTCGGTAACGTTCACTTTTTGAAAGAGAGCGCCGGAGGCGCCGGCCTCCTTGAGCTCGGCGACGAGCGCCTCGGCCGCGGAATCGGTGACGTCCCACGCCGCGATCCGGGCGCCGTCCTGAGCAAAGCGACGGGCGGTGGCGCGGCCGATCCCGGCGGCCGCGCCCGTTATGATGACCACCCGATCCGACACTAGAACACCCACTTCAGCCCGAGCTGGATCTCCCGGCCTAGCAGAGTCGCCCGAAACCGTCCGAAGTTCGGGTTCCGCACGAACGGCAGCGCCGGGTTCGCGATCGTCGGTCCGGAGAGGAACTCGGCGGTATCGATCGAGTTGACGTCGTAGTTGGTGTTGTCGAGGACGTTGAAACCCTCCACGATCAAGTCCAGCCGGTTGTCTCCGAGCAGGGTCAAGCCCTTGGTCAGGCGCAGACTGAGCTGGCGGAACGACGGGCCGTCCTCCTCGTTCCGCTCCACCCCGGCCGGGCGGTCCGAATTCTTGCCGTCGCCGTTGAAGTCGTAGCCGAGGCGATGGTTCCACGGCTGGCCCGAACCGTACTCATAGATCGGGGCCACGGTCATCTGCCACGGCAGGTGGAAGATGCCGGTCATCACCACGCGGTAGCGCTCGTCGGCCCGGCTGCGGCCGAACTCGGCGTCGATGTTCGACGGGTCATTCGGATAGCCGAAGGGGAACTCGGGGCTGAAGTCGTCCGAAATGTTTTTCTTGTCCGCGAAGGTCACCGCGGCAGTGACCAGGTCGGTCTGGCGCAGCGTACCGTTGAGGCGCAGGATCAGCGCCTTGTACTCCGACCGCCCGTCGTTGGTGTACATGTTGACCTGGTTGAAGCTCCGGTTCAGCCGCACCGGGTTGGCGTTGCCGCCGAAGTTCACGTCGCGGATGGCGATCTCGTTGTCCCCCTCGGACCAGACCCCCTCGGTGTCGAGGAAGAAGCGGCTGGCGCCGAAGCGGTGGGTCCAGCCCAGGCTGGCCTGCACCGACTCGGGCGTCTCCAGGTCGGGAGCCAGGAGCGAGATGTCCGGGTTGAGCAGCACGCCGGTGTTGCGAGGGTTGTTCGGATCGAGGATGAACGGAGGGAAGTTCAATCCAAGCAGAGCGCCGTTGACCCGGGTGCGCAGGATGCGGCCTCCGGTAAAACCGTTCGATTGCAGCTCGGTCTCAGCCGGAACCAGGAGGAAGCGGCCGTTGAACATCCCGATGCCGCCACGGACGACGTCGCTGCCGTTCGAGGCCGGGTCCCATGAGAACGAGAAGCGCGGCTGGACGTCGTTCGTGTCCTTCTCCCGCGGCTTCGGCACCAGAGGGTGGGTGAAGCCGGGGTTGTTGCCGCCGTCGTCCAGGTCGTAACGCACGCCGAAGTTGAGCGACACGTTCGAGCGCGGACGCCACTCGTCCTGCAAGAAGGCGGCATAGCGCGTCGTGTCCATCGTGACATCGCCCGAGCCTTCGCCGTAGGAGTACGCAAGGGGAAGGGCGCGGGTGTCGGTCACGTAGATGAAGAGCCCCTCCTGGAACGTGTCGATCCGCAGGCGGTCCTCGGCATGCAGGACCGAGGCGCCAATCTTGACGTCATGGCCTCCCCCGCCCTCCAGGTTCCAGTGAAAGGTGTCGCGCAGCTCGTACATGTCGCCCTCGCCGAGCAGGTCGCCGAGGATGTTCGAGCCGGTCTGGAGCGTGTTGCCCGAGGAGAACCACTCGGACACGGCGTTCGAGCTGGTCGGCTCGTCGTACTTGCGTGTGCCGGCCTGGAAGCGCAGCTCGTTCAATCCACGGCTGCTCAGGACGCCGAGGTCCTCCAGGGTGAGGTTCCAGTTGTCCCGGTTGAGCTGCTGTCCGGCCGCCAGAGAGACGATGCCGCCGACGCGGAAGTTCTCCTCCTCGTATTTCTCGTAGGCGAGGTTGCCCGAGAGCGTGTGCGAATCGCTCAGGATATAGCCCAGCCGGGCGAAGCCGAGCGTCTGATCGAAAGGATGCTCGACATCGTCCGCCTGACCGGCGAAGGCGCCGCCGGGCCGGAAGAAAGCGACGTTGTCCTCGTTGATCTGCTCGAAAGAGACGAAGTAATGGGCCTTGTCCTGGGTGATGGGGCCGCCCACGGTGAAGCCATATTGGGCACGGGAGAAGTCGGCGCCCTCCTGCTCCAGGGCTCCAGGCTCGCGCAGGTCGTCGGCGCGGTAGAAGCCGAAAGCCGTGCCCGAGAGCCGGTTCGTGCCGCCGCGGGTGACGATCGAAAGCGCGCCGCCGGCCGTGCCGCCGATCTCCGTGTCATAACGGTTGTTCATGACGCGGAACTCGCTGATGGCGTCCTGGCTGAAGCGGATCTTCGAAAGGCCGAGGGCCGGATCGGTGAAGTCCACGCCGTTGACCAGGATGGTGGACTGGCTGGCGTTTCCGCCCGAGCCCACGACCGGGCCGCCGCCGATAAAGCGGAAGCCGCCGCGCTCGCGCTGCACGCCCGGGGCGATGAAGGCCAGGCGCTGGAAGTCGCGATCGGGCACGGGCAGCGACTCGATCTGCTCGGGCACGATGTTGGTGGAAGTATCAGTCTTGTAGACGTCGACCAGAGGCACCGTAGAGCTGACGGTGATCGATTCGGTCACAGCCGGGCTCAGCTCGGCGCGCACCTGAATGGTCTGGCCGACGCGCAGGACGACGCCCTCCTGGTTGGCCGGGGAGAAGCCCTGAAGCTCGAAGCTGGCGCGATAGGTGCCGGGAGGCAGCGCGGCGAGGCTGACGTCGCCGGACTCGCCGGTCACGGCCACGCGCGTCAGGCCGGTGTCCGAGTTTTCCAAAGTGACGGTGACCCCGGGCAGGGCCCCGCCGTCCACGTCGGTGACGTGGGCCTCGACGCTGGCGGTGCTGACCTGGGCCAATGTAGCTGGGGTCGGGAGACCGGTGAGAAGAATGAGAGCCAGGCACGTGGCCAGGCGCAGGAAGACTCCTCCCCTACGCGTCCGGACGTCGTCGCACTTCGTCCACATGATTTTTCCCTCCTCGCGTCCCGAGACGCGATTCTGTTTCGAGATCCGAAGCTCCGGGTTCCCGTGCCAGGAGGCCGAAGCGCAGTACCTTTGCGAACTCCTCCACCGCCTGCTTGGGCTGCAAGCCCAGGTGCATGGGCACACCGAAGCACTTTTCGACCGTGAAGTAGTAGAAGAACCAGCGGGTGGCGAGCATCACGGCGATGAGCGGATCCACCCCTTCGGCGACCTCGCCCTTGCGCTTCATCTCGTCGATGCGGTCACCGTACGCGGAGCGGAAGCGGTCGGCCATCTGCTCGTAGAAGGTCCGGATGTGCTTGCCCTTGAACTCGATGACGTCGATGTAGATGAGCAGGATGCTCTGGGCGTTGTCGGTGACCACCTGATCGATGGCCGCGGCCATCTCCTCGAGGTCATCGGGAAAGCGGGCAGCCGCGAAGATGCGGTTGAGCGGCAGGTCGGGGTCGAGGAGCACCTCCCAGTACCGGTCGATCAGGCGCTGGAAGATCTGCTCCTTGTTGCCAAAGTGGTGGTAGAGGTTCCCCACCGAGAGGCCAGACCGCCGGGCGAGCTGCCGCATCGAGGTCGCCCGGTATCCCTGCCGCGAGAAAAGGGACAGCGCGGCCGTGAGCACCTTCTGGGTGGACGCCTCGGACTTGGATGCCTGTGTGCGCCGCCTCGCCATTGCCCGGTCCTCCGGTCCAGCCAAGAGACTGAACGAGCGTTCGGTATTTTTAAGATGGTAGAGAGATGCGGAGAGGCTGTCAAGCCTCACGTTTGTCTTCAGCGCTGAGGAAGGATGCGGAACGGACGCCTACCATCGATGCGGTAGGTCTCGAAATCGTTGTGGTCGATGGTAAAGACCGTGTCCAGTTGCTCTCTCTGGGCCAAATGGACCAGAGTGGCGTCCGCAAAGTCCATGGGACGGTCGCGGTAGCGGTGCATCAAGCCCCGGAGATCAGGGAGATCCTCGTCACTGATCGGCTTCACCGTCACCGCGCCGGAGTGGATGAAGTCCCAGGCTGCGTCGATATCGCGGGGATGACTCAGGAAGTGGAAAAGCTCAGTGAGGACTGCTTCCGAGGTGGCAAGCGGCAACCGGAGGGTCGCCAAGGTTTCCATACAGGAGTGGTGCCACCGGTCGGGGCGATTGACGATTGCCAGGATTGCCCCGGTGTCGATGAGGCCCTTCGGTCTACCGCCCATATTTCTGGGCAAGCTTGGCTCGAACCCGAGGTCGGACGCTCTCGGACCAGTCGGGTTCCCCCTCAATCGTGCCAGTGAACTTCATTACTTCAGCCCGTAAGCGCCGCTGCTGTTCCTCGTCGTCCTCTTCGTTCTCGCTGCCGTTCCCATTCCGGAAACGTTCCAGCCATTCGCGGACGATCTGCTCGAGCAGGTCCGCGACGCTGGTGTGTCGCGAGCGCGCAGCCTCCTCCAGTTCTTCCTTCAGGGAACGCGGCGTGGGCAAGTCCACGGTTTCCGTCTTCTGCATGCGTGCCATTGTAGCGCAGCTCGTGAAAACCATCAAGCCGCCGCCGAGGCGAACGCTAACGGCGGTTGGCGTTGTTGGCGGCCGTGTTCTCGGGCGGGAGCGCCTTGCTGGCGGCGCGGGTGATGCCGTCGCCTCCCTTGCTCTTCTTGGCCATGAGCGCGGCGTAGTTGGCTTCGCGCTGCTCAGCCTGGTCCTTGGTCCAGTGGCACTTCTTGTACTTCTTCCCGCTGCCGCACCAGCACTGGTCGTTGCGGCCAAGCGCGACCTCCTTGGGGCGCTCGGCGCGGGAGAACATGTTGCGAATCCAGCTCGTCAGGGACACAGGAGATCTCCTTCCAGGTTCAAGAACAAAGATTTCAAACGGCCCTGGGGCCGGTTTATTCCTTGGGGTAGAGGATTATAACAGCGGCTATCTGACCCGCAGGAGGTCGACGACCTTCTTGACCCCGGAAGTCCCCTCGGCGGCCCGGAGCGCGAGCTTCCGGCGCTCCTCGTCGGGGAGGGTGCCCCGGAGACTCACCACGCCGTCAGTGGATTCGACCTCCAGGTCCAGGGCATAGCGGCCGATCTCGGCCAGGAGATTCTTGCCGACCCGCGCCTCCAGCGCCGCGTCGTGGACCTCCATCTCGGTATTGGAGACTGCCTGGCCCATAGGAGTGCGGGCGGCGGGCACGGCCACGGTGACCTGGTTGTCCACCCTGCGGACACCGGGAACCGAGAGGGCCACCTCCTCCGCCAGCTCCTGGGTGGACCGCTCCTCCACCTGGCCGGTGAGCACCGCGCGGCTCCCCTGGACCTCGACGTCGATGGGGAGCCCGTCCCCACCCAGCTTCTCCAGGAGAGCTACGTAGATGTCCGCCTGGATGGAGGCGTCGGTGACGTCAGGGTCAACGGCTGGGGAGCGCGCTCCCGGGACGGTCCCGGCGCAGGCGGCGAGGAGGGCGACAACTACAAGGGAGACGAGGGAGACGAAGAGCCGGATGGTCATGGACCTATTGTAGACCCGCCGTCCTTCCTCTTTTTCAACAGGGGCGTCTGAGAAGGGGAAACAGTCATTCAATCCATCTCCCCTTCTCAGACATCCTCCTGAGACGGACCTGTCGAGCGGATTTCACTCCCCCGGCAGCCAGCAGACCACGGAGGTCCCCCTCCCCTCCCGGCTTTCCAGGCGAAGGTGGCCGCCGTGGGCTTCCACGATCTCCCGGCAGAGCGGGAGGCCGAGGCCGGAGCCGGTGGCCTTGGAGGTATAGAAAGGAAGGAGCGCCTTTCTCATCACTTCGTCGCTCATGCCCGCTCCCCGGTCCTTCACCCTCAGGCGGACTCCCCCGTCGGCCGTGGGCTCGATGGCGACACGGATCTCTTCGGGCGGGCTCCCCGATTCCTGGGCGTTCTTGAGGAGGTTGATGAGGACCTGCTGGAGCTGGCCAGGGTCGAAGCGGTTCGGCTTCGCGGGCGGCTCGCCTTCCAGGCTGAAGGGGAAGAGACCTCGCAGCTCATCCAGGAAGGGCCGCCACTCCACCTCGCGCTTGACCGGGGCGGGCAGGCGGGCGAAGCGGGCGTAGCTCTCCAGAAAGTCGCGCAGGTGGGCGGCGCGCTCTTCAATAACGTCCAGGACCCCGCCGAGACGGTCCTGGTGCTCGGGGTTGTCCAGGATGTGGCGGGCGGACCGGGCGAGCGAAGCGATCGGGGCCAGCGAGTTGTTGATCTCGTGGCTCATGGTGCGGATCGCCTTCTTCCAGATGTCCACCTCCTGGCGGCGCAGCTCGGGAGTCAGGTGCTTGAGCATGGTCAGCTCGTGCCGCTGGCCGTTCAGCTCGAACGCCCGGCGAGCCACGTGATAAACCTCTTCTTCTCCACCACGTTCGACCGAAAAGAGAGAGTCCCGGCCGCTCGCCAGGACCTCGCGCATCTGGGGAGGACATTCCTCCAGGATGCGGCCGAAGGGCTGCCCTTCGAGCCTCCGGCCGGTGACGAACAGCTCCCGCGCCGCGCGGTTCACGAAGAAGATGCGGTCCCGCTGCGTGAGGACGATCGCCATGGGCGTCGCCTCCAGCACCGTCTCCAGGAGCAGCTCCTTCTGGAGCAGGTTCCCGCGCTCGTCCCGCAGGACGTCCCCCACCGCGTTGTAGAGCTCGACCAGCTCGCCGATCTCATCACGCCGGTCCACTGCCAGGTTGAGGCTGAAGTCGTGGTCCTTGTAGCCCCGGACTCCGTCGCGAAGGGCGTCAAAGGTGCGGGTCGCCGGGGTCAGGACGCGGTTCAGGAGCCAGAGGCCGATCGTGATGCCCGCGGCGAGAGAGAGGGCGAGAATGATCGAGGGGGATGGGGACCAGGATGCGACCGCGGCGGCGGCTCCGGCCCCGGCGAGCAACGCCGCGAAGAAGGCTAGGCGGACCCGGGTGGCGAAGCGGAGGGGAGCCCTCACCCCCCGGCCCCCTCTCCCGCCTCCCCGTCCCCCTCCCCGGGAGAGGGGGAGAAAAGCTTCAGCTTGTGGGCGAGGCTAGGACGGAGAGCCAGGGCGGCCTTGGTGATCTCGTCAAGGACGGACTTCGGATCTGTCAGCAGCCGTTCATTGGGGAACCGGAGAACTTCGTAACCGAGAGCCTGGAGGTATTTGTCGCGGTTCTGGTCGTGAGCGATTTGCGTCTCGGTCGAATGGACCTCACCATCCAGCTCGACAATCAGCCTCAGGTCAGGACAACAAAAATCAGCTATGTAGCGGCTGACCGGAGTCTGCCGCCGGAACTTCAGTCCAAGGACCTGCCGATCCCGGAGCAACTCCCAAAGTGCTACCTCGGCAGGCGTCTGTTCCCGCCTCAGCTCCCGCGCCCGACGTTGCGTGTCCAGGATCTTCAGAGTCGTATCTCCGCTTGTCTCCCCCTCTCCCGGGGAGGGGGCTGGGGAGGCGGGAGAGGGGGCCGGGGGGTGAGGGCTCTTTTCACCCCTTGACCCGCCGCTCCACCGCCAATCCGTACTTCTCCATCTTGCGGTAGAGGGCCTGGCGGCTGAGGCCCAGGGATTCGGCGGCCTTGGCAACGACGCCGCCCGCTTCCTCCAGGGCGCGCTCCAGCTTGATGCGTTCGGCGAGGGTGGTGTCGTCCAGATCCTCGGACACGGTCCGGTCGGCGACCGCAACGGGGAAGCCCGGAGTGCCCAGCCCGAGATCGTCCTCCTGGATCGTGTCGGTGGAGGCAACGAGCACGGCCCGGCGGAGGGCGTTTTCCAGCTCCCGGACATTGCCCGGCCAGGCGTAGCGGAGCAGCCTCTCCCGCGCTCCGGGAGACACGCGCCAGAGGGAGCCCGAGGGGGAGGGCGACAGGTCGCGGAGGAACTTCTCGGCCAGGGGGAGCACGTCCTCGGGTCGCTCGGAGAGCGGCGCCACGGACAGCTCCACGACGTTCAGGCGGTAGAAGAGGTCTTCCCGGAAACGGCCGGCCGCGATCTCGTGACGCAGGTCGGCGTTGGTGGCGCAGATGAGCCGCACGTCCACCCGGCGGGTCTCGCTGCTCCCCAGGCGCTCGAACTGGCCGCTCTGGAGGACCCGCAGGAGCTTGCGCTGTCCGGAAAGGGAAAGGTTGCCGATCTCGTCCAGGAACAGGGTGCCGCCGTCCGCGGCTTCGAAGCGGCCGATCCGGCGGCGGGCGGCTCCGGTATAGGCCCCGGCCTCGGCTCCGAAGAGCTCGCTTTCGAGCAGCTCGTCGGGGATGGCACCGGCGTTGACCCGGATGAAGGGCTTTTCCTTGCGCCGCGAGTTCGCCTGGACGATCTCCGCCAGCTTTTCCTTGCCCGCGCCGCTCGGGCCGGTGATCAGGATTGGCACGTCCGCCCTCGCCACCTGGAGGGCGAGGATGGCCAGGGCGTGCATCCGCTCGCTCACCCAGACCGCGCCGCAGAGGTCGTGGTGCTCGGCCAGCTCTTCCCAGGTGCGCCGGGCGCGGCCCCGGAGACGGTTGTTCTCGAGCTGCAGCTCCCGGATGCGCAGGAGGTTGCGGACGGTGACCAGGAGCTTCTCGTCGTCCCACGGCTTGGCCAGGTAGTCGCTCGCCCCCTCCTTGACGAGCTGCACCGCGATCTCCAGCGAGGTCCAGGCGGTCATCAGAAGGACGGGCAGGCCCGGGTCGCGCTTCTTGATCTCGCGGAAGAGCACGACCCCCTCCTCGCCCGAGGTCGCCTCAGGGCTGAAGTTCATGTCCTGGATGACGACGCCGATCTCGGAGGGGTCGGACTCGATCGCCCGCAGCGCATGGGCCGGGCCGCGGGCGACCAGGCAATCGAAGCCCCGGATCTCGAACAGCACCTGGAGGGCTGTTGAAACCGAGGGCTGGTCTTCGACGATGAGGATGGTCGGCATGGCGCGGTGACTAGTTATATCGCAGGGCATCCCCGGAGCCCTCACCCCCTTCCCCTCTCCCGCCTCCCCATCCCCCTCGCCGGGAGAGGGGCGCCACCGCCCTTCCCCGGCTTCTTTTCTTTTTTCCGTCTCCCCCTCTCCCGGGGAGGGGGGCGGGGAGGCGGGAGAGGGGGCGGGAGGTGAGGGTCCCCTACACGTTCCTTGTCGCGATCGCCGGGGCGATCCGCGCGGCCCGCAGCGCCGGGCCCAGGGCGGCGGCCAAGCCTGTCGCCCAGAGGAGGGCGACGCCCACCACCAGGATCCAGACGTCGAGCTTCGCCCCTGCGACCAGGTTCACCAGCCCGAAGTTCAGGGCGTAGGCGAAGCCCAGTCCCAGGGCGGCGCCGATGCTGGTGATCATCCAGTTCTCCAGGAGGAAGTGGCGCAGGATGTCCGCCTGGGTCGCTCCGAGTGCCCGCCGGGTGCCGATCTGCCGCTGCCGCTCGGCCACCGAGAACGAGGTGATGCCCACGATCCCCAGCGCCGTGACGAACACCAGGAGCAGCATGACCGCGTTGAGCGCGAACACCACCGAACGGTCGCGGGCGTCGTACTGCCGCCGCGTTTCGGAGATCAACTGGACCTGCACATTGCGGCCGTTGTTGGCGGCGAGCAGGGCCTTCTCGATCTCCGTAGTCAGCGCCGCGGCCTGCCCCGGCTCGGCGCGCACCAGGAAGGAGGTGCCGTTGAAGTTGCCGGTCCGGCTCGGATAGATGACCGCGTAATCTCCGATCGGCCAGCCATAGGGGTTGTAGAAGGGGCCGAAGATCCCGATCACCCGGTAGGACGGATTATCGTCGGGGTCATTGATCACTTTTCCCAGCGCTCCCCCCTCGGGGTAGACCAGGTCCGCGAGCTTCTGGCTGATCACCACCGGGGTGACGGTGCCGTCCGGCAGGTCGGTCTGGCTGTAGGTGTCGTACTCCTCCTGCGTGAAGTTCCTTCCCTCCAGCAGGCTGACGCCCAGAGTGTCGAAGAACTTCAGGTCGCCCGAGTAGATCTGCGTGCGGTAGCGGACGTCGCCACGGCGCACCTCGGTCGAGCTGCCGCCCCCATCCCAGGGGAGGAAATAGGTGTTGGTTGCGGCGCGCACGCCGGGGATCGCGCGCAGGGTGCGGGCGTCGGCTTCCACCGCATCCTGCAGGTACTTGTCGTCGCGGAACGCCTCGGCGAAGGGCCGGCTGCGCACGTAGAGGAGGTTGGCGTCGTCGAAGCCGGACTCCCTGGCCAGCTCGGCCTGGGATGCGCGGATCAGGCTGACGCAGTTGGCGACGATGGCCAGGGTCAGGGCCACCTCCGCCACGATCAGGATGAAGCGCGCCCGGTTGCGGGTCATGGCGCGGAAGA
>Ga0190265_10001740_pt1 | contig 14349 bp, 18 predicted proteins | sample Popmic124T_FD_133135 | JGI IMG/M metagenome (GOLD analysis project Ga0190265, IMG submission 133135) | Populus adjacent soil microbial communities from riparian zone of Indian Creek, Utah, USA - 124 T | ecosystem: Environmental > Terrestrial > Soil > Riparian zone | place: USA: Utah | collected...
GAAGCAGCATCCAGGCGGTGTTGGGATCGGTGATCGTGCCGATCGTGTTCCTGAGCATGCGGATCGTGTTGATCAGGTCCTTCGAGCCGGTAATCCCGCCCGCGACCAGATCCGAATGGCCGCCCGCATATTTGGTCAGCGAATAGACCGAAAGATCGGCGCCGTGGCGAAGCGGATGGTGCCAGAGCGGCCCGAGGAAGGTGTTGTCGATCGCGATCGGCGGGCGTTCGTCGGCGGCGAAGGCGGCGTCGGCGACCTTGCGCACCGCCTGGACGTCGACCAAAGCGTTGGTCGGATTGGCCGGGCTTTCGAGATAGATGAGCGGCACCCGGCCCAGCGCCTTGGCCTGCTCGACCACGTCGGCGATCTCGTCTTCGGTCGCGCCGGCGGTGAAATCGAGCCATTTGATCCCGAAGCGGCCGAGGATTCGGCCGATCAGGGTTTCGGTCGCGGCGTAGAGCGGCCCCGAATGGACGACGACGTCGCCGGGCTGGACGAAGGCGAGCAACAAGGTCGCGATCGCCGACATGCCGCTGGAGAAGCTCAGCGCGTCTTCGGCATCCTCCCACAGGCCGAGCCGGTCTTCGAGAATCTCCTGATTGGGGCCGTTGAAGCGCGAATAGACGAGGCCCTCGGCGCCGCCCGGTCTTTTGCCGGTGATGCCCTCGAAATGGCGCTTTCCGGCCGCGGCGTTCTCGAAGACGAAGGTCGAGGTCAGGAAGATCGGCGGCTTCAGCGAGCCTTCCGACAAAGCCGGGTCGAAGCCGTGGCCCATCATCAACGTCGAAGGCTTCAGCTTGCGCCCGCCGATTTCAAGCACGTCGGGCTTGGGCCGCCGCCGCGGGGTCACGCCGGTGAGCTCGGATTCGTCGGCCATTGCATCTCTCCTTGCACCCATCGCTCATGCGAATTGGGGACCGAGCCTGCCGCAAGGAGGTCAGGCTCACCGGCCGCTCTTCACGGCCCGGGGGTGAGGTCTGTTGCCCGGGCGCTCCCTAGCCGATCCCGATCGGGTTCATCCAGCCAATTTCACGGCCCCGACGATCAGGCGGCGAAATTGCGCACGAGCACCGCCGCGATCCGCGGCAGGGCATCGGCCCGAAGCGCGAGGGCGTGCAGCTTCGGGCAATGCGCCTCGATCCACGCCCGGCGCGGCCGCCAGTGCGACATCGCAGCGACGTAGAGGTCGAGCGCCGAAGGCGTCGCGCCGAGCACCCAAGGGCCCTCGCCGACCTCCGTCTCGAACTGGCGCCAGAGCGACTGGCGGAAAGCGTCGACATTGGCGGCGAGCTGATCGGCTGCGTCGGGCGCCCAGCGCTCGGGATAGTCGCGATATGTGAAGGTCGGATAGAGGGCCGAGACGAACCAGATCAGCCGGTTGAGGAAGGCGGCGCGGGCCGGGTCGCCGGGCATGGGCGCGAGCCCGGCATCGGGATTCAGCTCGGCGAGGTGGAGGACGATCGCCGCGCTCTCGGTCAGCACCTGCCCGTCGGGCGCGACCAGGGTCGGCACGCGCGCGAGCGGGTTCACCGCCAGCAGCCGGTCTCGCACCGGGCCGGGCGCGTCGAACCCCTCGACCGACACGAACTCATAGGGCGCCCCGGTCCAGGCCAGCGCGCCTTCCGCCAAAGTCGAGCCCCAGCCGCGCACGCCGAACAGCCGCCACTTGCTCATGCGCCGTCCCCCTCAAGCGCGATCAACGAAATCTGCCGGCCGTAATCGGCCTCGCCGCGATGGGTGGCGCGGCGGTAGGAGAAGAAGCGCTTCGGGTCGGAGTAAGTGTCGAGGCCGAGCGCCTCGGCGCGGGTCACGCCGGCGGCGGCGAGGCGGGCGAGGACATAGGCTTCGAGGTCGAACTGGTGGTGGCCTTCGCGACCCGGCGAGAAGAAGCGCTCATTGTCGGGATCGGCTTCGGCGAAGCGGCGCAGAAAGGTCTCGTCCACTTCGTAGCTCTTGCGGGCGATGACGGGGCCGATGGCGGCGACGATTCGGCCGCGCTCGCCGCCGCGTTCTTCCATCGCCGCGAGAGTCGCTTCGAGGATTCCGCCCAGAGCGCCCTTCCAGCCGGCATGGGCGGCGCCGATCACGCCTGCCTCGATGTCCGCGAACAGCACCGGTGTGCAATCCGCGGTGAGGATGCCGAGCGCGAGGCCCGGCCGGTCGGTGACCATGGCGTCGGCATGGGGCCGCGCGTCGTCGGGCCAGGGCGCGGCCGCGTAAAGGGCGTCGGCGGAATGGACCTGGTGGACCGTGACTAGCCTTGCGCCCGGCGCGACCGCCACGACCGCGCGGCGGCGATTCTCGGCGATGGCGGCGCGGTCGTCGCCCGAACCCCAGCCGACATTGAGGCCGGCGCAGACGCCTTTCGAGACTCCGCCTCCGCGGCCGAGGAAGCCGTGCGGGATGCCTTCGAGCATCGCGGCGCGGACGATTTCGACCCTCACAGATCGAGCCGCATCACCGGATCCATATCGATCCGTTCGCCGACGCTGAAGGGGGCATGGCCGGCCATCTTGAATCCATAACGGCGGTAGAAGGCGATGGCGCGCGCATTGTGCGCCCAGACGCTCAGGAACAGCGCCGGGGCGCCGTCGTCGCGCGCCGCGGCGATCGCCCACTCGATCAGCACCGGCGCGACGCCGGCGCCCTGCCAGGGCTGGAGTACGTAGAGCTGCTTGATCTCGAGCGCACCGGCCGGGTGCTCGACCGGCAGCCCGCAAGGCGCGAGCTTGAGATAGGCCGCGACCGCGCCGTCCTCCTCCGCCATCATCACCCGGACTTTCGGATCGGCGAGCTCGGCGGGAAGCCCGGCGGGTCCGAACGCCTTGTCGAGATGCCGGGCGAGATCGGCGGCATCGTAATGCGCGCCGAACGTCTCGGCGAAGCAGCGCCGCCCCATCGCCGCGAGCGCGGAGCCATCGGCCGGGGTCGCGCGGCGATAGGCGATCGCGGTCATCTCAGAACCCGGCCGGCTCGGGCCAGGCGGGGGCGGCCAGCGCCATCACCTTGAACAGGCGCCCCATCCGCTCCGGCGCGGCGAGGCGGTCGCGGGCTTCGGCGATCTCCTCGCTCCTCTCCGGCGCCGCTTTGGCGAGCGCGGCGGCGCGGAGCGGCAGGCCCATGGCGTCGAGCCATTCGCCCTGCGTGACCGGGCCGAAGACGCTCGCGCCCTCGCTCCGAGCGACGGCGGCAAGGGCCGAGAAATCGACATGGGCGGTGAGGTCCCGCTCCCCCGGCGCCTCGAACGGATCGGCATAAGCATGGCGCGAAACCGCCTGGAGCGTGTCGCCGATGCCGGAGCGGGCGTGGCCGTAATCGACGATCAGCGCGGCGCCGCTTTGGGCCGCGAGGCGGCGGGCGAGGATCCGGACGAGGGCGATGGAGAGAGGCGAGGTCTCGGTCTCGACCGCGCCGTCGCGGACGAAGGCGCCGCCGGCGAGGCCGATCGTCAGCTCGCGCCCCTCGGCGTCGAACTGATGGACCGGAAGCGCGTCGAAAAATTCGTTGGCGACGATCAGCAGCGGGCCGGTATCGGGCAGGCTCGACAGATCGTCGTGCCAGCGCGCCCGGACCCGCTCGGCCTGGGCGGCGCGCAGCACCGGGCTCGATTCAACCAGCTCGACCGCCGGCTCCAGCCCCGCGCCGCGCATGGCGCGAAGCGCGTCGGCGGCGAGCGTGCCGCGGCCCGGCCCGAACTCGACATAATGAGCGCCTTGCGGCCGGCCGGCGCGCCGCCACAGATCGGCCAGCCAGATTCCGACGAGCTCGCCGAACATCTGGCTGATCTCGGGCGCGGTGACGAAGTCGCCGGCCGCGCCAAATGGATCGCGGGTGGCGTAATAATGAGCGTTCGCTTCGGCCATATAATCGGCGACGCTGATCGGCCCTTCCTCCGCGATCCGGCGCCTCAGCCGCGCCTCAGGCGGCCGCGGCTTCATCGACCGGAACCGGCTTCACCCGCGCCTCCCGCTTGCGCGCGGTCAGGACGAGATAGAGGCCGCCCAGGATCATCGGCAGCGACAGCCACTGGCCCATTTGGAGGTGGGTCGCCGCGGCGAATTCGACCAGATGAGCGTCGGGCTCGCGGACGAACTCGACCAGGAATCGGCTGATCCCGTAGACCAGGATGAAGGCGCCGACGAGCTTGCCGGGCTGGGTGCGGGCGCGGGTCTTCCAGAACATGAACCACAGGACGAGGCCGAGCAGCAGGCCCTCGAGCAAAGCTTCGTAAAGCTGGCTTGGATGGCGCGGCGGCCCCATGACCGCGACTCCGTTCATGATCGCCTCGGGAAAGCGGACCGCCCAGGGCAGTGACGTTTCCCCGCCCCAGAGCTCGCCGTTCACGAAATTGGCGAGGCGGCCGAAGAACAGGCCGAACGGGACGCAGCAGGCGACGTAATCGTGGACCCTCAGCCAATCGAGCTTCTGCCGCCAGGCCATGTAGAGGATGCCGCAGGTGACTCCGATGACTCCGCCGTGGAACGACATGCCGCCGTCCCACAGACGAACGATCTCGACCGGATTCTGCCAATAATCCGCCGGTTTGTAGAAGAGGACGTAGCCGAGCCTGCCGCCAAGGATGATACCGAGCGTGGCGTAGAAGACGAGGTCGTCGGCATGGCGGCGGGCCATCGGCGCGCCGGGCGCGCGGATGAGCTTCAAAAGATACCACCAGCCGACGACGATGCCGGCGAGATAGGCCAGGCTGTACCAGCGCAGCTGGAACCATCCCAGATCGAGCGCGACCGGGTGGAGGCCCAAATCGTCGTAGCTGATCGCTCCGGCGGCGGCCGCGGCACTGTTCAATAAGGCGTCGATCAAGGCTTCCCCCTTCAGGCTCGGGCCTTCATAGTGAGGAGAGGATGAAAGGCAAAGCGGGAGTGGAATAGGGATGCCGAGCGACCTCGACCGCAATTTCGACGCGGTGCTCGCCGCGATTACGGGCGAGGGCGGGATCTTCACCATCGGCCGCGACGCCGAGGGCCGGGCGATCGTCTCCAACCTGCCCCCGACCCTCCCCATGCTGTTCGACGCCTTCTGCATGCTCAACGGCGCCGTCGAGGCGGTGGTCGCGGGCGGGGAAAGGCTAAGCTTCGCGCAGCTCGGCGAACGCTCGACCGCGTTGGCGCGGCGGCTGGCGGGGAGCTGGGGCGTCGCCAAGGGCGACCGAGTCGCGATCGCGATGCGCAACAGCCCCGCCTGGATCCTTACCTATATGGCCGTCCTCAAGGCCGGCGGAATCGCCACTTTGATCAACGGCTGGTGGCAGGCGGACGAGATGCGCCACGCGCTCGGCCTTTCCGAACCCGAGCTGATCATCGCCGACGAGACCCGGGCGAAATTGCTCGAGGCCGGCGGCTGCGCCATCCCGATCGTCGCTCTGCCGGTGGGCCGGCCGCTTGACGAGGCGCTGGCGCCGCTCTTCGCGCGCGGCGAGGATTCGGAGCTGCCCGAAATCGTCCCCGAGGACGACGCCACCATCCTGTTCACCTCCGGCTCGACCGGCCTCGCCAAGGGCGCGGTCTCGACCCATCGCGCGGTCACCACCGGCACCTATTCCTACACGATCGGCCTCGCCACCCTGCGCGGCATCAAGGAGAGCCGGGGCGACGCGATTCCGGACCCCAGGACCCTGGTCAACGTGCCCCTCTTCCACGTCACCGGCGAGGTGCCGGTGCTGCTCAACAGCTTCGTCATCGGCCGGACCATGGTGCTGATGCCCAAATGGGACCCGGGCGAGGCGCTTCGGCTGATCGAGGCGGAGAAGATCACCTATTTCGTCGGCGTGCCCACGATGAGCCTCGAATTGATGCAGCATCCCGACCGCGGCAAATACGACCTCTCCTCGCTCACCGACATCGCCGCCGGCGGCGCCCCGCGCCCGGTCGCGCACGTGGCCCGGCTCGAGGACAGCTTCAAAGGCGCGCAGCCGGCGCTCGGCTACGGACTGACCGAAACCAACGCGGTCGGCTGCGGCAATTTCTGGTCCAATTATCACGACAAGCCGGCCTCGACGGGCCGCGCCCAGAAGCCGATCGTCGAGCTCGCCATTTTGGGCGAGAACGACCGCCACCTCCCGGCCGGCGAGCGCGGCGAGGTCGCGATCCGCTCGGCCGCGAACATCCGCGGCTACTGGCGCGACGAAGCGGCGACCCGCGCCGCCTTCACAGAAGACAATTATTTGAAGACCGGCGACATCGGCTATCTCGACGAAGACGATTATCTGTTCATCGTCGACCGCAAGAAGGACATCATCATCCGCGGCGGCGAGAATATCAGCGCGCAGGAGGTCGAATCGGCGATCTACGCCCACCCGGCCGTGTCCGAGGCGGCCGTCTTCGGAATCGCCGACGAGCGGCTCGGCGAGGTTCCGGCGGCTTTGGTCTATTGCGAGAAAGGCGGCCTCGACGCGGAGACGCTGGCCGCCTTCCTCGCGGGGCGCCTCGCCCAGTTCAAACTTCCCGCGGCCCTCTGGTTTTCGGACGAGCCTTTGCCCAAGCTCGGCACCGGCAAGATCGACAAGGTCAGCCTGCGCGGCCTTTACCGGGAAAAGTCCGGAGCGCGCGCGTGAGGCAACCGACGGACCGCTTCGCTCATTGGAGCGTGGCAAGGAGGATCGACATGAAGACGCTCACCGCCTGCGCCGCGCTCGCGCTCGTTCTCGCCGGCTGCGAGGACGGCGTGCCGGCCGAAAACGTCACTTCGATCCAGGTGGTCAATCCGGGCAGCGACCGCCTGAAGGCGCTGTCGCCGCTCAACCAGCGGATCGGGCTGATGCGCGCCATCCGCGACAGCGGCAAGCGCTGCCGCAACGTCCAGGCGGTCGGCTATCAGCAGGAGCATCGCCGAATGGCTATGTGGGTCGCCTTATGCAGCGACGGCCGCCACTGGGCTATCTTCATCGCGCCCAACGAGGACATCCAGGTCCGCGACTGCGCCGAAAACGAGCAGCTCGATCTGCCGCTCTGCCGCCCGGTCGCGCCGATGCCCCCCGATCCGAACGCGCCCGCGAACGCGGCGACGAACGCGTCCACGAACGGAACCTGATCAGCTCAGCAATTCTCGTATTTCCAGTTGCGGCGCTTGCCTTCAGCAAGCCATTCGACGCTCTGGGCGAGGCGCTTGGCGCGGGTCTCGTCGCGCTTTGCCTCGCTGACCCAATCGGCATATTCGCGCTGCTGGCTCGGCGGGAAACCTTCGAAGGTCGCCTTGGCCGCGGGCACCGCGTCGATCGCGGCGCGCAGATCCTGCGGCACCGTGACGGGCGGCTTCTTCGCGGTCGCGCGCGGCGGCTTCGCGCCGCTCTCGATCAGCGCCATGGATTTGCGCGTCAGGTCGAGAAGGGCCGCTTTCGGCGGCAGATCGTCGGGCGAGGTCAGTCGCCCGAACTGGCCCATCGCGCTGCGGTTCTTCTCGTCCTGCGAGAGCATCGAATCGTTCCAGTAACCGAAGGTCGCATGCGCCTTGAACGCGGCGAAGCCGGCGAGAATCTTACCCCGGTAGAGGAAGCTCGGCATGCTCCACTTCAGCGTCTCCTCGCAGTCCGGGCACGCCTGATGAATTATCGCGCGCAGATGTTCGAGGATCGGCCGGGCGAAATCGGCCTGGCGGGCGATATAGGCGTCGATTCTGGGATCGGTCTTCATGGCGCCGCCAGAGTGGCTCGATTCCGCGCCCCGCGCCAGCCCTCAAAGCTGAAGATGGCGAGCGCCGCCCAGATCGCGCCGAAGCAGATTGCGTGGGCCCGCGTGAACGGTTCGCCGAAGACCAGCACGGCGAGCAGGAACTGGAGCGAGGGCGCGACATATTGGAGGAAGCCGAGCGTCGAATAAGGCAGCCGTTTCGCTGCAGCGGTGAACAGGAGCAAGGGCGTCGCCGTCACCGCCCCGGCGAGGATGAGGAGCAGGTCGACCTCGATGCCGAGATGGCCGAAGCCGCCGCCGCCGCGCTGCTGGAGCAGCAGGATCCAGCCCAAAGCGACCGGCGCGAGGATCGCCGTCTCGACCCACAGGCCCTCGAGCGCGTCGACCGGCGCGACCTTGCGCAGGAAGCCGTAGGAGGCGAAGCTGATGGCGAGCGTGAGGCTAATCCACAGGCCCGATCCCGCGCTCGCCGCGAGCACGGCTACGCCGGCGCCGGCCAGAAGGCAGGCAAAGGCCTGGGCGCGGGTCAGCCTCTCCTTGAGGAGGACGACTCCGAGGAGCACGTTGACCAAGGGGTTGAGATAATAACCAAGGCTTCCTTCGAGGACATGTCCGCTCACCACCGCGTAGATGTAGACGAGCCAGTTCACCGCGATCAGCAAGGCGGTGACGACGAGCGTGGTCAGCACCTTCCCGTTCGTCGCCGCGGCGCGGATCCGGGGCCAGCGCCGCAACGCCGTGACCATGAGGCCGAGCAGGATCAGCGACCAGACGATTCGGTGGGCGACGATCTCGCTCGCCGCGACCTCAGCGAGCAGCTTGAAATAGAGCGGCATCACGCCCCAGATCAGATAGGCGGTCAGGCCGAACAAAAGCCCGGCGCGGGTTCGGCTGTGGTCATCCGCCATCGGCGCGGGGTAAAGAAGGGGCCGCGACCGGGCAAGGCCGCCATTGTATTAGTCGGGCAACACAGTTATTTCGGGGACGAACGATTCGGAGGATCGCACGATGACGGCCAGCAGATTGCTTCCGCTCGCGGCCGCCGCGGCGTTCGCCCTCGCCGCCTGCGAGGCCCGCTTCGGCAACGACGCGGATGTGGGCCACGAAAGTTCGAACGGCAGCGCCGAAGGCAAGGCCGAGGACGGCCGGCTCTCGATCCATGCGCCGGGCTTCGACATGAAGATCAGCATCCCCGAAGGGATCAGGCGCGGCGCCAATATGGAAGGGGATAACGACATCATCTATCCCAATTCGACCTTCAGCGGCATGCACGTCGAAGGCGGCCCCGACGACGGCAGTTCGGACGGCGAGGTCGAGCTCGCCTTCACCAGCGCCGACTCGCCCGATCTGGTCGCGCGCTGGTACCAGGATCCGGCCCGCGCCCCCGAATTCACGGTGGCGACCGCAAACCGCGAAGGCCCGGCCTTCGTCATCGCCGGCACGACGAGGGACAATGACGGCCGCTTCCAGGTCCGCCTGTCGCCGCGCCAAAGCGGCGGGACCGAGGCTCGGCTGATCCTGTCCGACGGGCGCTGATGGCCGAGCGCCTCGCCGATCCGGCCGAGGTGCGCGCGCATCTGATCGCCGCCGCCCGGGCCGGCGCGGCGCTGAGCTATGGCGCGCTGCTTGAGCATCTGGGCTATTTTTTCTCGCGGCCGAAGATGCGGGCGCTGTGCGCGATGCTGGGGGAGATCGACCGAGACTGCGAGACGCTCGGCGAGCCCGAGCTGGCGGTGCTGGTGGTGCGGGCGAGCGATGGCCTTCCGGGCCAGGGCTGGTGGGTCGCGGGCGGCGCGTCGTCGCGCGGCTATCAGGGGCCCTGGGAAGGGCCCGAAGCGGCGCGGTTCATCGCCTCGGTGCAGGCCGAAAGCTTCGCCTTCTGGCAGTCCGATTCTGGGACACAGGCGAAACCGGCCCCGGATTAACCATCTAAGGTCACCCATTGATCGGCGGGATCGGGCATAGGGGCGCTCGAGAGGACGCCAATATGCCCCGACGCACCGCCCTTTTCCGCACCGCCGCCCTTGCCGGGCTGCTGATGCTCGCCGCCTGCGGCGGCGGCGACGACAATCTCGCCGCGATCGACAACGAGCTGATCGCCAACGGCGCCGATCCGGCGCTGACCAGCGCGCTCGAAGACCAGATCATGGTCGATCCCAATCTGGTCCAGCAGGCCAATCCGAACACGGTCCGCCCGCCCGAAGCGCCGGCCCAGTCGCAATATCCCGCCGACGCCCGCCCGGGCGGCGGCGCCCGCATGAGGCGGGCCGCCGCCGCGTCCGGCGGGAGGGCGCCCCAGCCTTCGGCCGATTCGTGCGGCGCGGCGTTCGACCATGGCCTTCAATGGGCGGGCCGAATGCCGGCCGAATTCCCGGCCTATCCGGGCGGCCGGGTGACCGAGGCGGCGGGCAACAACAATGGCGGCTGCCGGATGCGAGTCGTCACCTTCACCACGGCCGATCCGTTCAACCGCGTGCTCGAATATTATCGAAGCGTCGTTGCCCGCGGCGGCTACACCGCCGAGCATCAGGTGCGCGGCGGCGACCAGGTTTTGGGTGGCACCAAGGGCGACAGCGCTTATTTTCTGATCGTCACCCCCGCCCGCAACGGCTCGCAGGTCGCCCTGATCGTCAATAACGGGCGATAGCGGTGCCGCCCGCACTGGCGCGCGCGCGGCCGCGCCGCTACATGCGCGGCGATGTCCAGCGATCAGGTCCGCACGTTCAGCGTCACCGACGAGGATGACGGAATCCGCCTCGACCGCTGGTTCAGGCGCAACCTTCCGGACGTGAGCTTCGGCCAGGTGTCGCGCTGGGCGCGGACCGGCCAGCTCAGGCTCGACGGCAAGCGCGCCGCGCCGGGCGACCGGATCGAATCCGGCCAGAGCATCCGGGTGCCGCCGCAGGGCGAGGAGCCGGCCCAGGCGCCGAGGAAGGCGCCGGCGCGGCCCAAGCTCAGCGCCGACGAGATCGACTTCGTCCGAAGCCTCGTCATCCACGAGGACAAAGCGGCGATCGTGGTCAACAAGCCGCCCGGCCTCGCGACTCAAGGCGGGACCAAGACCAATGAGCATCTCGACAGGCTGCTCGATGGTCTCGCCGACGAGGGTGGGCCCCGGCCCAAGCTCGTCCACCGGCTCGACAAGGATACGTCCGGCGCCCTGCTCGTCGCACGCACCCCGCGCGCGGCGGCGGCTTTCTCGAAGAGCTTTTCGGGACGGACGGCGCGCAAAGTCTATTGGGCGATCGTCACCGGCGTGCCCTCGATCGACGATGGGATGATCGATCTGCCGCTCGGCAAACAGCCGGGCTCGGGCGGCGAGAAGATGCATGTCGACGAGGGCGAGACCGGGCTGCCGTCGCGGACCCGCTATCGGGTGATCGACCAAGCGGGCAATCGCGCCGCCTGGGTCGAGCTACAGCCGCTGACCGGGCGCACGCACCAGTTGCGCGCCCATATGCTCGCTATCGGCCATCCGATCTTGGGCGACGGCAAATATGGCGGGCAGGACGCCTTCCTGACCGGCGCGATCAGCCGCAAGATGCATCTTCATGCGCGGCGAATCCGGATCGATCATCCGGACGGCGGCCGGATCGACGTCACCGCCGCGCTGCCCGACCATTTCGCCGCGACGATCGAAACGCTCGGCTTCGACATGGCGCTTGCCGATCTGCCGCTCGACGATGTGAAATATTCGGAGACGCCCGAAGGCAAGCGCAAGGCCGTCTCCGCCGCGGCCAAGGCGCGGCGCAAGGACCGCAAGGGCGAGCGCCGCTCGCGCGGGCGCGGCTGATGCATCCCAATCGCGCCTTCGCCTGGGAGGATCGCGAGGCGATGCTGGCGATGATCGCCGACATCGCCTTTTGCACGATCGTCGTCGACGGGCCGGCTCTGGTTCACACGCCCGTGCTGGTCGCGGCCCCGGACCGGCTCCGCTTCCACGTCGCGCGCGCCAATCGCGCGGCGGCGGCGCTGGAGGGCAAGCGGGCGATCGTCTCCTGCCTCGGCCCCGACGCCTATATCAGCCCCGATTGGTACGGGACGCCCGGCCAGGTTCCGACCTGGAATTATGTCGCCGTCGAAGCGGAGGGGCCGCTTCGGCGGATGGACGATGAAGAGCTGGCGCGCCTGCTCGACGATCTGGGTGCCGCGCACGAGGCGCGCCTCGCGCCCAAGCCCCAATGGACCCGCGCCAAGATGGCGCCGGGGCGCTTCGAGGCGATGCTGAAGGCGATCACCGGCTTCGAAATGACGATCGAGGATTTGCGCGGCACGAAGAAGCTCGGCCAGCACAAGACGGAGGCCGAGCGGCGGGGCGCGGCCGACGGGGCCGATCCGTTCAATCCGGCAATCGCGGCCGCGATGCGCGAGGCGGGGCGGTGAACCGGCTCGCCATCTTCGATTGCGACGGCACGCTGGTCGACAGCCAGCACAATATCTGCGCGGCGATGGAGGCCTGCTTCGCCGCCGCGGGGCTTGAGCGGCCGGCGCGCGCCGGAGCGCACCATATCGCGGCGCATCCGTCCGAGATCATCGCACTGACGAGGGCCCACGCATGACCGACCCCCAAGACGAGGCGCTCTGGCGTAACCGATTCATCGCCATTCAGCTTGCCCGGATCGGCGGCACGATCCTCGTCCTTATCGCTTTGCTGTTCTGGCAGGGCGACGTCTTCATCGAGGGCGGCACGCCCTACGCCATCCCCTTCGTCTTCGTCGGGCTTGCGATCAGCTTTTGGGCGCCGCTTCATCTGGCGCGCAAGTGGCGCACCCCGCGCGAGCCGTGAAGCGATTCTACGAGACCGCCGAGGTCGGCGGCGACAATCAAATCCTGCTCGACGGCCGGGCGGTGAAGACTCCGTCGCGCGGCGGCCTGGCCCTGCCGAACGCGCGCTTGGCCGAGGCGGTCGCCCACGAATGGAACGCGCAGGGAGAGACGGTGAACCCGCGCGCTATGCCGCTGACCGGCCTTGCCAACGCCGCCATCGACCGGGTCGCGCCCGATCCGGCCGCCTTTGCAAGCGGCCTCGCCGCTTATGGCGAAAGCGACCTTCTCTACTACCGCGCGGAAGGCCCCGCGCCGCTCGTGGGGCGGCAGGCGGAGCAATGGGACCCGATCCTCGGCTGGGCGCAGCAGCGCTACGACGTGGTGTTCGAGCTGACGCAGGGGATCATCCACATGAAGCAGCACCCTGAAACCGTCGCCTGCCTCGCCGAAGCGGTCGCGGCGCGCGACCCGTTCGCGCTGGCGGGCCTCTCGCCGCTGGTCACGATCTCGGGCTCGCTTCTGATCGCGCTGGCGCTGGCGGAAGGCGAGATCGGCCTCGACCGGGCCTGGGCGGCGGCGTCGCTCGACGAGCTTTGGCAAGCGGAGAATTGGGGCGAGGATCGGGAGGCGGCGGCCGCGCTGGCGAACCGCCGCGCCGATTTCGCCGCCGCCGCCCGCTTCCTCAGCCTTCTCTAGCCTCGGCCGGCGCCTCGGCCGGCCGCTCCCCCGCGACCTCGGCGGCGGCCCCCGGCAGGAACCAGCGCGCGATGACGAGCCCGGCCAGGATCAGCCCGACGCTTTCCGCGACGAAGGCGTAGATCCAATAGCCCCAGCCGAAATGGCTGAAGATGGGCTGGGCGAGGATCGTCCACACGGTGATTCCGAGCGAGAACAGGATTACCAGCCGCGCGACGCTCGAGAAGCGCCGCCCGCCGCCGCCGACCGCGGCGAGGCCGGCCGCCATCAGCAGCCCGGAGACCACGGCCACGATGAAACCGGGCAGCAGCATGCTCATGTCGTCGGACGAAAAGCCGCCGGTGTTGAAATGGACGGTCGCGATCGGCCCCTGCCCGTAGAGCACCGCGCCGCCCGCGGTGGTGTGGGCCGGGATGATATAGGCCCCTGTGCCGGTCGGCGTCAGGTTTTGCGACAAAGCGAGCTGGACGGCCGCGTTCTGCGCCTCGCCGGCCTGGTGAAAGGGAATCTCCCCGAGCGGCGTAGCCCAGAAGATGAAGCCGGTCAGGAACAGGATGACCCCGCCAACCAGGCCGCCGATTATCGTCCGGATCATGATCATCCCCTTCGCTGAGTTGCGCCATCGCTTATAGCGCAAAGCCGAAGGTCCTTCGATACGGCATTTCGACTTCGCTCAATGCCTACTCAGGATGAGCGACTATGGTCCATTCCGCTCATCCTGAGTAGCGGCTGAGCTTGTCGAAGCCGCGTATCGAAGGATCAACCGATCAGCTGGCGGACGAAATCGTGGAGGAAGACTCGGCGCGTCGCCTTCAGCCGCTCGGCCTTCAATATATTGTGGGCGAGCTCGCGGCATTTCTCGGCGTCGTTGTTGATCAGCACATAATCATATTCGGCCCAGTGGCTGATCTCGGCCTCGGCGCGCTCCATGCGGCGAAGGATGACCTCGTCCGTATCGGTCCCGCGCCGGCGCAGCCTTCGCTCGAGTTCGCCCATCGAAGGCGGCAGGATGAAGACCCGGACGATGTCCGGATCGACCTGCTTCAATTGCTGAGTGCCCTGCCAGTCGATGTCGAGGAGGACGTCGCGGCCGCCCTCGATCACCTTCATCACCTCGCGCTTCAGCGTCCCGTAACGGTGGCCGAAGACGTGCGCCCATTCGAGGAACTCCCCGTTCGCCACCATCGCGTCGAACCGGGCGTCGCCGACGAAATGGTAATCGCGTCCGTCCACCTCGCCCGAC
>Ga0190265_10001741_pt1 | contig 14343 bp, 16 predicted proteins | sample Popmic124T_FD_133135 | JGI IMG/M metagenome (GOLD analysis project Ga0190265, IMG submission 133135) | Populus adjacent soil microbial communities from riparian zone of Indian Creek, Utah, USA - 124 T | ecosystem: Environmental > Terrestrial > Soil > Riparian zone | place: USA: Utah | collected...
CATCACCCGCAAGCGCAAGCTGCTGGAGAAGCAGAAGGAGGGCAAGAAGCGGATGAAGAACATCGGCCGCGTCGAGGTCCCCCAAGAAGCCTTCGTCGCCGCCCTCAAGCTCGACGAATAGGGCAACTGCCCCCCCGGGGCTGGCACTCGGTAGCATCGAGTGCCAGATCACCATGCTCGACGAACGCAAGGCCGCGATCCTCCGGGCCGTCGTGGAGGAGTACATCGACACCGCCCAGCCGGTGGGGTCGGCGCACGTCGTGCGGGCGCCCGGCGTGCAGGTGTCGTCGGCGACGGTGCGCAACGACATGGCCACCCTCGAGCAGGAGGGCTACCTCCGCCAGCCCCACACCAGCGCCGGCCGGATCCCCACCGAGAAGGGCTACCGGTTCTTCGTCGACAACCTCGGCCAGCCGGCGGCACTGCGAGGCGCAGACGCCCAGCACGTCCGCTCGTTCTTCGAGAAGGCCCACGGCGAGCTCGAGCAGATGCTGCAGGACACGTCGCGCCTCCTGGGCGACCTCACGAGCTACGCCGGCGTGGTGGTCAGCCCCGCCACCACCGAGGCCACGGTGCGCTCCGTGCAGGTGGTGAGCCTGGCCCCGTCGTCGAGCCTCGTGGTCGCCGTGCTGTCCAACGGGGCCGTCGAGAAGCACACCGTCGACCTCGCCGAAGGTGGGTCGGTGCTGGCCGAGGGGCTGGGCGAGGACCGGGCCGCCGCGGCGACCGCGCACCTCGCGGCCCACCTGGCGGGCGCGGTGCGCACGAACCTGCCGCCGCTGCCGGCGACGGGCGACGCCGCCACGGACGCGGTGTGCGAGCTCGCGCTCTCCTCGCTGCGGGCCGAGCGGGGCGACGACCCCGACCAGGTGTTCGTCGGGGGCACGGCGCGGATCGCCCGCGCCTTCGACGCCCTCGAGACCGTGCGCGAGGTGCTCGGCATCCTCGAGCAGCAGTACGTCGTCGTCACGCTGCTGCGCGACGTCCTCGACCGCGGCCTGCAGGTCGCCATCGGCACGGAGACCGGCATGGTGCCGCTGGCCGAGTGCGCGCTGATCGTCGCTCCGTACCAGGCGGAGGGCCAGCCGGCCGGCACGATCGGCGTCCTGGGCCCGGCCCGCATGGACTACCCGCAGGCGATGGCGGCGGTCGCAGTCGTCAGCCGCCGCCTTTCCCAGCGGCTCACCGACGGCTGATGGCCACCGACTACTACGCGCTCCTCGAGGTGCCGCGGGACGCGACGCCCGAGGAGATCAAGCAGGCGTACCGGAAGATGGCGCGCCAGCTCCATCCCGACACGAACCCCGACCCGGAGGCCGAGGTCCGCTTCAAGCTCGTCGCCCAGGCCTACGAGGTGCTGTGCGACCCGGAGAAGCGGGCGCGCTACGACCGCTTCGGGGCCGACGGCGTGCGCGCGGGGGCCGGCGACCCGTTCGGCTTCGGCGGCGGCGGCGGGGTCAACGACATCTTCGAGGCGTTCTTCGGCGGCAACAGCCCGTTCGGGGGAGGCGGCGGTCGTCGCTCCACCGGTCCGCCGAGGGGCCCCGATCTCGAGCTGGTCGTCGATCTCACGTTCACCGAGGCGGTGTTCGGCGTGCGCCACCCGGTCGAGGTGCGCGCCGCGGTCGCGTGCGACACCTGCGCAGGGTCCGGTGCGAGCGAGGGCACCGAGCCGATCACGTGCCTCGAGTGCGCGGGCGCGGGCCAGGTGCAGCGCGTGCGCCAGTCGTTCCTCGGGCAGATGGTGAGCACCTCGGTGTGCCCCCGCTGCGCCGGCCTCGGGCAGGTCGTCACCGATCCGTGCAAGGACTGCCGCGGCGAGGGCCGCCGCGTCGACGACCGCAGCTACACCATCGACATCCCCGCCGGCGTCGACACGGGCTCCACGCTGCGCCTGACAGGCCGGGGTGCGGCCGGCCCCCGCGGAGGGCCGAACGGCGACCTCTACGTGCACATCCGGGCCCAGGCCCACGAGCGCTTCACCCGCGACGGCATCGACCTGCGCTGCGACCTGCCGGTCAGCTTCGCCCAGGCGGTGCTCGGCGCCCACCTGGAGTTCGACACGCTCGACGGCACCGAGGACCTCGTGCTGCCCCGGGGCACGCAGTCCGGTCGGGAGTTCCACCTGCGGGGCCGCGGCGTGCCCCACCTCGAACGGCGCCAGCGCGGCGACCTGATCGTGCGGGTGGTGGTCGCTGTGCCCACCGACCTCAGCCCTGAGCAGGAGGAGCTCCTGCGCGAGTACGCCGGGCAGCGGGGCGAGGACATCGCGCCGACCGACGCCGGCTTCCTCTCGCGGATCAGATCCGCGTTCCGGTAGCCACTCGGCCATGGCTGCCCACCCGGCCGATCATCCGGGGCCGCTGGCCTTCGTCGACGACCTCGGCGCGCCCGAGCTCTCCGGGGACGACCGCCACCACCTCACCCGGGTGCTGCGGCTGCGGGATGGTGCGCCCCTCACGATCGCCGACGGCCACGGTCGGTGGCGCACGGCCCTGCTGCGGGACGCGCTCGAGGCCACGGGACCGGTGGAGGTGGCTCCCGTGGGTCGCCCGGCGCTCACCGTGGGCATCGCCCTCGTGAAGGGCGAGAAGCCCGAGCTGGTGGTGCAGAAGCTGACCGAGCTGGGCATCGATCGCATCGTGCTGTTCCGCGCCGCCCGGTCCGTCGTGCGCTGGGACCACGCCAAGGCCGGCAAGAGCGTCGACCGGCTGCGCCAGGTCGCCCGGAGCGCGGCCATGCAGTGCCATCGCCCCGACCTGCCCGTGGTCGAGGTGGCGGCCGACCTGGCCTCGCTCGTGGCCGCGGGGAGCGCTGGCGACATGGCGCTCGCGCAGCGGGACGGGGGCACCGTCACGCTCGACCGGCCGACGATCCTGGTGGGTCCAGAGGGCGGCTGGGCCGACGAGGAGCTCAGGGTCGGCCTTCCCCACGTCGGTCTCGCGGGCCACGTCCTCCGCGCCGAGACGGCCGCGATCACGGCGGGTGTGCTGCTGACTTCCCTACGCGCGGCCTCGAACCGCTAAGTTTCGGCATACGGCGTGACGTCCCCGCGTGGCGGGGTAGCGGCTCGGCGGGCAGGCCATGGCGGACGGCCAGGAGGGGCGGATGTACACGATCGACGAGCGGGTCGAGGAGCGGCGCTACGCGGTCACGGTGGGAGCTCGGTTGCGCGCCATTCGAGCGCAACAGCGGTTCTCCCTCCATGACGTGGAGGCGCGGTCGAACGAGGAGTTCAAGGCGTCGGTGCTCGGCGCCTACGAGCGGGGCGAGCGAGCCATCTCGGTGGCCCGCCTCCAACGGCTGGCGCGGTTCTACGCCGTCCCGGTGGACCAGCTCCTCCCGGGTGACGACGGTCCGGGCTTCGGGCCGCGGCCGGGCGATGGTGCTCCTGGCGTGGCGACCTCGCCGAACGGGCAGCGGCAGGCGGCGCCGGTGCGGATCGACCTCGCGGCGCTCAGCCGCCTCGCGCACCCGAACGCCGAGGCGCTCACCCGGTTCGTGCGCATGATCCAGGTGCAGCGGGGCGACTTCAACGGCCAGGTGCTGACCGTGCGGCGGGACGACCTCGTCGCGCTGGCCTGCATCCTCGACGTCGTGCCCGACGCCGTCGGCGAGTGCCTCGAGGATCTGGGCGTCGCCTACCACCCAGCCGGCTGACGCGGGGCGAGCCAGGGCGCTCGACTTTGCGGTGGGCCGGACGGTCGGCACAGTGGAGGTCGTGCCCCAGCCGTTCGGCCTCTACCTCCACGTGCCGTTCTGCGCGGCCCGGTGCGACTACTGCTCCTTCGCCACGTGGACCGACCGGCATCACCTGACCGAGGCCTACCTCGAGGCCTGCCGGGTCGACGCCGACCGGCTGGTGGCCGCAGGGATGCCCGAGGTCACGTCGGTGTTCGTGGGCGGGGGAACCCCGTCGATGGTGCCGGCAACAGCCCTCGTGGAGGTGCTCGACCGCGTCCCGCGCGCTCCCGGGTGCGAGGTCACCGTCGAGTGCAACCCGGACACCGTCACGGTCGAGCTGGTCGACACCTACCTGGAGGGTGGGGTCAACCGGCTGTCCCTCGGGGTGCAGTCGACGTCCGCGCACGTGCTCGAGGCGCTCGGACGCACCCACGACCGGGCCAACGTGGAGCGCTCCGTCGAGCTGGCGCGCGCGGCGGGCGTGCCGACGTTCAACCTCGATCTGATCTACGGAGGGGTGGGGGAGTCGCTCGACGACTGGTGTCGCACCATCGACGACGTCGTCGCCCTCGACCCGCCCCACGTCTCGGCCTATGCCCTCACCATCGAGGCAGGCACGCCGCTGGCAGCCCAGCCCGACCGTCATCCGGACGACGACGACCAGGCCGACAAGTACCTCGCCGCGACGGAGCGCCTCGGACGCGCCGGCTTCGAGTGGTACGAGATCTCCAACTGGGCCCGCCCGGGCCACGAGTGCCGCCACAACCTCCTCTACTGGACGATGGGCGAGTACCAAGGTGTGGGCTGCGCGGCCCACTCGCACCGCGACGGGCGACGCTTCTGGAACCTGCGCACCCCGGATCGCTACATCGACGCGGTCGCGTCCGGAGCCTCCCCGGAGGCGGGCGAGGAGCGGCTCGCCGACGATGCCAGCGCCCTCGAGGCGCTGCAGCTCGCGCTGCGCACCCGCCGCGGCGTTCCCGCGGGTGCGCTCGACGGGGACGAGCTCGCCGGCCTGGTGGAGCCGTCTCGGGAGGATCCCGAGCAGCTCGTCCTCACCGTCGACGGCCGGCTGCTCGCCAACGAGGTCGCCCTGCGCCTGCACGTACCCGCCCCCAACGCTGGTTGACTCTCGAGGTGATGTGCGGGTTGACAAACCCATCCTGAAAGGCGCACTATGGGTTTGTGAAGTTGACCTTGGCTGAACTGCGCAAACGAGTGACCGACGAGTCCGACGCCTACCTGCTCATGGAGCAGCTTCGGTGGGGCGACGACCGTGAGCGCCTGTCGTGCCCCCACTGTGGGAACGAGAAGGCGTATTTCCTCACGCCGAAGGACGGCACCCGCGGGACGGGCAAGCCCAAGGCTGACGGCAAGCGGACGCAGAGCGTGCGCCGGGTGTGGAAGTGCGCCAAGTGTCGCAAGCAGTTCTCCGTGCTGACGAACACGATCTTCCACGGCACGAAGGTCGCCTTGGCCGACTGGCTCACCGTCATGGTGCTCATGGCCTCGGCCAAGAACGGCATCAGCGCCCGCGAGGTCGAGCGCCTGGCCGGTGTCACGCCGGAGACCGCGTGGTTCATGCTCCACCGCCTCCGCGAGTCCATGAAGCGCGACCCACTGGTCGGGATGCTGCGAGGCACGATCACCGCGGACGAGACCTTCATCGGCGGCAAGCCAGGGAACAAGCACCAGCAGGGCAAGACACGTCAGCCAGTCGGCGCAGGCGCACGGAAGCACGGTGGTGGTACCACCCACATGCAGGCCGTGGTCTCGCTCGTGAGCCGGGAGACCGGCGAGGTCCGCTCTGTCGCCATCCCCGACGTGACCGGCGCGACGCTTCGCAAGGTCATCGCGGAGAACGTCGACATGGCCGAGTCCACGCTGCACACCGACGCAGCGGGTCAGTACCGGCCACTCGGGCGAGAGTTCGCCTCGCATGAGTACGTCGATCACGGCATGAAGGAGTACGTCCGCGGCGAGGTCACCACCAACCACGCCGAGGGCTTCTTCTCGCAGCTGAAGCGGAGCCTCGACGGCACCCACCATCACGTCAGCCGCGTGCACCTGCCGCGATACCTGGCCGAGTTCGACTTCCGGTACTCCACCCGCAAGCTCTCCGACTCGGCCCGGTTGCAGATGATGATGGACAACGCCGAGGGGCGACGGCTGACCTACGGCCCAATGCTGGGTCAGTAGCCCTACCAACTTTCCCTTTTCACCTACCAACTTTTTTGGTAGGTTCCGGGTACTCCACCTCCGCGGAGAACAGGGAGAAATTGGTGACCACTCCGGCAGAGAACGTGATCGGCAAGTTCGGTGGACAGAGCGCACTGGCTCGGCTCATCGGCAAGGGCCAGAGCACCGTCCAGCATTGGGCCAGCAGCGGGAGCATCCCCGCCAAGTGGCACGACCCCCTGTTGGTGCTGGCCGGCGAGCACGACATCGAGCTTGTGCCCCGTGACTTCGCCCTCGTGCCCGAGGTCGTGCACACACCCCAGCCGCCCGTCGGCCCACCTCCCCGTCCGGTAGCCGAGTGGCAGGGCGAGCTTGAGATGGGTCTGCCGGTCTTCGTGTTGAGCGACGGACGCCGCATCATCAGCCGCACCGGGGCCACATCGGCCCTTACTGGGCTCACGAACCAAGGGTCGCTTGAGACCTACGTCCAGGTCGAGGCCCTGAAGGGGTACGTGCCCGACAACCTCGACGACTTGATGGTGGAGTTCATCATCAAGGAGGTGACACACCGGAAGGTGATGGGCCTCACCGCTGAGACCTTCTTGGACATCTGCTCTGGCTACGTGCAGGCAATGCAGGACGGCAAGCTCAAGACAGCGCGGCAAGAGCAGATCGCCCTCAAGGCTGCGACGTTCCTCGCAGCGTGCTCGAAGGTCGGTCTGATCGCGCTGATCGATGAGGCAACCGGATACCAGTACGAGCGAGCCGAGGACGCTCTACGGGTCAAACTCAAGCTGTTCCTTGAGGACGAGATGCGGCCCTGGGAGAAGACATTCCCCGACGAGTTGTGGCGGGAGTTCGGGCGGCTGACCAACTGGAAGGGCACTATCCACAAGCGCCCGAAGTACTGGGGCCACCTCGTGAACGAACTCGTCTACGGCTATCTCGACGAGGATGTCTCTGAATGGCTGCGCTCAAACGCGCCCGAGCCGCGGCACGGCAGGAACTATCACCAGTGGCTCACCGCTCAGTACGGCCTCAAGAAGCTGGTCGAGCACATTTGGATGCTCATTGGCATGGCGTCCACGTGCACGACGATGGCCCAACTGAAGGCGATGATGGCGGAGCGATATGGCCGCCAGGGGGTCCTGTTCGTGACCTATGTCGACCCGAAGGCGAGCGCCTAGCGAGAACTGCATAGCCCCTGGTCAGAGGGTTGCACGTGCTACCAACTTTCGCTCCCGGCGCGGATCGAGCGAGAGATGGAAGCACCTCTCGCTCGATCTGGGGCACGTCTGGTTGACCGTGCTGGCTTTGGAGGCTGGCGTCGAGGGGTCCGATCCCCCTGTGCTCCACCCATTCTACGGAACCGGAGGGATACCGTGAGGACCGTGCCCACAAAGCATCACCCCACGCCCGAGGAACGCGACGAGCGCGTGAGCGTGCCGCTCGACCCCAAGACATTCATCGAGGGCGTGCTGGCCGTGGAACCTGACGACGAGGACGACAAACCCACGAGTGGGTGAGGACCGCGGGCCTACCTGGCTGCGCAGCTATCCGGCTCTGCTCGTGCTTGTCACGGTCGTAACGCTGTGGTGCGCGTTCTGGACGCTCAGTGCTGGCTGGGCAGCCGCGGGAGTCTTTGAGCCCAGCCACCCGGCGCTGGCCGTTCTGTTCGTGGTGGTGGGCTGGGCCCCGGTTGTGGGATGGGCCGTCCGGAATTTCAGACGGGGGTAGAAGTCAGAGCCAAGGACGCCACCGGCCGCTCTCGCGGGCGTATTCGCGCGAGGTGCGGAACTTCAGCTCGGTCACCGCGGCCGCCACGAGCCCGAAGAGCACGGACCACCACGTCTGCAGGATGACCACTGGGATCAGGAAGCAGACGACTGCCATGAGTCGTCCCATCCGGAACCAGCCACTTCGCTTCACGCCTCGAAGGCTAGCTCCAGCCTGGGTTTGTCAACCCGCACATCACCACTCTCGACCCCTTTCGATCTGGTTGGTAGCGTCGGGCGATGGCCGTGCGGGTGCGGGTCGTAACCGGCGGCGAGGGGCTCGAGGTCGTCAAGGACGCGGGCACCGCGGAGGCCGTCGACCTGCAGCATGAGGGCGAGCGGCTGCGGACCGCCGCTCATCCCGGTGTCGTCCGCGTGCTCGCCTCCGGTCCGACGGCCGACGGGTGGGAGCTCCGGGTCGCCCACGGCGGTGTGCCGCTCGGCGGCGAGCGGTCCACGTCGACGCACGCACTGGCTCGCGTCGCCGCGGACGTGGCCGCCACGCTGGCGGATCTGCACGAGCGCGGAGTGGTGCACGGTCGGCTCGACGCGCGCCGGGTGCTCGTGGGTCCCACCGGTGCGCTGGTCTGCGGGTTCGGACCGCCGGCGGCCGACGAGCGCGATGCGCCCCAGCCGTCGGACGACGTGGCCGCGCTGGGCGCGCTCGTGGTGGAGGTCCTCGACCGCGCCGGTGCGGCCGCGCCGGCTCTGCGCGCCATCGCGGAACGGGCCCGGGCCGAACCCGCCACGCGTCGCCCGCCGATGCGACGCCTCGCCGACGACCTGCGGCGGCTCGCGCCCCTGGAGCGAGTGGCGGAGCGATCGTCGGTGTCGCGCTCCCGCGCCATCGCGCCCGCCGGCCTCCTGGCGATCGGCGTGGCGATCGCGGTGGTCGTGATCGTCGTCGCCCGGTGGCCGCAGCGCTCCCCGGCCAGAGCCGCGGCGTCGGTCGCCACCTCGACGGCTGTGCCGGCGCACGATCGGGCGACGACGACGTCGCGGCTGCCCGACTGCGTCGCACTCGCCGGCAGCGACACGCGGGTCCCCATCTGCCCGAGGAGCGTGGCCATCGACGCGAACATCGTGACCGTCGACGGGCGCCGCTACGTGGCGGGCCGGCCCGAGGACCTCGTGGCGGTCGGCGACTGGGACTGCGACGGCGAGGTCACGGCCGCGCTCGTCCGCCCGTCGACGGGCGAGGTCCTGGTGTTCTCCCCGTTCCCGGTGGACCGGGCCCTGTCGGTCACGCTGGCCGAGCGGGTGGACGGCGCCCTCGAGCTGGCCATCGCGAGAGGACCGGATGGCTGTCCCGAGCTCGGCGTGCGCGACGCGGCCGGAGCCCGGACGGTCGTCGGCCTGCCGGAGCCAGCCCCCTGACATGATGCCGTCGTGAGGGAGCCGGTCGGCAGCGCGAGCGATGCGGTGGCCTGCGCCCACGCCTGGTTCGAGGACAACAGCGGCTGGGCCCCTCCCGACATCGACACGCTGGCGGAGTGGCTGGCCGACGGGGTGTGCCGCGCCCCTGATGACTGCCTCGTCGAGCCGGATGGATGGTGCGAGCACGGGTTGGCCAGCTGGAAGCTGATCCTCGAGCGCCTGTAGCGCGTACCCTGCGCTCCGTGGACGACCGAGCTCGCGACCCCTTCCCCCGCCGGACCGCGGATCCGGCGCTCCTCCTGCCGTGGCTGGGCGAGCTGCTGCGCAACGGGCCGGGGCTCCTCCAGTCGTACCTGCCCGGCGGTCCCATCGACCCCCGCACCCGCGAGCGGGTGATCCTCGCCGTCACCGAGGTGAACGGCTGCCGGTACTGCGCCTGGATCCACGGGTCGTGGGCCGACTACCTCGGCGACCAGGAGGACGACCTCGACGCCACCGAGGCGCTCCTCACCTACGCACGAGCGTGCGCCGACGCCGGGAAGCCGCTCGACACCGCGCCGCTGGCCGGTGTGCTGCCGCCGGAGGCGCTCGGCGCGCTCCGCGCCACCGTCGCCCAGATCGAGGTGTCGAACCTCGTGGGCAACACCGTCGACGGGTTGTTGGCCCGGGCCACCCGGAAGCGCCCCCTCGACCCCCTGCGTGCCGCGGGCGAGCTGGCCACCCTCGTCGTCGCGCTGCCGCTGGCCATCCCGATGCTGGCCCTGGCGGGGACGCTGCGGGCGGTGCGATCGATCGCGCCGGCCATGCCCGAGGTGCGCATGCCGCCTGCCGGCGAGGCCAACCTCCTCGTCCACCTGCTGGCCCGGGCCGTTCCCGGCTACCTCGCCAACGCGGGGTTGCGGCTCGGGATCCTGCGTCTGCCCGTCTCCGTGCCCCTCGGCATCCGGGCCGGCCGCACCGCGGCGACGCTTCGCCTCGGGCGCGGCGAGGTGTCGGTGGAGAACGGCATCAGCCCCGACGCGCTCGTCATCGTCGAGGGGGACATCGAGCCGCTGCTCCAGCTGGCCACCGGCAGCCTGGTCCGCGAGATCAGCACCTTGCGCGTCAAGCGGCCGTAGGGCGACGACGCATGCGGACGAAGCTGGAGGAGCTGGTCGGGGCCGAGCACGTGCACGACCCCGCGGACTGGCTCGAGGACATCACCGAGCACGCGCCCGGGACGGCAGACCTCACCGTCGCGCCCGGCACCCGCGACGAGGTGATCGCCGTGATGCGCTGGGCGGCTGCCGAGGGGGTGTCGGTCACACCGGTCGTGGCCGGGTACAACGTCGCGGGCATCGCCATCCCCCACGGCGGCATCGTCCTCGACCTCAAGCGCCTCGACCACCTCGAGGTCGATCCCGACACCATGACCGTGGTCGTGGAGCCGGGTGTCACCTTCGAGCAGCTGAAGGCCCACCTCGACGCGCACCATCCCGACCTCGTCTACACGTACCCCTTCGCGCCACCGTTCACCTCGGTGCTGATGAACGCGTTGATGGACGGGCTCAACAACCTGTCGCTCCCGGGCGGGGCCATGGGGCGCTGGCTCACCGGCGTCGAGGCGGTGCTCGCCGATGGCTCGGTGGTCCGCACCGGCACGGGCGGTGTGGTGGACGGGTGGTTCGCGAGGGCTCCGCTGCCCGACCTCACAGGGCTGTTCATCTCCACGCAGGGCACGACGGGCATCGTCCTCCGCGGCGGCCTCGCGCTAGTGCCCAAGCCCGAGCACCGCAGCCGGTGGTTCGCGTTCTGCTGGTCGTTGGACGACGCCCAAGCCGCCATGCGGGCGCTGGCTCGCACCCGGTCGGTCGACGACGTGGGCTGCATGACCTGGCCCTCGGCCAAGCTGCTGTTCGGGGCCACCCGCGACCTCGTGCGGGCCGACGACGAGCCGATGGCGTTCCTCTTCATCGACCTCACCGGGTCGAGCGCAGCGGAGCTGGCGGCCCGCCAGGACCTCGCCCGTCAGATCCTGACGGACGCACGCGTCGACCCACCCTTCGAGGTGTCGCACCTGGTGAAGCTCATGCCGGCGATGTCGAAGCTGGCCGAGCTGCCGACGACGCTCGACTTCCTCCTCGACTTCCCGGGCGGCGGCCTGGCGTGGGTGGGCTCGTACGGCCCTCCTGCCGCGTGGGTGGCCGGTGCCGAGGCCGGGCTGGCCGCGCTCGAGCGCCACGGCTTCCCGCCCTTCCTCGTGGCCCGCCCGATGGAGGGCGGCCGCTACCAGGTGCTCCGGTTCGTGGCGTGCTTCGACCGCGCCGATCCGGAGGAGGTCGGCCGGGTGCGGGCGTGCATGGCCGAGCTCGCCGACGTCGTCCTCGACCACGGCTACGTGCCCTACAAGGCCTCGGAGGACGCGGCTCGCCGGATCATCGAACGGGCGGATCCCGGCTGGGTGGCGCTGCTGACCCGTGTGCGCGACGCGCTCGACCCCGAGCGGCGGATGAACCCGGGCCGCTGGCCCGGCACCTGACGTGACCAGCGTCGCGGGCATCGCGGTCGACCGTGGGCTGTTCACCCGGCTTCCGCGCCTCGCGGACCTCGTGCCGTTCGTGCCGCTGGCCGACGGCCTCCCCACACCGGTCGAGCAGCTGGCCGAGCGGCTGTGGGTGCAACGGGACGACCTGACCGACTCGCGCTACGGGGGCAACAAGGTCCGCAAGCTGGAGCACCTGCTCGCGATCGCGGCCCGACGGGGTGGCCCCGTGCTCACTGCAGGAGCGACAGGCAGCCATCACGTGGTGGCCACGGCCGTCCACGCGGCACGGCTCGGCATCGAGGTCGAGGCCGTCCGCTTCCCACAGCCGATGACGGACCACGTCCGCGCGATGGCGGCCCACGCCGACGAGCTGGGCGTGCGGTCGATCCAGGCGCCTTCGTCGACGGCGATGCCGTTCGTGCTGGCCCAGCGGTGGGCGCGGGTGGCGCCCGGCGGCGCCACGCTCATCACGCCAGGCGGTTCCACGCCCGTCGGCGTCCTGGGGTACGTCGGCGCCGGCCTCGAGCTCGTGGACGGCTTTGCCGCGGCGGGGTGGGACGAGCCCGACGACATCGTCGTGGCCCTCGGCAGCGGAGGCTCGTCGGTGGGCCTGGCCCTCGGCGTGGCGCTGGGCGGGTGGCGTCGTGCCACCGTGGTGGCCGTGCGCGTGGCCGACCGGATCGTCACCAACCGGGCGATCCTCAGCGGCATCGAGGCCGGCGTGAGGTCGCTCCTCGCGCTCGGCGGAGCGGTCGTCCCCCGGGCCCGCTGGCGCATCGACGCTCGGTGGTTCGGACCCGGCTACGGCCACCCGACACGCCAGGGGAGCGCCGCCGCGGCACGGGCGGAGGGGCTCGGCCTGGCCAGCGAGCCCACCTACACGGCGAAGGCGCTCGCCGCTGCCTTCGAGCGGCTCGACGCGGGCCGCAGGGTCGTGTTCCTGCAGACGCTGTCGGCCTGAGGGGTCGTCAGGAGCGGTTTCGCGCCGGTCGTACTTCGCACCCTCGGGTGTAACCTCGGTGCATGGCATCGTTACGTTCGGATGCTTCCGTGGACGCCCCCGATGCGACCTGGCTGTCGACCCAAGACGCCGCCCGCCGACTCGGGGTCACGCCCCGGACGCTCTACCGCTTCATCGACCAGGGCGACCTCGTCGCCTACCGGCTGGGCCGGGTGATCCGCTTGAAGCTGAGCGACGTCGACACGTTCATCGAGAAGTCGCGCATCGAACCGGGCAGCCTCGAGCACCTGTACCCCGACACGAACGTCAAGGGCTGATCACAACCACTTGTCCAGCACCCAGGTAAAGATCTCGGTCCCGGCCAACCACCTCATGCCCGCGCTGCTCGGGGAGCGCGACGAGGTGCTCCGAGCCGTCGAAGCCGCGTTCCCGAGCGCCGCCATCCACGTGCGGGGCAACGAGATCGCCATCGAGGGGACGGACGCCGAGCGGGTCGCCGCGCTGCTGGAGGACCTCGTCGTCCTCGTCGAGCAGGGCCACCGCCTCGACGCGTCGACGGTCCGGCGCAGCGTGGAGATGGTCCGCAAGGACGAGCGCCCGGCCGACGTGCTGACCTCCGAGGTGCTGCGGCCGGCGCGGGGCCGTCCGGTCCGCCCCAAGTCGAGCGGCCAGAAGCGCTACGTCGACGCGGTGCGCGACAACGTCATCACGTTCGGCTTGGGCCCCGCCGGCACCGGCAAGAGCTGGCTGGCCGTGGCCATGGCCGTGCAGGCGCTGCAGGCCAAGCAGGTCGAGCGGATCATCCTCACCCGGCCGGCGGTCGAGGCCGGCGAACGGCTCGGGTTCCTCCCCGGCGACCTCATGGCCAAGGTCGACCCGTACCTCCGCCCTCTGTGGGACGCCCTCCACGACATGGTGGGGCTCGAGGCCGGCGCCAAGCTGCTCGAGCGGGGGGCGGTGGAGGTGGCGCCACTGGCCTTCATGCGGGGGCGCACCCTCAACTCGTCGTTCATCATCCTGGACGAGGCGCAGAACACCACGCCCGAGCAGATGAAGATGTTCCTCACCCGGATCGGGTTCGGCTCGAAGGCGGTCATCACCGGCGACACCACGCAGGTCGACGTCGCCGGTGGCCGCAGTGGCCTCGGCGGGCTCGAGAAGATCCTCACCGGCATCGACGGGCTGGCGTGGGTGCACCTGAGCAGCTCCGACGTCGTCCGCCACCGCATCGTGCAGGACATCGTCGACGCCTACGAACGCGCCACGCCGGCGACCTGATGGGCGAGCTCGAGGGTCCCGACCGTCCTGATCCGCGCGAGCTCCCCGACGGGATCGACCCAGGCGACCTCCCGCCACTCCCGATGGCGACGCGCCGTCGCCGGCCGCCGCCCGAGGGGGAGGTGGAGGTGTTCGGCGTCGACGAGCAGAAGGACCACCCCGTCGAGCTGGCCCGCTGGGTCGACCTGGCCAACGCGGTGCTCGTCGACTGGGGCGTGCAGGGCGAGGCCGAGCTGTCCCTGCTCTTCGTCGACGAGGAGGTGATGGCCGACCTCAACAAGCGCTTCATGGACAAGGACGGCCCCACCGACGTCCTGGCCTTCCCGATCGACGATCCGATCGACTCCGGCCGCTGGCCGGACTCGGGCAGCACGGGCCCCGACCGCGAGCCGCCCGAGGTGTCGGAGCTCCCCATGCTCCTCGGCGACGTGGTCGTGTGCCCCGCCGTCGCGGCGCGCCAGGCCCCCACCCATGCCGGCAGCTACGACGACGAGCTGGCCCTGCTCGTCGTGCACGGTGTCCTCCACGTCCTCGGCATGGACCACGCCGTGCCCGAGGAGGCCGCC
>Ga0190265_10001742_pt1 | contig 14343 bp, 11 predicted proteins | sample Popmic124T_FD_133135 | JGI IMG/M metagenome (GOLD analysis project Ga0190265, IMG submission 133135) | Populus adjacent soil microbial communities from riparian zone of Indian Creek, Utah, USA - 124 T | ecosystem: Environmental > Terrestrial > Soil > Riparian zone | place: USA: Utah | collected...
CGGGCCTCCTCCGCACCGTCGAGCACCCGCGGCGAGAGCGCGAAGCGCTCCCGCAGCTCGGCGACGAAGGCGTCCCCGTTGGAGGCGTCGCGGACCGCGCTGGTGGCGATCGTCGTGATCGTCTTGGCGCCGAGTTCGTCGCAGATCGCGACGTAGTCCCCGATCGCAGTGCAGGCCTCCTCGACCGCCTCGGCGGACAGCTGCCCCGAGAGGTCGACTCCCCGCCCGAGCCGGGTGACGCGGCTGAGCCGCTCGATCTTGGAGACGACGCCGTCGGTGACGTCCGCGACCAGCAGCCTGCTCGAGTTGCTGCCGACGTCGATCACCGCGACCCGTTGAGAAGTCTCTGCCATCGGGGTGCGGCACTCTAGAGCGCATCAGGGCGCCAAGGACGCCCAGTCCACCCACCCGCAAGCGCCCCTGCGCCCCACACCACTGCCCCTCGCCGCTCAAGCCCCCACTGCTAGCATTGACAAACCGCCGCGGGGTGGAGCAGCCAGGTAGCTCGTCGGGCTCATAACCCGAAGGTCGCAGGTTCGAATCCTGCCCCCGCTATAGGACGAAAGCCCCGCAAATCGCGGGGTTTTCGTCTTTTTTGGAGCGCAGACAACAGGGTGCAAAATCGGCCTTGGGGCAAGCTCTGGGGCAAGGTGAGGTCGATTAAGGCCCTTCCGTAGGGCTTCCGATCCACCTATGTTTGCCCGCCGAAATCCTTTGACTAGGGTCGGCGGTATGCCTCTCGCTATCTGGAACGTCTCGGCCGACACCGCCATCCTGGCGGCTGTAGCGGCCCTAGCGGCGTTCATCGCCGCTGGTACCGCCCAAATCCGCCTCCGGGCGCAACTGCACCACGATTCCAGGATGAGGGAGAGAGACGCCACTCGCGATGCACTCGACGCGGTTGTAAACGAGATCAATGGAGCGGCAGGAGCAATGAATGTTGCCGCCGATGCTTTCCGAGAGCTGTTTCAGGTCAGAGCAGCGAGCCTTAAGACGGGGCAGGATCACGGGATTGCCAAAGCGGAGGACGAGGCACGCCCCACGGTCCAAGCGCTAGCCGAGCACCGGGTTCCGCTGATGGCCGCGAGCTTCCGGCTCCACTTGCGGTTCGCTGACAAAGATCCGATCATCGGCCGGCTCGCGGAATGGCGATGCACGTTCGAACAACTCGTGGAGGACTACGAGGCCGCGCTCGAATCGTCTGAGTTCGAAATGAAACAACGATTCGAAGCCACCGGCCAGACGGCTACGCGACTCGGTGAGCAGCTCAACTCTTTCCTGACCGTCGCACGGGCCTGGTCTTCTGATGCCGCTACCGCGTAGGAATTCTCGATTTCGTAGAGATCCACTACGCGACCCTGTACGACCTACGCCCGAGCCCTGCGCACTGGCATTGGAGCCCGCGTTGGTGTGAGCGAGAACAAGCAGATCCTCACTGGCTGAAACGGCGTTTCGAGCCCTGACCCAGCCCTCCCCGTCGAGTCTCCTTGAGCCAGACCAGGTTTTGCGGAGTGTTCTCCGGCACTCGGAGGATTCCTAATTCCGGATCGGTCGTTTACGAATAAGCACTGGCGGGCGATATTCCCGATAATCGGCAAAGTGAGCGTTCAGGATCGGATCTACGATTGGGTGAAGACCTTCGAGCCTTGGAAACAGGAGCTATTCCTGCGCGCCGCCGCCTCGCCCGAGTTGACCGAGCAGGACATTCGCAAGGTTACGTCCATGCTGCTGGGCGAGGAGGCTGAGGGCACCGGCCCAAGAGAGGTCTCCCGCGAGGACTTGCCGGATGCCCACGGGCCGGTGAGTCCATGATCATCCACAGGCTCGCGGACCTCCAGAACGTGAACATCATCGCCGACGGTGAAACGCTCTCCTTCGGCGGTTCCGGCATCAACGTGGTCTATGGCGCCAACGGGGCCGGCAAGACCGGCTACTCGCGCGTACTCAAGCGTGCCGGGAGGACTCTTCATCGCGAGACGGTTCTCAGCAATGTTGAGGAGGAGAACGCCGGGCCACCTCGCGCGACCGTTGTGATCGAGATCGGTGATCGGAAACAGGACGTGGCCTTCGAGCTGGAGGATGAGCCGCCTGCCGTCCTCGGACGCATCTGCGTCGCGGACAGCAAGGCGGGGGAGCGGTATCTGACCAGCGACACCGAAATTGACTACGCGCCCGAGACGCTGACCAGCGTGCGCCGTCTGGCGGACGCGCTGAAGGCCGTCGAAGAGGAGGTGGGCAGACGGCTAGATCTAGCGCAGCCGGGCGAGGTCGACCTCCGCCCCTTTGGAGAAGGAACGGAGGTAGCCGGCTTCGTCAACGATCTCAAGACCGCTACCACCGAGGAGCAGGTGACCTCGCTCTCCACTTTGAGCGGCGAGGAGCAGGAGCAGCGCAAGCTCCTCAAGCAACAGCTGGGCGAGATCGAGGCAAGACAGGCGCCGAAGCTGCGAGAGGCGGCCGAAAGCAGCGCTCGGGCTGTCGCAGCGCTCCTCGTCCGGCTCGAAGAGGTTTCCACCGCCCTCGGCGATGCGGAGATCGAGACCGCCCGCGGGGAGCAGAAGGCGCTCCAGGAGACGCAAGAGGCGGCGAGAATCGCCGCGCAGCGCTTCGATGCCGAGCCGGTGAGCGGGGTAGGGAGCGAGCCCTGGCGAGTTTTCTGGCAGGCAGCCAGGGACTTCGCCGAACACCAGGGACAGAAAGTGCCGCCCGAGCACGACCCCGCCAACTGTCCGCTCTGCATGCAGGAGCTGACCCAGGAGGCACGCGAACGCTTGGTCGGCTTCGATCGGTTCGTCAGGGACAACATCAGCGCTCGCCTACGCACGGCCGAGCGAATGGTCACTGCGCGGCGCGATCGTCTTCCCGGTGTCACAACGCTCCGCGCAACGCACGCGCAGGCCCTTGAGCAGCTCGGGCAGGAGCCCGACCAGCCAGGCGGCGAGGTCTCGCAATGGCTTGACCGAGCCGAGCAGATCATCGACCGAATCAAGCTGGATGAGCTCAAGGGTCTGGCAGGGATCGATTCGCCCCCGGCAAGCGTCGAGGTCTGGATAACAGCTCGCCAGGAGGAGGCCGCCTCGCATGCAGCGTTGGAGAAATCGGATGACCAGGAGAAAGTGAGGCGAGCTGTTGCGGAGCTCGATGCACGCCATGAGTTGGGCGAGCGCCGGGAGGAAATCCTCGAGCGACTGCGACGGATGCGCGAGGTCGAGCGGCTCAAGCAGGCGAAAGCGAAGACCGGTACCGCTGCGGTCAGTAAAAAGATGACCACCCTCTCTCGGGAGCTGGTTGAGGCTGACCTGCAGGGCGCGCTCACACGGCAGCTGAGAGCGCTCGACTTCCGCGGGCTGGAGGTAGCGCCGAAGACCCGGACCAAAAGCGGCACTCCGATGATGGGTCTCAAGTTCAAGACGGTCGACGGCGCCCCGCTCATAGCGGTGCTGAGCCAGGGCGAGCAGCGCAGGCTTTCGCTGGCGATGTTCCTCGCCGAGATGGAGGTGCTTCCCGGTGGAACCCCGGTCGTCTTCGACGATCCGGTGAGCTCGATCGATCAGGAGGGGCGCCGGCACATCGCCCGGACGCTGGCGGAACTCGCTGCGAATCGTCAGGTGATCGTCTTCACCCACGAGATGTCATTCGTTCACGAACTGGAGCGCCAGGCGGCTTCCCGGGCTCTGCTCACAATCCAGCACGTTCTGCGGATCGGCGACACGGCGGGCAACGTCCGCCCGAGCCTGCCTTGGGAAGGCCTGAGTTCCAAGAAGCGAATCGCTCCGCTGCGAGAGAAGCTCGGCTCCGTGCGCGAGGCGTATGAAAGCCGCGATCCGGATGTCTACACGGGCCCGGTGATCGAGTTCTGCGCTCTGCTGCGGAGCGCCTTGGAGCGCACCGTGGAGGACCGCGTCTTCGCCGGTGTGATCACCCGCCGCGAGGACTCAATTCACACCAAGCTGCTCGACCGGGTTCATTGCACGGAGGAGATTTGCCAGCTGGTCGACCGCGGAATGGATGAGAACTCGCCCTGGGTACACGATCGCGCCGCCAGCGATGGGTCTGTCATCCCCACGGTCGATGAGTTGAAAGCTGGCCTCGATCTCTACGAGGAGTTGCACAAGAAGCTCGGCGATGCCGCCGCCGAGCGGGAAAAGGAGCGCAGGAAGAGCAAGCAGGCACGCGCCGCGAAGCTCAAGGCGGTGGAGGCGGATTTCGGCGATGGCGCCCCCCCGCTTGAGAAGTTGCGCGTTGTTCCCGACGATGGCGAGGGCTCCAAGGAACCTGCGTAGGCCGATCGATGTCCAGCTCGGTGGCGAAGCCATCCTTGTGGCAGTTGGCGAGCCGACCGTATTGCTCTCGTGGGATTAGCCGGACATTCTTATCCGCAGCCCTTTAGCCTGACCGCGCCCTTGCCGGAAGCGCCGCGAGGCCCTTCGAGACCAGATCGCGCTCGTCGCAGCTGATGAGGCGATGTCCGGCATCGCCAGCAGCGGCTGCGTAGGCAGCGTCATAGACAGAGATCGTGTGGTGCTCGGCGATCTCGGCCGCCCTCGCCAGGAGGGTGCCTGTGGATGCGAGGACGCCGCCGTCGTCAGCCAGCTTCTCGACTACGGCGAGCAGCGGCCCCACGGATTCCGGTGCGCGCCACCCCCGCACGGCAACATTGGCGACCTCATAGCGGGCAAGGTCGAGCGTGGCGAGGGTGGTCTGGTCGTCTTCCAGTAGGGCTCGTGCCGGCTCGTGGTGGTCGTCCGCGGGATCGAAAGCGGCGAGCAGGACGCTCGCGTCGAGAAGCAGCGTCGTCACGGACCGGGCCGCGTTGCCTTCACCAGCTCGGCGGCACGCCCCCCGTGGGGCGAGGCGTCGCTGAGCAGCGATCGCATTGCCGCCGCGCGGGCCTCGCGGCGTTGGCGTAGCGCCGCGTCGGCGAACCCCCGCATGACGGCGCTGCGAGTCGTGCCGCCCCGGTGCGCCTCGGCGTCCACCTCGGCGAGGAGATCGTCTGGAAGGGAGACCATGACCTTTGCCATGCAGCAAGTATACCCAGGTATACCAGCAGCTTCGCTGGGGCAAGAAATGGGGCAAGGTGCCCCACAGATTCCAGCCGATCTCCACGTAGCTCGATCTCGCGAAAACCGCTCTAGAACCCGCTCCACGTAGTCCAGCCGATCTCAAGGTTCGGGCTCATAACCCGAAGGTCGCAGGTTCGAATCCTGCCCCCGCTATGGACGAATCCTGCGACCGCCCACCTGGCGGTCGCTTCGCGTCGGGGCTGGAAACGAAGTCGCTGCTGAGCAGCGCGCTCACCTCCAAGGTCCGGTTTGGTTTGTCGTACGTCACCTGCACGTCGAAGGCGTCGAGCAGCTCGACCAGCTCCTCGCCCTCGGCCTGCGCCAGCACGTCGCGCAGGTCGGGCACTTCGGTGAGGATCGCTTCGATGTCCTCGCGGCGCGGCTCCTCGGGCTTGCTCGCTTCCAGCTCGGCGATCTGCGCTGCGATCGCCTTCGCCTTCCCGCTTAGCTCTTCGATTCGCTGAGTTGCCAGTTTGACCACTGGATGCTCAGGATCGTCATGCTCCTCCAGGCGCAGCGATTGGCGATAGAGCGCTTGCTGCACCTCCTTGTCCTCGGCGTGCAAGCGGGCGAGCTCGGAGTCGCGCTCCTGCCAAGCACCCTCAGTCGCAGCGTCAAGAAGCTCCTCACGCAGGAGTGCCAGACGCTCGGGTCCGAACAACCGCTCCCCCATGAAGCCGCGCACGGCGTCGATGAGAACGGACTCCTTGATCCCGAGGACGCGCGGATGGTCGGAGAGATCGGCTGCGGCCACTCCGCGCCGGCTCACGTACTGACAGCGCATCCAGTGCTCGTCACGTTGGCAGCTGCCCTCCATGCGGCGCCCGCAGAGCCCGCAGTAGACCCGCCCGCGCATTACGTAGAGGCGACCGGCACGCTTGCCCTGTCGCTGCGGGTATGCCTTCGGCCGATGCCCTCTCGCCGGGGCGTTGCGCTGTTGGGCGCGCTCCTCGACGGCATCGAACAGCTCGCGGCTGACAATCGCCTCGTGCGTGGGCTCCGCGCTCCATACCCACTGGTCGCGGGGGCGTTTGACCGGGCGGCCGCGCCGTTTGTCGTGGCGCCCCCAGACGTTGTAGCCGGTGTACTTGGGATTGCGCAGCAGCGAGTGAAGCTGTGACTTGCTCCAGGTCTGCGGCAGGTCGTTTACGTCCTTGCGGTTGCGCTTCGGCGGCGGGTAGCGATCGAGGTCGGAGTTCAGGCGCTCGCAGATCGCGCCGAGTCCCATTTCGTCCTCGACGTACCAAGTGAAGATCAGCAAGACGATCGGCCCGCGCACCGTGTCGACGACGAGCCGGTGCTTCTTTCGTCCTTCGCGCGCCTTCTGCTGGTTGGGGTGGGGATGGGGCTCCAGCAGGAAGCCGTAGGGGGCGGGACCTCCGGTGTGCCAGCCCTGGCGCACCGACTCTTCCATGCCGGCGCGGCTGCGCTCGATCAGATCGCGCACGTACCACTCGGCGACGCCCTGCTTGACCCGTCGCGTGAGGATCGCGGTCGCGCTTGAGTTAAGCGGCTCATCGGCCGCGAGCAGAGGGATGTCGCGCTTTTCCAGCTCGCGTTCGACCCGCGTGCCGTCGAAGGTCATGCGCGAGACGCGATCGATCGATTCGACTATCACCGCGTCGAAGGCGGCGGCTTCGGCATCGGCCAGCAGCTTGTGCATGTCCCCGACGCAGGAGACGGCGACCTCGGCGCGCCAGTCTCGTTGGCCTCGGTCCTCCAGATCCTTGCGCCCGCTGTCGACTTCCCAATAGGTCGGGCCGACCTTCTCTCCGATCGGAGCCAGCGCCTCGTTGCATTTCCGAAGCTGGCGCGGGATCGAGAGCGAGGGGTCCTGCGCGTCGTCGGTGGAGACGCGGCCGTAGAAGGCGACCCTCATGGGTACCGACCTCCGTTCGTCTCGTCCGCAAGCCTCGTCGTAAGCTCGCTCGGCCGGGTGCCAAGGCCCGCGTCGAGCAGTGCGCCGTCGAGCGTTGCCAATGTCGCCTCGCGGCTCTCTGCCACGGCCGCGTAGGCGGCGTCGTAGAGGGTCAAGTCGTGCTCGGCCGCCAGCTCGGTCGCGCGGCGAAGGTCGCTCGGATCGGGCCGAAGCGCCGGGCAGACCTCAGCGAGGGCTTCGAGCACCGTGGCGACCTGATCGGCGCCGGCAGCGGCGCGGCCGCGCATGAGCGCGTTGCCGACCTCATAGGCCGTCAGGTCGAGCACGCTGAGGGCGACGGTTCGCGCCCTGTGCGCGTCGAGCAGCGCGCGCGCCTCCTCTACCTCCTCCTCGCCCTCGGCGTGGAACCACTTGAGCGCGACGTTGGCATCGCTAACGACGTCGATCACGGGCATCCCGCGCCTCCCGCTCGGTGCGGATCAGCTCTACCGCCTCGAAGCTCCCGACCCCCGCGAGCGCGGCGCGGCCACGATCGAGGGCGGCGTCGATCCGGGCGGGGTCGGGCCAGCCCAGCTCGCGCCGGGCCGCCTCCTGAAGGAAGCCGCTGCGGCTCGTGCCGCGCTCGTCGGCCTCGCGGTCGATCCGCTCCAGCAATTCGTCGGGAATCGAGACCATCACCTTTGCCGCTTTCGCCATTGGCTCAGTATAGCTCATGGACATACCGCTATCGCTTCCGTTTCCGAGGGCGCGAAGTCGGGGGAGAGGATCGTGTCGCGGGTGAGGCGGCACCGTGCTTTGAGATCAGCGCCGCCCGCCGCAGCAGGCGTCCAACGGCGGCGATCTGGCGGTCGCGCAGCGCCCGCGACTCTGCCGCCGCGATCTCCCGCACCCGCCCCTTGACCGAGAGCGAGGGGGCCCGGTCGTCGGGCTGGGGGTTCAACGCGCCACCTCCTCGCTCCTGGTCGGCTCCGCATCGTCTCCGTCCTCCCCAAGCCAATCGACCTTCCGCTCCGAATCGCCGACCGCATGAAAGATCGGCGCGAAGGGGCCGCGCCTCTTCAGCTCATCGAGCAGGCAGAAGGAGATCTCGACCGCAGGGGCATTGGAGAGGTATGGATCGCTGCCGAGCAGGAGCAGCGCCACTTCACGCCGTCGGACGAGGGCCTTGCGCGAGGCGCCGGCCAGCACGCAGATGATTCGCGGGAAGACGGCATAGCGGGAGCGCCACAGCGGCTCGCCCTTTTTGTCGGCGGCACGGAATAGCTGGGCGTAACGGGCCAGCTCGGAGACGAGCCGGTCGACCGAGAGGGTGGCGCGATCGAGCTCGACGAGACGCTGCTCGATCGCGATGTGCTTCTCCTCGAGTCGCAGGTAGGTGAGAACAGCGTCCGCGAAAAGCGTTCGGCACGAGCGCCCGCGCCCGCGGCTCATCGGGTGGGCGATCTCGTGGCGCCAGGAGAGCGGGCCGAATTCGTCGCCCCGCTCCCGCGCCGCTTCGAGGAAGCTGATCCCGACCTCGTTGACGGCGAAGGTGTGGGCGCGCAGCGGCCCGGCCGCTTCCCGCGGGCCGAGCAGCTTGGGGCGCTCCTTCACCTCGCCCGCACCGACGAGGAGGTCGGCGCCGCGCTCGCTGAGGAACCACAGGCGCCGGGGAGCGCTGCGGGCCTCGACATGGCAGATCGACGCGGCCCGCTCAAGGTCGGCGAGGAGCTGCTGGGTGCGCCGCAGCCCACGGCCGGGAAGGTGGATCGCGTGGACTTGAGCGGTGGAGAGAGCCCGGTGCTCGGCGAGCGAGGCGATGACCTCGATCGTCGCCTCGGGCATCACGACGCTGGCGGTCTCGTTCACGCCAGCCCCCAGGCTCGCGGCCGTCTCCAGCCGGAGCGCTGCGAAGCCAGCGCGGAGGCGAGGAGCCGATGAGTCGCCAGCGCCGAGGCGATTGCGGTGGCGCCGAGTGCGATCGGTGCCGTCGAGCCGGCGAAGCGTTGTGGAGCCAGCGCGGAGGCGATAGCGAAGGCGCCGAGAGCGAGAGGCGCGACGGAGATCTCGGGCGCGATCGGGTTGCCACGGTTCCGCTTGATGTTTCGACCTGGAGGTTGCGTAGAGATGTCGGCAAGCCACCAGGCCCGCAAACCGCGCTGTGGTCTGCGATTGCGGGCCTTCGGCTCGATCGAGCGGTGCAGCCATAGGTGAAGGGATGGGCGCAGGCACAGGCGAAGTGAGGGGCGAAGTGCCGGTAAGCCTCGGTTTCCTGCAAGTTGATGTCTGTCTTTCGACCCGCACGCCTGTCCCACACACGGCCGAGGGCGGGCGAGCGCCACCCCGAAATGGCCATGTCCGCCAGGGCGAAAAAGGCGTCCGATAGGCCCGAAAAGGCGTCCGGCAGGTGTCCGGCAGGCGCCTTTTCGTGACCGCAAATACACGCTGACTCGGCCCCCTAGCGGCGATGTCCGCAAATCGTTTTCGGCTCCGCAGAGCCAAATCGAAGACGACCGCAAATTTAGGTTCTGCGAAGGGGAAGAGAGATACAAAGGCAGATTGCAAATGAGAGAGCCAGTCAGGGACGAGCTCAGTCCTATTGCCGGCGAGAGCCGACCAGCTCCTACGGCTGGCTCTACAGCTTCGGCGACGATCTCCCCCTGCGACCGCTCCTTCTCGGCTTTCTCGCATCTCATGGTCCCTGTCCATCGAGAGGGCTTCTTGCATCGGCTCCGTTGTCTCGATGGCAGGGTGGAACTGGAGCCGATCGGCCCTCTGCCCTCTGTCTGATCTGCGAGATCGCGCATAGCCCTCACCCATACAGGGGGACGAGCAGGGAAAGTGGACCCCCAAATTGGCCGGATTGGCCCGGCCGCGCTGGCGCTTTGATCGGCGAGATCGAACATTGGCCTCTGTACTACGGAGGCATGAACCCCGAAAGTGGACCCCCCTTTTTCTTGAGAACGGTCGTCTGGACCGCGCCGAGCGCCCACCTTCAAGGGAGGTAGGTGGCCACTCCGCTCCGGGAGCGTCGCGCTAGACCTTCTCGCTCTCAGTGGCTCGCTTGCATGTATCAGCCATTAGGCCGCCGCACTCAGCGTTGGGCGGCGACCGCATGGTGCAGCCGCTTGCGTCGGCGGCGCATCTCGGTGGCCTGTCGATGGAGCGGCCGACCGGAAGCGGCGAGCCGTTCCCGGTCCCCGCACTAGGGAATCGCAATTTTTGCGAATCGCTTATGCGTCTACGACAGATGTCCAGTGATAGTGCAACTAAGGAACCTCATCTCTATAACTGCAAATTAACTGAGTATTCGACCATGTCTGGGCCTAGGGAATGTGCGTCCCGGCTGGGTGAGTCCGCGGGGTTTCTGAGCAAGAGACAGAGGAGAAGAAGGACCGGACCAGGGTAGGCCGAGGGGAACGCAGATAATCAGCGATGAAGGAGGCACCGATCACCGTTTTGATCGCAGATGATCACCCGATTGTGCGCGAGCACGTCGCGGGGGCAGTCAGCGCGGACGAACGGTTGGAGCTCGTCGGCGAAGCAGGTGATGGGGAGGAGGTGCTGCGAAAAATCCAGGCGCACCGTCCCAAGGCCGTTGTGCTCGACGTCGCGATGCCAATCCTCGATGGCGCCGCGGTCCTCAAACGGCTGCGCGAGCGTCGCGTCCCGATCAGCGTCCTGCTGTTGTCTGGGCACGCCAGTGTCGGCCAGATGCGCGACGCACTGCGCTATTACCCCGATTCGCTGTTGCTAATGGATGCGGATGCTGAGGAGATCTGTGAGGAGCTCGTCGCGATTGAGCGGGGGGAGGCACTCTCCCCCGGACGTGTCAACTTGGAGCGCGCCCAGCTACTCGCTCGCCATAGGGCTGAGATGAGCAGGCGTGAGTGGGACGTGCTGAAGCTGAGTGCTGAAGGGCTCACTCGCGCTGAAATCGGTGAGCGGCTCCATTTCGCGCCAAGCACGGTACGCGATGTGCGCCGCGACATCTGTACGAAGTTGGGTGCGCCGTCGATGCAGGTCGCGATCGTGGTGGCGATGCGCATCGGGTTGCTCGACTAGACGAACGGACTTTAGGCACTTCATACCGAAAACCAAGGAGGGGCGCCTAGCAGTAAGGACGTTCGCTGTCAGGAGCATGGCCTCCTAAGAAGTCCGCCTGCATTGGCGATGACAGTCGCGGATGTCCGTGACAGGGTAGCCCGCAACTCATTTCACTCACTACAGGCTGACTGATCAGCTTTTGGAGGCGGCTCGATGAGGGAACAGCGGATTCGTGCGTTGATAAACCGACTGCGAGTCGGTGCTGGGGCCGGTGTGGTCTGCGTGGGCATCGCCGCCCTCGCGATCGCAACGGCCCTGATCGCAATGACGGCAGCAATCGTAACGCTAGGTGCACTCGGGGTCGAGTCCGCTCCGGACACCCTCGCCGGCACGGTCCAAGACGCGGGCGTGGCGCTGTATGTGGTGCAGCTGGTTGGAGTTTCGTTCTTCAACCACACGGCCGAGCTGCGCTTCGCCGCCGTTCCGGGCCTGCTGCTGGTCGGCCTCTCGGTCATCGCCGCCACCGCGGTGGCGGTCAGGGCGATGTCGGGCTCGGCGCGGAGGAGGATGGCGGTCGCCCTGGCGATGCCGGTTCCCTACGCGCTGCTCATGTGGCTCGCCGCTCTGTTCGTTCCACTGCATTTCACCGCCCCGGGCTTCGGTGTGGGAGTTGCTGTTTCCCCGTCGCCCATCGAGGCGTTCCTACTGCCGCTCGGCTGGGGGCTGCTGTTCGCATCGGCGGGCGGGCTCATCGGGGCCTTTGGCCGCGACTGGCGCCGCGTGGCATCGCGCCGACTCGGTGCATGGGCCGTCCCGCTGACCTCCTCGCTTCGCGTGCTAACGGCGAGCCTCGCCGTTAGCACGGCGGTGGCGCTCGTCGGTGGCTTGGCCATTGCCGGCGGGGACCTGGGTTGGGTTACGGGTGGGGGCATCGGCCACACGGTCAAAGTCCTCGGGGCAGCGATCGTCGCTCTGCCCACGCTTGCCGCGGCGGTGCTCGTGTCGGGCTTCGGCGTGTCCTTCGGTTGGCAGGTGGACGCGCTCTCGCACGGGGATGGCTCGATCTCAGCCTTCGGCGGCATGCTCCCGTCCAGCAGCGCAGACCTCTCCCAGGCTCAGGGTGCTCCGGGCGTGCTCTCCCTCGCACCTCTGATTGCCCTCGCCACCGTCCTCGCGATCGGCTGGCTCTCGGCACGCCGCTCCGGTTCGGACGTCAGGCTCTGCCTCTCCAATGCGGTTCGTGCGGCAACGCTCACCACCTTCGCCATCTGGCTGCTCGCCCTCCTCGCTCGTGTAGACGCCCAGGCTGGGGGTCTTCTCGGCTTCCATCTGGCGCCGGAGGGCGGAGCACTGCTGTGGCGCGTGCCGCTAGTGGCCCTTTTCGGCTGCTTCGCTGGCAGCGTCGCGTACGTATTGACGCGAGGGCCCTCCTCGCGTCGCCAGCTTGCGACGATCCTGGCCACTGCCGCGCGCCCTTCGCGCTGGGGGTGGGAGCCGAACGGCCCGGGCCGCCGCGGCCCCGCGGGTCAGGGTTTGACCTGGCGCGCAGCTTTGGGGCTGAGCTTCGCCTCGGTGCCCGTGCTCCTGGTCGGCATGGGGGCAACGGGCACGGCTACGTCGGCTGGGCCCGCGGAGGTCTCATTGGCGCCGATCAGCCGGGCGGCCGAGCAGCAGCTCGAACGCGCCAGCACGAAGGACGAGTCGGTATCCGTAACGGTCGACCCGGAGACGCGTGAGGTGGGCACGGCGAGCGTGCATACGCCCCTGCGCGCGCTTGGGATTGCGCCCGGAGAGTCGCGCGCAGCCAAGGCCAAGGAGGTGCTCGACCGTTACGGCGAGCTCTTCGGCCTCTCGGATCCTGTCGCTGAACTCGGCAACGCGAACGTCTCCACCGACGAGCTCGGTGTGACCCACGTCTCCTTCACGCAGATGGCGAACGACCTGCCCGTCTTCGGCGCTGGCATCGGGGTCCACCTGTCGAGAAAGGGCGAACTCCTCACGTTCGTCAGCGGATCGGTGATCCCCGACGTCTTCGTGGCCGAGGACGAAGCAAAGCTCTCCCGCGAGCAGGCGATCGATGTGGCCAAGAAGGCCCTTCCGGACGGGAGCCTCGCACAGCCGGTCAGCCTGCAGGTCTACGCCGGCCTGCCCACTTACATCTCCGGCCCCAACGCTCGGCTGGCGTGGCTCGTCTGGCTGATCGACGACGAGAAGCAGGCATCCGATGAATTCGTCGTCGACGCGATCACCGGCGAGATCCTCGACACGATCCCCAAGGGCCACGCCGCTCTCTTCCGCGAAGTCTACGACGCGGAAGAAGAATCGGCACTCCCCGGAACGCTCGTTCGCGAAGAGGGCGAAGAAACGCCGACCGAAGATGCGGACGTCGACAACGCCTACGACCACACGGGCGATGTGTATGATTTCTACAACGGATTCGTCGAACTCGACGGCTGGGGCGACCTGGGGGCGCCCATCGTTTCGAGCGTGCACTTCGCCGAGGAATCCGGCACGCCGTTCGAGAACGCCTTCTGGAACGGCCAGCAGGTGGTCTTCGGCGACGGCTTTCCGGCGGCGCTCGACGTCGTCGGCCACGAGGTGACCCACGCCTACACCCAGTACACGTCCGGTTTGGTCGGGGTGGGTCAGTCGGGCGCCCTGAATGAGAGCCTCTCCGACATCATGGGCGTGGCGATAGAAATGAGCAAAACCAAAGAAGTCGACTGGGAGATAGGCGAGGATCTTCCCAACGAACTCGGCCCGATTCGCAGCCTCTCGGAACCCGGCGAATACAACGCACCCTCGGAACCGGGAGAAACCAGCCCATATCCCGCGCACCTCTTGGAATGGATCCTCACCTGCCTCGATAACGGTGGCGTGCACATCAACAGCACGATCACGAGCCACGCCTTCTACCGCGCGGCGACCAACCTAAACACCGGCATGGAACTGCCAGTTAGAGAAGCTGCTGAAATAACTGCGGTCCTCTTCTATCGAGGGTTCGCGGAATACCTCATAGGCAATCCCACCGCAAGCCTCGAGGAGGCGCGCGAGGCCACGCTGGCGGCCACCGAAGCCTCCTTTGAAAAAACGCCCGAATACGATGTGGTCGATGCGGTCGAAGAAGGCTTCGACGAAGTCGGCCTCAACGGCGTCGCGCAGCCCACCGAAAAAGATGATTGCAAAGAAATCTTCGACTGCTCCTTCGCGCTCTCGCTGAAAAGCCAGCAGAGCTTGAGCGGTGCCGAAGCCGCTGAAATGCTCGCCACCCTCTACAAGGCCCGCGGCGAGCTTGCCATGGGCTCCCCTGCCGGCGAGCACTTCCTGCCTCTCTACGAAGAGCACATGGGCAGGATCAACGAACTGGTCTCC
>Ga0190265_10001743_pt1 | contig 14341 bp, 16 predicted proteins | sample Popmic124T_FD_133135 | JGI IMG/M metagenome (GOLD analysis project Ga0190265, IMG submission 133135) | Populus adjacent soil microbial communities from riparian zone of Indian Creek, Utah, USA - 124 T | ecosystem: Environmental > Terrestrial > Soil > Riparian zone | place: USA: Utah | collected...
TGTCGGTGCTCGGCTGCGTCGTCAACGGCCCCGGCGAGGCGCGCGAGACCGACATCGGCCTCACCGGCGGCGGCAACGGCAAGCATATGGTCTACCTCTCCGGCGTCACCGATCACCACGTCCAGGACGCCGACATGATCGACCATATCGTCGCCCTGGTCGAAGCCAAGGCGGCCGAGATCGAGGCCGCGGATTCGCGTCGCGAGGCGGCGGAGTAACCGCTGATTAACCATGCGGATTAAGCGCTTTTAAGCGGTCGTCCGCTACGCGGGCGCCATGTCCAAAGGCTTGATCTTCGTCGTCATAATCGGCGCCGCTGCCGGCTTCATGCTGCCGACCGGCAATGAGAGCGCGCCCGCGGCCAAGGTCGCGAACGGCGCGCCGGAAGCCTATCGGGAAACCACGCTGACCCGCGCCCCCAACGGCCATTTCTACGTCCACGCGACCGTCAACGGCCAACTGGTCCGCTTCGTCGTCGACACCGGGGCCACCTCGGTCGCATTGACGGAAGAGGATGCCGAGCGCGTCGGGATCAAGCTCGACCCTTCCAATTATCGCGAGATCGGGCGCGGCGCGTCCGGTCCGGTGAACGGGCAGCTCACCCGGATCGCCAGCATCGAGATCGAGGGCAAGAGGGTCGAAAACATCCGCGGCGCCGTGCTCCAGGGCTCGGACGTCTCGCTGCTCGGCCAATCCTATCTGTCGCGGCTGCGCTCGGTGGAGATGAGCGGCGAGGAAATGATCCTCCGCTAGACGTGACGCGGCGCCAAGGCGCGGTTATGGCCGCGCCATGTCGTCCGCTTCGCCTTCGCCGATCGCAATCCCCTTCGCCGTCGCCACCGCCGGCATCACCTTCTTTTCGGGCATGGACGCGGTGATGAAGAGGCTGACCCTCGATATCGGCGCCTATAATGCGATGCTCTGGCGGATCACGGCCGCCGCGCTGATCGGCGGCGCGCTCTGGCTGGCGCTGCGCAGCCCGCGGCCGAGCCGGGCGGCGATGCGCATTCACTTGATCCGCGGGCTCATGTCGTCGGTGATGGCGATCCTCTTCTTCTGGGGACTGGCGCGGGTCCCGCTGGCGCAGGGCGTCGCTTTGGCCTTCGTCGCGCCGCTGATCGCGCTCTATCTCGCCGCCCTCATTCTCAAGGAGAAGATCGAGCGGCGGGCAATTCTCGCCTCTCTGCTCGGCTTCGCCGGCGTGCTGGTGATCATGGCCGCGCAATGGGAGGCCGATATGGGGCCGGACGCCTTCCGGGGCGCGCTTTCCATCCTCGCGTCGGCGATCTTTTATGCGTGGAACATCGTGCTCATGCGCCAGCAGGCGCTTGTCGCCAAGCCGCTCGAGGTCGCCTTCTTCACGGGCCTCGTCGTCGGCCTCTGCTATCTGCCGTTCGCGCCGTTCCTCGCGGCGCTGCCGCCGCCCGACCAATATCCCTCCATCCTTGGCGCGGCGGTGCTCGGCATCGGCTCCCTGATGCTCCTCTCCTGGGCCTATGCGCGCGCCGAGGCGCAATATCTGGCGCCCGTCGAATATACGGCCTTCGTCTGGGCGGTCTTGCTCGGCTTCCTGGTCTTCGAGGAGTCGGTTCGCCCGCTGACCATGATCGGCGCGGCGATGATCGTCGCCGGCTGCTATATCGCGGCGCGGCGGACGAAGTCGCCCGTCGCCGACGCGGTGGCGAGCGTCTGATGGCCTGGGTCTGGCTGATCCTGGGCGGGCTGTTCGAAGTGGGGTTCACCACCACGCTGCGCTATGTCGACGGCTTCCGCAACATCCCCTGGACGATCGCCTTCTTGGTCTCGGTCGCGATCAGCATGGCGCTGCTCGAATATGCGGCGCGGACCATCCCGATGGGCACTGCTTATGCGGTCTGGGGCGCGATCGGCGCGATCGGCACGGTCCTCGTCGGCATGGTCTGGTTCGGCGAGCCGGCGACGACGATGCGGATGCTGTTGATCCTGGGGATCGTCTTTTGCATCGCCGGCCTGAAACTGACCGCATGAGCATCGACGAGGGACTTTACGCCTGGACGCAGGAAGCGCTGGAGCCGCTAGGGCCGGTGACGATGCGCAAGATGATGGGCGCTGCGACGCTCTATCTCGACGGCGTCATCTTCGCGGTGCTCGACGAGAGCGAACTCTGGTTCAAGTCCGACGCCGAGACCAATTCGATCTGGGACGCGCAAGGCTGCGAGCGGTTCACGTTCAGCGGCAGCGACGGAAGGATCGAGACGATGAACTATCGCCGCGCGCCGGCCGACGTCTATGACGACGCCGAAGCGATGCAGCGCTGGGCGGCGCTGGCTCGCGAAGCCGGCACCCGCGCCGCCTCGACCCGAAAGAAGCGCTAGCGGCGCGCGGCGGGCCGCAAATGCGGCGCGACCTCGTCGCTGTCCTCGATCGACGGCAGGAAGCGCGGCGCGAAGCGCTTGCGCGAGGCCTGCTCGTAGGAATAGCCGAGCGAAAGGACGAGCGCGTCGGACCATTTCGGGCCGATGAAGGAAAGGCCCACCGGAAGCCCGCGCACCTCGCCCATCGGCACCGTCAAATGCGGATAGCCCGCGACCGCGGCGAGGCTGCCGCCGCCTCCGCCCGGGCTCTGATCGCCATGGACGGCGTCGATCAGCCAGGCGGCCGGCCGGGTGGGGCCGACGAGCGCGACGACATTGTGCTCGCGCAGCAGCCGGTCGATCCCTTCGGGCCCCGCCAGCCGGAACGAGGTCTCGCGCGCCCGCCGGTATGCCTCATCGAGCCCCGGGGTCGCTTCGGCCTGCTCGAACAGATCCTGGGTGAACAGCGGCATCTCGACCGCGGCATTGGCCTGGTTGAACGCGATCAGCTGGGCGAGCGTGCGCGTCCGCACCGCGGGCGGCAGGGTGGCGAAATAGAGGTTGAGGTCGTGCTTCAGCTCGGCGAGCAGGACGACGATCTCGTTGCGGCCGATCTCCTGGCGGCCGGGGAATTCGCGGATCTCGACCAGCTCGGCGCCCTGCGCGCGCAGCACGTCGAGCGCCGCCTCGAACGCGGCGTCGGTGCCGAAGCCCGAGGCGAAGCGCATCACCCCGATCCGCTTGCCGCGCAGCGCGTCTGTGCTGAGGCCGCCGGCATAATCGACGCGGCGGGCGTCGGCCTCGGCGGTGGCCGGATCGGCCGGGTCGGTGCCGGCGATCGCGTTCATCACCAGAGCGGCATCAAGCACGGTCAGCGTCATCGGCCCCGGCGTGTCCTGGCTGTGGCTGATCGGCACGACATGGGTGCGGCTGACCAAGCCGACGGTCGGCTTGAAGCCGACGATTCCGTTGATCGCGGCGGGGCAGGTGATCGAGCCGTCGGTCTCGGTGCCGATCGCCGCAGGCACCATTCCCGACGCGACGGCGACGGCGCTGCCCGAGCTCGATCCGCAGGGATTGCGGTTCAGCGCATAGGGATTGCGGACCTGGCCGCCGATCGCGCTCCAGCCCGAGATCGAATCCGACGAGCGGATGTTCGCCCATTCGGAAAGATTGGCCTTGCCCATGATCACCGCGCCGGCGCCGCGGAGCCGCGCCACCAAAGGCGCGTCGCGGTTGGTGACGTTGTCGGCCAGCGCCAGGCTCCCCGCCGTCGTCGGCAGCGGGCCCAGCGTTTCGATATTGTCCTTGATCAGGATCGGCATGCCGAACAGGGGCCCCCGCGCGCGGCCCGACCGGTCGAGCGCGCGGGCCTGGTCGAGCGCGGTCGGATCGACAGCGATCACCGCATTGAGGCGGGGGTTCAGCTCCTCGATCCGCCGGAGCGAGGCGCGGGTGCGCGCTTCGGCGCTCTCTGCCGTTGACATGGGCGCCTCGCGTTGCGGGAGGGCGGCGGAAGCGGTCAGGGCCAAAGCCGAGCCGATGAGAAGGTGCCGGATCATGGCCGCGGAAGGTGGCGCAACGTTACGGGTGCGTCCAGTGATTCGTCAGCTCTGCTTCGCCCGTTCGATCGCCTCGACGATCAGCCGCTTCGCGGTCTCGCGGTCGCCCCAGCCGTTGAGCTTCGCCCACTTGCCGGGCTCGAGATCCTTATAGTGGGAGAAGAAATGCTCGATCTGCTGCGAGACGATCGGCGGCAGATCGGCGAGGTCGTCGACGTCGGCATAATAAGGAAAGGTCGAATCGACCGGGACGGTGATCAATTTCTCGTCGCCGCCTTTGTCGTCCTCCATCAGGAGCACGCCGACCGGGCGGACCCGGATCACCGCTCCGGAAATGAGCGGCGCCGGCGCGATCACCAGGGCGTCGAGCGGGTCGCCGTCCTCGCCCAGCGTCTGCGGGACGAAGCCGTAATTGGCCGGATAGCGCATCGCCGTGTGGAGGATCCGGTCGACGAAGATCGCACCGGATTTCTTGTCATATTCATATTTCACCGGCTCGCCGCCGATCGGCACCTCGATGATCACGTTGATGCGAGACGGCGGGTCGTCGCCGGAGGGGACGAGGTCGATGTTCATGCCTTGGCTATTGCACCCGCCCGCCTCCGAACGCAAAGCTCGCGTCATGAAAGTGGCGATCTGCATTCCCCGCTATGGCGACGTCAAAGGCGGTTTCGCGATCAGCCTGGCGCGGATGGTCGCGCAAAGCCTGTCGTCGCCGGTCGAGGACGGGCCGCTCGAGATCGAGATTTTCTCCATCTCGTCCTCCGATCTGTCGCAGAGCCGCACCGAGCTTCTGAAGAGCGCGATCCAGTGGCAGGCGCGCTACCTGCTCTGGCTGGACAGCGACCATGTCTTCCCGCCCGACGCCCTGCTCAGGCTGCTGAAGCACAAGCTGCCCGTGGTGGGCTGCAACCAGCCGCGCCGCTCCGACCCGACCGGCCCGGTCGCGGTCAGGCTGGGCGACAAAGGCGAGATGCAGCACGTCTGGACCACCGAGGCGCTGGCCAAAGAGGGCGCGGTCGAGGAGGTCTTCCACGTCGGCCTCGCGCTCTGCCTGATCGACATGAACGTGCTCCACCAGGTGAAGGCGCACGTCGAAAAGGGCGTCGGCTGGGCGCATTGGGCGCCGTTCGACCGCAAGCGCGATTCCGCCACTGGCGCGGTGATGGGCGAGGACGTCTCGTTCTTCCGCGAGCTGACCGACGCGGGCGTCAAGGTCCATGTCGATCACGGCCTCTCCTGGGCCGTCGGCCATATCCACGAGCGCGTCCTCACCAACGCCGACGCGGTGGCGCAGAAAGAGGCGTGGCTGAACCGCTGACGCCGAAGGGGACAGTTACTTTTCCCCGCCGCCTTTGCTGAACAAATACCGCCGCGCGAAAAAGTAACTGTCCCCATTTCGCTCACCTGCTAATGGCCCCGCGATGAGCAAGGGTCCGCAGAAGGTCCGGGGTACCCAGGACATGATCGGCGAGGAGGCCGACCGCTTCCATGCGGTGGTCGACGCCTTTGATCGCGTGCGCCGGCTCTACGCCTTCCAGCATATCGAGGTGCCGGTCTTCGAGGCGACGGAAGTGTTCGCGCGGACGCTCGGTGAAACCACCGACGTCGTCTCAAAAGAGATGTACACGTTCGAGGACCGGGGCGGCGAGAGCCTGACCCTGCGCCCCGAATTCACCGCCGGTATCTGCCGGGCCTTCATCTCCGACGGCTGGCAGCAGCATGTCCCCCTGAAGGTCGCGACCTGGGGCGCGGCGTTCCGCTACGAGCGTCCGCAAAAGGGCCGCTTCCGCCAGTTCCACCAGCTGGACGCCGAGATCATCGGCTCGGCCGAACCCGCCGCCGACGTCGAGCTGGTTGCGATGGCGGCGCAATTGCTGGACGAGCTCAAGCTCGCCGATCATGTCGAGCTGCGCCTGAACACGCTCGGCGACCCCGCCACCCGCGACGCGTGGCGCGCTGCCCTCGTCCAGCACTTCGGTGCCCACGAAGCCGATCTCTCGCAAGAGAGCCGCGAGCGGCTGGAGAAGAACCCGCTGCGGATCCTCGATTCCAAGCAGCACCAGGACTTTCCGGTCGTCGACGGCGCGCCGGTCATCGACGATTTCCTTACTGCCGAGGCGTCGGATATCTTCGCGGCGGTTACCGCGGGTCTCGACCGGGTCGGCGTGGCCTGGACGCGCGATCCCCGGCTGGTGCGCGGCCTCGATTATTACCGCCACACGACGTTCGAGTTCGTCACCACCGATCTGGGCGCGCAGGGCCAGGTGATCGGCGGCGGCCGCTATGACGGCCTGATCGAGACGATGGGCGGCCCCTCCACGCCGGCGGTCGGCTGGGCCTGCGGGATCGAGCGGCTCGGCATGCTGCTCGACACGCCGGCGCAGCGCGGGATCGACGTCGCTGTCGTCCCGCTCGGCGAAGCCGCCGAAGCCGAGGCCCTCGGCATCGTCGCGCGGCTGCGCGGCGCCGGGATCGTCACCGACATGGCCTTTCGCGGCAATATGAAGCGGCGGATGCAGAAGGCGAGCGCCAGCGGTGCCCGCTTCGCCGTCATCATCGGCGACGACGAGCTCGCCCGCGGCGAAGCGGCGGTCAAGGACCTGGCCAGCGGCACGCAGACGAACGTCCCGCTCGCCGGTCTCGCCGACGCGCTGAAGTCGTCATGACCCGCATCTCGGCCGAACGGATCGCCGCCATCGAGGCGCGGCGGGAGGAATTGCAGACGGCGATGAGCGCCGGCGATCTCGGCGCCGAGCAGTTCGTGAAGCTCTCCAAGGACTATGCCGAGATCGAGCCGGTCGCTGCGGCGGCAAGGGAGGTGCGGCGCCTCCGCGACGAGGCCGCCTCGCTCGAGCAGATGACCCATGAGGCCGACGAGGAATTGCGGCAGATGGCCGCCGACGAGCTGGTCGAGAACCAGGCGAAGCTCGCCGAGGCCGAGCGCGATCTCGCCCTGAAGCTGCTCCCGCGCGACGCCGCCGACGAGCGCGCCGCGATGCTCGAAATCCGCGCCGGCACCGGCGGAGATGAGGCCGCGCTCTTCGCCGGCGATCTGCTGCGCATGTACCAGCGTTATGCGGAGACGAAGGGCTGGCGCTTCGAGATTATCTCGGCGAGCCAGTCCGAGGTCGGCGGGTTCAAGGAGGCGATCGCTTCTGTCTCCGGCTCCGGCGTGTTCGCGCGGCTGAAGTTCGAAAGCGGCGTGCACCGGGTTCAACGGGTGCCCGTGACCGAGAGCGGCGGCCGTATCCACACCTCCGCCGCGACGGTCGCGGTGCTGCCGGAGGCGGAGGATGTCGACGTCCAGATCAACGACGCCGACCTTCGCATCGACGTCTACCGCTCGTCGGGCCCCGGCGGCCAATCGGTGAACACCACCGACAGCGCGGTCCGCATCACCCATCTTCCGACCGGCCTCGTCGTCATCCAGCAGGACGAGAAATCGCAGCACAAGAACAAGGCCAAGGCGCTAAAGGTCCTGCGCACCCGCCTCTACGAGCTGGAGCGCGAGCGGCTCGCCTCCGAGCGCGCCGGGGCGCGCAAGTCGATGGTCGGGTCGGGCGACCGTTCCGAGCGCATCCGCACCTACAATTTCCCGCAAGGGCGGGTCACCGACCATCGCATCAACCTCACCCTTCACCGCCTCCCCGAAATCCTCGAAGGCCAGCTGGACGAGCTGATCGGCGCGCTGACGGCCGAGGACGAGGCCGAGCGGCTGGCGAGCCTCGATGAGAGTGCGTGAGGCGATCGCCGCCGCCGCCGCGCGGCTGCACGCGGTCAGCGACACGCCCCGGCTCGACGCCGAGCTGCTGATCGCGCACGCGCTCGGCGTCTCCCGCGAGGATCTCCTCCTGCGCCGGCTCGACGCGGAGGCCCCGGAGAACGAGACGCTGGTCGCGCGCCGCCTCGCAGACGAGCCGGTCGCCTATATCACCGGCCGGCGCGCCTTCTGGACGATCGAGCTGGAGGTCGGCCCAGGTGCGCTCATCCCGCGGCCGGACAGCGAGACGCTGATCGAGGCCGCGGTCGCGCATTTCGGGCAAGCGGCCCCGAAGCGCGTGCTCGATCTCGGGACCGGTCCGGGCACTTTGCTGCTCGCCGCGCTGGACCAATGGCCCGAAGCGACCGGCCTCGGCGTCGACGCATCGGAGGACGCGCTCGCTTATGCCCGCCGCAACGCGCGGGGGCGCGCCGAATTCCGGCGCGGCGACTGGGCCGAGGGGATAGACGAGCGCTTCGATCTTGTTCTGTGCAACCCGCCTTATGTCGAGGCGGGCGCCGGTCTGCCGCCCGGCGTCGCCCGCTGGGAGCCCGAAGCCGCGCTCTATGCCGGGGCGGACGGCCTTGCCGCCTATCGGGCGCTGGCGCCGCAGCTTCCCCGCCTGCTCGGACCGGGCGGCATCGCCTGCCTCGAAATCGGTGCCGGCCAGGCGGCGGCGGTCTCCATCCTGATGCAGGATCAGGGATTCACGACAGAGTCACGGATGGACCTCAGAGGGATCGAGCGGTGCCTGCTTCTCTCTATTGACCGGGATTAGTGCTTTTTCTCTTGGATTTGGCGTCGCGCGTGTCTACATAGGCGTCAGGGACGGGGCCGACCACAGCAGAGGATGCGTGAGGGCCTGACGTCGCCGACCCCCGATGGCTTGTCGCTTGCGAAGAAGCGGTTTCGGAGAGGTGGCGGGAGTCGCATCTGCGGCCCCTTGCCGCTGGTGTCGCGCAGAATAAGCGGCCGGGAAGGGCCCGGCCTGTAGGGGCAGAGTAAACCACCCTTGGTGAGGATTTTCGTTTGATCAACAATCGTCAAGGCGGCCGCAGGCGCGGCCGCGGCGGCGGCGGCGGTGGACCGCCCCGCAGCAACAATCCCGGGCCGGGCAACCGGCAGGACAATCGGCAGCGCGGCAACGCCGCCCAGCTCCTTGAGAAATACAAAGGTCTCGCGCGCGACGCGCAGATGCAGGGGGACCGCGTCCAGACGGAATATTATCATCAATATGCCGATCACTATTTCCGCGTCCTCAACGAGAGCCGGGTGCGCTACGAAGAGCAGCGCCGCCCGCGCGACGATTATGAGGATGAGGGCGAAGAGGCCGAGGCCGAGGCCGGGGCAGAAGCCGAGGACGCCGGCCAGGATGCCGGGGACGATCAGGAGCAGCGCGAGGAAGCGGCCCGCGAAGCCGCCCGCCGCGAAGATTACCGCGAGGAGCGCCCCGAGCGCCCCGAGCGTCCCGACCGTTCGCAGGGCAATGGCGAATATCGCGCCCGCCGCGGCCGCGGCCGTCCCGCCGAGGAGGCCGGGGACGATCGCGACGAGGAGCGGATCTCGCTCGACGTGCTCCCGCCGGCGATCGCGCCGGCCTCGGAGCCGGAGGCCGACGAGGCCCCGCCCCGCCCCGCCCGCGCTCGCCGGGCCCGCCGCCCGCGCGGCGAGGACGAGGACATCGCCCCCGCCGCCTGATTTAATTTCCCCTTTGTTCATTGACCCGTAACCGGCGCTGTACGAGGCTCCCCCCGGAAACAAAGGGGCTCCCCTCATGCGCGCATTGCTTTTGCTGTCGACCTTCCTATCCGTCCCGGCGCTCGCGCAGATCAGCGCCGAGATTCCGCCGCCGTCGCAAAGCGCGCAGGGCGAGGTGGCGGTCACCATCTACAACAACAATCTCGCTCTGGTGCAGGACCGGCGGCAGCTGGACATTCCGGCCGGCCGCTCGCGCCAGGAATTTCCCGACGTCTCGGCCCAGATCCGCTCGGAAACGGTGACGCTGACCGGCGCGGGCGTCGGCATCGTCGAGCAGAATTTCGACTTCGACCTGCTCTCCCCGCAGGCCCTGATGCAAAAGGCGGTCGGCGAGACGGTTACCCTGGTCCGCACCAACCCCGCGACCGGCGCCGAGGTGCGCGAGCGGGCGCGGGTGCTCGCCGCCAATGGCGGCGTCGTCCTCCAGATCGGCGAGCGGATCGAGGTGCTGCGCGACGACGGCCTGCCGGTCCGGGTGATCTTCGACCGGGTGCCCGAGAATCTCCGCGCCCGCCCGACCCTTTCGGTCACCGTCCAGAGCGAGCGGCCCGGCCGCCGCCCGGTGACCTTGACCTATCTGACCCCCGGCCTCGGCTGGCAGGCCGACTATGTCGCCTTGTTCGACGAGACGGCGGGGCGAATGGACGTGCAGGGCTGGATCACCCTCACCAACAACAGCGGCACGCCTTATGTGAACGCCGATACGGTGCTCGTCGCCGGCGTCGTCGGCGGGCCCAACCAGCCCTATCGCGGCGGCGGCAGCGGAAGTTCTCCACCGGGACAGGTCCGCCAGGTCGGCACCCAGACCTCGAACCGCGAGCGGCTCGGCGATTTCTATCTCTATCCGCTGCCCGAGCGGACGACGATCGCCAACCGCCAGACCAAGCAGGTGAGCTTCCTCAACGTCCAGAACACGCCGGCGGCGCGCGCTTATGAGTTCCACAACGCCTGGCTGACCGCGCACGGCGAGGCGGTCAGCGCCACCACCGTGCTGCGCTTCTCGAGCGCGCGCGCGCAGGGGCTGGGCGACGCACTGCCGGCGGGCACGGTCCGCGTCTATCAGCGCGACGCCCGAGGCAATCCGCAATTCGTCGGCGAAAGCGCGATCGGTCACACGCCGATGGGGTCGGAGCTCAGCCTCGCCACCGGCCTGGCGTTCGACGTCAAGGTGCATCCGGTGGTCGAGCGGCGCCAGCGGATCACCGAGGAGCAGTGGCGCACGACGTCGCGGTTCCGCATCAGGCAGCCCGACGGCACCCAGATCAGCGGCGAGCAGGAAAGCCTGCGCGAGGTCGATCTCTACCAGACCGACATGCGCTACACATTGACCAACGCCCGTCCGGTGCCTGTGACCGTCGACCTCTACCAGTCCGGCCTCGACAATTACTGGCACGACACGAGGATCGTCTCGGAGAGCCTGCCGAGCATTCGCGAGACGGCCGATCGGGTGCTCTGGCGGGTGACCATCCCGGCCAACGGCACGGTCACGCTCAACGTCAGCTTCCAGACCCGCCACTGACGGGCATGAAGCGCCGGCGCTTCATTCTGGCCGCCTGGGCCCTGCTCTCGTCCGTCGGGGCGGGCGCGCTCGCGCAGGGCGTGGTCGCCTCCGACCGGCCCGATCGGGTCGCCGTCACCGTCTATCGCGATCCGAGCCGGGAGCCGGGCGACGCGCCGAACCTCGAATTCCTCGGCGGCTATGCCCTGGTCAGCGAGACCCGCCAGATCACCATCCCGGCCGGCGAGTCGACGATCCGCTTCGAAGGCGTCGCCGGCGGGCTCGTCCCGCAAAGCGCGATCGTGACCGGCTTTCCCGAGGGCATTATCGAACGCAATCGCGACGCCTATCTGCTCTCGCCCGGCACCCTCCTCGATCGCTCGCTCGGGCGCCGCGTCCATATCCGCCGCACCTCCTATGCGACCGGCGCGGTCCGCGAGCAGGAGGCGGTGATCCGCAGCGGCGCCAACGGCGCGGTCGTGCTGCAGACCGCCGACGGCTACGAAGCGCTGCGCTGCACCGGCCTGCCTGACGGGCTCGTCTATGACGAGGTTCCGGACGGCCTTTCGGCGCGGCCGACCCTGTCGGTCCGGACGCGCTCGAGCCAGCCGGTGACGGCGACGGTGACTCTGTCCTACATCGCCACCGGCTTCGACTGGCAGGCCAATTATATCGTCATGCTCGATCCCGACGGCCGCCATGTCGATCTGTTCGCCTGGATGACGCTGGCGAGCAACGACGAGACCAGCTTCCCCGAGGCCGACACCCAGGCGGTCGCCGGCAACATCAATTACAACCGGACCGCGCCGCAGCCGCGCGAAGGCGGGCCGATCAGCCTCAGATGCTGGCCGGCGGGGCGGACCAGCGACATTCCGTACTCCGATCTCCCGCCACCCCCTCCCGCGAGGATGATCGAGGGCTATTCCGGGGATGACCAGTCGATCGTGGTGACCGGAACCCGGCTTCGCTCGTCGAATCTGGAGTCGGCTAGTCCCGTCACGGTCCTCAATGCCCAGCAGGAGGATCTCGGCGATCTCAAGCTCTACCGGATCCCCGAGCCGGTGACCGTCGCCGCCAACTCGCAAAAGCAGGTCGCCCTGATGACCCGCCCCAACGTGCGCGCCGAGCTCGTCTACCGGAGCGTGCTCGATCCCGCGGACGATCGCGAGGCCGAGGGCGTGCCGATGTTCCTGATCAGCCGCAACCGTACCGAGGAGGGGCTCGGCCTGCCCTTGCCCGCGGGGCGGCTGGTGCTGTTCGGCGGGGGCGCCGGCCGGCCGATCGTGATGGGCGAGAGCTTTCTTTCCGATCGCGCGATCGGCGAAGATGTCGAGGTCGAGTTCGGCGTCGCCGTCGGCGTCACCCGCCGGATCGAGCTGATCCGTCAGACCGACGACTGGAGCGAATATCGGTTGACCGTGACCAGCGACCGGCCCGCGCCGGTCCGCTTCGAGGCGCAATTCTCCGATGCCGGCGACAAATTCCGGCCGCGCCGCCGGCTCGGCCGTCGCGACGGCATGCCGCTCTGGGTCGTGAGGGTGCCGGCCAACGGCAGGGCCAGCCTGCGCTACCGGATCATGAACTGACGATCAGGCCGGCGGACGGTAGGGCGCCCACTCGACCAGCCGAGCGCCTAGCCCGGCTTGACCGGCCGCGGCTGATGATTGTCGTCGAGGGCGACGAAGGTGAACAGGCCCTCGGTCACCTGGACTTCGGTGGTCCCGCGGTTGCGGCTGGCGATGACCTCGATCCGGATCGCGATCGAGGTGCGGCCGATCCGTTCGACCTTGGCGTAGACGGAGATCAGGTCCCTGAGCAGGATCGGCGCGAGGAACTCCATCGCCTCGATCGCGACGGTCGCGACCGCGCCGTCCGCCTCGCGCGAGGCGATGATGCCGGCGGCGATGTCCATCTGCGACAGCACCCAGCCGCCGAAGATATGGCCGTTGGCGTTGATGTCGCTCGGCCCGGGCACCACCCGCAGCACCGGCTCGCCCCGCGCCGCGGTCATGGCTCGTCCCGGTCGTGCGAGCGGCCGGCTTCTTCGTCATGGCCGATCCGGTTGCTGAGGAAGACCAGGCCCATCAGGCCGGTGCCGACGAGGATGGTGAGGCCGACCCCGGCGATGGCCGCGATCATCATGTGGACCGGCACCGGATCGCCGAAGCTCTTCAGGTAGATGAGCGAGAGCAGGACCGCGACCGCGGCGACCAGCACCATCCACTTCATCATCCTCTTGTAGCGCGCCCAGGCCGCGGCGGCGCGCTCGAAATCCTTGGCGCGATCCGCCGGATTCGCGGGCGGGATGGGATCGTGTCGGGGCATGGCTTCCATTTGGAGCCGCCTCATGGGATCATCAAGGCCCGAGTCGCATTATCCCCATGGGCAATGCCAAGGAGGCCGCCATGACGATCGCAGCCATCCTCCAGAGCAAAGGCGCCGAGGTGCTGACCGTCACGGTCGACACGCCGGTGCACGAGGCGGTCGCGATCCTCGCCGAACGCAAGATCGGCGCGGCGCCGGTGGTCCAGCGCGGCCACGTCGTCGGCATCATGTCCGAACGCGACATCATCTACCGGCTGCAGAGCGACGGCGCCTCGATGCTCGACTGGACGGTCGAGCGGATCATGACCTCGCCGGCGATCACGGTGACCCCGGAGACCGAGATCATGGCCGCTTTGTCGCTGATGACCCGCCGGCGCATCCGCCATCTTCCGGTGGTCGAGGGCGAGCGGCTGGTCGGGCTGGTCTCGATCGGCGACCTGGTCAAATACAGGATGGACAAGATCGAGGCGGAGGCCGCCGCGATGCTGACCTACATTCAGGGCGTCTGAACTGCGGCCCGGCGGCGCCGGAACAGAGCCGTCACCTCCTCGACGATTGGCCGGGCGAAGGCGAAGAGCAGCCCGCCATAGGCCGCGATCCCGAGCGGAACGATGAGCGCGAGCCGCGGCCCCGGGCCGAAGCCGGCCAGCGCGCCATCGGCCGCGACCACGATCGCCGCCATCGCCGCCGACGCGGCGAGGCCGGGCGCGACCGCGCCGAGCAGGGCGCGCCGGGCGATGCCGATCACCGGCAGCGACATTTCGACGGTCGCGGCGAGCAAGAGGGTCATGCCGCCGAGCCAGGCCCAGGCGAGCCCCTGGATGCCCCACTGGATGCCGGCGAGGAAGGCGAGCGGAAGCACCGCCGCCCCGACCAGCCCGGTGCGCACCGCCATGCCCGGCCGGCCGAGCGCGTTGGAGGCCGGCGCGAACAGGATCTGCAGCGTCATCATCGGCATCGCCATGGCGAGGATCGGCACCAGCGGGATCGTCTCGGCCCATTTCGCGCCCAGGAAGGTCAGCACCAGCGGCTCGGCCGCCACCGCGAGCCCGAAATAGAAAGGCAGCGCGACCAGCATGATCAGCCGCACCGACTTCAGGAA
>Ga0190265_10001744_pt1 | contig 14339 bp, 19 predicted proteins | sample Popmic124T_FD_133135 | JGI IMG/M metagenome (GOLD analysis project Ga0190265, IMG submission 133135) | Populus adjacent soil microbial communities from riparian zone of Indian Creek, Utah, USA - 124 T | ecosystem: Environmental > Terrestrial > Soil > Riparian zone | place: USA: Utah | collected...
CGGCGAGCCGATCACGGTGATCATCTCGATCGCGCAGCAGGCGAGGCCGAAGCCGAGCGGCCAGCAGGCGTTGCGGCGCGCCCAGTTCTGCGCCTTCTCGAACGTGGTCAGCATCACGCGGTCCTCGACGTAGCGCTCGAGGTCGGCGCCGTCGAGGTCGCCGCGCAGCATCCGCTGCGCGCTGAGCTGGCGCGAGCGGAAGTCCTCGGGGCCCTCCACTCCGGGCCGCTCCACCTTTGTGCGGACTACTTCCACTCCAGCGCCCCTCTTCTCCAGACGTAGCCGAACGCAACCAACAGCAGGGCGACGAAGAGCCCCAGCTCGACGAGCGCGAACGTCCCGAGCGTCTCCAACTGGACGGCGATCGGATAGAGGAACACGACCTCGATGTCGAACAGGATGAAGAGCATCGCGATCAGGTAGAAGCTGATCCCGAAGCGAAAGCTCTTCCGGACGTCTGACGGCAGGCCGCACTCGTAGGGCTCGCTCTTGGTCTTGTTCGGGCGTCGCGGACCAAGCACGCCGTTGAGCAGCGTGAACGCGACGCCGACACCGATTCCAAGCGCGAGGAAGACGAGGGCGGGGAGGTAGGCCTTCAGCACGGGCACGGATGTATAACGAGGTTTGTGCGGAGTTGCTACATAGTGCGAAAGGGCTCTAACTCGTTGCGAAAGGGCGCTAACTGAGCGAGATCCATATGGCCGTCGGAATCGCCGTTCTGGCGAGCAACGCGGCGGCCGGCATATGGGGGGCCGTGGCGTGGTTGCGCAAGGACCCGTCGGTCTGGTTCTGGTACCTGCTGCGGGTCGCGCAGGCGGCCGTCGTGGTGCAGGCCGTGCTCGGCTTCACGCTGCTCGCGCGCGGATCGGTGGCGCCGGACGGCTTGCACGCCGCCTACGGCGTGGCGCCGCTGGTGATCGCCTTCGTGAGCGAGGGGATGCGCGTCGGAGTGGCGCAGCGCGAGCTGGAGGGCATTGACGGAATCGACAACCTCGAGCGATCCGAGCAGATAGCGATAGCGCGACGGGTAGCGCTGGCCGAGATGGGCGTGATGACGATCGGCGTCCTGATGATCCTTACGCTCGCGTTAAGGGCCTACCAGACCGGAACTTAGGTGTGACAACGGTGATCCAGAAGGTTCACCCGTCACGCATCCGGGAACGGTGAGTTAGCGGCAAGAGCCTGAACGAACGCCGCCCGGATTGATCGAGATGAGGCTGCTCTACCCCTTGGAAGCACGAGCGATGACCATCGATGCGGACCCCGGGCGTCTGCATGAGGCTCGCGAGTGGGCGATGCGGGTGGCCGCCGACGCCGGGCTGGAGGAGCCCGACTGCTATCAGGTCAGGCTCGCGATGAGCGAGATCGTCGCCAATGCGATCAAGCACGGCTCGAAGGCCAGCAGCGACCACATCCGGATCGAGGCGTTCCAGCGCGACGGAGCCCTGGTCTTCGAAGTCCGCGACACGGGGACCTTCGTCGCCCGCTCGGCACGAGCGACCCTTGAGGACGAGAGTGGACGCGGACTCGAGTTGGTCGCGTTGATCATGGACGAGGTCCACATGAGCTCGACGGGCGACGGTAGCCTGCTCCGCTTCGCCAAGCGGATCGCCTCCTAGCGCACGTCGAGGGTGCCGCGCATGCCCTTCTGGTCGTGGTCGGCGACGGTGCAGATGAAGTCGTACTTGCCGGGGGCCAGCCGAACGGTCAGAGCTCGCTCCTGGCCGGCCGGAAAGCTGCGCAGCTTTCCGAGCACACGCTCCTCGTCGAGCACTTCGATGTTGTGAGCGAGCTCGCCCTGGTTGCGCAGCACGATCCGCTGGCGGACCGGCTCGCCCCCGGCGCCGCGCAACGTGATGCGATTCGGCGTGAACAGATACTCACGGGCGGTGACGATCAGCGGCTCGCCGGCCTGTCCGCTCGCCGGCAGGTTGGGCGGATCCTCGGCGCCGCCGCAGCTGGCCAGCGCCAGAGCCGCTCCCGCGGCCACCAGGGTTCGTCCGAACGGCATCGTCATGGGGCGGCGGATACTATGCGCCGGCCGTGACCCGCCTCACCCTCAGAATCGGGCTCTCGACCTGCGCCGCGCTCGCCTTGGTGGCCGTCTCCGGCTGCGCGCAGGGCGAGATCGACGTCGCCCAGCAGAACCACGAAGGCGCGGTGCTCTTCAACGAGAACTGCTCCGGCTGTCACTCGCTCGAGCGGGCCAACTCCTACGGCTCGAAGCCGCAGGGCCAGCTTCCCGGTGGCGAGCGCACGAATGGCCCGGACTTCAACGTGCGCAAGGTCAGCAAGGACGACGCGCTCTATGCGATCCGCAACGGCGGATTCTCCGGCGCGATCATGCCGGCGAACATCGTCGTCGGCAAGGACGCCGATGAGGTCGCCGAGTTCCTCGCCAGGTATTCCGGCGAGGACCGCGGCGAGGGCACGGACGTCCAGAGCTCCGGCCAGCAGACCGACTAGTCGGACCGCGGTCGTGCTCGACCTGAAGACGATCCGGTCCGCGCCCGACGCGGCCCGTGCCGCGCTCGCGCGTCGTGGTGACGGGTCGGATGGGCGTCTCGCGCGTGTGCTGGAGCTCGACGAGCGGCGGCGGGCGATCCTGCCCGAGCTGGAGGGGCTGCGCGCCGCGAAGAACACCGCGAGCAAGCAGATCGGGGAGCTGCAGCGCACCGGCGGCGATGCGTCGGCGGCAATCGCCGCCGTCAAGGATGTCGGTGAGCGGGAGAAGACGCTGAACGCCGAGCTGAAGGCGATCGAGGAGGAGCTGGAGCCAGCCCTCGCGTCGCTGCCGAACCTTCCCCACGAGACCGCGGCGGACGAGGACACCGTCGTCAAGGAAGTCGGCGAGGCCGGCAAATCAGGTCGCGATCATCTGGAGCTGCTGGGTCCCCTGGTCGACCTCGAGGCCGGCGCACGCGTCGCGGGCTCGCGTTTCGCCTACCTCAAGGGCCCGCTCGTGATGCTCGAGCTGGCGCTCGTGCGGTGGACCCTCGGCGTGCTCGAGGAGCAGGGGTTCCAGCCCGTCATCCCGCCCGTCCTAGTCCGCGAGGAGGCCCTCTTCGGCACCGGCTTCCTACCCGACACCGAGCAGCAGATCTATCGCGTGCCCGACGACGATCTCTACCTGGCTGGCACCTCCGAGGTCCCGCTCGCCGGTCTGCACATGGGCGAGATCCTCGACGAGGCCGATCTGCCGGCCCGCTACGCCGGCTTCTCGACCTGCTTCCGCCGCGAGGCCGGCGCCGCCGGACGCGACACCCGCGGCATCTTCCGCGTGCACCAGTTCGACAAGGTCGAGATGTTCCAGTTCGTGCGGCCGGAGGACTCCCTAGAGGAGCACGAGCGGTTGCTGGCGATCGAGGAGCAGATCATGCAAGCGCTTGGGTTGCCATATCGCGTGGTGAACATCGCGGTCGACGATCTTGGAGCCTCGGCTGCGAAGAAGTACGACATCGAGGTGTGGCTGCCGGGTCAAGAGCGCTACCGCGAGCTGACGTCCTGCTCGGACACGACGGACTACCAGGCGCGGCGCCTGGACGCGCGCTACCGGTCGGCCGACGGCGGCAGTCCGAGCCATCTCCACACGCTCAACGGCACCGCTGTGGCGGTCGGTCGCACGATCATCGCGCTTGTCGAGAACGGTCAGCGGGACGACGGCAGTGTCGAGCTGCCGGGGGTGCTGGCCGAATTCGGCGGGCCGACCCGCCTAGAACCTGTAGGCAGCTAGGCCGCCGGGCGGCCCATGAACTCGTCCAGGCTGGCGCGGGCACGCTTGCCCGTCGCACCCCGCAGGATCGGCGTCCAACCGAGCAGCAGTCCCGGCGTGCCCAGTGCCTGCCGCGACCAACGATGGAACGAGAAGTCATCGCGGTGCTCGGCGATCAACCCGTCGCGGAAGTGGAAGCTCGCGCGCACGTCGTTGACAACCGGCCGGCCGGTCTGCGTGAAGGTGTAGGTGGCGATCCAGTGCGCGCTGCCGGTCTCGTCGCCGGCCTCATGCTCGCGCAGCTCGATCTCGAGGTCGGTCGCGCGCGAGGTCAGCATCCGCCACATCGCTCCCGGCTCCTCGCCCTGGAGCCCGGTGAACACCGGATCGTTGAAACGTGCGTCTGGCGTGTAGCACGCCGCCATCGCATCGCCGTCGCCGCGTGCGAACGCCGCATAGAACCGCTGGATCAGCTCATCGTTGGGGTGTGCCATCGGCCGACCCTATCCGCCCTAGGATCATCCCGCCCCCGGAGGGGTGGCAGAGCGGTTGAATGCACCGGGTCTTGAATCCTGCACGTCAGGGGAGCGTGCCCGGTGGGGCGAGCCAGATCGATTCGAACTCCATGACCTGGGCGAGGGTGTCGTAGTCATGGTCGTAGTGGATGACCGCTGCGCCGGCCTCTTGCGCGGCGGCTGCGAGCAGGTAGTCGACGATTGGGATGCGGTGGGTGCCGGCGGAGCGATGGGCGAGCTTGCTCATCGCTTCCTCGGCGGCGTGCAGGACCGAGACCGATAGCGGTGCGGGTCGCAGTGCGGAGAGCTGCTCGGCGAGGGTGTCGAAGCTGTCGCCGTCGCGTGCGCTGAGGAGGATCTCCAGTCGCACAGCCGGCGAGATCCGGAGGCGGTCGGTGCGCAGCGCTCGCTTCCAGTCCTCGCGGACGTCGGGGTGGTGGGCGCGGGAGAAGGCCGAGGTGTCGACGACCAGCGGAAGGTCGCCCCAGGCGCTCTCGCTAGCGGGCGGGCCAGGCAAGCTGCTTGCTCTCGCGCAGGACGTCCCAGTCGACTCCCGCGGCCGCAGGGTCGTCGAAGGTCTCGGCCAGCGACTCGAGCAGCTCGCGGCGCTCGGGCTCGCTCCGTGGCGCGCTGGCGAGGCTCTGCGCTCCGACGATCGCCAGCTCACGAATCTGCTGGGAGCGGGGCAGCCCGCTCGGAAGGTGCGGTGCGGCGGTGCGCAGCGCGCTGGTCAGCTCGGGATCCTCGGTGACCTGGATGCGGTGGTGGCGGGTCGGCACGCGTTGAGTGTACCACCGTGGTACCACCGTGGTACCACCGTATCTTCCTCGTTACCGCCGGTTAGGCTGACTACACCCCCGGAGGGGTGGCAGAGCGGTTGAATGCACCGGTCTTGAAAACCGGAGTGGGCGCAAGTCCACCGCGGGTTCGAATCCCGCCCCCTCCGTCGTGCGCCCGAGGACGGGGGTAGTAGCGGCCTGTCCTCCCCGTAGTTGGACATGCTGTTGACAAGGCGACGTCCGTATGTAAACTGACATCCTAGGATGTCAGTCGAGCCCGTCAGCGTGTCCGTCGTTCCCCGACCCCCGTCCCCATCGAACGAGGGGCGAGTTGATCTCATCGCTCACCTGGCCTGGTTCGTCGAGCGGCACGAGGCGAGCGGGGTGTCCCACCGGGTGGCGATTCGGAGGACCGCGGCGGAAGCAGGCCTCCACCCGATGATCGTCAAGCGCCTCGTGGACCTCTACCCGGAGGCGTAGGCACTTGCACCGGCCCCGACAAGCTGGTATCCTAGGATCCTAGTATGTCCTACGTGACTACAACATCGCCCGCGGCAGGCCAGCCGTTTGCGCTCGGCGACATGTACCGCCACCCCGGCGACTTGAGCAAGCACGACGCTCCTGGGCCACGAAAGCGGGTCTGTGTGGTTGGGGCGGGCATCGCTGGTCTCACCGCCGGCTATGAGCTGTCGTGCTGCGGGCACTCTGTCCGCGTGCTCGAGGCCTCGACCCGTCCCGGCGGCCGCATCCGCACTGCCCGCTTCGCCGATGGAAGTCACGGCGAGTTAGGCGCGATGCGCATCCCCGCGAATCACCACGCGACCCTTCACTACGTCGAAGCCTTCGGCATCCAGACGCAGCCGTTCATCAACACCAATCCCGCCGCCAAGTACCGGATCCGCGGCGCCGCGGTCGCCCGGAGGGACTGGGAGGGCCTCGCGGACCAATTCGCGCTCAAGACGCATGAGCGTCGCGACCCGCTGAATCTCTACGAGACGCTCATGCAGAAAGCCATGGCGATGCTCAGCACGGAGGAGAAGCGACAGCTGTTCGACGGAACGTTCTCCTCGGGCCAGGTCAGGGCCTACGACGCTCAAACCCTCTGGCAGTTCCTCAGGCGTTGGCTGTCACTCGACGCCGTCGAGTTCGTGGGACACGCGACCGGAATGATTTGGTACGAGCACGCGTCCTTCCTCGAGGCGCTTGTCGACTACTTCGGCCTATTCCGAATCGACAGCGTGCAGCTCGTCGACGGCATGGACACGTTGCCCGCGGCGTTGGCGCAGCATCTCGGCGACTCCGTCATCTACGACGCTTGTGTGACCTGCGTCGAGGTCGGGGAGCAGGACGTCAGCGTGACCTGGCGCTCTCAAGACAAGTTCCTCACCGAGCGGTTCGACTACGCCATCTGCGCAGTGCCCGCCCCGCGTGCGGCGGCAATCGACTTCGTCCCCAGTCTCCCTGCGCGGCAGCTCGACGCCCTTCGCCGAGTGACCTACGCGAGCGGCGCCAAGACCCTCCTGCACAGCCGCACCCGGCCTTGGGAGTACGTCGATGGGATCTATGGGGGTGGGTCGTTCACCGATCTGCCAATACAGCAGTGCTGGTATCCGCCGGACAACGCGCGCAGCGTAGACAGCGAGTTCACGATGGCCTTTACCGGGGACGACCCGGGCGCCGCCGGCGGCGGCTACAGTCGAGCGCCCGCCGAGTGGGACGCGCAGTCAGCCGACCGATCCCGCGCCTCCGGAGTTCTCACCGGCGCGTACATGTGGGAGACCAACGCGCGTCGGTTCGCTTCGCTCAGTGACGACGAGCGCACCGAGCTGGTCGTGTCGAACGTCTCCAAGCTCCACCCAGAGGTCGTGCCCGAGATCGAGGAGGTTGTCCACGTTGTGTGGGACGAGGCCGTCGGAGGTGGAACCTACGCTTTCTATGCCCCCGGGGACTACCAGCGCTTCCACGGTCTCATGCGGCAGCCGTTCCCCCATGAGACCCCCCGTGTCTTTTTTGCCGGCGAGCACCTTGCCGTATCGCACGCATGGATTCAAGGAGCCGTGCGGACTGGATGGGACGCAGCGAGCTATGTCGCCGCAATGGGAGCTGGCGACGAATCAGCGCTCTGCCCGGCACTCGCGTACCGCGGAGTGGCCACATGACAGGCGCGCACGAGATCGATGTGCCGATTCCTGAGCTGGAGCGTCGCTGCGTGGACGCCCTCGTTCAGCGGGGCGCTACGGGGGAGGAGGCCCAGACGGTCTTTGCCGACTACTTGGATGCGGAGGTCAGAGGCCGGACGTCACACGGATTCGCATCGTTCGATGTCGCCCTCTCGGCGTTCCCCAAGCGCGGGACCGCCGAGATTGCTGACCACAGCCCCGGCGTCATAACGATCGCTGGTAACGGCGACTGCGGCCATACCGTGCTTCGCTCCGCACTGGACGCCGCCTTGGAGCACATCCGCGAGCAGCGAATCTATGCCATTGGCGCGAGCGACATCACCCGCGTCAACTGCCCCGGGGTCATCGCTCGGTACGGCGCCGAGCAAGGCGTCATCACCATCGTTCTGGAGTACGGGGGCAAGAACCTCATGGCTGCGGCCGGTGGCACCGCACCCGCGCTCTCCACCAATCCGCTGGCGATCGGCATTCCGGGAACGAAGCCGATGTTCCTTCTCGATTTCGCCACGTCCGAGCGTGCGCTCGGACATGTCAGCCTTGCGAAGTTGCGCGGCGAGTCGATTCCCACCACTTGGGGGATCGGCGCAGACGGTCACGAGACGTCCGATCCAGCGCAACTCGTCGCGATGCTTCCGTTCGGCGGGTACAAGGGCTATGGGCTCGGCCTGGCGATAGAGATCCTCGCTGGCGTCCTTACCGGCACGCCGGTTGGGGCCGCCGGAAGCCTGGGAAGAAGGGGCGTACTTGCATTGCTGCTGTCTCCGACGATCTTCGGAGTGCAGGACTCGAGCTTCGCTAACGCCGCTCAAGCGTTCCTGGACGAGGTCATCAGCAGCTCCGATGGTGAGGATCGGCAGGTCACCTACCCGGGCCAAGCGTCGGAGGAGCGCTGGGCGCGCGCTACGAGGTCCCAGTCCGTGAAGCTCCCCGTAGCCGTGTGGGAGCAGATGTCGAAAACCCTGAGGAGCTCACCATGATGAAGGCAGCTGTTGTCCAACTCGACGCCGCTACGGCTCAGCCTGAGGCGAATCTCGCGCTTGTGAGCCGCTGGGTCCGCCGAGCGGCCGACCTCGGCTGCGATCTGGTCGTCCTGCCAGAGATGATGGACACGGGCTACGTGATGGCCGACATCGAGCGGACGGCAGACGCTTGGGACGGGAGCTTCGTTCCAGCCCTACAGGATGTCGCACGCGACTGCGGAGTCAACGTCGTCTGTGGCGCCTCCGAGCGCGCCGACGGCGATCTGTTCAACGCGGTGGCGGTAATCGACCGCGGAGGCGCCGTCGTCGGGCATTACCGGAAGGTGCATCTCTTCTCTCCCGCCGGCGAGGACCGGACGTGCACGGCCGGGAGCTCGCTGGTCGCCTGCGTGCTCGACGGGGTGAAGTGGGGTGTGGCGGTCTGCTACGACGTCCGGTTCCCGGAGATGATGCGACGGCTGGTGTTCGACGGTGCCCAGGGGATCCTCGTCCCGTCCGCGTTTCCGTTTCCGCGACTCGATCACTGGCGCGTTCTGTTGAGGGCCAGGGCGATCGAGAGTCAGTGCTTCGTCGTCGCCGCCAACCGGGTCGGCACGGACGGACAGCTCACGTTCTGCGGGTCCAGTCAAATCATCGATCCCTACGGCACGGTGCTGGCGTCGACCGGCGAGATCGGCGACGCGGTTGCGACCGCGGACCTCGATTTTGACAACTTGAGTGCCGTACGGTCGGCCATTCCGGCTTTGAGCAGCACGCGGCCCGATGTCTACGCGGGTGAGGTTCGAGAGGACGCAACCGCCGCTCGTCGCCTCACCTCCCCCCACATGGTGGAAGCGCATGGGTAGGCACCGCGAGGCAGTCGTCACTTCCTTGCGATCCATGATCGTAGGGGGCGAGCTCAAGCCCGGCGAGATCTTTTCGGAGAAGGAGATCGCCGAACGGTTCGACGTGTCCAGGACTCCTGTCCGGGAGGCCGTAGCCATTCTCGTCCGGGAGGACCTGCTCGATCAGATCCCACAGGTCGGCGTGACCGTTCACGTCTTCAGCGAGGAAGAGATCGACGACCTGCTCAACACTCGGCACATGATCGAGACGCACGTCACCGCCCGTCTCGCCGATCGTCCCGCTACGAGCGAGGACCTTGAGGCGCTCGCGGACCTCATGGAGACGATGCGAGCTGCCGCTACAGCGCGGGACCGCCTGGGCTTCCTAGAAGCCGATGCGGCCTTCCACGCGGAGATTGCCCGGCGGGCGGGGTTTGCCCTTGCGGCCCAACTGATCGGCGCGCTGAGCGACAAGATCCGGGTCGTGGGCCTGGACGCGCTCCATCGCGATGACGGGATGGATCAAGTTCTCGCAGAGCACCAGGCGATTCTCGACGCAATAGCGACGCACGACTCCGTCGGTGCATCGAAAGCGATGGATGCTCATCTGCAAAAGACACGCAACCGCCTCGAGCAGAGTCGGTTAAAGCGCAACTAGTGATAGGAAGGTGATCGCGGTTGAAGGTCTCACTTAACGAGTTCGAAGCCGTTACACGGCGGGTGATCGCTCGGTATGGCTACTCGGAGTCCGAGGTCGCGACCATCCACGCCGTCCTGATGTATGCCCAGCTACGCGGTAACAATCAAGGCGTCGTAAAGCTCATTGGGCCTGGCATTCCCCGAGACCCCGAGGCCGGCACGCCGTCTCTGGTCAATGAGACGGATGTCTCGGCCATGATCGACGGGGCTCGTAACCACGCGATGGTCGTCGTGAACGACGCGGTCGACACGGCATTGACAAAGGCCACTGAGCGCGGTGTCGGGATCGTCGGTGTACACCATCTGAACACGTCGTCCGGGGCGATCGGCTACTACGCTCGGCGCATCGCCGAGCAGGGCATGGTCGGAATCGTGGTTGCTGGCGCGCCGCCCACGGTGGCGCCGGAGGGCTCGTACAAAGCGATCTTCGGAACGAACCCGCTCGCGATCGCGGTTCCATCGACGACCGGAGCGGTCGTCCTCGACATGGCGACAGCCGCCATGGCGCTGTATGGCGTGATCGAGGCGCAGACGGCGGGGCAGCCACTGCCACCCGACATCGCCTACGACAGCGAGGGACGCCTGACCACCGATCCCGCGGCGGCCTTGACGGGCGCGCTGCGGACCTTCGACGGCGGTCCCAAGGGCTCGGGCCTCTCCTTCATGGTCCAAGCGCTCGCCGGCCCGCTCGTCGGCGCCGCATTCGCCGGCGTCGGGGATGTGGCGAACAACTGGGGAGGGCATCTCGTGATCGCACTTGATCCAGAGCTCCTCGGCGGACGGGAGCGCATGTCCGCGGGGGTTACCGCGATGTCAGAGCGGGTGAAGGCGGCTCCGCCGCTGCCGGGTGTCGACGAGATCGCCGTTCCCGGCGAGCTCGGAGATCGCAGGGCTCGAGCGACAGTCGAAGCTGGTGAGATCGAGGTTGAGGACAACCTCTATGCGGAGCTGCTCCAGCTCGGTCGGGAGGACGAGGCGCTGCCCCAGACCCCCGCCTAAGGCTGCCCCTCGTCGACCCGGCGGCCCTCCGCCCACCACGAGGCGACCCGCAGGATCCGATGCTCGCGGTCGGACGTCTGCGCCCGCGTCGAGCTGGCCCAGCTTCCCGCGTCGACGGCGCGCCTCCACTCGTCGGACAGCAGCACGGAGGGGCTGTCGATCGCGTAGAGCGCGGCGTGGCTGGGGCCGGCCCTCGTCGGCAGGGAATGGACCTCTCCATCGATGACCACCTGGGCCGGGTGCGTCCACGCGCGGGCGGCGGCCGCCACTCCGGGAACGCTCGTGAGCTGCGCAAGATGATCGTCATAGGTCAGATCGAACGCGTTCGTATCGTTCGTCCCCGGATTCATCTCGGCGAGAAAGAGATACCTTGGAAGTAATCGGGTTTGCAATTTATTGTCCATGTGGTGCGCAAGCCTATCTTCAATCAGTACCTCTTACTGCGAGACGACACGGCTAGCCTGCTGGTCTAGCCATGAGATGATCGGCGTCGACTTCCGATACTGAGGAGATGCGGCATGGCAGGACGGTTCGAGGCGACGATTGTGATCGACCGACCGATCGAGGAGGTCTTCGCCTTCCTCGCGAACGGCGAGAACGACAAGAAGTTCAGTCCGCGGGTGCTGGGGATCGCGAAGACCACGGATGGCCCACCGGGGGTCGGGACGGTCTACGCCAGCACCGTGAAAGACGCGGGCATGAAGACCAAGCGGGAGTTCGAACTGACGGAGTTCGACCCACCCACGCGAATCCGCTGGGCCGAGCGCTCGAAGAACAGCGTCACGGCGCCCGAGGGCGGCTACGACCTAGCCCCAGAGGGCAGCGGCACTCGGGTCACCATCTACAACGTGCTCGAGGGCCATGGGCTCGGCAAGCTGATCGCTCCGCTGGCACTGAGCGCTGCGCGCAAGGGGGCAGACGACTTCGGTCGGTCGATCAAGCAAGCGGTCGAGGCTTCCTGACGGCAGGCCGCGCCGCGGCTCAGACCGGCATCTTGCCGCGGCTCTTGCGGCCCGCGGAGGCGCTCTTGTTAGTCGCCTTGCGTGACGATGAGAAGGGCTTCTGAGCGAGGCGACCGAGGAAGCCGGGCAGCGACCCGCCAGCACGCTGACCGACCCCAAGCGTCTTGCTCACGCCTCGCTGGGGATGGTGGGACAGGCGTGGTGCGAGGAACGCAAGCACCAGTAACAGCACGCAAGCGACGATCACTCCGGCGATCAGCATCGGTCCTCCTTGGGTTGCTTATTGGCTACCCCATCGGGGTGTTGCAGCAAACCGCGGCGCCACGAATACTGGATTCCAGGGAGATCGCGGTTACTCTGGCTCTGTGCGTGGCATGCCACGCCGCTCGAGCAGGGCCCTCCGCTCCAATGATCGATCGCCAACAGCTTGCCGAGGCGCTTGGCCGCCTTGATCCACGGGACCGTGAGGTCTTGGACTACTCGATGCGCCGGCACGTGCCGGACAACGACCTCGCCGCGATATTCGATTGCGGTCCGAGCGACGTGGCGAAGATGCGTGCGGCCGCGGTCGAGCGGCTGGCCGATGACCTTGGCGTGCAGCGCGGTTCTGACCTCGGCAACGTCCTAACGGCGCTGCTCCACCACTCGACATGGGACCTGGTCCCGGGCGCCGAGCCGCTGGAGGTGGATCCGGCCGCTGCGCCATCGGCCGGCACCGACAGCCCGGGAGACGGGGCGCCTGCTGAGACGGAGACGGTCCCTGCTGAGACGGAGACGGTCCCTGCTGAGACGGAGACGGTCTCTGCTGAGACGGAGACGGTCCCCGCGGCGGCCGAGCCCGGTCCTAAGCCCGAGCCGGTGCCAACCGTGCAGGACGATCCCAACCATGACCCCGTTCTCGGCATGCTCGCGCGCGGATACGGCAGCGCGAAGCCCGGACGCGCGACAAGCGGAGCGGCCTCGGGCGACAACCGCCGCTGGTCAATCGCGGTGGCGGGGCTGATCGCCATCCTCGTAACCGTCGGCCTCGGCTCCGTCCTTGTGCTCGGCGACGACGCCGGCTCTAGCGAGGTGCCAGGCGAGAACGGCACCCGCCCGTTCGTCCCCCAGAAGGAGGCGATCGGCGAGCCCTTCCCCTCCGATCCCGAGAGTGCCTACCGCTATCCGATCGCCATCGTCGACCGTGCGACCGTCCTGATGGATGAGCCGAACGGCAAGCCGAAGGTCCGCATCGCCGCCAAGACGGAGTGGGACTCACAGCGGGTGCTAAGCGTCGTCGAGCGTGAGGGCGACTGGCTCGCGGTCCTGGTCCCCGAGCTCGAGAACGGCGAGGTCGGCTGGGTTCAAGAAGCCGACGTCGACAGCCTCGACACCGTCGGCTGGGCTCTGAGAGCCGATCTCTCGGAGCGCGTAATCGAGGTCGAGCGCAACGGCGAGGTTGTCAAGCGGGTGAAGGTAGGCATCGGCCGTGAGGACCACCCGACGCCGACGGGGCGCTTCGCGGTGACCGACAAGCTGCGCGTGACCGATCCCGGTTCCCCATACGGCTGTTGCGTTGTCGCCCTCACCGGACATCAGACCCAGCTGCCCGACGGTTGGCCCGGCGGCGATCGACTCGCGATTCACGCGACGAACGACGAGTCGGGTCTCGGCAAGGCAGTCAGTCTCGGCTGCATGCGCGCCGACCCCGACGACGCGCGCTGGATGATGGACGCCTTGCCGCTCGGCACGCCGGTCTTCGTCGAGAAGTGACCGCGCCGCGGCTCCATCTCACATAGCCCCGAGCCGGTACGTTCATAGGGCGTGAACCTGCCGCCATTCCAGGCGCTGCTCGACGCCCATGGCGCGGTAGTGCACCGCTTCCTCGTGGCGACCGTCGGACCCGTCGACGCGGACGACTGCTTCCAGGACGCCTGCATCGCCGCGCTGCGCGCCTATCCCCAGCTCGACAGCGCCGACAACCTGCGCGGATGGCTGCTGCGGATCGCGCAACGCAAGGCGCTCGACTCATTTCGCGCGGCGGCACGCCGACCCCGACCCGTCGAGCATCTGCCCGACACGTCCGTGCCGCCCGTCGAGCCGATCGACGGTGAGCCGGAGCTGTGGGCCCACGTGCGAGCGCTGCCCGAGAAGCAACGGATGGCGGTGTTCCTGCGCAGCGTCGCGGACCTCTCGTATGCGGAGGTGGGCGCGGCGCTTGACTGCTCGCGGGACGCGGCCCGCCGCAACGTCCACGAGGGCCTTAAGAGGCTTAGAGAGGAGTTGATCGCATGAGTCAGCTGGAGCGACAGCTACGAAGCAGCGCACGCGACTTGAGTCCAGGCGGCCCCTCGCTGCGCGCGATCGAGACGCTCACCGCGCGTGCGGAGGAGGAGGGACTCGTGGATGTGGCCTACACCCAGGCCGACTCTCCACTTGGCCCGCTCACGCTTGCGGCCACAGAGCAGGGGCTCGTGCTGCTCGCCTATCCCGAGCGTCCGATCGATCAGCTGCTCGACCGGCTTGCCGACGAGGTCTCGCCGCGGATCCTCGAGGCACCGGCGCGGCTGGATCCGGTCCGCCGGCAGCTCGAGGAGTACTTCGCGGGGGAGCGTAGGAAGTTCGACTTCTCGATCGACTGGCGGCTCGCGCGCGGTGAGTTCTTCAAGGCAGTGCTCCGTGCCACCGCGCTGATCGCCTACGGCGAGAC
>Ga0190265_10001745_pt1 | contig 14335 bp, 13 predicted proteins | sample Popmic124T_FD_133135 | JGI IMG/M metagenome (GOLD analysis project Ga0190265, IMG submission 133135) | Populus adjacent soil microbial communities from riparian zone of Indian Creek, Utah, USA - 124 T | ecosystem: Environmental > Terrestrial > Soil > Riparian zone | place: USA: Utah | collected...
CAGGCCGCGTTCGAGCCGCCCATGGTCAGCGTCGCGGTGAAGCGCGACCGCCCGATTGAGAAATTCATCGACGAGGCGGGCGGGTTCGTTTTGAATCTGCTGGGCGAGAATCCCACGCAAATGTTCAAGCACTTCGGCAAAGGATTTTCGCCGGAGGAAGACGCCTTCGGCGGCATGTCGGTTCGAGAGGTGCCGTATGGCGTGGTCATTCCCGATCAAATCGCCTGGCTCTCGGCGCGCGTGCGCGCGAAGAACGAATCCGGCGATCACTGGATTTACCTGGGTGAAGTGACGGAGGCCGGCGGCGACGGCGGTCTGCAACCTTACGTGCATCTTCGCAAAAATGGACTATCGTATTGAGATACGTCAGAACCCTGCCCGCGAGTGCATGGGCCTTCTCCGTCCGGGAAGCCCGCATTCCTTTCGGATTTGGCGCCAAGCGATGAAGGCCCACCCCTTGCGCGGCGGGTTCTGATTAAGTTCCGCCGCGGCAGCAATTTGTATGAACATCTTCTCGCTCATCGCCGAAGCCCTCACCAGCCTCGGCAAAAACAAGGTCCGCACCGCGCTTTCCATGCTCGGCATCGTGATCGGCGTCGGTGCCGTCATCGTCCTCGTGGCCATGGCCCAGGCCACCAAGAACCGCGTCGAAGACGAGATTGCCCGCCTCGGCGACGACTGGATGTTCATCGGTTATTGGGGCATGCCCGTCGGCGGCGTCCGCAAGGGAGACGTCGAGCAAAAGCCCATGCAGACCAAGGTCGAAGCTGACGAGATCATGAAGCAATGCCCGGCCGTTCGCGCCGCATCGCCGAGTAACCGCATTGGAATTCAGGTGCGTTCCAGTTACAGCAACTATCTCGCCTCGGTTTACGGCGCCTATCCCAATTTCCACGACATCCGACGATGGGATGTCGTGGCCGGCAGGAAACTGGAGCAATCGGACGAAGACAGTCTCAACCCCGTCTGCTGCATCGGTCAGACCGCGGCCCGTGAGCTGTTTGGCTCGATCAACCCCGTTGGCGAATTTCTCACCATCAAGAATTCGCGCTTCAAAATCGTCGGCCTGCTGGAGAGCAAGGGCCAGCAGGACGGACGCGATCTCGATGACTTGATTCTGCTGCCCTACATGGTCGTGCAAAAGAAGATCGCCGGCCTGGAGCGCTCCTCGACGATTCTCGCCGCCGCCCAGCACAATGTTCCGCCCGAGATCGCCGAGGACCAGATTCGACGGCTGCTCCGCCAGATGCACTCCTTGCGCCCCGAAGAGCCGGACGACTTTCGCATTCGCGCCCAGAGCGAGTCGGCCGACACCAAGGCGGCGGCGAGCGAGGAGTTTCAGTGGCTGTTGCAACGGATCGCCGCAGTGGCGCTGGTCGTCGGCGGCATCGGCATCATGAACATCATGCTGGTGAGCGTGACCGAGCGCACGCGCGAGATCGGGCTGCGCATGGCCATCGGCGCCAACGGTTTCGACGTGATGCTGCAATTTCTCATCGAGGCGATCATGCTCTGCGCCATCGGCGGATTCATCGGCATGTTCGCCGGTTGGGCGTTCACCTACATGATGGCTCAGCGCGGTTATGAATCGCAGATTTCACTCGTGGTCGCGGGCATCGCGCTGGCGTGTGCGTTCGCGACAGGAATTCTCTCGGGATTCTATCCAGCCTGGCGAGCCAGCCGGCTCGATCCGATCGAAGCTCTCAGATACGAGTAGAACGTTCCTCTTCGCCCCGATCGGGGCGACGGAATGTATCCACTGCCTGCCCGCCGCGGCGGGGGTGCAGCGCAGCGAAACCCGTGGATATGTTCCACGTTTCTTCATTTCGCTCCGAAGGAGCGGCGGAGTCAATGAAGTCAGATCAGGCACTGCGTCGCGCAAACCGGATTGCCTGCCGCACCCATTCCAGACAAGGCGCCGGAACCAGACCGTAGTCGCTGAAACGTACTGCCGCGTATCCCGCCAGCGCGGCCTCGTGAACAGTGGCGACCATCGCCGGCCCGTCCCACATATGCGGCGGGTGGCAACAGATTTCCATATCCACCCGCTGCGGCCCGCCTGCGATTTCAACCACGCGCGACTGTCGATCGCACACTTCGGGGCGCCCACCAGGCCAGATGAATCCATCGCAATGCACCCGAATCGCGGCGAGGTCCTGCCCGCTTTGGAGCGGGTCGTATGATACTCGAACGACAAGCGGCTTCCCGCAGCGCCCTCGAATCAACTTAAGAAGCGATGTCACCGTCGCGGCACGAATGCCCGAATACGCTCTGAGCACCGTATTCTCGACCACGATGGCGGCGAATTCCGCGCGAGCTGAGCTGCGCAGCTCTGTAATCGCGGCGATGCGCTGAGTGATTTCACTCGCAGCCGCATCGGCATCGACGTTTGCCTCCCCGGCGCGCTGCCGGCAGGCCGGGCAGAAGCACCAGCCGAGCAGCGCCGCCTCCGATGCGCCAAACGGCAAGCCGCTGATCGGGGGATGCTCGGCGTACAATCCCGCACCGAACTCGACGTTCGCCAGCTCGATGGCCTCAACGTCAAGATTCGCCGAGATATCCTCGACGAGGGCCGCCGCAAATTCACGAACCTCCGGCTGCGATGGACACAGCCGCGACTCGTGCGGCCTTCCGAAGACATCGATGCAGGCGGCAGATTCGTGACGCGACGCCAGCGTGGCGTTATCGAGCGGATCGACGATGGCTCGGACCGTGAGGCCTCCAGCGGCCGCGTCCTCGCACATTCGAGCGAGCAGATTGCGGGACTTGATTTCCGCGGCGACGTTCGGGCGCAGGCGTGTGTTGACATAGTGTCTCGAAGCCGGCTGAAACCAGGCTGCCGCGGCATTGGAGACAATCGGCATCGCCTTCGGAGCCCGGCTCGACCCGACTAGTCGCGGCCTCAGAACCAGCCGTGCCGGCGCGACGGCATCGACGGAGATCCCGTCCATGCCGATCTCTCCGCGCAGGCGCGACAACGCCCCTTCGAGGCCCTCGGCCTCCAGATCAGCGGGATGAGCATGGAACAGAAACCGGGGCACGACGGCATCATAACACGGCCCGCCGTTCTCCGCCGCAAGATTGATGGACACGCCGGTCGCTCAGGTTCCGATGTCCTGCGTGTCGATCTCGATCGGCGCGTGCATGTGGTCCGCGGCCGCGGGCTTGGCCATGACGCGATAAAAGCAATATCCCACCAACACGAGCACGAAGCCCAAGGATGCCAGCATGAAAATCCAACCGCTCGTGGTCATGGTCGCACCTCGGTTGCAGCAGGCCGCACTCCGGATTCGATTTCCGATTCTGGAAGGCTTCCCTTCGATTCGGCCTTCCAGCGGCGGCCGCCGATGTTGATCAACACCAGTAGAAAAATCGTGACGACGACAACCAGGCCAAAAGTCAGCGCGATGACATCGTCACTCGCGATTTGATTGACGTATTTTTTCAGGTCCGTCCAGCACCAGAGACCCAGCATGGTTAGCAGGTAAAGAGGCGTGATGTACTTGATCACAAATGGAAAGAACCTCGGAAGCCGCATTTCCGCGCCCTCGTGGGCAAATTTAACGCCGCGTTTCACCCCAAACACCCACCCGAAGAGTATGGTCTGAATCGCCGCCAGGACAACGATGGTGATCGTTCCGATCGTGTCATCCAGGAACGTCAGGCTCTTCAGGTCCTTGCTGAAGAAAATTACGAACAGCGAGCCAAGCCCGGTGATAAATCCCAGCAGCGCTACTGAACCGCGCCGACCGATTCCGAGCGCCTCTTCCAGAAACGCGATGGCCGGCTGGAGCATGGAGAGTGAACTGGTGATCGCCGCGAGGAACAGCATAAAGAACCATAAGAATGCGAAGAAGTGCCCGCCAGGCATGTACTCAAATACCACCGGCAGCGTGTGAAACCCGAGGCTGAAAACGCCGGTTTTCTCCGCGCCGGCCAGCCCCAGGAAGACAAATGCCGCCGGGATGGTAATCAGGCCGCCGAGACAGACTTCAAAAAATTCGTTCGTGGCGCTCGCGGTGAGCCCTGAAAGAACAATGTCATCTTTTCGTCGCAGGTAGCTCGCATAGTTGATAATGACGCCGAATCCCACCGAGAGACTGAAGAAAATCTGGCCCGCCGCCGCCATCCACACCTTGGGCTGGGCCAGCGCGGCAAGCCAGGATTCGCCGCCGGCGACGGGTTTGGGATTCCACATGTAGCCCAAGCCGTTCATGACACTCAATTCCGGCTTGTCTGGATTTGGCGTGCCCAAAGTCAGGACGCGAACGAGCACAACGATCGCGCAAATCGCCATGACGGGCATGGCCCACGTGCAAAACTTTTCAACGCCCTTGGAAAGTCCGCGAAAAACGTAAAAAAAATTCACGGCAAAAACAAGGATCCAAACTACGACGCTGATGTGCAACCTGCCGTCGAGCATCAGCCCATCCTGGTTCGCGCCGACGAACCCATTGAAATACTCGACGCTGCGCGCAGCGTACTGGTTTGGATCGTCGCCCAAATCGATCCAGCCGAACAGATAGCTCATGGCATATCCCATGCACCACGATTCGATCAGCACGTAGTACATGTAGATGATGATTGGGACGATTAGCCCGAGCACGCCGAGGTAGCGCCAGATGGATTTACGACCCAGCGCCCCAAAGATCGCGGGACACGAGTTGAACCCGAACTGCCCCCCGTATTTTCCCATTCTCCACTCGGCGCAGCAGATCGGGATGCCGGGAAAGATCAGGGCGCAGAAATAGGGGATCATGCACGCCCCGCCGCCGTTCTGCGCGGCCTGTCCGGGAAAACGCAAAAAGTTTCCCAACCCAACCGCCGATCCCGCGACCGCGAGAATGATCCCCAAGCGCGAACCCCACTGCTCCTTGCTCTGCGACATGCAGTTTTCACTCCTTGCGGCGAAAGGGTTGGACGGCGCTAACGGTCGAACGTGGGGCAAAGCGTAGCTTTCACCTTGCCCGGAAGCAAGCGACTTGCAGGGTGAATTGTCCTGTCCGGATCGCCGTCGAGGCCGTTGAAAATCGCCGCTTGCATAATCCGCCGTTTCTTACTGATATGCCCGGCTTTCGCCCACGCGCGGAGTCTCGACATGCTCCCGGGTCTGTTCCGCACCAAGAGTCTCGACGCGGCGCTCGCCACCGCCGGTGACTCCCCGCACGCCCTGCGCAGATCCCTCGGCGCATTTCACGTCACCCTCATGGGCATCGGCGCCATCATTGGCGCCGGTATTTTCGCGACCGTGGGCACGGCCGCCGCCGGCGATGCCGTGCGGCTCGGCGCCGGGCCATCGTTGATGCTCTCATTCGTGATCACCGCGGTTGTCTGCGGCTTCACCGCGCTGTGCTATGCCGAATTCGCGTCGATGGTGCCCATCTCCGGGTCGGCATACACCTACGCCTACACGACCCTCGGTGAACTGATCGCCTGGATCATCGGCTGGGACCTCATTCTCGAATACGCCGTCGGCAACACGGCCGTCGCCATCAGTTGGGCGGGCTATTTCAAGACGCTTCTCGCGACGCTCGGCATTCACCTTCCTGACTTTCTGACCATGGACTACCGCACCGCCGTGAAAGAGGGCATGCTCGATCAGTTGCCCGTCGTCGCGGGCATTCCCATCGCGTTCAACCTGCTGGCGTTCGGCATCGTGGCGACGCTGACCATCCTGCTGGTGTGGGGCATCCGCGAATCGGCGGCGTTCAACGCGGGAATGGTGCTGATCAAGATCATCGTATTGATGTTCTTCGTGATCATGGCGCTCTACTACGTTTCCCCCGCGACAATGGCGGAGAATTGGAGGCCCTTTCAGCCCAACGGATGGACGGGCACGCTGACCGGCGCGGCGATCATCTTTTTTGCCTACATCGGGTTCGATGCCGTCTCAACACTGGCCGAGGAAACGCGCAACCCGTCGCGCGATCTGCCGATTGGGATTATCGCGTCGCTCGTCATTTGCACGATTCTCTACATCGTGGTGGCCGCTGTTTTTACGGGCCTTATGCCGTACAGCGATTTGCAGACCCGCAGCCCCGCCGAATTGTCTGAATCGCTCACCATGGCGCTGGACCACGTCGCGCCGCAACAACGATGGGCCACCGGAATTGTCGCGTTCGGATCGGTGATCGCCCACACCGCCGTCCTGCTCGTCTTTCAGCTCGGCCAGCCGCGCATCTTCTACTCCATGGCCCGCGATGGTCTGATGCCCGGCGTATTTGCATCGGTCCATCCGCGCTTCAAAACGCCGCACGTCACCACCATCATGACCGGCGTGCTGGTCGGCCTGGTGTCGGCCGTCGCAAATATCGAGGAGATGGTCGATCTCACCAACATCGGCACCCTCTTCGCCTTCATTCTCGTGTGCATCGGCATTCCGATTCTGCGCTTTCGCGAGCCGAACCGGCCGCGGCCGTTCAAGGTGCCGTTCGGCCCCTTCCTGATTCCGATGCTCGGCGTGGTCTCGTGCGCCGGACTGATTTACTACCTGCCGCCCGCGTCCTGGTGGCGATTTGTGGGATGGCTCGTGCTGGGCATGGCTATCTTTTGCGCCTACGGATATTCGCACAGCCGGGCGGCGCATCCGGGTGCGCGGCCCTCGAATATCAAGACGCCATTCACCATGAAGCTCGCGGCGCTGGGCTTTCTGCTGATGGCGGCCGGCCTCTTCACCATTCCGCACAACGCCGGTCCGGCCGAGCTAATCAGCCTACTTGGTGCATCGACGGAAGCCGGTCATGGCCGGACACAGGGCGGAGTCGGAATGATGGGTGTTGGATTGCTGCTGGCCGTCGTCGGAATGAAGTTAACGAGCGCGAGGACCAAAATACGGGCGCGCCAGTAAGGCCCTCAACTCACCCGCGTCCGGCCAAGATGTCCGCGACGGTGAGATCTTCGTCAATCTCCTCCCATCGCAGAGCCTGTCCGCGCGCCTGTACCTGAACATCAGCGAGTTGAGCGTCCGTTGCGCCGTTCAATCGTGGGAACTTCTTGGCAGGAAAGCCAACTTGCCGACCGTCGTCCAACTCAAGCCAGATCATACGGTCCTCGGCCCAGGCCCGTATTGCAAAGTCATCAGCAGCGCGCATTTATCAGTATTTTTCAGCGCCTTTGCCGCTCGCAATCCCGTCCGCTGAAACGGACATCCCTTTTGCAGCCTGAACAATCGCCACGCCCGCGCTCGCGCCGATGCGCGTGGCCCCCGCGTCCACCATCGCCTTGAGATCGTCGTAGTTGCGGATGCCGCCGGCCGCCCTCACGCCCATGCGCGCGCCGCGAACGGCCTCGCTCATCAGCGCCACGTCGCGGGCCGTCGCCCCGCCGCTGGCGAAACCTGTGCTGGTTTTCACGAAGTCGGCCCGGGCGCGCTTCGCCGCCACGCACGCGCGAACCTTTTCGTCATCGTTCAGCAGAGCGCATTCAATGATGACCTTGCAGATCGCCCGGCCATCGACGCACGCATCCGTCACGGCCTTGATGTCGCGATAGACCAGATCGTCGTCGCCGCTCTTGAGCGCGCCGATGTTGATCACCATGTCGATTTCCCGCGCCCCGTCGCGAACCGCCCGCCGCGTCTCCAGCGCCTTGATGTCCGAAACGTGTGTCCCGAGCGGAAAGCCCACGACGGTGCAGACCTTCACGTCGGTGCCGCGCAGCAGACTCGCGCAGAGCTTCACGTACGTGGGATTCACGCACACCGACGCAAAGCCGAACTCCGCCGCTTCCTTGCACAGTTGCTTGATCTGCTCCACCGTCGCCTCCGGCTTGAGCAGCGTGTGATCGATATACTTCGCCACGCTCTTGTCGACTTTGCCGCCGCCGAGGCCGTACCCGATGCGACTGGCCCCGTGAGCGATCAGTTCTCGCACCGCGGCCGGGTCCTTCTCGGCGCAGTGCTCGCAGCAGGCCGGTCCGCAGCTCTTGCACTCGCAGGCCCCGCGCATCGCGCCCCCCATCATCTGGACGATGCGGTCGGCGATGCGCTCGTAATCGGCGGGCGAAAGTTCGGGTGGAAGCGAAGATTCAGGATTCTTGCTCATAAGCTGTCGCGTGATATTCTCAATGATCGGCGGACTCTTTGATGGATCCGCCGGATGCTCGGGTGTTTTCGATTCAGGCGTAGACGATTTCGGTGCCTTTGACCGCAGACGGTCTTCAATCTCGCCGATCATCGCCACCCGCTTCAGGTGACGATCGGCGGTGCAATCCTTTCCCAACCACAGCTCGACAACCTGCTCGGCCAGGGCCGCGCCGATCAGCGAGGCCCCCAGCGTCAGCACATTCGCGTCGTTGTGTTCGCGGCTGTTCGAGGCCGACGACAAATCATAACACAAGGCGGCCCGCACGCCGGGAAACTTGTTGGCGACAATCGACGACCCGATGCCCGCGCCGTCGATGATGATCCCACGCCAGGCGTGCCCGTCCGATATCTTTCTTGCCACTGTTGCCGCGATGACCGGGTAGTCACATGCGGCCGTGTCGTATGTCCCGCAATCGTCGATCAGATAACCGCGATCCGCGAGAACCTTCTTCAGCTTCTCCTTCAGCGCGAAACCCCCATGATCGGCGCCGATGGCGATGCGTTTTCCTGATTCCGACATACGCGTGCCTGAACCGCTTATTGTGTTGGGACGCATCGGTGGTCGTTTAGCCGTGGCCCGGCAGGGCCCCGGTGAGCGCGCATTCGGCACCGATTCCACAGGACGAACGCCACGCCACCCGACAAGCGCATTTCAGTCGCCATCGATCCGCGATGAACCGTGCGCTGCCGGCGAGTCCTTCTCAGTTCTCCCGGACCTTTCAGGTCTGGGCTAAACAGGAGCGCCGCACGTGCAGGAATTCGTTTCATGGTCATGCGTGATCAACCAAATGCGCCGATGTTGACCGCGCGGCGCTCCCAAATATTCGGCTCATCCAGAATTCGACGCAGCGCGACTTCGAGATCGTTCATGGTGCGGCAATTAACCACCACTTCGCCTGCCCGCCGGTGATCGAGCGACTGGCCTGCAAGCTTCTTCGCCCATCCGCCCGACTCGGACATCGCCACAATCGGCCGATTGTACATCCAGGCAAATGCGATTTCGCTCAGCGTGCCGGAGGCTCCGCCGATGACCACGATGACGTCGCCCGCGATGGCCGTGATCACATTCCGCGCCCAGCCCAGGCCCGTCGGAATAACATGGTGTGCCCAGCGGTTCGCTTCATTCATGTCCACGCCCGGTGTCACGGCGATGACCACGCCCCCGGCCTCGGCGCACCCCTTCGACGCGGCCTCCATGATCCCGCCGCGCCCGCCGGTCACCAGCGCCGCGCCGATTTTCGCGACCACCGCGCCGGCTTCCTCAGCGCAGCGGAGCATGTCGGCGTCGGCCTCGCTGGAGCCCATGATGGCGACCTGCGGTTTTCGATTCGTTGTTCGATTCATCAGTTCCGCGCCCAACAGAGCCGCGCGCGTAAGCAAGCGGTCAACGCTCCCGCGCGTAAGCAATCGATGCCTGTGACAAGGCATCCCTGCAATGCTGCTTCAAACATCATCCCTCAATCGTCTCGCGCATTCGATCAGCGCGGCTCGTTACCCGATTAAATATCATCAGCGCCATCAGCGCCGCCACGCCCACGGCCGCAAAAACGTACCAGATGACGTGGGCGCTTGCATAGGCCTCCGGCATCGGTCCGCCTCGCTCAATCGCCGCCTTCCACTGCGCGAACGCGGCGGGGTTCGTCTGCTCAAGTTTCGTCGGATCAGGACAAAAAGCATCGAGAAGGTAGCCCGACAGAATAAATCCAACAAACCAGGAGAGCGCGACGGAAAGGTTCTGAAAACCCATGTACAGGCCTTCCTCGCCGCGAGGCGCCTGGCGCGACGCATATTCCAGGAATTTCGGCGAGAGAAAGCACTCGGCGAAACCCTGCAGCGCGATGCCGATGATGACCATCAACGTGATCGGATGCAGGCTGAAGAGCCCGAGAATGGACACGCTATCGCCTGTTTTGCTCTGCAACAGCGGAGCGATCGCCACACAAATCGCGGAGAGCGGAATGATCGTCAGAGCGATGCCGATCGAGTTTTGCGGCTTGAACGTTCGCACGAGATGCGTAATAGGCACCACGCACAGCACGACCACGAATGGATTGATATTCGCCAGCCATTCGGGCTTCGCGCTCTCGCCCAGCAGACGGATCATGTACTTGGGCATTGAAGCGTAAAGTTGTCCCTGGATGAGCCAGAATCCGGCAACGATCAGAATCAGCGCCATGAACCGCCCGTTTGACAGCACGCGAACAAAGCCCTGAACCAGTTCGCCGATGGTCTTGCCGGTTCCCGCCGTGTCGGGACTGCGATAGGCGATGGCGACGAGAATCAAAGCGCAGAATGCCATCGCCGCGGCATAATAGTTGATGTATACCAGGCCGAATTCGAGATGCCCAATGCCCGGAAAGTTGAAACCCGTGCGCAGCGGTGCGGCAATCGTCTTTCCCAGAAAAGCCCCGACATTCACCATGAAATAGAAAATCGAAAAGGCACGGGCACGGTTCAATTCGTCAGAACACTTCGCGGTCGTGCCGAGAATCACCGGCTTGACGATCGCCCCGCCGCCCGCGATGAATGCCAGCGCCAGACACGCCGACCATTTGTGTTGCATCGCCCCCAGCAGGACATATCCGGCCGTCAGGGAGGCAAACGCCGCCATTAACGCTGCACGAAACCCCAGCGCGTCGGCCAGCGCGCCCATGAAAGGCGGCATCAGATAAAGGAGAAAGGTGAAAACCGCGATCACCCAGCCGGTTTCCACGTCGGTGAATTTCACCTCCTGCGTCAGGTAGATCGCCAGCGCGATGAACATGCCGTAAAAGGCGGCACGCTCAAATAGCTCGGCAATATTCGCGATCCAGAAGCATCCCGGAAACCGCCAGCCGAGTTTCGGGGCGTCGGCGCCCGCGCGGCCGGATGCGGCGTCAACGGACGGGCCCGCATTGTCTAATCCTGAAACCATTCAACAGAATCCTTCAATGCCCGAAACCGCTTCTAAAATGGCCGGAACGCATACGGATAGCGGTAAATTTCGCCCTGGTTGGTGCGCAGCGCCGCCATCACGCAGAAGAAAACATTCGACAGAATCATCGCGAGAATGACCAGCGTCGAGACGCCGCCGATCCCGGGGAGCGGCAGAATATTGAGAGATGCAAAGAGAAAGACGAGCGCCACGAAGGTAAACTGAAAGTTCAGCGCCTCGCGGGCGCTCGCGCCGACGAACTCGCCCAGCTCCACGCGCTTGACCTGCCAAATCAGCAGCGGGCCGGCGATATTGCCGAACGGCGGCATAAAAAACGCCAGGCCGCACAAGTGCGCGAGCATCGCCCAGTTCCGCTGCTGCTGCGTAGGACGAAATGAAGAGCCGGGCACTTCCATGCGGGCTAGTCTAATAAGACTTCGCCATCCCGGCGAACCTGTGAAACAGTTATCGCCAAATCGTTTAGCCGCGGCCCGGCAGGGCCCCGGTGCGCGCGGACCGACCTCCGATCCGCGACGACGCATCGCCGCAGCAAACGCTTCTTAGTCTCCGAGTGGCGAAATCGCTCGTTAGTGACAACACCGTTCGCGCACGTTCGCCCGGACCTTTTAGGTCGGGGCTAAACAATTTGGCACATCACACGCTGTTTCAATGCCCTGCACGCCGAGTATGATTCGCTTGAATAGGTGCTGCAAATGAAGAACGACCTTCACTTTCAACTTGTCGACGCCTTCACCCAGTCCGCCTATGCCGGCAACGTCGCCGGCGTCGTCTTCGATGCTGACGGCCTCACCGATCGGCAGATGCAGCTCATCGCCGCCGAATTCAACGCCAGCGAAACGACCTTCGTGCTGAAACCCAGCGGGCCTGAGGCATTCGTTCGCTTCCGTTGGTTCACGCCCGGTTGCGAAGTGAAATTCTGCGGCCACGCGACGCTGGGCGCCGTTCACGCACTGCTCGACGAGGATCGCCTGCCCAGGGACCTGAGCAAGCCCGGCGCGATTCTTCCCATCGAAACACGCAGCGGCGTGCTCGCGGTGCGCATCGAGTCGTCCTCTGATCCGGCACAGCCGCGCATCATCTGGCTGGACACGCCGCACAACGAACCGAAAGCCACGCCGGTCAATCTGCCGCCGCTGCTGAAGCATCTCGGCATCACGATGGACATGATCGACGACCGATTCAAGCCGATCCGCACAAATGACGACGACGTGATGTTCGCCGTGAAGTCGCTACACGCGCTGCTGGAAATGCGCCCGTCCATGAGCGGCCTTGTAGAATACGCCCAGCGCGCCGGCGGGCTGCGCGGAAGCTTCGTCACCTCACTAGAGACGCTCTCGGCCGCGACGCTCGTTCAGTCGCGCTTCTTTGCCCCGATGGCCGGCATCGATGAAGACCCCGTCACCGGAAGCGCCCACGGCCCGCTCGGGCTGAACCTGGTCAACTGCGGACTCGCCCCGCTCATCGACGGCCGCGCCGATTTCTGGTGCGCCCAGGGCAAGGCCGGCGGCCGGGCGGGTCTGGTGCGGGTGGTGGTGGAGAAGAAGGCCGGCGAGCCATCGCGCGTGCGCGTCGGGGGCTGCTGCGTGACCAGCGCGAGCGGCACGCTGGAATGCCTGCCGCGCGAGTAAAGTATTCCTTCAACTGATTGGCGGGATAGACGCCTTCACGCTCTCCAGCAACTCTCGTGTGCCATGCTCGTCGCACCAGCGGTGCACATACGGCCAGTCGATGCGATCGCGCTGCACGGAAATCACGTTAAGCACGTCATCGATATCTTTTTTTCGCCGCCCCTGTTTCGACCAGTGGAGTTTGGTAATGATCACATCTTCCGCCGTGGGCAGCCAGATCGATTGCCCAAGCGATTCGCGGCGTAGGCGGCGGCGAAATCGTTCTCGATCGTGTGCGTCGTCGCTAAGCAGAAACAGCTCGACCTTGAAGTGGCTTCCTTTCAATTTGACGATGTACCGGTGCGTGCAGGTCACGGTCTCGAATGACATTTGTGGATCTATCTCTAGCCCGTCCGGCAGACGCTTCTTAAACTCCGCAAGTGACACGTTTCCCAGTTCGATCACGAAGTCGGCATCCTGCGTCGATCGGGGAATGCCGTAAACATTGCTGGAAAGTGATCCGACGACCATGTATGAGATCGAGGCGCTCTCAAGCGCCCGAATAATCGCGATCACAGCTTCCTTATCGGTCACGCAGCATCCTCCAGCCTCCGTGCCATAGCGAGGCGTTCCTCAAGCAGTTGGGCAACGCGCGATTCGTCGGCATCGGGATGTTGCATGCGGATTCCAGTTCTTGTGAATTCGCAGGCGAGATCGAAGAGGTCGATTCCGACAAACAACTTCTCCCACCAAGGTTGCAGCCGTGCCTCGTGAACACTCTCGGCGTAGAGGTCGTCCGCATCCAAGTGTGGAATGGACATCACTGAATGATCGTCAGTTTGCACGGGTTTCCCTCCAACCTCTCGGCGATTGCCAGCCGCTCCAGAAGAATCCGCCGCACCTCGTCTTCATCCGCGTTCGGGAATTGCATCCGGATACCATCCTTCATCCTGCGGCACACCTGGTCGAAGAGGCGCGGGCCGTCGAGCAGCTTCTGCTCCGGCGGCGTGGCGCGGGCGCGCAGGACGCGCTCGCGGTAAATCTCGTCGATGAGTTCCTGCGTAGGTTCCATGTAAGTATTGTACGTTGCGCCGATTCAGGGGTCGATACATGCGCCGCCGATGCATCTCGCGGTGTCAGGGACGTAATGCATCGAGCGCAGCAACCAGCCGACCCTCGCGACCAAGCAGCCTGTCTCCCAGCCTGACCAGGCCTCGATGCGGCTGAGCGGCGGGACGAATCGTGAGAATATGTTCGACACACTCGCGTTCCCGGCCTGAACCGGTCCATTCCGCAAGACACAAGAGCGCGGCCGCCGACGAGCGGCTGATGCCCGCAGAGCACTGGCAGATCACCATCCCTTCACATCGTGGATTCTCCCGGCAAATTCGATGATCGACGCGGCATCCGCTTCGGAAGGTGGATTGATCGAAAGGCCGAACTGAGCGGCCTCGCGCCGGCGCTGACTCATGCGCGCCTCAGCAAAAGTATCGTCTTCGTCAGGAAGATCACTGTCGTCGAACTTGAGCAGGAGCCTGGCGGCAACGTCCTGCGCATCTAACGGATATTCGCGTTGGCCATATATGGAAACCTGAATCTCTTGTTGACTCCGGTTCGTAAGTTTGGTATATGTTAGGTTTTGCGTGTTTTCCTTCAGGAGACCTGCGATGCCGAACACATCCGAACGCCGCCGCAAGCCGCCGATGGCCA
>Ga0190265_10001746_pt1 | contig 14333 bp, 15 predicted proteins | sample Popmic124T_FD_133135 | JGI IMG/M metagenome (GOLD analysis project Ga0190265, IMG submission 133135) | Populus adjacent soil microbial communities from riparian zone of Indian Creek, Utah, USA - 124 T | ecosystem: Environmental > Terrestrial > Soil > Riparian zone | place: USA: Utah | collected...
CCCCGCCCGCTCTCGCTGCCGGTCGCGGCGGTCCAGGAGTCGCCGACGAAGGTGACCACGGGCCGGGACCCCGCCCCGGCGGACGGCGGCGCCGGCTCCCGTCCCGTCAGGACCGCGACCACGGCGACGACGACAAGGCACACCCCGGCGGCGGTCCAGGCCCAGAAGGCGGTTCCCCCGCGGCGCAGCGCCATGCCCTCGACGCTAGGGGACCTCGACCGGGAGCGCGGGCGGTTCGGCGGGCAGCGTCGGGAGCGGCGGCAGGGGCAGGCCGGTTCCGCAGTCGAGGACGCTGCCGTCGGGCAGCGTCAGGAGCCCGTCGACCAGGCAGTCCGCCAGCTCCCCCACCGTGTCGACGACGCCCGCGAACAGGTCGGGGAGACCGGGCCGCGGCGGGGTGGCGGAGTCGTCGCCCGCCGTCCGGCCGGCCCCGATGTCCAGGGAGGTGTCGCCGGCCGGGTCGGGGACGCGCTCGCCGGGCGCTCCCCCGCTCCCCGCGGGGAGCTCGGGGACGACCGGCGAGGGACCCCGCAGCGGAGGCGGCGGGCCGCCGGCCCCGGGCCCGGGGTCCGACCGCGGCGCTGCGGCGCCGGCCGGTGCCGGCTGCTCGAGCGAGGACGGCATGTCGCCGAGGTACTCCGGCTCGTCGTCCGGCAGGGCGGCGAAGCCGCCGAGGGCGAGGATGGCGGCAGCCCCGAGCACCGCAGCGGTACGAGCCATGGCGGGCACCGTACCCAGGGCGCGGCGTTTCATGTAACCGCGCTACACAGATGTCGGCGGCTCCGGCGCCAGCAGCGCCACGCACTCCACGTGGGCGGTCATGGGGAAGGCGTCGAACCCGCGGAGGCCCGCCAGCCGGTAGCCGGACTCCCCGAACGCCGCGACGTCCCGGGCGAGGGCCGCGGGGTCGCAGGCGACGTAGACGATCGCTCTCGCGCCCGTCGCGGCCAGCAGGCGGCTGACCGCCGGACCGGCACCCGCGCGGGGCGGGTCGAGCACGACCACATCGGGGGACCCGAGCTCGTCGAGCAGGCCGGTCAGCCCCGCGGCGTCGACGTCGCCCTCCCAGACCTCCGCGTTCGGGTACCCGGCGAGGTTCGCGTCGGCGGCCGCGCACGCCGCGGGGTCGGCCTCCACGCAGACCACCCGGCCGTCGGGGCCGACGGCGGGTGCGAGGGCGCCGCCGAAGAGCCCGGCGCCGGCGTACAGGTCGAGCACCGTCTCGCCCGGGCGCACGCCGGCGAACGCGGCCACGGCGGCGACGAGGGCGTCCGCGGCGGCGGGGTGCACCTGCCAGAAGCCGGTCCCCTCGACCTCCCAGTCCCGCCCGCCGGCGCGGCGCTCGGCCCGGCCCGCCGGCTCCTCCGGCAGGTCGCCGCCCGGGCGCACGACGCGGCTCGTCGTCGGCCGGCCCTGGCGGTCCAGCCGCGTGGTGGTGACCGCACCCGTCGAGTCGACGGACACGTCCACGGCCCCGGCACCCGGCCAGCCCCGCTGCAGCACGGCGGCGGCCGCGGGTTCGACGGTGATCGGGCAGTCGGCGAGCGGGACGACGTCGTGCGAGCGGTGCCTGCGCAGGCCCGGCGCGCCGGACCGGTCGACGGCGAACCGGGCGCGCGAGCGCCAGCGCAGCGGCCCGCCCGGCAGCTCCTCCACCGTCACCGCGACGTCGTCCAGCCCGGCCAGGCGCGCCAGCTGCTCGCGCACCACGGCCGCCTTCAACCGGCGCTGCTCGGCCGGGTCGACGTGCTGCCAGTCGCAGCCGCCGCAGCGGCCGGGGCCGCTGTAGGGGCAGGGACGCTCGACGCGCGCCGGTGATGCCGCGAGCACCTCGATCGCGTCGGCCCGGCAGAAGCCCGGGTGCCGGTCCTCGGTCACGCGGACGACCACCCGCTCGCCGGGCAGGCCGTGCCGCACGAAGACGACCCGCCCCTCGTGGCGGGCCACGCAGTGCCCGCCGTGCGCCACCGGACCCACCGTCACCTCGAACTCGGACCCGGTCCAGCCGAGGCCGCGGTCCGCCGCGCGACGGCGTTCAGCCATACGGCGTCCCCTCGTACTGCTCGTCGGTGAGCCCGCGACGCAGGTCGCCGGGAGCCGGCCCGTCGCCCTCGTCCCGGCCGAGCGAGCTCTCGAGCTGCCACGGGACGGTCGTGATCATGACGCCGGGCTGGAACTGGAGCCGGGCGCGCAGCCGCAGCGCGCTCTGGTTGTGCAGGACGTTCTCCCACCAGTGGCCGACGACGTACTGCGGCACGAAGACCACGACCAGCTCGCGCGGGCTGTCCCGGCGGATGCCCTTGACGAAGTCGACGACCGGGCGGGTGATCTCGCGGTAGGGCGACTCCAGCACCGTCAGCGGCACCGGGATGTCGAAGCGCTCCCAGTCCACCTGCAGCTGCCGCGTGTCCGCGTCGTCGACGTTGACCGTCAGCGCCGTCAACTCGTCCGGCCGGGTGGCGCGGGCGAAGGCGAGGGCCCGCAGCGTGGGCTTGTGCACCTTCGAGACCAGGACGACGGCGTGCACCTTGCTCGGCAGGGTGCGGGCATCGGTGTCCGGGATGAGCTGCTCGGAGACGTGCGAGTAGTGCTTGTTGATCGCCCGCATCAGCACGAAGAGGATCGGCATCGCCACGAGGACGAGCCAGGCGCCGTGGGTGAACTTCGTGATCACGATGATCACCAGGACGACGGTGGTGAGGCTGCCGCCGACCGCGTTGATGACCTGCGACCGGCGCATCCGGCGCCGCGCCGCGGAGTCCTGCTCGAGGGCCATCTCGCGGTTCCAGTGCCGGACCATGCCCCACTGGCCGATCGTGAAGCTGGTGAAGACGCCGATGATGTAGAGCTGGATGAGCCGGGTGACGTCGGCGTCGAAGGCCACGATGAGCAGCCCCGCGAAGCCGGCCAGCAGCAGGATGCCGTTGCTGAAGACCAGCTTGTCGCCGCGGGTGTGCAGCTGACGCGGCATGAACCGGTCCTGTGCCAGCACCGAGCCCAGCAGCGGGAAGCCGTTGAACGCGGTGTTCGCCGCCAGGACGAGCACCAGGGCGGTGGCCGCCTGGATGAAGTAGAAGCCGATCGAGCCGTCGCCGCCGAAGACGGCCGCGGCGAGCTGCGCGATCACGGTCCGCTGCGGCTCGGTCTCGCAGTCGGCGAAGCCCTGCAGGTCGCAGGGGTGCTCCACGTACTTGACGTCGGACAGCAGGGCCAGCGCCGTCACGCCGGCGAACATCGCCGCGGCGATGCCGCCCATCAGGGCCAGCGTGGTGGCCGCGTTCCGGCTCTTCGGCGGCCTGAACGCCGGCACGCCGTTGGCGATCGCCTCCACCCCGGTCAGCGCGGTGCACCCGGACGCGAAGGCGCGCAGCGCGAAGAACAGCAGGGCCAGCCCGCCCAGCTGCTCGTACGCCGGCTCGGCCTCGACGGTGTACCGGGCGGTCTCCGACACCAGGCCCTCGTCGGTGAAGTACCACCGGATCAGGCCGGTCACGATCATGACCGCGATGCCGCTGATGAACAGGTAGGTCGGCAGTGCGAACGCCTTGCCCGACTCGCGCACACCCCGCAGGTTCGCGGCGGCCAGCAGGGCCACGAGCGTGACGGCGATCAGCACGCGGTGCTCGTTCAATCCGGGGAACGCCGAGATGATGTTGTCGGTGCCGGCCGAGACGGAGACGGCGACCGTCATGACGTAGTCGACCAGAAGCGCGCTCGCGACGACCAGGCCGGCGAACTGCCCGTGGTTCTTCATCGCGACCTCGTAGTCGCCGCCGCCCGAGGGGTAGGCGCGCACCACCTGCCGGTAGCTGAGCACGACGGTGATCAGCAGCAGCACCACGCCCACGGCCAGCCAGGGCGCCAGGTAGAGGAACGCCGTCCCGGCGAGCGTCAGGACGATCAGGATCTCCTGCGTGGCGTAGGCCACCGAGGAGAGCGGGTCGCTGGCGAAGATCGGGAGCGCATAGCGCTTGGGCAGCAGGGACTCGCCGAGGCGGTCGCTGCGCACGGCCCGTCCGAGGACGAGCCGCTTGGGGAGGTGTCCGAGGTCGGACAGGCGTGGCACGGCGGCGATGGTACGGAGCGGGGACGACGACTGCGGTCACAGCCGGGCGAGTCCCGCCCCGGAGTGTGACGTCGCCCGCCGCACCCGCTCCGGGGCCCACGCCGGGTGTAGCTTCGCGCCCGGTACGCGCGGCGGTCGGCGCCCGCGCGACGAGCATCGCGGGAGTCCTTCGTGCACGTGGTCGTGATGGGCTGCGGACGCGTCGGTTCCGCCATCGCCCGCCGCCTCGAGGAGGTCGGGCACAGCGTCGCGGTGATCGACCAGGACCCCGAGGCCTTCCGCCGGCTCGGCCCGGACTTCGCCGGCCGGCAGGTGACCGGCCTCGGCTTCGACCGGCAGACCCTCCTCGACGCCGGCGTGGACTCCGCCGGCGCGTTCGCCGCCGTCAGCAGCGGTGACAACTCCAACATCATCAGCGCCCGGGTGGCCCGCGAGACCTTCGGCGTCCAGCACGTCGTCGCGCGCATCTACGACTCCAAGCGGGCCGAGGTCTACGAGCGCATGGGCATCCCGAGCGTGGCCACCGTCCCGTGGACGGTGAACCGGCTGCTGCGCGAGCTGCTCTCGGTCAAGGTCAGCGAGCTGTGGCGGGAACCCACCGGGAAGGTCCTGCTCATGCGGATCACCGTGACCGAGGGCTGGGTCGGCCGGAAGCTCGCCGACCTCGAGCTCGCCTCCGGGGCGCGCGCGGCCTGGCTGGTCCGCTTCGGCGAGGCGCAGCTGCCCACCGCCACCACCGTGCTGCAGGACGGCGACCAGCTCGTCGTCGCGGTCACCGACGAGATCACCGGCCGGGTCCACGAGGTCGTCGAGAGCGCTCCCCGGGGAGGCGGGCACTGATGCGCGTCGCCATCGTCGGAGCCGGTGCCGTCGGCCGCTCGATCGCCGGGGAGCTCCTCGGCAACGGCCACACCGTCATGCTCATCGAGAAGGACGCCCGCAAGGTCCGCACCCGCTCGGTGCCGGGTGCCGAGTGGGTGCAGGCCGACGCGTGCGAGGTGTCCTCGCTGGAGGAGGCCCAGCTCGCCACCTGCGACGTCGTCGTCGCGGCCACCGGCGACGACAAGGCGAACCTGGTCGTCTCCCTGCTGGCCAAGACCGAGTTCGCGGTCAACCGCGTGGTCGCCCGCGTGAAGGACCCGCGCAACGAGTGGCTCTACACCGAGGCGTGGGGCGTGGACGTCGCCGTCTCGACCCCGCGGGTGCTCGCGGCGCTGGTCGAGGAGGCGGTGACCGTCGGCGACGTCGTCCGGCTCATGAGCTTCCGCAAGGGCGCGGCGAACCTGGTCGAGATCACGCTGGCCGAGGACACCCCCTGGGTCGGCAAGGCGCTGCGCGACGTGCCGCTCCCCCGCGAGACCGTGCTCACCGCCATCCTCCGCGGGGAGCGGGTCATCACGCCCACCCCCGACGAGCCGCTGGAGGCCGGGGACGAGCTGCTGTTCGTCACCCACGCCGACGTCGAGGAGCAGCTCAAGACCGTGCTGGCGCCCGAGACCTCCGCCGGCCCCGCCTGACGCTCAGGCGGCCTGGCCGGGGTTTCCGACCCGGTGCCGGTGCAGCCGCGACACCACCCACAGGGTCACCAGCACCTCGACGGCGGTGACCGGCAGACCCAGCAGCAGCGAGACGACGCCGAGGTCGGTGGCGTCGCTGTTCTCGCTGCCCAGGTACAGGTAGAACTGGACGGCGGCACGGACGAGGAAGACCCCGCCCCAGAGCACCGTCAGCCAGCCGTAGGCGCGCAGCAGCCTCGGGTCCTCGCGCCAGTGCCGCTCGGGATCGGGATCGGGCTCCGCTCGTCCCGTCTGCGGGTCGCGCGCCCCGGGGTGCAGGACGTCCCGGGCGCGGTCCACGCGGCCGCGCAGGCCCGGCGCCGAGAACCGGTGGGAGGCCATGGCGCCGAGGTGGCTGGGCGCCAGGAACTCCGCGACCACGCCGACCAGCGGCCGGCGGACCACGACCGAGCCGAGCAGGACGAGCGCGAGACCGGCGTTGCGGATGATCCCCGGCACGTAGAAGTCGCGTGCCTGGCCGGTGAAGGCGGCGATGGCGACGGCGATGCCCACGGCGAACAGCCCGCTGACGGCCTGCTGGACGGTCTCCCGCCGGACCAGGCGGAGGAGGAACACGAGCAGGGCCGCCCCGAGGGCCGCCCAGATGCCCGTCCGCAGCCCGTCGAGGGAGTTGGCCACGATGAAGGCGATCGTGGGCAGGGTCGCGTCGACCATGCCTCGCCAGCCACCGAGCTGCTCGAGCACCAGGTGGCGGTCGAACGAGAGGACCGGTTCGGCCGGCTCCGCGTCCGGCCCGGTACCGGACCGGTCGGCGCGGTCGTCCGGAGCGCTCATGGCCGTCTCCCCCGGTGCCTCGGTTGCCGGGTCCTCGCCCCGGGCGCTGTCCACGACGTCGGGATGGTCAGCCGGCACCCAGCTCGTACCAGGGGTTGTAGATGACCCGCTTGCCGTCGAACGCGGCGAAGCGGCCGCGGGCGGTCAGCGTGCGCCCGGGCTCGATGCCGGGGATCCGCCGGCGGCCCAGCCAGACCAGCGTCACGGAGCCGGATCCGTCGAAGAGCTCGGCCTCGAGGGTGGGGACCGTCTCCCGAGGGGTGTAGACGACGGACTTGAGGCGGCCGGTGACGGTGACCACCTCGCCCTTCCGGCACGACCCCAACGGCTCGCAACCGGCGCTCGCGGACCCGGCGCGCAGCTCCTGGGCGTCGATGGCCTGGTCGTCGGCCGTGAGCCGCTGCAACGTCCGCGACAGCCAGCTCGGCGATCGGGTCTCGGTCACGGTCTGCTCCTCGTCTGCGCCCGCCGGCGACGTGCCGTCGAGCTGGATCTCCTGCCGAACTGCGCCGGGAGTCCGGCCCCAGCGTACGGCGCGCCGGGCCCGCGGGGGCGCCGGGAACCCGCTCGGAAGGGTCAGCCGGCCGGGGGCGCGACGGGCGGGGTGGCTGCCGGACCGCCGGCCGCCTCCTGCTGCCGCGCCAGCTGGGCGGCCAGCGGCGCCGGCAGGGTCAGGGGCAGCTGCTCGCGCACGGGCATCGGCTCGACACCGCGGACGACGACGATGTCGCGGAAGGCCGCTTCCAGGACCTCCACCCCCTCACCACCGTCGGCGGCGGGGCCGGTCATCATGCCGCGCAGGAACCAGCGCGGACCGTCGACACCGAGGAACCGCGCCGCGCGGCGCACCGGCTGCGGCGCGGCGGCCTGCCCCGGCTGCGCCGGCGACTGCACCAGGATCGTGCCGGCGAGCTCGGTGCCGAACGGGCCCTCCACCTCGCGCAGCGAACCGCCCTGGCCGGACGCGCTCGTCCTCAGGTCCTCCCGGACGCTGTCCCAGATCCCGTCGGCCCGCGGCGCGGCGAACGCCGCGACCTGCAGCAGCGAGTCACCCGCGCGCAGCGTCGCGCCGACGACCTTCTGCTGCGGGTTGAGCTCCACCCGCAGATCGGTGCCGGGCAGCCCGGGGAGCCGGATCGACCCGAGGTCGACGCGCTGCACCGTGTCGTCCGGGGCGTCCACGGAGTCCCAGGGCCCCTCCGTCTCCTCCACCTCGCGCTCGCGGTGCTGCGGCTCCGGCGGCACGCCGCGCTCGCGCAGGCTGCGCTCGATCCTGTTGCGCCGTCGTCCGAACGGCATGTCAGCCCTGCCCTTCCCGAGCCGGTGCGGCTCCGTTCCCGGTGGCCGCGACGGTCCCGTGCCCCCCGGTCGAACCGTGTCCCCCGGCGCCCCGATCGCTGGCCGGCAGCTCATCGACCGGCACGAAGCGGGCCTGCACCACCGGCTGGACGACGAGCTGCGCGATGCGGTCGCCACGACGCAGGCTGATCGGCGTCGTCGGGTCGAGGTTGACCAGGTTCACCTTGATCTCGCCGCGGTAGCCGGCGTCGATGGTGCCCGGCGCGTTGACCAGGCTGAGGCCGAGCCGGTGCGCCAGCCCGGAGCGCGGGTGGACGAAACCGGCGTAGCCCTCCGGGATCGCGACCGCCACGCCGGTGCCGACGAGCGCGCGCTCGAACGGGGCGAGCTCGACGTCCTCGGCGGCGGACAGGTCCGCTCCCGCATCACCGGGGAGGGCGTAGCGCGGCGCGAGGTCCTGCGGCGAGGTCAGCCGGACCGGGACGTCGAGGGTCGGAGGGAGGAACTCGGGCACGTCGGCGACAGTAGCCGCGGCAGGACGGCGTGTGCGCGCGGCCGCCCGGCGCTGCGGATCAGGTGTCCGGGTCGGTCGGCCGGGACCCGCGCAGGTCGGCCCTGATCCGCTCGGCGAGCAGCTCCGTCGCCCGGCGGTTGGTGCGGCCGGCGAGCGCCGCGCCCAGCACGAACGGCGCCCCGGACGGCACGACGCCTTTCAGCTTCCGCGGGATCTGCGTCCGCAGCGCCCGCATCCCGGCGGCACCCAGCAGCGCGCCGAGCCCCGCCGTCGTCCCGCCGTCGACGGGCCGCTGCTCCGACCAGCTGGCCACGTACGCCGCGGCCCGCGTGCGGGCGTCACCGGTCGCCGGGCGGCCGTACAGCTCGTGCAGCTCCCCGACCAGGACGACCTCGACGCCGGCGACCAGCAGGGTCTCCCCGCCGAGCGCGATCGGCAGCGTGATGAGCGACGTCGGGGTGAGCCAGCGCGACGCGGAGAGGCCGCCGGTGCCGGCGCCGATCCCGGACGTGGCGCGGGCAGCCCGGGCGACGAGGGCGTCGGCGATCTCCTCGTCGGTGGCGCCCGGGTAGGCCTGCCGCAGCTGCGCGGCGGTCCGGATGGGCAGCCGCGGGGCGGCGGCGGCCAGGACCTCCCGGAGACCGCCGGGCGGAGCGCTCCCGGGAACCGGGTCGTCGGCCGTGCCGGAGGGCCGGCGGGCGTCGGCCAGCGCGGCGCCCACCGCGCCCGCGAGGGCGCCGACGACGTCGCGCAGACCGGTGCCGGCGGGCCGCGTCCCGTCGTCGGCGGCCGTCCGCTCGGTGCGAGGTCCTGCGCCGCCGACGAGGCCGGCGACGGCGTCGGCGACCGCGCGGGCGGCGCGCCCCAGCCCGACCTCGTCGGCGGGCGGAGGCGGGGGCGGGGACGGAGGCGCGACCGGACGCGGCGGCGGGACGTCTCGCGCCGCGCCGATCCGCGGACCCTGCTCGGTCATGGGTGCCCTTTCACGGCCCCGTCCCGGGGCCCGCCCTGAGCCTGCGAAGGGTGGGGAGGACGGGGTCCTTCGTCAGGCGCAGTCGCGGCAGAAGAGCTGGTCGCCCCGCGTGGAGGCCAGCCGGCTGCGGTGCTGTACCAGGAAGCAGCGGGAACAGGTGAACTCGTCCTCCTGCTTGGGCAGCACGCGGACGGTCAGCTCCTCGCCGGACAGGTCCGCGCCCGGCAGCTCCAGGTTCTCGTTGAAGTCGGTCTCGTCGACGTCGACCGAGGCGGACTGCGCCTCGGCCCGTCGTGCCTTGAGCTCCTCGAGCGAGTCCTCGCCCAGCTCGTCGGCCTCGTTGCGGCGCGGGGCGTCGTAGTCGGTGGCCATGGGGTGCCCCTCCCTTGTTCTCGCGGGCCGTCGGGCCCGCTCGTGCGGCGTCGGCGCGGGGTGTGCGCCGTCGTCCTTGCCGGCCGCGGTGGCGACCGGTGGATCTTGGTCCGGCGGCCCTAGCTCTGGGCCGCCGTGCCGGTGGTGCTCCGGACAGGGCCGGCGCCGGCTCCCGCGGTGCGGGGGGCGACCGGATTCCCGTCCGGGCCGCTCCCCCTCCGTCCGCCGGCAAGGCGGGCGGAGAAGGTCCGGCCTGCCCCCCAACGCGGCGCAGCCCCGGTTTGTGCCCGCTTCCCGAAACCAGGTGCGAGCGGGCCCCAGGGCCGCGAAGCGCCAGAGGTTACCCTGCCGCCGTGTCGACTCCCGTGGGTGCTGATCCAGCCGTCGTCGGGCCGTACCTGGCCTCCGCCCTCGACGACGAGCGCTGGCGCTCCGTGGACGTCGACCTCATCGCCGCGGGCATGTCGAACCTCACCTACGTGGTGACCCCGCGCGGGGGCAGCGACGACGACGCGGTGATCCTGCGGCGGCCGCCGACGGGCGCCGTCCTGGCCACCGCGCACGACATGGCCCGCGAGCACCGGGTCATCTCGGCCCTGGGTCCGACCGACGTCCCGGTCCCCCGCACGCTCCACCTCTGCACCGACGAGACGGTGCTGGGCGCCCCCTTCTACGTGATGGAGCGCGTCGTCGGCATCCACGTCGTCCGCGAGTTCCCCCCGGGCTACGCCGACGAGCCGGAGCAGCGCCGCGCGGTCGGCGAGACCCTCGTCGACGTCCTGGCCGACCTGCACTCGGTCGACTACGACGCCGTCGGTCTCGGGGAGTTCGGCCGGCCGGAGGGCTTCGCCGCCCGGCAGGTCCGGCGCTGGACCAAGCAGTGGGACGCCACCCGCGACCGCGACCGCCCGGGCCTCGACGCCCTCGCCGCCCGCCTCGCCGAGACCGTGCCGGCCACCCAGCGGTCGAGCATCGTGCACGGCGACTACCGGCTGGACAACTGCCTGCTCGACCCGGCGGAGCCCGGCCGCATCAAGGCCGTCCTGGACTGGGAGATGTCGACGCTGGGCGATCCGCTGACCGACATCGGGATGATGTTCGTCTACTGGCCGGAGGCCGGCGAGGAACGACCCTCCACGCTGAGCCCGGTCACCACGCTGCCCGGCTTCCCCACCCGGCACGAGGTCATGGAGCGGTACGCCCAGCGCACCGGCGCCGACCTGTCCGACCTGAACTGGTACGTCGGCTTCGCGTTCTTCAAGTTCGCCGCGATCATCGCCGGCATCGTCGCCCGGTCCGCCGCAGGCGCGATGGCCGGCAAGGACACGTCGGGTTACGAGGAGCGCATCGATCCCTGCGTCGAGCTGGGACGCGCCGCGCTCGAAGACGGTGCGATCTAGCGCCACGTCGCGGCCCTAAGCTCCTGGCGACCGACCCACCCGGAGCGCTGCCCGGCCCGGGCCCCCCGGGGCCCGCGGCGGGGACAACCGCCGGGTCCTGCCGAGGAGAGACCGTGACGCTGCGGACCGACCGCCCCCCGGTGCGCCCTCGCAGCGGCCGCCGCCCGTGGCCGCCGCTCCTCTTCCTCCTGGTGCTGGCCCTCGCGGCCGGCGCCGTCTGGTGGAACGTGCTGCGCACGGAGCGGGCCGAGGAGGCGCAGGAGGCGGCGGCGTGCGAGTCCGCGGCCGACTCGGCGCCACCGACGGACCTGGACCCGGCCTCGGTCACCCTGCGCGTGCTGAACGCGACCGACACCGGCGGCCTCGCGCAGACGGTGGCCACCGCGCTGCAGGAGCGCGGGTTCGTCATCGGCGAGGTGGCCAACGACTCCAGCGGCCGCGAGGTGACCGGGGTGGGTGAGCTGCGGCACGGCCCGCGCGGGAACGAGGCGGCGCGCTACGTCCGGGTCTACCTCCCCGACGCCGGCGACTACCCCGACACCCGCGCGGACGCAACCGTCGACGTCGTCGTCGGCCCGGAGTTCGCCACGCTGGCCTCCGCCGAGGAGGTGGCCGCGGCGCTCGTGCCCGCGGCCGGGGCCGCCGCCGACTGTTGAAGGACCCCGTCCTCCCCACCCTTCGCAAGCTCAGGGCGGGGCCCGGGACGGGGCCGTCAGACGCGGTGCAATTCGTCGAGCAGCTCCAGGAAGGGCCCCGCGACGGTCGGCGCGACCGCGACCGCCATGGGCTCCGCGAACGGCCGACCGCCCGTCCCGGTGACGACCAGCCCGGCCTCGGCCGCGACCAGGGCACCGGCCGCGTGGTCCCACGGGTTGAGGTCCAGCTCGTAGTAGGCGTCCACGCGACCGGCGGCCACGGAGCACAGGTCGAGGGCCGCGCTGCCGTACCGGCGGATGTCGCGCACCCGCGGGAGCAGCTGCGCCACGACGGCGCCCTGCGCCCGCCGCTGCTCCACCCGGTAGCCGAAGCCGGTGGCCACCAGCGTCTGCTCCAGCGACACCGGGCGGCTCCCGGTCAGCCGCACCGGCTCCGGCCGCGCCGGTGACGACGCGAACGCGCCCCCGCCCACCGTCGCGGTGAAGAGCTCACCGGTGGCCACGTTGAGCACGACGCCGGCGCGGACCTCCCCGTCGACCTCGGCGGCGATGGACACCGCGTACGCGGGCAGGTCGTAGAGGAAGTTGACCGTGCCGTCGATCGGGTCGACCACCCAGCGCACGCCGCTGGTGCCCGCGCGGTCGGCGCCCTCCTCCCCCATGACGCCGTCGTCGGGCCGGGCGGCCAGCAGCCGGCCCACCACGAGCTCCTCGCTCGCCCGGTCCACCGCGGTCACGACGTCGACCGGGCTGGACTTCACGTCGACGTCGTCGCCGGCCGAGGCGCGCCCCCGCGCGACCAGCGCCGCGGCCTCCCGGGCGACGTCGACGGCGAGGGCCAGCAGCCGGCCGGGGTCGGCAGGGGATGCACTCACGTGGGTGATCCTGCCGCAGGTCGGGACGCCGGCGACCCGGCTCACTACCCTGTCCGCGTGCAGGGCTTCGGAGTGGACATCGGCGGCAGCGGCATCAAGGGATGCCTGGTCGACCTCGAGCAGGGTCAGCTGATCGGCGAGCGGTTGCGGATCGAGACACCGCAACCCTCCCTCCCCGATCCCGTCTACGCCGTCGTGGCGCAGATCGTCGACCACTTCGCGTGGACCGGCCGGATCGGCGTGACCTTTCCCGGCGTCATGAAGAACGGGGTCGCCCACACAGCGGCCAACGTGGAGAAGAGCTGGATCGGCACCGACGTCGACGCCGGCCTGGACCAGCTGATCCCGGGCACCGTGGAGACGCTCAACGACGCCGACGCCGCGGGCATCGCCGAGATGCGGTACGGCGCGGGCAGGGACAAGCGCGGCGTCGTCCTCATGCTCACGTTCGGCACCGGCATCGGCAGCGCGCTGTTCGTCGACGGCCACCTCCTGCCCAACACCGAGTTCGGCCACATCCAGGTCGACGGCGAGGACGGCGAGCGCCGGGCCTCGGCCGCGGCCCGGGAGCGCGAGGAGCTGGGCTACCCGGAGTGGGCGCGGCGGGTGGACCGCTACCTCGACGTGCTCGAGGCGGGCCTCTGGCCGGACCTGATCATCGTCGGCGGCGGGGTGAGCAAGAAGGCGCACAAGTGGGTGCCGCTGCTGTCCACCCGGACGCCGGTCGTCCCGGCGCAGCTGCAGAACGACGCCGGCATCGTGGGCGCGGCCCTGGCCGCGCACGAGCGCACCGACCGCTGACCTGCGCGACGGCGCCCGAACGGGTGAGGCGGGTGGTGCGGTTGGGGCCCCGCGCTTCAGGGAACCCCCCTGTCGGTCGATGCACACCGCAGAGCGAGAACCGCCCCGGAACACGCACGACGCCCCGTCGGAGCGAGGCTGTGGGATCCGAGACGGTGGAGAAGCCCGGACACGCCGTTACAATGGGGAAGCCCCACCCCGTCGCCCTCCAGCCGGGAGGGATCCCCTGCCCGTCCAGCGGTCAAACGCCGCGCCGGTCTGCCGGGACCTCTGCCACTGAGCAGGTGCGAGGACCGGAGCCGCTGCCCAGGGATCACAAGGTCCCCCGGGGAACGAACCCAGCACGGGAAGGAACCTGAGTGCCCGCCGACAAGCCAGCACCGGAAGCAGCCGCGAGCACCTCGAAGGGCTCGACCACGGCAGCCACCGGTACCCGGGCTCCCCGGACCAGTGCCGCGGCAGCCAAGACGGCGAAGACGGTGACGGCCGCGGCCGAGCCCGCTGCGAAGGCGGCCCCGCGGAAGAAGGCGCCGGCGAAGACCGCCGCCACGACCAAGCCCACCGTGGTCCCCTCGCCCGGGGCCGGTGAGGGCACCGTGCTGACCGCGGTGGCCACCGACGCGTCCGGCGTCGCCGTGGTCGACGCCGGCTCCGAGGGTCTCAAGCTCGACGAGACGGTCGTCACCGGCAAGGACGGTGTCGAGGTCGCCGCCGCCGACGAGGAGACCCCCGAGGCCGAAGCCGGCTTCGAGTGGGACGACGAGGAGGAGTCCGAGGCGCTCCGCCAGGCGCGCAAGGACGCCGAGCTCACCGCCTCGGCCGACTCCGTCCGTGCCTACCTCAAGCAGATCGGCAAGGTCGCGCTGCTCAACGCCGAGGAGGAGGTCGACCTCGCCAAGCGGATCGAGGCCGGGCTCTACGGCTCCGAGCGTCTGCGCCAGGTCGAGGAGGAGGGCCAGAAGATCTCGCCGCAGATGCGCCGCGACCTCAACTGGATCGTCCGCGACGGCGAGCGCGCCAAGAACC
>Ga0190265_10001747_pt1 | contig 14325 bp, 15 predicted proteins | sample Popmic124T_FD_133135 | JGI IMG/M metagenome (GOLD analysis project Ga0190265, IMG submission 133135) | Populus adjacent soil microbial communities from riparian zone of Indian Creek, Utah, USA - 124 T | ecosystem: Environmental > Terrestrial > Soil > Riparian zone | place: USA: Utah | collected...
CGCTCGGCGAGGACCTCGACGACGATCGGCTGGCCGCGATCTTCCGCGACGCCTACGACACCGAACCCTTCGTTCACGTCGCGGATGGGCCGCCGGCCACGAAACAGGCGACCGGCTCGAACCACGCCTTCGTCCACGCACGCCGCGTGGCCGAGCGGCGCGCGGTCGTGGTGTCGGTCATCGACAACCTGGGCAAGGGCGCCGCCGGGCAGGCGGTCCAGAACATGAACGTCGCGCTCGGGCTCGACGAGACGGCCGGCCTCACCGGCGTCGGGCTGCACCCGTGAGCATCACCGCAGCGACCGGCTTCTCGGTCGGCGTCGGCGAGGCCGGCATCCGCGACTCGGGCGGTGACGACCTCGTCCTCATCGTCTCGGACCGAGCCGCCAGCGCGGCCGCCACGTTCACCCAGAACGAGCTGCGGGCGGCACCGGTGCTCCTCGCCGTCGAGGCGCTGCACGCCACGGCCGGCCGCACCCGGGCCGTCGTCGTCAACGCGGGCTGCGCGAACGCCGGGACCGGCGCCGGCGGGCTGGATGACGCGCGCGCCGTGGTCGCCGCCGTCGCCGGTCGCATCGGTTGCACGGCGGCCGAGGTCCTTCCGGCATCGACCGGGCTCATCGGCTCGCGGCTCCCGGTGGCGTCCATGGTGTCGACGGCCTCCGGTCTGGCCCTCGCGGCGTCGGCCGAGGCCGCCGAGCGCGCGGCGCGGGCGATCATGACCACCGATACGAAGCCGAAGCAGCACGACATCACCGCGCGACTGGCGGACGGAAGGACGATCCGTATCGGTGGCATGGCGAAGGGCGCCGGCATGATCCACCCGCAGATGGCGACGATGCTCGCCTTCATCACGACCGATGCGCCGGTCGACACCCCGCTCCTTGGCTCGCTCCTGCGGCCGGCGGTCGAGCGGACCTTCAACCAGGTCTCGGTCGACGGTGACACGTCAACCAACGACACGGTCATCGTCCTCGCCAACGGCGCGGCCGGCGGCGCGCCCATTGCCGGGCCCGACGAGGCGACCTTCGCCGCCGCCCTCGAGACGGTGTGCCGCGAGCTGGCGATCGCGATCGCCGCCGACGGGGAGGGCGCCCGGCACCTGATCGAGGTGACCGTCCACGGCGCGGCGACCGACGTCGCGGCACGCGCCGTGGCGCGCACGGTGGCGAGCTCCTCGCTGGTCAAGACCGCGGTCCACGGGGCGGACCCGAACTGGGGTCGCATCGCCGCCGCTGCCGGCCGGAGCGGGGTGCGCCTCGACCCGGATCGGCTACGGATCTGCATCGGCGAGGAGGCGGTCTACGACGGCGCGCCGCGCGAGTTCGACGACGCGCGGGCAGCCGCCGAGCTGCGCGGCCCGGTGGTGCGGCTCGTCCTCGACCTCGCCGACGGCGGCGGGAGCGGGACGGCCTGGGGCTGCGACCTGTCGGCAGAGTACGTGGCGATCAACAGCGAGTACACGACATGACCTACGCGCCGCTGACGCTGAAGATCGGGGGCGTGGCGGGCCGGCATGCCGGGGCCATGGCCGTGCTCGCCCAGCGCGCCGAGCCGGGCTGGGTGGTCGTGCACGGCGGCGGCGACGAGGTCGCCACCTGGTCCCGTCGCCTCGGCCTCGAGCCGCGGGCGGTCGACGGCCTGCGCGTGACCGATCCCGCCACGCTCGACGTCGCGATCGCGGTGCTGCGCGGCCTGGTCAACGCGCGCCTGGTGGCGGCCTTCACCGCGGCCGGGGTCTCGGCGATCGGCCTCGGCGGCGCCGACGGCGACCTGCTGCGCGCCGAACGATTCGATCCGCGGCTCGGCGCCGTCGGTCGCATCCGGCGCGTGAACGGAGCGCTCCTCGCGGGCCTTGCCGATGCCGGCCACGTCCCGCTCGTCGCGCCGATCGCGCGCGGCGACGGCGACGAGCTCCTCAACGTGAACGCCGACGAGGCGGCCGGGGCCATCGCCGCCGAGCGCGGTGGCCGCTTGCTGCTTCTCACCGACGTCGCCGGCGTGCAGCGCGGCGGTGACCTGCTTGCCGCGCTCGACGCCGACGAGGCGGAGCGCATGGTCAGCGACGGCACCGCGCACGGCGGAATGATTCCCAAGCTGCGGGCGGCGGTCGCCGCCGCGCGGCGCGGCTGCGTGGTGCAGATCGTGGATGGACGAGATCCAACGGCCGTGAGAGCGGCGCTGGACGGAACGACGACGGGAACGACCGTGAGCGCCGCCCCCGCGGCGCGCATCGGCTGAGAAACTCATGACAGGAGAGCGAGGAATGGGAACGATCGAGCGACGCGACCAGGTTCGACGGCTGATCGCCGCGGGCGGGGTCCACACCCAGGCCGAGCTGGTGGCCGCCCTCGCCGAGCGTGGGGTCGAGGTCACGCAGGCCACGATCTCGCGCGACCTCGCCGGCCTGGGCGTCGTGCGTGGATTCCGCGGAGGACGGCTGACCTACCTGCTTCCCGACGACATGACCGATGGCAGCGGCGCGGCGGAGGCTCGCATGCGCCGCCTCCTCGCCGACCTGCCGCTGTCGATCGGCGAGACCTCCCCGCTCGTGATCCTGCGCACGTCGCCCGGTGGTGCGAACGCCATCGCATCGACGATCGACCTCTCGCACTGGGACGACGTGGTCGGCACGATTGCCGGTGACGACACGATCTTCGTTGCCTGCACCGATGCGGCCGCCATGCGCCGCTTCCGCGCACGCCTCGAGCGGCTCATCGCCGAGGTCAGCATCGCGACCTCTGTCGGCGCGGGAGGTGGGGCATGAGCGAGACCGTCGTGCTCGCCTACTCGGGCGGCCTGGACACCTCGGTCGCCGTTCCCTGGCTGCGCGAGACGGCTGGCCACGAGGTCGTCACCCTCACGGTCGACGTCGGCGGCGGGGTCGACGCCGCGGGCGTGCAGCGCCGGGCGCTCTCCGGCGGCGCGCGTCGCGCGATCGTCGTCGACGCACGGGCCGCGTTCGTTGCCGATTACATCTGGCCGGCGCTCCAGGCCGGATCGCTCTACCAGGGCGTCTATCCACTGGCGACAGCGCTGGCGCGCCCGCTCATCGCGCGGCTGCTGGTCGAGGCCGCCCATGAAGCCGATGCGGGCATCGTTGCCCACGGCTGCACCGGCAAGGGCAACGACCAGGTCCGCTTCGACGTCGCGGTGGCGGCGCTCGACCCGTCACTGCGCGTCATCGCCCCGATGCGGGTCGGCATGGGGATGACCCGCGACGAGGAGCTGGCCTATGCCCGCGAGCGCGGCATCGACGTCCCGTCGGGGCCGAGCTCGCCGTTCAGCCTCGACGTCAACCTGTGGGGTCGATCGATCGAGGCCGGCGTGCTCGAGGATCCATGGATCGCACCTCCCGACGAGGCCTTCGCCTGGACGGTCGATCCCGTCGCCGCCCCCCGCGCGGCGCGCGACGTCGTCATCGGCTTCGAGGAGGGCGTTCCCACCTCGATCGACGGCGAGGCACTCGACGGCGTCACCCTGGTGGAGCGGCTGAACCAGGAGGCCGGTGCGTACGGCATCGGCAGGATCGATCACGTGGAGGACCGGCTCATCGGCATCAAGAGCCGCGAGATCTACGAGGCGCCGGCCGCCGTCGTCCTCCACGCGGCGCATGGGGCGCTCGAGCAGCTGACGCTGTCGCGCGAGCTCCTCGCCTACAAGCGCTCGGTCGGCGACCGCCTCGCGACGCTGGCCTACGACGGGCTCTGGCTGAGCGAGCTCGGCGTCGCGCTGCGAGCGTTCGTGACCCACACCCAGCGGCACGTGAGCGGGGAGGTGCGGCTCCGGTTCAGCGCCGGCAACGCTGCCGTCAGCGGGCGCCGCTCGCCGCACTCGCTGTACGACATCGGCCTCGCCACCTACGACCAGGGCGATCGCTTCGACCATGCCTCCGCGGTCGGGTTCATCGCCATCTGGGGCCTCCCCGTGCGCACGCAGGCCGCGGCGCGCGGTGCCGGAACGAACGGCGGCTCGCTGCTCGACGAGCTGGGCGCCGATCGGCTCGACGCCGTCGAGCCGGCGGGGGTCGGGTCATGAGCGGAAAGGATCCGGAGCAGACGGCCGGGCTGCGCTTGGCAGGCACCATCGCGCCGCTCACGGCCGACTCCTCGTACGTGCGACGTGCACGCTTGCGCGACGTCGACCGCATCCTCGAGGTGATCGGCACGTATGTCGAGCAGCACGTGCTGCTGCCGCGGACGCGCGAGGAGATCGTCGACGAGATCGACACCTGGTGGGTCGGCGACCTCAACGGCGAGGTCGTCGGCTGCGCCGCGCTGCGCGACTTCGGTGCCGGACTCGGCGAGCTGCGTTCCCTGAGCGTGGTGGCCGAGGCACACGGGCGCGGGCTGGGCGAGTCGCTCGTCCACGCCGTCGTGCGCGAGGCGCGGCGTCGCTCGCTCATGCGCCTCTTCGCGATCACCCGCAACCCCGGCTACTTCGCGCGGCACGGCTTCGTCGAGCTGCCGATGGACGCCGTCCCCGACGTGCTGCAGGCCGACCGCGTCCCGTGGCCACGCCGCAGCGGCGCCGGCCACGCCATGGAGCTCGAGCTGTGAGCCGCGCGTCGACCATCATGGACGCGCGGGCGCTCGAGGCCCGCGTGCACCTGCAGACATACGCTCGGCAGCCGCTCACCCTCGTCAGCGGTCACGGCTGCTGGGTGACCGACGACGCGGGGCGCGAGTACCTCGACCTCGTGGCCGGGATCGCGGTCGACGTGCTCGGCCACGCCCATCCTGCGGTGGCGGAGGCGGTTGCGAGCCAGGCGGCCACGCTCGTCCAGGTCTCGAACCTGTACTACAGCCTGCCGCAGCTCGAGCTCGCCGATGCGCTCGTCGCGCGCTCCCCTTTCGACCGCGCCTTCTTCACGAACTCGGGCACGGAGGCGAACGAGGCGGCCATCAAGCTCGCGCGGCGGCACGGCGGCGACCGAGGCGCCCACGAGATCGTGAGCCTCGACGGCTCGTTCCACGGGCGGACCCTCGGCTCGCTGGCCGCCACCGGCCAGCCGAAGTACCAGGAACCGTTCGCGCCGCTCCCCGACGGCTTCCGCCACGTGACGCCGAACGACACGGCTGGCCTCGAGGCGGCGGTGACCGATGCGACCTGCGCCGTCCTGCTCGAGCCGATCATGGGTGAGGGCGGAATCCATCCGCTGAGCGACGCCTTCCTCGTCGCGGCGCGGGCGGCGTGTGACCGCGTCGGTGCGCTCCTCATCCTCGACGAGGTGCAGACCGGCATGGGTCGGACCGGGACCTTCTTCGCCTTCGAGCAGACGCCGATCGTCCCCGACGCGGTGACCCTGGCGAAGGGCCTGGCCGGCGGGATCCCGATCGGCGCCCTGCTGGTGCGGGAGAGCGCGGCGGCCTTCCGGGTCGGTGACCACGGCACGACGCTGGGCGGCAACCCGGTCTCGTGTGCCGCCTCCCTGGCGACGCTCCGCGTCCTCGACGAGGACGACCTGATGGGCAACGCGCGTGCCCGCGGCGCGCAGCTGGTCGACGGGCTGAAGCGATTCGTGACCGATGGCCTGGCGCGCGAGGTCCGCGGTCGCGGTCTCATGCTCGGCCTCGAGACGTCAACGCCGACGGCTCGCGAGGCGATGGCCGCGGCCCGCGACCGTCACGGCCTCCTCGTCAACGCCACCGGCGAGACCACGATCCGGCTCGTCCCGCCGCTCACGATCGCCGCGGAAGAGGTCGACCTCGCGCTCGAACGCCTCGGTGCCGCGCTCGCCGAGACGGGGACCGCTTCGTGACGTCCGAGCTGGAGGTCTCGACGCGCCGCCGCGCAACCGGGCCACCGCGGCACCTGCTCGGGTCGGAGGACCTCGAAGCGCTCGGGCTGCCGCGCCTGCTCGACCGCGCGCAGCTGCTGCGCGAGGATCGCGCCGCCATCGGCTCCGCGCGGCCGCTTGCCGGCCGGCAGGTCGCCCTCCTGTTCGAGAAGCCGAGCCTGCGGACGCGGGTCAGCTTCGAGGTGGCGGTGACGAGCCTGGGTGGTCACGCCATCGCCCTCGGGCCGGACGAGGTCGGGCTCGGGCGGCGCGAGAGCGCTGCCGACGTGGCGCGCAACCTGTCGCGGCTCGTCGACGCCATCGTGCTGCGCACCTTCGCCCACGACACTCTGCTCGAGATGGCCGGCGCCGCATCCGTGCCGGTGATCAACGCGTTGACCGATGCCGAGCACCCGTGCCAGGCCCTCGCCGATCTCCTCACACTGCGTCAGCGCTTTGGCCGCCTGGCCGGCCTGCGGCTCGCCTACGTCGGCGATGGCAACAACGTCGCCCACTCGCTCATGCTGGCCGGCGCCCTCGCGGGCCTCGACGTGCGGGTCGCGACGCCGCCGGGCTATGCGCCCGATGCGGCGATCGTCGAACGTGCCCAGTCGCTCGCCGCGCGACATCGGTCGTGGATCAGCATCGGCACCGATCCGGTCGAGGCCGTGGCCGGAGCGGACGCGGTCTACACCGACGTCTGGGCCAGCATGGGCCGTGAGGCCGAGGCCGATGAGCGCCGCGCGCGCTTTGTCGGCTTCGGCGTCGACGAGGCGCTCCTGGCACACGCCGCGCCGCACGTCGTGGCGCTGCATTGCATGCCGGCCCACCGTGGCGAGGAGATCGCGGCCGCCGTCCTTGACGGCCCGCGATCCCTGGCGCTCGAGCAGGCCGAGAACCGCCGCTACGTCCAGGAGGCGGTGCTCATCGAGGTCCTCGCACCGCGCTGAGGCTCAGGTGGGTGGCACTTCCCGCTGGGTGGGCACCGGCGCGGGCCCGATCGGGAACCGACGACGAACCTCGAGCATCGCCCGCAGCGCGAGGAGCACGAGCAGGGCGAGGACGAGGAGCACCGGCAGCCACACGATCCCGAACCAGATCAACGCGCCCGCCAGCCCCTGGCCGATCCCGACCAGCGACGCCAGCGCCCCGTCGAGCTGGGCGCCGGGATCCCAGGCCTCGGCGACCGCGGCGACCGGCTCGGCGACCGGGATGAGCGTCACGGTCAGCGTCGACAGGTCGGCATCGCCCTCGATCTCCTGGAGCTGCGCATCGAGCTGCTCGATCTCGCCGCGCACCTGGTCGAGGCGCGACTGCACGGACAGCACGTCATCGATCCGCTCGGCGCGCTCGAGGAGGACCCGGTAGGACGCCTCGGATGCCTGGAGGTTCGCGATCCGCGCGCCGAGGTCGATGATCTGGCGCGTCACGTCGGACTCGCGCGTAGCCTCGGCGACGACCTCGCCCTCGAGGGTCCGTAGCCGCTCGAGCGCCTCGTCGAAGCGGGCTGCCGGGACGCGGAGCGTGAGCGTCGCACCCTCATCGCTCGAGCCGGCCTGCGATCCGCCGACGTAGCCGCCGAGCTCGAGGACGAAGGCTCGCACCTGGCCGACCGCGGCCTGCACCTGCGGCACTTCGACACTGACCTCGCCGGTCTTGATGATCCGCTGGTCGATCGGGACGGCATTCCCCCCACCGCTGGCCGGACCGCCGCCGCTCGTCTCGGTGTCCTCGCCCTGGCCGCCCGCGGCATCGTCCAGGTCTCCGGCGGCGCTCGCCGCCGGGATGGCTACCTCGCCGTCGGGCGTGGCGCCGGTCGACTGGCTGCCGCATGCTGCGAGGAGAACCACGAGGAGCAGGAGAAGGGCCATCAACGGCCCCTTGGACGCGTGGGATGGATGCACGACTGGACGCATCGTCCTTCCCTCCTTCGGTGTGTGCTGTCCGGACGCCGGTTGCGGGCCGATCGTTCCGCACCACGACTACGCCGCTCGGCTAGCATCGGTTCATGGAGGAGCGCACCGCGGCACTGCTGGCCGACGAGGACTCGCGCGCGCACATGGCCGCGGGGGAGTTCGACCACGAGTTCCTGCGCGCCCACCTGGCCGATGAGCGTCGCAAGGCCAGCTTCCTTGGCGAGATCCGCGAGGCGATCTTCGGCGCACAGGACGGCCTCGTGAGCACGCTCGCGGTGGTGAGCACCGTTGCGGGCGCCAGCGGCGAGCGGTACGTCGTGCTCGTGGCCGGCATCGCATCCGGCCTGGCCGGGATCTTCAGCATGGCCGCCGGCGAGTACATCGGCAGCAAGAGCCAGCGCGAGATCTTCGACGCCCAGATCGTGGACGAGCGAGAAGAGGTCCACGAGCGGCCGGGCGAGGCCGAGGCCGAGGTGGCCTTCATGTTCGAGGAGGACGGACTCCCGCACGACAAGGCGCTCGAGGTCGCGAGGGTGATGGCCGAGCACCCCGAGACGCTGCTGAAAACGATGGTCGAGAAGGAGCTGGGGCTCGCGGTCGAGGAGGGCGGTGGCTCACCGCTACAGGGCGCCCTGATCATGGGCGCCGCCTTCGGGCTCGGCTCGATCCCGCCCATCCTGCCGCACCTGTTCGTCAATGGCGATGCCGCGGTCATCGCATCGGTCAGCGCGACGCTCGCCGTGCTCTTCGGGATCGGGGTCCTGAAAAGCCGCTGGACGCATCGGTCCTGGCTGGCGTCGGGCATCGAGATCCTCGTCCTCGGCGCCGTCGCCGGCATCGCCGGCTACTTCTTCGGCAGCATCCTGCCGGTCATGCTCGGCGCCCCCGACGCCGCGAGCTAGGGGGTCGCCAGGGCGGCTCCGCAGTCGTCGCAGAACTTCGCGTCCGCGGCGTTCGTCGCAGTGCAGGCCGAGCATGTCCGGTGCATCGCGACCCCGCAGTCGTCGCAGAACTTCGCGTCCGCCGCGTTCCGCCCGCCGCAGCTCGCGCACACCAGCTCGGTGCCGCCAATCCCAAGCGCGCCCATCGTGTCGCGCAGCACCGGCGTCACCTCGCCCGCCACGTACCGCGACGCCGGCCCGAGATACGCCGCCTTCGTCATGGCGCTGCCGACGGCAATGAGCGGCAGCCCAATGAAGCCCAGCCAGAAGTTGCGCGGAGCTTCGAAGCTGTTCAAGGCGCTGAAGAAATCGACCATGGCGATGGCGGTGAGGAGCACGCCGGCACCAAGGAGCAGCGGCCCGGCGACGCGGAGAAGGCTTCGCCACGAAGCCTGGTTGTCGAGCCCGGGATCCGGTCGCGTCATGACTCCCTCCTCGTCATTCGGAGCGCGAGTATACGGACAGGATCAACTCTCGATGGTCAGGATCCCGACCATGCCGTATGCCTCGTGCGAGGGCAGGTGGCAGATGTACGCCAGCTCGCCGGCCTCGTCGAACGTGATCGTGGTCTCGACCGTCTCGAGCGCGGGGATCGTGACCTCGGTCGGCACGTCGCCGTGGCTGGCGTGGGTGCCGCTGCGATGCGCCGCGTGGAACTCGTCGTCGCCGATCAGCCATTCGTGGTCGATGGGATCCTCGTTCACGAGGACGAACGTGATCGGGACGCCGCGCGGCACGCTGATCGCGGCCTGGTCGAAGGCGGAGTAGTGGATCGTGATCGTCACCTCGCGCGCCGATGCGCCGCAGCCGGTCGCCGCGGCTGCCACGAGGAGCAGCGCCGCGGCGATCGGCCGGCGAAGGAGCGACCGGCTCATGCGCCCGCCGGTGGCAGGGTGCGCGAGCTGCCCCCGGCCGCGGTCCACTGGAGGGCGACCGGCACGGCAATGATCACCATCGCCGCGAGGAGCAGATAGAGCGCAATCGGCGTGCGCGGTGCGGGATTCGACGTGAACGGCGCGTACCCCGCGTCGACGGCCGATGGCCTGCCGGCGCCCGAAGCGTCGATCGCCAGGTCGAAGTCGAGCTGGCCGGCCTCCGAAGCGATGACGACCTTCGTCAGCCACGCCTCGGCCGGCACCCACTCCATCCCGGCGTCCGAGCGGAGATCCGCCAGCAGCGACGCGGTCGCCTCGGCGCTGTGGTCGAGGAGCAGGCCGTCCGACTCGAGGAAGCCGCCAGGGTTGGGCAGCATCGCCGGCTTCTCATCGGTCAGGAGGTAGACGTCGGCCTCGACCAGCTCGCCGTCCGTCTTGCCCAGCCCCAGGATGCGCAGCGGCACCCATGGGTTGTCGGTCGGGATGGTCAGGTGGACCGGCGTCCCATCGCCGACCGCCTGGCCGCGCTCCGCGGCCGCGTCGGCATCGAACGCGGCGGCCATGAAGATCGGGCTGCGATCGGCGTAGAAGTCGAGCACCTCGGGGGCATCGGGCGGCAGGCGGAAGCCGCGGTTCTTTGCCCACGTGCCGACCTCGTCGCCGCCGCCGCGCAGGATCGTGATGTCGAGCGCGTCTATCGTCGTCTCGAGCAGGACCTCGGCTTCCGCCCCGGCGAGCGCGTCGAACGTCGCCGCGCGCGCGAACTCGTCGACCGGATCGGTCTCGCGGACGAGGCGCTGGAGGGTCCAGTCGCCGCCGCGCTCGACGTTGGTCGGGATGCCCGGCAGCGGGGTGATGGACCCGAAGGCGCCACCGCCACCGGCAAACTCGAACGAGGTGACGTAGTGCTCCACGCCATCGTGGTAGCCGGCAAAGGTCGTCGTGCGGAGCAGGTTGACCGCCCCGTTGGGCCCGATGAGGCCACCGCAGGCAAGCGTCGGCGCGACGGTGATGAGCAATGCGGCGGTCGCCGCAGCGAGTGAGAGCAAGGGACGTCGCATCGACCGTCCTCCTTGGATACGGGGCGTTGGATCGATGCTGCGCAGCACCCGTTCAGACGCCCCTCGTGGCGGATCGGTTCCCGCGGCTCGGTTGTCGTGGCGTTGCGCCCGGCGGGCGTATCGGCCACTCAGTGGCTGAATTCCCATCCCACGAGAGCTCCGGCCAACCCTTCAGCCCGCTGCCTGGCCTCAGCTCCCGCCCGGCGGGATTCCGGCCGCTCATTGGCCGATGTGCCCGCCCGACGGCAACGGCTTGTCACCCCAACCGCGCGATGAGCTTTTTCGGCGCGACGAGCCGGTAGCTCTCCTCGATCCAACCGGTGATCATCTCGAGCGGCGCGTCGTCGGGCGCCACGCAGGTGACCCAGCCGCCGCGATCCAGCCCGTACCCGGCCGGCACGACCCACTCGAAGGCCAGCGCCTCCTCGTGCGAGTCGCGCAGCTTGACGGTGAGGCGCAGCCCGGCATCGGTCTCGAGCACGCCGAAGAAGACGAATACCTTCTTCCCGACCTTGTAGACCGATTCGCCCCACGGATGATCCTCCCAGGCCTCGGGCAGGCCGGCGGCGAACGCCCGCACCGCCTCGGTCAGGTTCATCCGGCGATCACGGCCAGCCAGCCGATCCCGAGCACCGCGCTGACGAGGTAGAGCATGAAACGGAGCGGCCAGACCAGGCAGCCGTCGGGGTCGAGGTCCGGCTCGACCAGGACGCGCGGCGCGAAAACGAGCGCTGCGTAGAACGCGGCGAGCCCGGCGACGAGCATGAAGACGACGAAGAACCCGAAGCCGGTCCCGTCCACCGTCACCGAGCCGATCAGCTCTCCGACGTCAAGGCCGTCGAGGATGTCGGCGGCGAAGCTGTTGAAGATCCCGCCGGAGACGAGGATGAAGGGCAGGATAAGCGCGCGCCTCAGGCCCCGGTCGATGACCGGCAGCCGATTCCCGAGGATCATGGCAGCGATGATCACGATGAATGCCGTGCCGACGACCGGGCCGTCGATCCCGAAGCCGAGATAGGCCGATGCCGAGCCGGCGACGAACGCCACGGCACCGATCAGCGGACCGATGAACCCCATCCGGGCGTCGATGCCCGTGCCTTCCACGGTCGGGAGGGGAGGGACGCCGGACGGCCGGGTCGCGATGGCGACGATCGCGGCGATCACCGCCAGGAGCTGCACCCATCCAGCGAGGGCGTTCGGCGAATCGCCGAGCGAGAGAATCGGAGCGAGCGTGCCGGCCGCGACGAGGGGCACGCCGGCCACGTTCCAGCCGGCAAGCAGCAGGTCCTCGATCCGCAGCCCGAGCGGTCTCACCTTCGCGCGTCAGCCGCTGCCAGCGTCGTGCCAGGGTCGTGGATCGGTTCGCAGCAGCGAGTAGAGGACGACGTCGTGGTTCGTGCCCGCGTTGAAGAACGCGCCTCGTACGGTTCCCTCGAGGATGAATCCGCACTTCTCGGCGATCTTCCGGCTGGCCGCGTTGCCCGGGACGATGACGAGGTGGATGCGGTGCTGCTTCTTCGTCGCGAACAGGTAGTCGACGAGGAGCTGGACCGCCTCGGTGGTGTAGCCGTGTCCGGCGTGGCGCTCGTCGTAGAGCTGGTAGGACAGCTCGAACGCGTCCCAGTAGCTCACCGGCTTGAAGAATTCGATATGCCCGGCGATCTCACCGTCCGCCGCGCCGATGACCAGCATCCCCTCTTCCTTCTGCCAGAAGCCGTGCTCGGCGAACTCCCGGCGGAATCGAGTCTCCGACATGACGCCAAGCGGAAAGAAGATGCCTCGGTTGCGAATCTCGACGTGAGCGTCGTAGAGGGCGTCGAGATCGGCCTCGCGGACCGGCCGAAGGGTAATGCGTTCGCCGTGCAGCATGGGCTTGTCCTCCGTCGGCCGTAGGCTGCCGGGCTGGCTGGCCGCCGTCAAGCATGGACACTGCTGACGTGGAAGCTGGCGAAGGGCGGTTCTTCTAGTGGAACATTCGCTGCTGCTTCGCGAGGTCGAGTCGTTCGGGTGGGCCGTCGAGCGCATCGTCGACCGAGCGCAGGCGCTGCGCGATGACGTTGAGCACCGCCCCCTCCACCTGGAGCCGGCCATCGATCACGAGCAGCGGATGCCGATGGAGCAGCGCGCGATGCGCCTGGTAGACCTGCGGCCGCAGGGTCACGTTGATCATCCCGGTCTCATCCTCGAGCGCGATGAAGACGAAGTTCTTCGCCGTCATCGGGTGCTGCACGCTCACCGCCAGCCCGGCCAGCCGGATCTGGGACCGATCGCGCAGCCGTGCCGCATCGGTCACCGTGATCACCCCGCGCGCGGCCAGCCGCTCGCGGAAGAGCTCCACGGCGTGGAGGTTCGGGGCCACGCCGGTGTCGCGATAGTCGGCGGCCGTCTCCTCGGCGAGGGTCATCGGCGGCAGTGAAGCGCCCAGCGCGCGCTGGGCGTCATCGGTCAGGCCCAATGCTGGATGCGCCGGATCCGCGTCGGCCAGGGTCGTGCGCAGCTGCCAGAGGAGCTCGCGGCGGGGCGCATCGGTCCAGTCGAAGGCGCCGATGCTGATGAGCCGCTCGATCACCTGCTCGCCGAGGCCGGTGCGAGCCACGAAATCGCGGACGGACGCATACGGACCGATGGACCGCTCGCGCTCGAGCGTCTCGCGCGCCCGCTCGTCGATCCCCTTCACCTGGCGCAGGCCGAGGCGGATGGCGTACGCGGATCCGTCCGGGCGCGTGTCGTGCTCCCAGGTCGATTCGTTGGCGTCGATCGGCAGGACGCGGATCCCATGGCGCTTCGCGTCGTTGATGACGACCGCCGGCGAGTAGAAGCCCATCGGCTGGTTGTTGAGCACGCCGACGGTGTAGTGGGCGGGGTAGTAGCGCTTGAGCCAGGCGGTGTCGTAGCTGATCTTCGCGAACGCGGCGGCGTGGGCGCGGGCGAAGCCGAACTCGGCGAAGGCGCTGCACTTCTGGAAGAGCGCCTCGGCATCCTCCTCGTTCAGGCCGGTGCGAATGGCGCCGCCGACGAAACGTCCGCGCTCGGCCTGCATCTTGGCGTGGGACCGATGGCTGCCCATCGCCTTGCGGAAGATGTCGGCCTCGACTGCGGTGTAGCCGCACACGTCGATCGCGACCTGCATCACCTGCTCCTGGTACAGGATCACCCCCAGCGTGTCCTCCAGGATCGGTCGCAGGCTGGGGTGCGCGTAGGTGACGGGTTCCTCGCCGGCTCTCCGTCGCAGGTACGGATGGACGGCGTTCCCCTGCACCGGACCGGGACGGATGATCGCGACCTGCACCACGAGATCCTCGAACCGCTCCGGCCTTGCCTTGGGAAGTGATTGCATCTGGGCGCGCGACTCGATCTGGAACATTCCGACCGTGTCGGCTGCCTGGATCGACCGATACACCTCGGGGTCGTCGTGCGGGAGGCTGTCGAGATCGATCCGCAGTCCCGTGTCCCTTTGGATGCGGTCCAGGGCGTCGCTGACCACGCCCAGCGTCCGGAGGCTGAGCAGGTCGATCTTCACCAGGCCGAGCTGCTCGACGTCCTCCTTGTCGTACTGGGTCACCACCCGGTTCGGCATCGTGGCGCGCTCGATCGGAACGAGATCGATGAGCGGGGTCCTCGTCACGAGCATGCCGCCGACATGGATCCCCAGGTGACGCGGGAAGCCGTCGATCTCCGTGCAGAGCTGGAGCAGCCACTGCCACCGGTTCCTCGGTTCGTGGGGGCCGCTCGTTTCTGGTCGGATAGTCACCG
>Ga0190265_10001748_pt1 | contig 14316 bp, 11 predicted proteins | sample Popmic124T_FD_133135 | JGI IMG/M metagenome (GOLD analysis project Ga0190265, IMG submission 133135) | Populus adjacent soil microbial communities from riparian zone of Indian Creek, Utah, USA - 124 T | ecosystem: Environmental > Terrestrial > Soil > Riparian zone | place: USA: Utah | collected...
CGATGGCCGCAACAAGCGCGCAGACAAGGGCTCCGTGCGTCACGAACCTGGCATACACGAGTCCGCAGGAGACGGTCTTGGCCACGGCCAGGCCGAAGAACGCCCCAAAGAGGTTGGTGACGGCAGCCAGCATAATGGCCTCGCGCGGCGTGAGGACTTTGGTGCCAACGACCGTCGCGATGGCGTTGGCCGTGTCGTGAAAGCCGTTGGTGTAGGTGAACACCAATGCGACAAAGATGACCAACAGAACGAGTTCCATGACGAACCGTGGTTCAGGAATGTTTGAGGACCACGTGTGAAACGACGTTTCCGGCATCACGGCACCGGTCGAACACCTTCTCCAGCAACTCGTAAAGGTCTTTCAAAGCCAGGGCGGTCAGTGGATCGTGTTTGCCGCTGTAAAGCTCGCGGAATTCCTGCAGCATCAATTTGTCGGCGTCACCTTCCAGCTTTTGCAGCTTGGAGTTGTGCTTTGAAATGGAGTCGAGGTTGTTTTTCTTCAACTCCTTGAGCATGGCCACGACCGTCTTGACGGCGTCCTCCAGCATGTCGATTTGGGTGTCGAATTTCACGTTCCGAAGGCGCGGCGCGCAAAGAATATAGCGTTCGGCGAATTTCTCGATCGTCTTTGGCACCTTGTAGAGGACATTGGAAAGGGCCTCGATGTCTTCGCGTTCTAGCGCGGTCACGAAGGTTTTAACGAGCAAGTCCCTGATCTGCTGGGTGATCGCTTTGTCCTTGCGACGCGACTCGACGAACTCATCCAAATTCGGGGTGACAGACGGGTTGGTCAGGATTCGTTTGAGAGCATGAACGCTGTGCAGACCCTCTTCGGCGCTGGATTGAAGCAGCTCAAAGAATTTGTCGTCTTTGCCAAGAAGCTTTTGCAGGGAAAACATACGGCGCGGTTGTCACACAACCGTCACAAGAATGTCAACTTTTCGATGCAGAAATGGCGCAAAGGACACTGAATCCGCCCCGTCTTCGCCGGCAACCCAGTTGTGCAATGCAGTGGAACCCAGTACTCGAGAATGACTGAAGGAAAGGGGCACCTCATGCTGTTCAGGAATGTTTGAGGACAACGTGTGAGATGACATTGCCGGCGTCGCGGCAGCGGTCGAAGACTTTTTCCAGCAGTTCGTAAAGATCCTTCAGCGCCATGGCCGTCAAAGGATCGTATTTGCCGCTGTAGAGATCGCGCAACTCCTCGATCATGAGCTTGTCCGCGTCGCCCTCCAGCCGTTGCAGCTTGCTGTTGTGCTGCGAAATGGCGCCCAGGTTGTTCTTCTTCAACTCTTTCAGCATCGCGACCACCATCTTGACGGCCTCTTCGAGCATGTCCGTTTGCGTCCCGAACTTCACGCCGCGCAAGCGCGAGGCGCACAGGAGGTAACGTTCCGCAATCTTCTCAATGGTCTTGGGAACTTTGTAGAGCGCATTGGAAAGGGTTTCGATGTCCTCCCGTTCGAGGGAGGTAACAAAAGTCTTCACCAACAACTCGCTAATCTCATTGGTGATGGCTTTATCCTTCCGCCGCGACTCCACGAATTCCTCGAGTGTCGGGGTGCCAGAAGGATCCGTCAGGATGCGCTTGAGAGCATGGACGCTGTGCAAACCTTCTTCCGCGCTGGCCTGCAGCAGATCGAAAAACTTGTCATCCTTGCCCATCAACTTTTGCAATGAAACCATACAGCACACAATGTTACGGCTTCGTTCACTCAAAAGGAAGTCTCCGCAGGCCACTCATTTGAGCGCTGTTTAATGACCTTTGTCTGGCTCGCGGAGCTGGGCCGGTGCATGCGGACGGCCGCGAAACGACGGCGAAAGTTCTACCAACGCCCGCCGGATGATGTGGTCAATTCGATTCCGTCGGTTGCAAACCGCCGGCACGTTATTGCACTCTGGCGGCGTGAGCGAAGCGCCGCGCATCTCAGTCCTGATCAGCAGCTACCACAACGCGCGGTTTGTGGACAAGAAGCTGGCAGAAATCCGCGCGCAAACATGGTTCACCCGCGCGGAATTTCTTTTCATCGAAACGGCTTCGCCGGAGCGCGAGCGCGAACTGTTTGCGCCGTTCTGCGACAACCATCCCCATTGCCGCGTCATCGCCAGGGACGAACGCAAATCGCTCTACGCCGCTTGGAACATCGGCTGGCGCGAGGCGCGTGCGCCGTTCGTGTGTTACTCAAACATGGACGATGCCATGCACCCGCGGCTCCTTGAAGAAGTCGTGACGGCGATGGAACGCGAACGTTGGGATGCCTGCACGGTGCTGATCGCGAAACAATCGATGGACGAACGATGGAACGATTGGTCACGCGCAGAGCGATTGTCTTTGAGCACCCGCCCCGGTCCATTCGCTGCGTGGCGATCCGAATTGAGCGAGCGCATCGGCTGGTTCGACGAACGGTTCGTGGCGGCGGGCGACAAGGAATTCTGGAGCCGCATTGCCGCAGCCAGGTTGCGCGTCGGACTCATTCCCAAAGTGCTCTATCTCTACACGCGCAATCCGGCCTCGCTCTCACTCGATGCGAGGCAAAGCGAAAAGTGGCAGAGCGAAAAAGCCATGCTCGCCGAAACCAGATCTCAATGGCCGTCGGCCATTCGCCAGCGCATTCGCTGGATTCGCTTCGTCCGCGCGCTCGTGCCGTCGCGTTACACCGTCGCGCTCCCCACCGCATGAAGCCACTCACCAAAAACTGTGAACGAGTGCAAAGAGTGCATTTGCGCTTCGGCACAGACGTCCCTCTCCCCTCAACGGGGAGAGGGATTAAGGGTGAGGGGTGGTCAGGCTCAATGCGCTGCTCGCAAAGGATGCGTTGGGCAAACCCACCCCTCACCCCGGCCCTCTCCCCGTTGAGGGGAGAGGGAGACGCCGCTCCTCGAGCATCATCGAATCGATACGTCGGAGATCTCAACAAACAATGAAACTCGGCTTCCTGCTGTTCGATTATTTTCCGTTCGGCGGATTGCAACGGGACTGCCTGGGCATTGCACAACTCTGCGCCGACCGCGATCACCACGTGACGATCTTCACGCGCACGTGGCAGGGCGATCGTCCTCCCAACGTGCGCGCCGAACTTTTCGGCCGCCACGGTGCGAGCAACATCGCCCGCAATCGCGCGTGGCTGAAGCAACTCGCCGAGACTTTGCCGCAGCGTGAACTCGATGGCGTGATTGGATTCAACAAGCTGCCTGGCCTCGACCTCTACTACGGGTCCGACCCCTGCTACGCCGCCAAAGTGCAGCGGCTTAAACCGTTTTGGTACAAGTGGCTGCCGCGCTACCACCATTTCAGGAAGCTGGAGCAGAGCGTTTTCGCTTCCGGACAGCGCACGCACATCCTCGTGCTGACCGAGCGTGAGATTCCGCATTACCAAGAATTCTACGGAACGGAACACGAACGCTTCCATTTGCTTCCGCCTGGCATCGAGCGGCGCACGTTCGCAGAAGAGCAGAAGCAGGAGACTCGTGCGCAACTGCGTCATGGCCAGGGCTGGGACTACGATAACCTGCTGCTGCTCGTCGGCTCCGGCTTTCGCGTCAAAGGGCTTGATCGCGCCATTCGCTCGCTGGCCGCGCTGCCCATCGAGATGCGCGAATGCACGCGGCTCATTGTCATTGGCCAGAACCGCCCGACCGAGTTCGAGTTACTGGCACGCCAACTCGGTGTCGTGGATCGCGTGCATTTTCTGGGCGGACGCGACGACGTGTTCGACTGGCTGCTCGCGGCGGACCTGCTCGTTCATCCCGCACGCAGCGAAGCCGCGGGAATGATCCTGCTCGAAGCTCTCACCGCCGGCCTGCCCGTGCTCGCGACGGATGTGTGCGGCTACGCATTCCACATTCAGCGCGCGAAGGCGGGGCGCATTCTCCCGTCGCCCTTCTCGCAAGACGAGTGCGATCAGGCTTTGCGTGAAATGCTCATTTCCGCCGAACGCGAACAATGGACCGCAAACGGCGTTGCTTACGCGAGCGCGCAAGATCTCTACAGTTGTCACGAGCGCGCGGTGGAGGTGATCGAATCCGTGGTGAAACGTAAAACGTGAATTCGCGCTCACGTTTCACGTTTCACGCCTCACGTTTCCTATGTTCAAATCCCGCCGTGCTCGAACTCGACGAACATCTCCGCGCGCATCTGCCGAAGGAAAACACCTTCGAGTGGCTCATGAACGTCGAGGGCAAGGTGCATCGCGCAGTGAAGAACCGGCGCACTGTGGAGTTTGAGGTCGGCGGGCGACGCTACTTCATCAAAGCGCATCGCGGCGCGGGCTGGGGCGAAGTCCTCAAGAACGTCAGTTACGGCCGTGCGCCGATCGTCAGCGCGGAACCGGAGTGGCGTGCGATCGAGGCATTGAAACGCGCGGGTGTCACCACGCCGGCAGTCGCCGGAAAGGGATTGCGCGGCCGCGCTCCGGCAGATCTTGAGTCTTTCATCGTGATGCCCGCGCTCGACGGAATGATTTCGCTCGAAGACTTCACGCGCGATTGGGGAGGCCTTTCGGGAAAACGCCGCGTGCTGCTCAAGCGCGTGTTGCTTCGCAGCATCGCGGAGATCGCGCGGCGATTGCACGGCGCAGGCATGAATCACCGCGATTTTTATCTCTGCCACTTCTTGATGCGCGATCGCGCCTGGACGAAATGGATGCCGGGCGACGCGGTCGAACTCGTGCTCATCGATCTGCACCGCGTGCAGATTCGCGAGCAAGTGCCGGAGCGCTGGCTTGTCAAAGATCTCGGCGGTTTGCTGTTTTCGGCGATGGACGCCGGGCTAACGCGCCGTGATTTGCTTCGGTTCATCGCAGTCTATCGCCGACGGCCGTGGCGCGACGTGCTCGAACAAGAAGCCGCGTTCTGGCGCAAAGTCTGGAGCAACGCCGTGCGCCTTTATCGCCCGTTCCACCATCGCGAGCCACCGCTGGAGTGGTAAGGTCTAAAGTCCTCTCCCGCTGGAGCCGCTCACTCATGCGTGAAGAGTGCTCCCCCATGCGGCCATCGGCTGGCGGTCGTTGCGCCCGTCTGTGACGACGCCATGCTCGTGATGGATGCCGGCGGCGATGATCCATTGACCGGCCATCGCCCGGGCAAAAGCGCCGTCTGTGTCTGGCAGCGAAAGGACTAAAAATGGTTCAAGCGCCAGCCCATTCTTTTCCGCGAGCAACTGCACTTCCCCGGTGGCTGGCCACCTCGACGGTCGCCGCGTTTCTGGCCGTCGCCATCACTTACGCGTTTTATTTCGTGTTCAGCCGCATGATGTCTCTGGACGAGGGATACCTGATGATCACCGTGCAGGGATTCCTGGAAGGTCATGCGCTTTACGATTCCCTGTTCACGCAATATGGACCGTTCTACTATCTCTACGAATGGTTCATGCGCGCGGTGCTGAGTGTTCCACTCACTCACGACGCGACCCGCTGGCTGTGCATTTTTCATTGGATCACGGCATCAGCTCTCTTTGGAATGGCCGGAGGCAGGATGACCAAGTCATTCGCGTGTGGCGTCTTCGTCTTCGCGCTATCGGTCGTCCATTTGCGCGAACTCGCCAACGAACCGGGACATCCGCAAGAGTTGGTCATGTTGCTGGTAGCGATTGGCGCGCTGGCCGCGATGCGGGAAGGTACGAAAACCGGAGCGTGGGAACTGCTTGCGGGCATCGCCGCCGCATTGACTTTCACGAAGATTAACGTCGGCGTGTTCTTCGGCTTTGCCTTGCTTCTCGCCGTCCGCTGCCATGCCTCGGGCCGATGGACGCGCGTGTCGAACTGGGTGTTGCTTGCGCTTTGTTTGGGAGTGCCTTTCGCTTTGATGCGACGGCACCTGGCGATGGACTGGTGCCGCAACTATGCCCTCGTCGCTGCTTGCGCGCTCGTGGCCGTCTTTTTTGTCGCCTCAAGCGTTTCCCCCAGGACGGAGTTCGCAATCAATCGATACTTCAAGATGGCTGCCTTCTTCATCATCCCTTCGATTCTGTTTGCGGGCGTGGCAGTGCTGACGGGCACTTCCATTCGTGGATTGCTGGAGGGACTGCTCGTGACGCCCCTCAAAATGTCGGAGACGGTCCTCATGCCCCTTCCTTTCCCCGATATTTTTGCGTTCAATGCAATCGTTGCGGTCGTCGTCGCGTGGCTCGTGATCTGGAAACGGGGCGGGCCTCTCGTTTTAATTCTGAAACTCTGCTATGGGCTGGCCGGTTCGTTTCTGCTCATCGGCCAATACTCCGCGCAACTCGGCGCATTGCTGCCCTGGGTCTGGCTGGTGCTCATCCCAACGGGACAACCTGAAACCCAAACCCGCACCCAAAGTTTCGCCCGCGTCTTCTTGTGCCTCGCCGCGGCGTGTCAGGCGTTACAAGCCTATCCCGTGGCCGGGACGCAGATCGCCAATGCGACATTCCTGCTGGTGATGACATACGCCCTGTGCCTCACCGACGGTTTGAGGGCCGTTCGTGTTTCCGAGCGAATCAAAACGCAATTCAAGGAACTGAAGCCCGGCACGGTTCAATTGAGCGGCCTGCTCGGGACAGTCGCGCTGCTCTACATTTTTGCCAATGTCTGGTGCCAATTGCCCGCAACGCGGCGATTGTACGCGAGCCTTGCGCCGCTCAATTTGCCTGGTTCACAACAAGTGCGTGTTCAGCCCGAAGCCGCCGCGCTTTTTCAAGAGATGGCAAGCTACCTGGAAACGGAGTCCGACGCCTTCATCACTTATCCATGCTTCAACAGTTTTTATTTCTGGACGGGCCAACGGCCGCCGACGCAACTGAATGGCACCGGCTGGCTCCAGTTCAACCACGCCCAGCAGGAGCAGATTCTCGCCGCGCTGCAACAGGCCCGGCGGCCGCGCATCGTTCTCCCCACAGCCCTGGCTCGCCGCTGGGAAACGGAGGGAGCGCCATTCGTTGCGCCGTTGGTTCAGTGCATGTTTCAACAGTGCCAGGAAGTGAAGCGGATTGGGCCCTACAGCGTCTTCGCGCCGAAGCCGCCGGGCAAAGTGCTGTCAGGGCTGTGATTTCAAACCGCTTTGCCGTTCGGACTGCGCGGCATTCAGGGCATTGGGCGATTAATCCCAGCTTTCCGAGAATTGGAGCGGCATTGCTAATTCTCATTCGACGGACGCCCTTTGAAAGAGGCGACTCAAGACAAAACACCTGCTTCCGATTGAAAAGAGATGCGACGTTCACCCCTTGATCTATCCACTGAATTGGATCCGCCCGTCGCATCCATGCATTCGGATTCCATCCCCCTGACAGATCGTTGGCTAAACCGGTTTCTCCTTTGCGTTGCCTTGCTTATGGTGGGTGCAGCTCTCTACCGCCTTCAAATGGTGGTCGCGTGGCAATTGGCAACGCCGTTCGACATTATTTTCGAAAGCCCAAACCTGGCTACCATCCAGGCTATTCGGGGCGGCGCGAATGTGTACGACTCCACATTCTTCAATGCACATCCGTTTATTTTTACTCTTTATACTCCGCTGTACCACATGATCTGCGCGAGCTTGCCGGACAGCGCAACAAACCCGTTCTTCACCGGCCGGTTGGTCGCTTTGACTTTCATGAGTGCCGCTGCGCTCGGCGCATTGTGGGTCTCCACGCTGCGAAACTGGACGACCATCCTTCTGTGGATGGCTCCGTTCCTGTTGCTCCATCCGGTTGTGTCAAATCTGGCCTTTCTTAAAAACGATGGAACCGCCTTGTTCTTTTCCATCCTCGCTATTTTAGCGGTCAGCCGAACCGGCCGGCAGGAGCCAATTGCGGAGCGGTCGCGGCAAAGCGGTAGAACATGGGGAGTACCGTTGGCAGCATTTTTTTGCGTCCTGGCTTTTGCGTCCAAGCAGGTTTACCTCTCGGCAACGGCCGCTTGTTTCGTCTATCTTTTCTTCAATGAGCGGCGACAGGCCTATCGTTTCGTATTGTACGGTTTGGTGTTTGGGGGAATTGGCGCAGCGGCGGCGCAGTTGATGTGGGGAAACGGCTTCTGGTGGTGCGTATTTCGCGCGCCGAGTTTGCCGCCGGACGCAACGCAGTTCCGCTCACAATGGGAGTTGATGCTCTGGCAGCCGACCTTTCTCCTTCTCCTCGTTTGCTCGCTTGTGAGTGCTGGGGAATATTTCTGGCAGCACAAAATCCGGCAGTGGGTTGCAAATCCTTTCCTGTTGTACCTGCTGTTCGCCGGTAGTGTCCTCCTTCTGACTGTTGGAAAGCCGGGCTCCTCAACGAATTATTTCATCGAGCCGAGTTTGGCCGCCGTCTTCTGGCTTATTTCCGCTTCCCCGACCTCCCGGTTGGGAAATGCCGGCAAGCTAGTCACTGCCGGTCTGTGTGCGGTCGCGACTGTGTGCGAAGTGTCGATGGCCAAACCTTTTGAATTTACCTATGCCGATCCGGCGGCAATTGAACGTCGCGCCGCGCTTCACCACACCTTGCTGAAGGAAGCGGGTTCTCTTGTTTCCAAGACTGAATTGCGTGTTTTGAATCTCGCAAGCGCCAGTGTGTTTTTTGATTGGCCAGGGGAATCGGCCATCAACGATCCATATCTTTATACATTGCTCTGGACCAAGGGTGCGCTGAAGCCGGACAGCATGATCCGTGAATTGGGCGGCCAAAGTTACGATCTCGTGGTCTTACGAAGCCATACTTCAGTCCAGTCCGGCGACGGGCAGGATCCTGTGAGCCAAATCATGAAAGCATTGTGCAACTCTTACAGCCTCGCTGCCAAAGGAGACTACCTGCAATACTGGACTCGTATTGAGCAAACTGAAAAACGTTGAACCTGACTTGAAGTCTTGATCTGACCTTCTTCGCCGGCAAAAGCTCCAAACAAAAGCGTGGTCCCATTGTGACTCAGAGTGACCAGCGTGCTGTTTGGAAAATACAGATAGACATTGCGCGTCATCACCGTTCCCATTGTTTTATTACGCTTTTAACGAACGCAGAATGATTGGGACTTTCCTCAACGCGGGCGCGATTCTCCTGGGCGCACTGGTTGGACTGGCCACGAAGTTCGAAGTGTCCGCGCGCCGGCAACAGCAAATCAAAGTTCTGCTCGGCGTGGCCACCGCCTGGCTGGGACTCAGACTCCTGTGGATTGGGCTGGCTTCCGGCAGCAGCAGTTTCTCCGCAAAGTTATTCTTCGGCCAGTTCGTGGTAGTACTCATGGCCATGGTGATTGGCCACGCCGCCGGCAAGGCGTGCCGGGGTCAGGCGCTGATGAATCGCATCGGCCAATTTGCGAAATCAAAACTGGAAGGCGCGACCGCCAGGCGCGGAGCGACGTGGCGCGGCGATGGGTTCATTGCGGCGACACTTCTGTTCTGCGCGGCGCCGCTCGGAATCGTCGGCGCACTCCAGGACGGACTCTCCGGCTACTTCTATCCTCTGGCGGTCAAAGCGGTCATGGACGGTCTCGCTGCGTTTTCGTTCGCGCGCATGTTCGGCTGGACGGCGCTTCTCGCCGCGGTTCCCGTCGCGGCCTTTCTGTCGGGCTGGAGTTTGCTCGGCGCCGGAATTGCACCGTGGCTTGCGGAACAGGGTTTGATCGGAGTGGTCCATGCCTCCGCTGGGCTTATTATCACCTACGTGGCCCTGATCATTTTCGAAGTGAAGAAAGTGGAGATTGGAAATTACCTCCCTGCGCTCGCCGTTGCGCCGGCGCTGATGAAACTCTGGCAAGTTATGCTGTAACGACCGGCGTCAGGAAAACTCCACCGACGGGAAGTGCGAACGTTGCATTGGTAGGGCGCCGGTGTCCTCACCGCGCCGCGCGCCGATTGCCAACCAGACGCTCGCTATGGCACCGAAACCGGCGCGCTGGGGACAGCGCTGCCCAACCTCAACCTCAAAGCAACGCTGCCGAGTCCTGATCGAGCAACAATACCGCGTGGGGTTGCGTTCGGAGGTAGGAAGCCGGGCAATTCGTGCTCACGGTTTCGCGCACAGCGTTATGCACCGCTTGGGCCTTGCGCTTTTCCGGCGCGATGCAAACGATCTTGCGCACAGCGCACAGCGTCGAAATGGTCAGCGTGTAGGCGAATCGCGGCATTTCCTCCACGCTGGGAAAATGCCCTTCGTCCACCTGCTGTTGACGGCACTTCAAATCAAGGCTCACCAGTTTCACGGCCCAGGGATCGTCGAACCCGGCGACGTGCGGATCGTTGAACGCAAGATGTCCGTTTTCGCCGATGCCCATGCAGCACAAATCGATTTCCTGAGCCTGCAAAAGGTCGGCGTAACGCGAGCACTCGTCCAGCGGCTGGTCGGCATCGCCCTCGATGTAGTGAAATGCTTTTGGCTTCACGCGGCTCTCCACGCGTTCGCGCATGTAACGGCGAAAGCTCGCTTTGTGGTTCGCGTCGATGCCCAGATACTCGTCCATGTGGAAAAGAGTGATCTTCGACCAGTCCACGCCGCCGAGGTTGATCAATTCGTCGAGAAACTGAATTTGTGAATTGCCCGTGGCGAGAATGGCGCTGGCTGAACCCCGCTCCGCGAGGCAATGCACGAGAAATTCCTGCACCGTGCGCGCGGCATCGGCGGCGAGATCCCGTTGCTTCGCATAGATGCGCACTGGCAACTCATCCACCTTAAATGTTTTGATTGGATTCAAAGCGCGCGGAGTTTCGGGAGAACAAACCGGCGAAGACAAGGAACTTTTGGGAACGCCGGCCTCATCGTGAAATCCGCAGAGCGAACTCATTCAGCGCGGTCGATGTGCAGGTCGCGGTTGACGACCGTGCCATCCTCGACATTGACGAAGATTTGCCCGATGTCCGCTGTCTGCCCCGGCTCGGTCGCTTTCCCAGCCCAGAACTCGATCTTCCAGACGGGACTATCCTCCCATCGTTCCAAAGTGATGCGCGAACTGCTGAGTTTCACTTTGTCGAGCAATCGGTCTGCCTGAGCGATCTTCAACGCCGCATCTGAATCGATTTTGACTTTTGCTGGATCGAAAATTCTCTTCAGGTCCGGTCTTTTGAACAGGCTAAAAGGACGGACAATTCTTGGCGCCTTGCCGGGAGTGAAAGTAATGACAGTCGTCTTCATTCGTACGGCCGCGTCGTAGTACACGACACTCCACACGTCCGGGTTCAGTCCGTTGGTCGAACGATCTGAGCGCACCTGCAAGACTTTGTCCCTGGTTTCGTTTCCCACGTAGCGGTTCGCCTCCTTCACAATTTGCAACGCGGTCGGTTCCGCTGCGACCCCGACCGCCGCCAGCATCGCGATCGAGAACCATACCGCCCGACCGAGATGCTTACCGTTAACCATCTTCATCGCCGCGCAATCTAGTCAGGGCGTAATCCCGGCTCAATCTCGAATGGCGGCCCCGGCGCGGGCTGCGAGCATCCGTTTCCAGGAAAATGCCGGTAGCAACGTTGCGCGACGCGGCGCGATTCTGGCCGAAGTGCCCGCCCATTCCGCTTTCTTTTGCTGTCGCGCGGCGGTATTTCCACCGGATGCCATTTACTAAACTTGGATTGTCGCAGCCGGTGCTCGAAGGCATCAAGGCCATGGGATACGTCGAGCCAACGCCCATTCAACTGCGCGCCATTCCTCTCATCATGGCCGGGCGGGATGTGATCGGCTCCGCGCAAACCGGCACGGGGAAGACAGCCGCCTTCGCGCTGCCCATGCTGACCAAGCTGAAGGAACCCACGGGCCGCACTCGGGCGCTCATCCTCGAACCGACGCGCGAACTCGCCGCGCAAGTCGAGACGGCCATTCGTGATTTTGCGCGCTTTACGAACCTGCGCGTCGCGGTCGTCTTCGGCGGCGTCGGCTATGGCGTGCAAAACGAAGCGCTCAAGACGGGCGTGGATATCATTGTCGCTACGCCGGGGCGGCTGCTCGATCACATGCAGGAAGGGCGGGCGCGGCTGGACCATGTCGAGTTCCTGGTGCTCGACGAGGCGGACCGCATGTTGGACATGGGATTCCTTCCCGACGTAAAGCGCATCGTCCAGAAATGTCCGCAGCACCGGCAGTCGATGCTCTTCTCGGCCACAATCCCTCCGGAAATCCAAACCCTCATTTCGTGGGCAATGAAGAATCCAGAGACAGTGGAAATCGGCGCGCGCCGTTCACCGGCGGAGACAGTGAAGCATGTCATCTATCCGGTCGCGGAACGCCAGAAGATGGACCTGCTCCTCGCGCTGCTCGATCAGGTTCACTACGACTCGGTCATCTGCTTTTGCCGCACCAAGGACCGCGCTGACCATGTGTCGCGTCTGCTCAAGAAGAACAATCACGCCGTGGCCGTGCTCCACTCGAACCGCACGCAACGCGAGCGCGAGCAGGCGCTTCACGGTTTCCGGGAAGGCAAATACGAAGTGCTGGTCGCCACTGATATCGCGTCGCGCGGGCTGGACATTGCGGACGTCAGCCACGTTGTGAACTACGACGTGCCGCAGCATCCGGAAGATTACGTGCATCGCATTGGCCGCACGGGCCGCGCTGAAGCGCGCGGCGACGCTTTCACGATCATGGTCGCGGAAGATCAATCCTATGTGGAACGCATCGAGCGCTTCATCGGATCCAAGGTGGCGCGCGTGAAGCTCGACAAGTTCGATTACGAATACACCGCGCTCTTCGACGCTGAGAAAAAGGGGGCCAGCACGGTGGGCAGCGCCCGCGGCGTTCGGCTTAGCGGCGGATATTTCTATGGCCCGGCGAAGAGGCGCAGGCGGTAACTTCCGATGAAGGAGGTGGAAAAGGTAACGTGGCGTAACTCCCCCTGGACGATTGTTATCGGCTTCCCCCTGTTAGTCGTTTTCGCCTTAGCCTTTGTCGTGCTGCCCGGTTCAAAGCGTCATCATCATCATCGCCGAGATCCCAGCGCCTCGTGTCGGGTCAACCTTCGGCAAATCGAACTGGTGAAAAAATTGTGGGCTGAGGATGAGAACAAAACGACCAACGACGTCCCAGCGCATGCGGACCTTTTCGGTGCGGATAATTATTTGAAACAAGATCTGAGTTGTCCTGCGGGCGGCACTTACACGCTGGGTTCAGTTGGCGAAAAGCCGCGCTGCTCGGTTCCGGGGCATTCTCTCTGATTGGCGCCTCAACCTCGCCGGCCTTTATCTCATCCCTGTTTGCACCGCTCACTTTCTCTGCGATAGTTCACGCCATGCACCCGTTGGCGCGGCTCCGCGCGCTTCGTTTCATCGCCCGATCTTACGTTGGCCTGATGGCCGTGCTCGCGTTCCTCGCAGCGTCAGCGCACGGAGCCACACCCGCGTTTGCCTCCGGCACTACCAATGGGATCGTGGACACATTCTTCGTCTGGGAGGCATCGGGAATTGTTGCCAGCCGCCAGAACCCCGGTGTGCTCTGGACGCACAATGATTCCGGTTATCGAGGCAGCGTGTTTGCGCTCGCCACCAACGGCATGTACCTCGGCCGCTACTATGTTCCCGACGTGTTCACCGGTGATTTCGAAGACATCGCGGTTGGTCCCGGCCCATTGGCGCAGTTCCAATACATTTATCTCGGAGACATCGGAGACAATAACCTGGTGCGCACCGATATTCGCATCCTCCGGTTTCCAGAACCGGCCGTTTATTCCTTCCAATCGAATGCGCCGGTCGATGTCCCCGCGTTTGGCGCGCAAGAGATCGTGCTCTCGTATCCCGACGGGCCGTTCAATGCCGAAGCCCTGATGGTCGATCCCATCACGGGCGATCTCTTTATCACAACGAAGCATGCCGATACCGCGCGCCTCTATCGCGCCACGCGCGCCGAATTGGACAGCGGCCAGCCGGTGACACTCACCTTCATGCAGGAAGTCAATTTCCGTTCCGTTTCAGCGGCGGACATTTCCGCGGACGGTTCGCTTATCGTCATTCGCCGTCCGGGGGGAAATCGATTGTGGCAACGAACAGGCTCGCAGTCAGTCAGCGACGCGGTGGCCGGCTCTCCCATCACCATCCCAATCGTTGGTCCACCCGCGGAACCCTATGGCGAAGCGATCGGCTTCGATGCCAATGGTCGCGGCTACTACACGCTGAGTGAAGGCTTCGGGCAGCCGCTCTTTTTCTTCCGGCGCACGGATGCACTTCCGGCCCCGCCGCGCGTGTTCGTCACCTCGGCAGAAACGTGGCAATACAATGATTTTGGCGCGCCCGTGGAAGACAATTGGCGCACGAACGTGGACAACTTCTGGTTCTCAGGTTTGGCACCATTGGGATATGGCGCGGGCGAGCAGACGACTGTTTCTTTCGGGGACGAGTTCCTGAAAAACCCGACAACGTATTTTCGGAAAGCGTTTACGAACAGCGCCGCCGTCACGAATCTCGCCCTGAGAGTGCGCTTCAATGATGGCA
>Ga0190265_10001749_pt1 | contig 14309 bp, 10 predicted proteins | sample Popmic124T_FD_133135 | JGI IMG/M metagenome (GOLD analysis project Ga0190265, IMG submission 133135) | Populus adjacent soil microbial communities from riparian zone of Indian Creek, Utah, USA - 124 T | ecosystem: Environmental > Terrestrial > Soil > Riparian zone | place: USA: Utah | collected...
AGCTCGACCTCGTGCAGGCTGACCCAGAACGAGTAGACCAGCGGATAGGCGAGCAGCGCGAGCGTCACCAGCACGGCGGGAGCGACCAGCAGGTAGGCGAAACCCGCTGCCGGCCACCGCCGCCGCGCGGCACGGAGCCGGCCGGCGAGCACTGGTGTCGTCACGCTGCCCATCTTTCCCGGCCGCCGCCCCTCAGCTCTCCGAGTTGACGATCTCGGCAGCCTCTCCGAGACCGTCCTGGATGCTCTTCTTGCCCCCCACGACGTCCTGCAGCACGACGCAGACCTGGTCGAGGAACTTCGGGTACCAGGTCTTGTTCACCGTCGGGCCCAGGGAGACCGACTTCTCCAGCTGCTCCGTGAGGAGGGCGACGTCGGCCCACTTCTCCCAGGACGCCTGGACGTCGGGGTCCGAGTCGATCGACGTGTAGCCGCTCGAGAGCCCCAGACCCTTGGCGACGAGCTCCTTCGGCACGTGGTAGGAGTCGTCCTTGCCCGCGCCGCCGAGGTACTCCATGAGGGTCCATGACTTCGACGGCGCACCCGTGCTCTCGGCCATGAACCAGTACGCGCCGAAGCTGTGCGTCATGCGCGTCGACCCCGGGATCAGCGCGTTGCGAACGGACTTGGCGACGCGGCTCTGCTCGGGATCGCGCCAGCCGACGACCTGCGCCTGGTAGCGCAGCGACATTGAGCTCTTGCCGCCGCCGAAGATGTTCGTGACTCCGCCGTAGTCGGTCGTGAAGACGTCCTTGGGCACGAGCCCGTCGCGGTACATCTCCTGCCAGCGCTGAAGCGTGCGCTCCACGGCGGGATCGGTGGCGAAGTTGGGCTCCGAGTTCTCGCCGAAGAACGGCTCGGCGCCGTCGGCCGTCGCTTCGGCCGCGAGCTGGTGCCAGATCAGGAACGCGTAGCTGATCCAGTACGGGGAGTACGGGGTCTGGGCCACGCCCTTGCTCTTGAGCTCGCGGGAGATCTCCATGAACTGCTCCCACGGCTCCGGCGACTCGCTGCCGATCTGCGCGAGGTGCTCCTGGTTGTACACGAACAGCTCGGCGCCCCGGAAGTACGGGAGCGCCACGAGCTTGCCGTCGGCCGCCCGGATCTCCTGCTCGACGCCCGGAGCGAGGTTGCCGATCAAGTCCTGCACGCCCTCGAACTCGTCGACCGCCCGGATCCAGCCGTTCTCGTACCAGTCGTCGAGGTAGCCCTCGTCGGCGAAGAGCACGTCATAGTCGACGCTGCCGCCCGCGAGCTGCTGGCTCGTCACCGCGAAGTAGTCCTGCGCGACGTAGGACGTCTTCACCTGCAGCGGCGCGTAGTTCTTGTTGAAGTAGTCGATGTACGGGGCGAACAGCGGGCCGACCGCGGCATCGTGGTGGAAGCCGAGCGGGCGCTTCGACGTCCCGTAGTCCGGATCCTCGGCGCCGGCCTCGTCGCCGCTGTCACCTCCGCCGCCGCAGGCGGCGAGCACGCTGCCCAGGCCACCCGTTACGGCGAGCGTGCCCCCCGCCCGCGCGAGAAAGGCCCGCCGGCCGTATCGGCCGAGATACGGATCGCTCATCATCGTCCTCCTTCAATCGTCCTGGGACGGGTCGTTCCTCCTGCGTTCCTGCTGGGACGGAGCACCCGCCCGGCGCGACCGCCGGTCGGCTCCCCCTCCGTCACGGCGAGCGCGCCGTTGAGCACGACGTGCTCGACTCCGACGGGATAGGCGTCGGGGCTCGCGTACGTCGAGCCTTCTTCGAGGCGCTCGAGATCCAGCACCACCACGTCGGCCACCATCCCCTCCGCGAGCGTCCCGCGGTCGGTCAGGCCGAGGCGGGCCGCCGGCAGCCCGGCGAGCTTGGCGACCGCGGTCTCGATGTCGACGATGCGCTCGTCACGGACGTAGTTCGCGAGCACTCGCGGCGCGCAGCCGAAGTTGCGCGGGTGCGCGTGCCCCGGACCGGCCGTGGACAGCACCCAGCCGTCGCTGCCGATCATCGAGCGCGGATGGCAGATCACGCGCCGGACGTCGGCCTCGTCCATGCCGAAGCCGAGCATGACCACGCTCGACCCGTCGGTCTCGATGAGCTGGATCACGAGCTCCGCCGGATCGATGCCGTCCTGCTCGGCGACGTCGACCACGCGCCGGCCGCTGGCGTCCGGACGGGACGGAACGGCCGCGAGCTGCACCTCGTCGAGCTGGAACTGGGCCGTCGTCCGCACGCGCTCGGCGACCCTTGCGCGGAAGGCCGGATCGGCGAGCCGGCGCCGGAGCTCGGGCTCCCCCACGCTGAGCTCCTCCGGAGGCAGCAGCGTGATGAGCGTCGTGCTGCCCGCCGTGTAGGGATAGACGTCGAGCGTGACGTCCTCGCCCCCGGCGTTGGCCTCGTCCACGCGCCTGAGCGACTCGCCGACCAGACCCCAGTTCCGGCGCCCGAGCACCTTGTGGTGCGAGAGCTGGACGGGACAGCGCGCACTCCGGCCGATCGCGAGCGCCTCGTTGACGGCCTCGAGCAGCCCGTCGCCCTCATCCCGAAGGTGCGTCGCGTAGAAGCCGCCGTGGCTGCCCGCCACCTCGGCGAGCGCGATCAGCTCCGAGGTGTCGGCGTAGCTGCTGGGCGCGTACACGAGCCCGGACGAGACGCCGAACGCTCCGTCCTCCATGCTGCGCTCGACCAGCGCGCGCATGGCCGCCGTCTCGGAGGGCGTCGGAGCTCGATCCTCTTCGCCCAGCACGGCGAGGCGCACCGCACCGTGTCCGACGAGCGGCGCGACGTTGATCCCCGGGCGCAGGTCCGCCAGGGCCTCCGCGTACTGCTTCAGGCTCGCCCAGCGCGTGGTCAGCGCGGGCTCCACGAACGCCCCGTGCCGGGAGCTGGCGCCGCCGTCGGCGAGCGGGAACGGCGAGAAGCCGCAGTTGCCCGTCACGTCGGTGGTCACGCCCTGGAGCAGCTTGGCCGTCGCGGACGGCTCCACGGGCAGCGTGAAGTCCGTGTGGGTGTGGATGTCGATGAAGCCGGGTGTGACGACCTTGCCCCGGGCGTCGATGTGCCGGCGCCCGCGAAAGCCGCCCCCCACGCCGACGATGCGGTCGCCCTCGACGGCCACGTCCGCTACGCGTGGCGGAGCGCCGCTGCCGTCGACGACGCGGCCTCCGCTGATCACGAGGTCTACCACAAGAGTTTCACGATACGAAACAGGGTTCTGCGATACGAGACCCATGGTAGACTCGCCGCGTCCTCGCTGTCAACACGGTGGTCCCCGTGATCCAGGTCGTCTCCCGCGTCGGTCAGATCCTTGGGTGCTTCTCGGCCACGCGGCCGACGATGACGCTCACCGAGTGCGCCGCCCTCACCGGGCTGACCAAGAGCTCGGCCTATCGGATCCTCGTGAGCCTCGAGGAGATCGGGCTCGTGGAGCGACACGAGTCACGCTGGCGACTCGGCCAGCGACTCGGCCTGCTCGCGAGCATCCGCCAGGGGCACCTGGACCTCCAGCGCGAGGCTTCGCCGAGGCTCCAGGAGCTCGGCCGCCACTTCCGCGCCGCCGTGGCGTACGCGGTGCCGGACGGCGACCAGATGGTCTACATCGAACGCCACGAGAGCCCTGATCCGTTCGCGCCGAGCGCCCGGCTCGGGAGCCGCGCGCCGATCTGGGCGGGCGCCGCGGGCCGCGCCGTACTGTCGCGGCTCACGCCCGAGGAGCGCCAGCGCCGGCTGGACTCCGACGAGTGGCGCAAGTTGCCGCAGGACGCGCGGCGCGCTGTTGCGGAGGAGGTCGAGCGTGCGCAGGCGGTCGGCTACGCGACCGATCCCGGTGGCTTCTTCGAGGGTGTCGCCGGCGTCGCGGTCGCCCTCCGCGACCCGCGCGGCGAGCCGGTCGCGACGCTCAGCGTCATCGTGACGCCCGAGCGCCTCACGGAGAGCGAGCGTGACGCGATCGGCACCGACCTGGTGAGCACCGCGCGGCATCTCGAGCTCACGATGAACTGGGGCGCGGCCGTCGACGAGGCCGCCGGGTGAGCCACACCGCCCTGCTCCCGGAGCTGCCACGCACCCCCTGCCTGCTGCTCGACGAACGGCGCATGGACGCCAACATCGCCGCGATGGCGCAGCGGATGGCGCGCCTCGGCGCACGCCTGCGGCCGCACGTTAAGACCCACAAGTCGCCGGAGGTCATGGCGCGCCAGCTCGCCGCGGGTGCGGCGGGCATCACCGTGGCGACGACTCGCGAGGCCGAGGTCATGGCGGACGCGGGCGCGGACGACATCCTGCTGGCATATCCGCCGGTTGGGGCGTTCCGGCTGAAGGAGATCGGCGAGCTGGCCCGCCGCGCCCGCCTGACCGTTGCCTGCTCGGAGCCGGACCATGTGCGGTCACTCTCGCGTCTCGGCGCAGAGGTCGACTTCTACTGGGAGATCGAGGTCGGCACCGGCCGGCTCGGGACACCTCCCGGCGAGCCGACCGCGGAGATCCTCGACGGCCTGGGCGAGGAGGCCGGCGCTCGGCTGACCGGGATCCTGAGCTTCCCCGGTCATGCCTACGCGGCGTACTCCGGCGAGGAGCGCCGGCGCATCGCCGCCGCCGAGAAGGATGCGCTCGAGGCCACGGCCGAGGCGCTCCGCGCTCGCGGGATCGATCCGGGCACGCTGAGCGCGGGGGCGACTCCCCTCACGGCGGCCGCCCCCGCATGGCCCGCGGAGTACCGCTTCGGAAACTACGTCTTCAACGACGCGACCCAGGTCGGGCTGGAGTCCGCCACCCTCGACGAGTGCGCCGTGACGGTCGCCGCCACCGTCGTCGGCCGGCCGGCGGCCGACCGCGTGATCCTCGATGCCGGGTCCAAGGCCCTGGCGGCCGAGCGCATGTCGGCCGTCACGGAGACCTTCGGGATCGTCCGCGATCACCCGGAGCTCGCCGTCCGCCGGCTGTACGAGGAGCACGCGATCTGCGAGATCGCGGGTTCCACCGACCTGCGAGTGGGCGACAGGGTCGAGGTCGTGCCGAACCATGCGTGCACGTGCGTGAACCTCCACGAGGAGTACACGGTCATCGGGCGTGACGAGGGGTTCGGCGCCTGGCCTGTGGCCGCGCGAGGCTGGTCATGACGCAGCCGCTGCTCGTGGACCTGCGCTCGGACACGAAGACCCGGCCGACCGCCGCGATGCGCGCGACGATCGCGAGCGCCGAGGTCGGCGACGAGCAGGCCGGCGAGGACCCGACGGTCGAGCGCCTCGAGCGCGTGACGGCCGAGCTGCTCGGCCAGGAGACGGCGATCTTCCTCCCCTCGGCGACGATGGCCAATCAGATCGCGCTCGCCGTGCTCGGCCGGCCGGGCGAGGAGCTCGTGGCGGAGGAGGGCGCGCACATCGTCGTCTCGGAGCTCGGCGGCGCGGCCGTGCACGCGCGGCTCCAGATGCGCGCGGTGGCCGGACGGCGGGGCATGCTCGGTGCCGAGCAGATCCGGGCCGTCGCGCGCCGCGGCGATGACATCCACTTCCCGCGTACGTCCGTCGTGACCCTCGAGAACACGCACAACACCGCCGGCGGGACGGTCCTTCCTCCCGACGAGGTGCGAGCCGTGTCCGCCGCCTGCCGCGACCTGGGCCTCAAGCTGCATCTGGACGGCGCGAGGCTCTTCAACGCGAGCATCGCGTGCGGGGCGCCGGCGGCGGCGCTCGCCGCGCCCTTCGACAGCGTCTCGCTCTGTCTGTCCAAGGGCCTGGGCTGCCCGCTCGGCGCGCTGCTCGCGGGCTCGGAGGACTTCATCCGGCGCGCGCTCCCGCTCAAGCACCAGTTCGGCGGCGCCATGCGGCAGACGGGGATCGTCGCGGCCGCGGGCCTCTACGCGCTCGAACACCACGTCGACCGGCTGGCCGACGACCACCGGCGCGCCCGTACGCTCGCCGAAGGACTCGTGGCGGCCGGCATCGCGGTGGACCTCGAGCGCGTCCAGACGAACTTCGTCCAGATCGACGTAGCGGCCCACGGTTGGCCGGCCCACGCGGCCGTCTCGGCGCTCCGGGAGGCCGGCGTGGGGATCACCGCGACGGTGCTGCCGGGGATCGTCCGCGCGGTCACCCACCTGGATGTGGACGACGAAGGGATCGCGCTCGCACTGGCGCAGATCCCCGCGACGCTGTCCGCTCGCTCCGAGGAGCGGGTCAGCCCACGAAGTCGAGCAGCGCCGCGTTGACCTCTTCGGGGTGGGTCCAAGCGATGTTGTGCGGGCCGCCCTCGACCGTGACGAACTTCAGGTCGTCGATCAGGCCCGGCAGCCGCGCGGCGGTCGCCTCGTACGGGAGGATCCGGTCGGCGTCGCCGTGGACGAGCAGCGTCGGGACGCCGATCTTCGGCAGGTCGCCGCGGAAGTCGGTCAGCCAGCTGTCGACGGCCGCGTGCGCCGCGTACGGCGACGCGGAGAGAGCGGTGATGAAGCTGGCCTGCCACGCCTGGTCGCTGATCCGCGTGCCGCCGTACTGGTCGACGTTGTAGAAGTCGTCGAGGAACGCCTTGAAGTACGCGGGGCGGTCGGCGAGCACGGCCGCCTTGATGCCGTCGAACACGGACCCGTCGACGCCCTCGGGGTTGTCGGCGGTCTTGAGCAGGAACGGCGGGATCGCGCCGAGCAGCGCGGCCCGGCTCACGCGGTCCGAGCCGTACGTGCCGAGGTAGCGCGTGACCTCGCCGGTGCCCATCGAGAAGCCCACGAGCACCATGTCGCGCAGGTCGAGGTGCTCGACGAGCGCGTTGAGGTCGGCGGCGTACGTGTCGTAGTCGTGGCCCACGGTCGGCTGGCTGGAGAGCCCGAACCCGCGCCGGTCGTAGGCGATGACGCGATTGCCGGCCTCGAGCAGCACGCGCTGCTGCTTCTCCCACGAGCGCCCGTCGAGGGGATATCCGTGAATCAGCACGACCGGCCGGCCCGTGCCGTGGTCCTCGTAGTAGATGTCGATGTCGGCGGAGTTCTCCCGCCCAACGGTGACTGTCGCCATGCCGTGAGCGTGGCACACGAGCCGCGGCGTCTCCGATACGCGTCTCACATGGTTCGATAGGGGTTGCCGATGCGTGACCGGATCGTCCAGGCCAACGGGGTCGGCCTCTGCGCCGAGACCTTCGGGGACCCCGCGGACCCCGCGCTCCTGCTCATCCACGGAGCGGGCAACTCGATGCTCTCGTGGGATGCCGGGCTGTGCGAGCGGCTCGCGGCCGGCGGGCGGCTCGTCGTCCGCTACGACATGCGCGACGCGGGCCGCTCGGTGTCGTACGCGCCGGGCGCGCCGGAGTACGCGCTCCGCGATCTCGTCGCCGACGCCGTCGGCCTCCTCGACGCGCTCGGCGTGGTCCGGGCGCACGTCGTCGGCATGTCGACGGGCGGCACGATCGGCCAGCTGCTTGCGCTCGATCACGCCGGCCGCGTCGCGTCGCTGACCCTGGCGTCGACGACCCCCGGCATCCCCGGCGAGGAGGGCTCGGACCTGCCGGGCGTGACGCCGGAGCTGTCGGCGTCCTTCGCAAGCGAGCCGGCGGAGCCGGACTGGGCCGACCGCGAGGCCGTGATCGACTACCTCGTGGAGGCCGAGCGCCCGTTCGCCGGGCGGGTGTTCGACGAGGCCGCGATGCGCGACGTCGCCGGGCGGGTGTTCGACCGCACCGCGAACGTCGCGTCGAGCGCGACGAACGTGTTCCGCATCGACGCCGGCCCGCCCTGGCGGGAGCGGCTGGGCCGGATCACCGCCCCGACGCTGGTCGTCCACGGCACCGACGACCCGATGTTCCCGCTCGAGCACGGCCGCGCGCTGGCGGACGAGATCCCCGGCGCGGAGCTGCTGCCGGTGGAGGGCATGGGGCACGAGTACTTCCCGCCCGCCTCGTGGGACCTCGTCGTCCCGGCCATCCTCCGGCTCGGCGCGAGCCGCTGAGCCGGGTCAGGCGAGCGCGCGGGAGACGGCGCCGGCGTCGGGCAGCTCGTCGAAGCCCGAGAGCATCGCGAGCAGCTCGTCGACGCGCGAGCCGTCGAGCCGGCCCGACGCGCACTCGCGGAACTTCGACGCCAGCTCGGCCTCGCTCAGCGGGTTCGCCGGGAAGCCCCTGGGCTCGTCCACGTGCAGCGACAGGCGCTCGCCGCCCGCCGTTCGCACGGTGACGGTCGCCGGGAAGCGGCCGGGCTCGGCCGGCAGCCGCTCGTCCACCGTCACCTCGACGCGCGCCGTCAGCTCGCGCAGCGCGGGATCGGCCACGCGCTCGTCGGTGAACTGGGCCAGCCCGGCCCGGCCGTCGGCGAGCGCCACCGCGAGCGAGTGCTCGAGGCTGAACCTCCCCTCGTCGCCGGTCACGGGATCGCGGTGGACGAGGATGTCCGGCGCGCGGCGATTGACGGCGCAGCCGATCCACGTCACGTCCTCCGGGGCGAGACCGTGCTCGCGCCGCAACGCAAGGAGGGCGTCGAGCGCGGCGTGGATCGCTCCGCAGCAGGCATAGCGCTTGAAGACGAGTCCCGTGTCGAGCAGCTCCCACCGGTCCGCGGCGAACGCCGCGGGGGTGAGCGCGCCGGAGTCACCGGAGAGCACCGCCCCGAGCCCGAGCCGGCCGTCGAGCACGCGGTCGCTGCCGCCGAAGCCGCGCGCGGCGAGCTCCGCCGCGGAGACGCCGTGGAACGCGGCGTGGCCCGCGTGCAGCGGCTTGACCATCGAGCCGAAGTTCTGCTGCAGCCCGCTCGACGTCGACGCGGCGATCGCGACCGCCGACCGCAACGCATCGCGGTCGAGCTCGAGCATCCGCGCGGCCGCGACCGCGGCGCCGATCACCCCGAGCGTCCCCGTCGCGTGCCAGCCGCGGTCGTAGTGGACGGGGTTGAGCGCGCGACCGAGCCGCACGATCGTCTCGGCGCCCGCGACGTAGGCGGCCAGCAGCTCCCGGCCGGAGGCGCCTCGACGCTCGCCGAGCGCCAGCAGTGCGGGCACCAGGCACACACTGGGATGGGTCATCGTCGGCGAGTACTCGTCGAGGTCGAGCGCGTGCGCGGCGACGCCGTTCGCCAGCGCCGCGAGGGCGGCCGGAGCGCGCACCGGCGAGCCGACCACGGCCGCCTCGGGGACGCCGCCGAGCGAGCCGACCCAGCCGGCCGCGATCGCCGCCGCCTCGGTGGCGCTCCCCGCCAGCGCGCATCCGCCGTAGTCGAGCACGGCCCGCCGGGCCAGGTCGCGCAGCTCGGCCGGCAGCGTCTCGGCGGTCACCCCGAGCGCCAGGTCGGCGAGCGCGCCGGTGACGCCCGCACGGTCCGTCGCAGCGCCGCTCACGACGTCGCCCACTGACCCCTCCCGATCCCGTTGCGTCGCACTGTGGATACCACTACCATGTTGTGGACATCGTGACAACGACCGCTGCGACAGGAAACCGGCGTTGGCCGATCTGATGACACCCGACTCGACCGAGGGTGGCGAGCCGGGCGAGGACGTAGACGAGGAGTTCGCGAGCGAAGCGGCGGAATGGGCCGCGAAGGCCCTCGAAGGAGTAGACGGCGAGGCTCCGACGACGCTGTCGGGAATCCCCGTCGAGCCGCTCTACACCCCGGCCAGCCTCGGTCCGGTCACGACCGGCGAGGCGGCCCGCTATCGACGCAGCCTCGGCTTCCCCGGCGCGCCCCCCTACACGCGCGGGATCACGCCCGCCATGTACCGCGAGCGGCTGTGGGTGATGGGCCAGTACTCGGGCTACTCCTCGCCGAAGGAGACCAACCGCCGGATCCGCAAGCTGCTCGAGGACGGCCAGCGTGGCTTCTCGATCGCGCTCGACCTGCCGACCCAGAACGGGCTCGACTCCGACCACCCGCTCTCGCGCGGCGAGGTGGGCCGCGTGGGCGCGCCGCTCGACACCCTGCGCGACATGGAGGACCTGCTCGAGGGCATCCCGCTCGACCAGGTACGCCAGATCCGCACCACCGCGAACGCCATCGGCCCGATCGCGACGGCGATGTTCATCGCGGCGGCGGAGAAGCATGGGTACTCCCCCGCCGACTTCCGCGTGATGCTGCAGAACGATCCGCTGAAGGAGTACATCGCCCGCGGCACGTTCGTGTTCCCGCCGCGCCGCGCGCTCGAGTTCGCCGTCGACGTCATCGAGTATTGCGCGCGCAACCTGCCGCACTGGGAGCCGATCGAGTTCTGCGGCTACCACGTGCGCGAGAGCGGGGCGACCGCGATCCAGGAGCTCGCGTTCGCGATCGCCAACGCGACCGAGTACATCGACGCGACCGTGCGCCGCGGCGTCGCGATCGACGACTTCGCCCATTCGCTCTACATGTTCCTCGGCGCGCACATCGACATCTTCGAGGAGACGGCGAAGTTCCGGGCGGCACGCCGGCTGTGGGCGACGATGATGCGCGAGCGGTACGGCGCACAGCGCGACGAGAGCCTGCGACTCAACCTGTTCGCCTACACGATCGGCAGCGCGCTGACCGCGCACGTACCGCTCGCCAACACCGTTCGCGTCGCGTACGAGGCGCTGAGCGCCGCGCTCGGGGGCGTGCAGACGCTCGCGACGTCGTCCTACGACGAGGCGATCGGCGTCCCGTCCGACGAGGCCGCCGAGCTGTCGCTGCTGACCCAGCAGGTGCTCGCCTACGAGACGGGCGTCGCGCGAACCGCCGACCCCATGGGCGGCGGCTACTACGTCGAGGCGCTGACCGATCGGATCGAGGCCGACGTCCTGCGCTACGGCGAGCAGATCGCCGACCGCGGCGGCGCGGTCGAGGCGCTCGAGTCGGGCTGGCTCGGCGCCGAGCTCGGATCGGCGGCCTACGAGCAGCAGCTCGCCGTCGACCGGGGCGAGCGGGTGATCGTCGGCGTCAACCGCTTCGCGCGCCCGGAGTCCGCGCGCGATCTGCGGCCCGCGCTGAAGGTGCCCGATGTCGAGGCCGAGCAGGTGGCCAGACTGCGCGAGATCCGCGCCGACCGCGACGGGCCTGCCGTCCGGCGGACGCTGGATGCCCTCGCGCGCGCCGCGCGCGCGGGCGAGAACACGCTGCCCGCGGTGCTCGACGCGATCCGGGCCTACGCGACGGTCGGGGAGATCTCGCGCGAGTTGATCGGCATCTGGGGGGAATATGGCCGTCACGGCGCCGCTGCTCATTGAGCGCGCCATCCGCTGGCACGGCCCGCGGGTGGCCATCATCGACGGCGAGCGGAGCCTGACCTTCCGCGAGACCGGCGACCGCACCGCGCGGCTGGCCAACGTCCTGCGCGGGCTCGTGAGCGAGCCCGGGCGCTGTGTCGCGGTGCTGCTCCCGAACCGCCTCGAGGCCGTCGAGGCCGACCTCGCGATCGCCCGCGCCGGCCTCGTGAAGGCGCCGATCAACGCGCGCCTGGTCGCCGCCGAGCGCCGCCACGTCCTCGCCAACACCGCCGCCGAGGTGCTCATCACCGAGCGTTCCGAGGCCGAGGCGATGATGGAGCTGCTTCCCGGGCTCGAGCACCTGCGGACCGTGCTGTGCTGCGACGGCGGGCCCGCCGGGACGCTGGACTACGAGACCGCGCTGTCCGCCGCCGCCGCCACCGCGCCGGCGGCCGTCGTGCGCCCGGGCGACCCCAGCGTCGTGCTGCACACGTCCGGCACGACCGGCAGGCCGAAGGGCGCCACGTGGACGGACGGCTCGCGTGTGGCGGCGATGCGCAACATGCTGCTCGAAGAGTGCCCGGTCGAGCCCGGCGACGGCATCGTCCACGCGGGCTCGCTCGCCCACGGCTCCGGGTCGAAGGTCCTGGCCTATTTCGCGCGCGGCGGCCGCAACATCCTCACGAGCCGGTTCGAGCCCGAGTCGTTCGCCCGACTGGTCGAGCGCCACGCGGCCACCAGCACCTTCCTCGTGCCGACGATGATCAGGATGCTGCTCGACGCGCAGGACCCGCCCGACGGCCGGCTGGCCCCGCTGCGCACGATCACCTACGGCGGGGCGCCGGCGCCGCGCGAGCTGCTCGACCGCGCCCTGGCGACGCTCGGCGGCGTCTTCGTGCAGGTCTACGGCTCCTGCGAGGCGCCGCACCCCGTGACCGTGCTGCCGCGCGAGCTGCACCGGGTCGACGGCGACGACGGCGCCCACCTGGCCTCCGCCGGGCGCGAGGTGACGGCGATCGAGCTGCGGATCCTCGACGAGCAAGGCGACGACGTCCGCGACGGCGGCGTCGGCGAGCTGGTGGTCCGCGGGCCGAGCGTCATGGCCGGCTACTGGGGCGATCCCTCCGCCACCGCCGAGGTGATGACCGACGACGGCTGGTACTGCACAGGAGACGTCGGCCACCGCGACGAGCGGGGCTTCGTCTACATCGTCGACCGCAAGCGCGACATGATCATCTCCGGCGGCCTGAACGTCTACCCGGCCGAGGTCGAGGCGGCGATCCACCGGCACCCGGCGGTCCGCGAAGCGTCCGTCGTCGGCCTGCCCGACGAGCGCTGGGGTGAGCGGGTCGCGGCCTTCGTGGTCCGCGGCGACGGCGAGGGGCTCACCGTGGACGAGCTGGTCGAGCACTGCCGGGTGCACCTGGCGGGCTACAAGAAGCCGACGGTCGTGGAGTTCGTCGACGCGCTGCCCAAGGGCGCCACCGGTAAGGTCCTCAAGGACGTGCTGAGCCGCGAGCATCGCGCACGGGAGGAGAGCCGATGAGCGCCGAGCCGTCCAACTGGGGCCGCTGGGGTGACGACGACGAGCGCGGCACGGCGAACCTGCTGACGCCCGAGACCGTGCTCGGCGCGTGCGGCGCACCGCAGACCGGACACGTGTACTCGCTCGGCATCGAGGTGCGCCAGGACGCCCCGGTCGCCGGTCGCCGGATCAGCCCGGTGCACCTGATGTCGTCCGACGGCGGCGACTACGCCGCGCTCGGGCGCGACGACTGGGGAACGGCCGACGACTATCTCGTCATGGCGGCCGGCGGCACGACGCACGTCGACGGGCTCGGGCACGTCTGGTACGGCGGCTGCCTCTACAACGGGTTCTCCTACCGCGAGGTCCGCAGCTCCGGCGCCGCCCGCTGCGGCATCGAGAAGACCGGCGGCCTCGTCACGCGCGCGCTGATCCTCGACTTCGCGGAGCCCGGCGGCGCGCACTCGATCACCGCCGCCGACATCGACGAGCAACTCGCGCGGCACGCGCTCGAGCCCCGATCGGGCGACGCCGTGCTGTTCCGCACCGGCTGGATGGAGGCGGCGCTGGCGGGCGACCTCGACGGGCGAGAGTTCCCCGTCGTCGACCCGAGCGCGGGCGCGTGGTTCGCCGAGCACGACATCGCGATCGTGGGCGCCGACAACCCGGCGGTCGAGGCCACGGGCCACCGCGGGACGCTGCCGCCGCTGCATGCCACCCTGATCCGCGACCTCGGCGTCTACATCGTCGAGATGCTCACGCTCGCCGAGGTCGCGCGCGACGGGGGTCACGTCGGGGCTGCTCGTCATCGCCCCGCTGCGGATCACGCGCGGCGTCAACAGCCCGGCGAACCCGCTGCTCATCGCATGACCGCGGCGTGGCCGCTCCGCGGCCGGGCGGCGATCGTGGGAGTGGGCACGACCGCGCAGGGCGAGCTGCCGGGCCGCTCGGCGAACCAGATCGCGATCGAGGCGCTGCGGCTCGCGCTCGACGACGCCGGGATCGCCAAGGACTCGATCGACGGGCTGATCACCTGCCGCTCGAACGGCGGCGAGGGGGTGGACACCCAGATCGGGGCCCTCGCCGGGCTGAACCCGCGGTACAGCGCGACGCTCGACTACGGCACGTGCAACTTCTCGCTGCACCTGGGAGCGATGGCGATCGCGGCCGGCATGGCCTCGACCATCGCGCTCGTGTACGGCACCAACCAGCGCAGCGCCCGGCGCCGCTTCGACACCGTCGCCGACGGCGCCGAGGAGCGGCTGCTCGGCCGCCACGGCTTCCACAACATCGCCGGGCCGGCGGCGATGTCCTTCCGCCGCCATCAGCACCTGTTCGGCACGACGGAGGAGCAGCTCGGGGCGATCGCGGTGACCCAGCGGCGGCACGCCGCGCTCAACCCGCTCTCGATCTTCCGCGACCCGCTGTCGCTCGAGGACTACCTCGCGGCGCCATACCTCGTGCGCCCGCTGCGGCGACCGGACCTGTGCATGATCTCCGACGGCGGCGCCTGCCTGATCCTGACGACGGCCGAGGCCGCCGCAGGCCACCCCCGGCGGCCCGCGTACCTGCTCGGCGCCGCACAGCGCACCGGCCTCCGCCACCACGAGAACGAGGACAACCTGCGGCGGCCATGGGCGACCGGGATCGCCGAGGAGCTGTACGAGCGCGCCGGCGTCGCCCAAG
>Ga0190265_10001750_pt1 | contig 14299 bp, 14 predicted proteins | sample Popmic124T_FD_133135 | JGI IMG/M metagenome (GOLD analysis project Ga0190265, IMG submission 133135) | Populus adjacent soil microbial communities from riparian zone of Indian Creek, Utah, USA - 124 T | ecosystem: Environmental > Terrestrial > Soil > Riparian zone | place: USA: Utah | collected...
ATCGCAATCGGCGCGCGCATCACCCTCTTCGGGCCGAACGGCGCGCGCCGGGTGCTCTTGAAGGACTTCTACCGTACTCCGAAGGCCGAGGGAGAGCGCGAGCACGACCTCCAGCCCGGTGAGCTGGTGACCGAAGTCCTCCTGCCGCCTGCCGCCGGCCGCAAGCTCGCGACCTACGAGGTGCGTCAGCGCGAGGCGCTGGACTGGCCGCTCGCCACCGCCGCTGTCGTTCTGGAGATGGAGGGCGACAGCAACAAGGTGGCGCAGGCGTCGGTGGTGCTGGGGCAGGTGGCGCCGGTCCCCTGGGTGGCGGAGAAACTCCAAGAGCTGCTCAAGGGTAAGATGATCGACGAGAAAGTGGCGGCGGCGGCCGGAGAGGTCGCGGTCGAGGGGGCCAAGGCCCTCTCCCGCAACCGGTACAAGATCCAACTGGCGCGCGTGGCGGTGAAGCGGGCCCTGCTCACCGCCGCCGGCCTTCTGCAAGCGGAGCCTTGATCCCATGAATCCTTTCAAGACCCCAGTCTTTCCGGCCCTCCTCCTCTGCCTGCTCTCCGCCCTGCCGGCCCTGGCGCAACACGAAGCCCCGGTAACGGCCGGGACCGACGCCAACAAGGCCGTGGTCAAGCGCTACATCGAGGAGGTCCTTTCCGCCGGCCGGCTCGAAAAGCTCGAAGAGCTGATCTCGCCCGAGTTCGTGGACAGTACCCCCGAGGGACCCGCGGTGCGCGGCCCCGAGGCCGTCCGCATCGTGCAGAAGAGGGCCCGCGAGCGCTTCGAGGGTATCCGCTACACGCTCGATCAGCTCATCGCCGAGGGCGACAAGGTGGTCGCCCGCTACATCGTCCTCGCCACCCTGAAGGCGAGCGACAAGTCGCCGGCCGCCGGCAAGTCCGCCGAGATCGCCGGCATGACCATCTTCCGCATCGTCGACGGCAAGATCCGCGAGACCTGGATCATCAACGATCAGATCGAGTTGTTCCGGCAGCTCGGGTATACGCTGACGCCGCCGAAGTAGGAGGATCGTGAGGGTGTATGCTGAGCTTCCGGCAAGGAGAAGGCCATGCGAATTGAGAAACAGGAGATCTACAAGTTGATGGAAGATCTTCCCGAGCAAGTCGAGATCGAAGAGGTCATCCATCGTCTTTATCTTCGGGAGAAGCTCGAGGCGGCCGAGGAAGACTTCCGGGAAGGCCGGGTCTTGAGTCATGACGACGTTGTGGCGGAGACCAGGCGTTGGTTCGTGGAATAGTCTGGTCAAGAAGGGCGCTCCACGACCTCAGAGGAATTTTTGGCTACATCGCAAGAGATTCTAAATTCTACGCACAAATCCAGGTCGAGCGGATTCAGGCTGCCGCACTGAAGCTCTCTCGTTTCCCTGAGAGCGGCCGAGTCGTTCCGGAGTTCCCCAGCGAACAGTGGCGGGAAGTCCTGACGGGAAATTATCGGCTCATCTATCGAATCAGTGAAGACAAGATCAAAATCCTTGCAGTAGTTCATGGCCAGCGCTTGCTCAGGGAGACGATGATCAGCCGCGAGTGAACCTATGGTAGAACGGGGTCTCAGGCCGGCTACCTGTTTCCGGAGATCTCGATGCCCATGCGTTCGCGCTCCTTCGCGTCCCTCCTTCTCCTCCTGTCCGCTGCGCTCCCCCTCGCCGCCCAGCCGCCGGCGGTCACCCTCGAAGGTCTGCTGAGCGCACCGTTCCCTACGGAGTTATCGGCTTCGGAGACCGGCGGCAAGCTGGCGTGGGTGCAAAACGCCAGGGGGGTGCGGAACCTCTGGGTGGCCGAGCCTCCGGAGTACAGGGGGCGGCAGGTCACCCGCTACGCCGCGGACGACGGGCAGCAGATCGGGGGGCTGGAGTGGACCCCGGACGCGAAGACGGTCGTCTACGTGCGCGGCGCGGGGGCCAACCGGCAGGGTGACGTGCCGAACCCGACGAGCGATCCGGGCGGGGTGGAGCAGGGGGTCTGGCGCGTGGCGGTCGAGGGTGGCGAGCCGGTGCGCATTGGCCAGGGAGGTGGCGCGGCGGTCTCGCCGAAGGGCGACGGCGTCGCGTTCCTCCAGAAGGGCGACGTCTTCTGGGCTCCGCTCGACGGTTCGAAGGAGCCTGTGGCGCTGATCAAGGAACGGGGTGGCGCCGCAACCCTGCGCTTCTCTCCCGACGGCTCGAAGCTCGCCTTCGTGAGCCGGCGGGGCGATCACGGGTTCGTCGGCGTCTACGACTTCGCAGCCAAGACGGTGCGCTGGATCGACCCCAGCGTCGACAGCGACGAGAGCCCGGAGTGGTCGCCGGACGGCACCCGCCTCGCCTTCCTGCGCACCACTGCCTCCTCGCGGCTCGACTTCTTCCGCTCGAACAAGACCGCTCAGCCATGGTCCATCCTGGTGGCGGACGCGGCGACCGGCGAGGCTCGCACCGTCTGGCGAGCCGATCCCGGCCCCGGGAGCGTGTTCATGGAGATGGTGGCGGCGAGCCAGGTGCTCTGGGGTGCCGGCGACCGGCTGGTCTTCCCCTGGGAGCGCGACGGCTGGCTCCATCTCTACTCCGTGCCGGCGGCGGGCGGCACGGCGACCCTTCTCACCCCGGGTGAGTTCGAAATCGAGCAGGTGAACCTCACCCCGGACCGCCGCGAGGTCCTCTTCTCCTCGAACCAGGACGACGTCGACCGCCGCCATCTCTGGAGGGTGCCCGTCGCCGGCGGTCGGCCGGTCGCCCTGACCCGGGGCAAAGGGATCGAGTGGTTGCCGGTTGCGACGAGCGACGGCAAGGCCCTCGCCTACCTGCGCGCCGGGGCGCGCCGGCCGGCCGAGGCCGTGATCCAGGTAGGCGGTGGCGAACCGCGCGAGCTGGCGCCGGGGACGGTCCCCAAGGAGTTCCCGGAGAGCGCGCTGGTCGAGCCCGAAGCGGTCGTCTTTTCCGCCGCGGACGGGATGCGGATCCACGGCCAGCTCTTCCTGCCGCCGGGCGGGAAGAAGGACGAGCGCCGCCCGGCCGTCCTCTTCTTCCACGGCGGCTCCCACCGCCAGATGCTCCTCGGCTGGCACTACATGGGCTACTACAACAACGCCTACGCCTTGAACCAATATCTGGCGAGCCGGGGCTACGTCGTGCTCTCGGTGAACTACCGGGCCGGCACCGGCTACGGCCTCGATTTCCGCGAGGCGCCGAGCCAGGGCGCCGGCGGCGCCAGCGAGTTCAACGACGTGCTGGGAGCGGGCCTCTACCTGCGCGGCCGGCCGGACGTCGACCCGAAGCGGATCGGCCTCTGGGGCGGCTCGTACGGCGGCTTCCTCACGGCGCTCGGCCTCGCCCGCGCCTCGGACCTCTTCGCCGCTGGGGTGGACGTCCACGGCGTGCACGACTGGAACGTCGGCATCCGCACCTTCCTGCCCGCCTACGACCCGACGCCGGACGAGCGGCGGCTCGCCTTCGAGTCGTCCCCCATGGCCTGGCTCGACGGCTGGCGCTCGCCGGTGCTGGTGATCCACGGCGACGACGACAGGAACGTCTCCTTCTCGGAGACCGTCGTCTTGGTCGAGAAGCTGCGCGAGAGGAACGTCCAGGTCGAGCAGCTCATCTTCCCGGACGAGGTCCACAGCTTCCTGCGCTACGCCTCGTGGCTCAGGGCGTTCCGGGCCACGGCGGAATTCTTCGACCGGAGGCTCGGTTCGGAGGTCTGAGAGCCCACCATGCCCGCGCCCAACGCCCCCCCTGGAATCTACCCCGTGCGGGGCGTCATGAGCGTCTGCCATCTCCTCGTCGAGGGGGGCGACGCCTGGCTGCTCGACACCGGGATGGTCGGCGAGCCGGCCCTCTTCCGCCGCCTGCTGGCCCGCCTGGGCCTGGCGCCGAGCTCAATCCGCGGCATCCTCCTCACCCACGGCCACCTGGACCACGCAGGGAACCTGGCGGCGCTCAAGGAGTGGACCGGAGCGCCGGTGCTCGCCCATCCCCTGGAGCAGCGGCACATCGACGGGGTCTATCCCTACGAAGGGGTCAACCGCTGGTGCGGACGCCTGGAGTCGATGGGGCGGAAGGCCTTTCACTACCGGCCCGCCGCGATCGACGAGCCTTTCGGCGATGGAGACCTGCTGCCCGTCTGGGGCGGCCTGCGCGTGGTGCACCTGCCCGGCCATACGGACGGGCACTGCGGCTTCTACAGCGAGAAGCACGACACCCTCTTCTCGGGCGACCTCTTCGCCAGCTACTTCTTCAACACCCACCTGCCGCCGCCGATCTTGAACAGCCGGCCCGAGCTGATCCCCGAGAGCCTCAAGAGGGTCGAGCGGCTCTCCCCCCGGCTCATCGTCCCCAACCACTACGACTTCCTGGACGGCGAGCTGCACCGGCGGCGTTTCGACAAGCTGTGCCGCAAGGTGGCCGCCCGGTCCTTTGGAGTGTGGGAAGGAGCCGAGAGATGACGAGCACCTGGATGGCACTGGCCGCGATCCTCGTCGTGGTCGGCATCGCGGGAACGATCCTCCCCGCCCTCCCCGGCGCGCCTCTGGTCTTCGTGGGGTTGCTGCTCGCCGCCTGGGCCGAGGGCTTTCAGAAGGTGGGGTGGTTCACCCTCACGCTTCTCGCCATCCTGACCCTCGCCTCGCTCGCCGTCGACTTTCTGGCGACGAGCCTGGGAGCCAAGAGGGTGGGGGCGAGCTGGCAGGCGATGCTCGGCGCCGCCCTGGGCACCGTCGTCGGCCTCTTCTTCAGCCTCCCCGGCCTGCTACTCGGCCCCTTCCTCGGAGCCGTGGCCGGCGAGTACCTCGCCCGGCGGGACTGGCTTCAGGCCAGAAAGGTCGGCGTGGGCACCTGGCTCGGCCTCCTCTTCGGCACCGCCGCCAAGCTCGCCCTGGCCTTCACGATGCTGGGGATCTTCACGACGGCCTACCTGCTCTAGCCCTCGACCAGCGGCGCGATGCACTCGGAAGTGTCGTTGACCGGGCTGTTGACGGTCCGGCTTACGGGGAAGGCCTCGAAGGCGTCGGGCGCGATAGGGGCGAGGAGGGGCTGGAGCAGCGCCGGGTCCTCCACCTTGGGATCGAGCCAGAGATCGAAAGACTCCCGGGGGATGATGACCGGCATGCGGTCGTGCAGCGGGCGCATGAGGTCGTTGGGGCTGGTGGTGAGGATGGTGAAGGTCTCGATCAGCGCCCCGCCCTGCTCCGGGTTCTTCCAGGTGGACCAGAGCCCGGCGAAGGCGAAGGGCTTACCGTCTTTCTGGTGGATCAGGTACGGCTGTTTGGCCTTCCCTTCCTTCTTCCATTCGTAGAAGCCGTCCGCCGGGATGAGGCAGCGCTTCTTCTTGAAGCTGAATTTGTAGGCCGGCTTCTCGGCGACGCTCTCGGCGCGCGCGTTGATCATGCGGTTGCCGATGCTCGCCTCCTTGGCCCAGTAGGGGATGAGCCCCCAGCGCAGGGGATCCAGCTGGCGAGGCCCGTCCGGCTTCACCACGCGGACGACCGCCGCCTCCTGGGTGGGGGCCAGGTTGTAGCGCGGGATGAACTGCGGCACCTCGGCCAGATCGAACAGCAGGGCGACCTCTTCGCCCGGCGCGCTCAGCGTATAGCGTCCACACATGGTGTCGGTCTCCTTAAAGGAAGGCCGCAAGCTCGCGTTCGGGAGCCGCGGCCAGTCCCAGGTACTCTTCCAGGGTAAAGCTGTCCACTTCGATGGCGTCCCGCCGGGCCAGGGAGGCCTCGCGGGCGAGGTCGGCTTCGGGCTGACCGATCACCCCGGCGGCGACCGCCGCGTCGAGCAGGGCCTCGGGATCGCCCTTCGGCAGGAGTCCATCCCGGCTCGCCGTCCGCACCCGGTCCATGGCCTCGCGGCTCAGGGAGACCAGGACGAAGGCCCTTTCGAGGCGGCCGACCGCCTGGCTGGGATCGGTGGGCAGGTGGATGTCCGCGGTCAGGCGGTCCCGTTGCGCGCCGGGCGTCTGGAGCAGGGCGGCCAGCTTGGCGCCAAGGCGGTCCGCAGGGGGAGCGCCGAGCGGGCTCAGGCGCGACCAGAAGGCGGCCGGCCCGCGCATCCAGAAGGCGAGCGGTCCGGGGAAGTTGCGGTAGATGCCGTCGAACGCCTCCTGCACCTGGGCCAGGCTCCAGTCGACCGCCCAGCGTACGAGCGGGAGGTCCTCCTCCTGCCTGCCCTCGGCCTCGAAGCGGCGCAGGGCACAGAAGCCGAGGTATTGGAAGGAGAGGGCGTCGGCGAAGCGGCCGGAGAGCTTCTCGCGGAGCTTGAGCTTGCCGCCGAGCGAGAGCATCGCCAGGTCGGCGAGGACGGCGAAGCGGGCCGAGGCCCAGGCGAGCCGCCGGTAGTAACCGGCCGTGGGGCCGGGCACCGGGGAGCGGGCGAGCCGGCCGCGGGTGAGGCCGAGGAGCGCCGCGCGCACGAGGTTGCCGAGCAGGAAGCCCGCATGGCCGAGGAGAGCGCGGCGGAGACCCCTGGCGTCCCCGGCGGCGAGGGCGCGGATCTCGCGCTGGGCGTAGGGGTGGCAGCGCACGGCGCCCTGGCCGAAGATGATGAGCGTGCGGGTGAGGATGTTCGCCCCCTCGACGGTGATGCCGATCGCCGCGCCGGTGTAGGCGTCGGCCAGCACGTTGCGCGGGCCGCGGCAGAGGCCGGCCCCGCCCAGCACGTCCATGCCGTCGAGCACCAGGCGGCGCAGTAGCTCCGTCTGCTGGAGCTTGACGACCGCGGAGATCACCGCCGGCTTCTGCCCGGAGTCCACGGCGCCGCAGGTGTAGACCCGCGCCGCCTCCATCAGGTAGGTCAGCCCGGCGATCCGGGCGAGCGGTTCCTCGATCCCCTCGAAGCGGCCGATGGGCAGGCCGAACTGCCGGCGCACCGCGGCGTAGGCGCCCACCGTGCGGGCCACCAGCTTGGCGCCGCCGGCGGACTGGGCCGGCAGCGAGACCGACCGCCCGGCCGAGAGCGCCTCCATCAACATCTTCCAGCCCCGTCCCGCGCCCGCCGGTCCACCAATGATGGCGTCGACCGGCACCACCACGTCTCGTCCCGTGGTCGGCCCATTGGGGAAGGGGATGCCCAGGGGATCGTGCCGCCGGCCGATCTCGACGCCGGGCGTCGCGGCGGGCACGAGCACGCAGGTGATCCCCACGTCCTCCCCCTGGCCCAGGAGGCCCTCGGGGTCGCGCAGGCGGACGGCAAGGCCGAGCAGGGTGGCGACCGGTGCCAAGGTGATGTAGCGCTTGCTCCAGCAGAGCCGCAGGGCGAGCCGGCCGTCCCTGCCGCGGAAGACGACGCCCTCGGAGGAGAGGGCAGCGGCGTCCGAGCCGGCTTCGGGCTCGGTCAGGGCGAAGCAGGGGATCTCCTCGCCGCGCGCTAGGCGAGGGAGGTAGTAGCGGCGCTGCTCGTCCGTGCCGTAGGCGAGGAGGAGCTCGGCGGGGCCCACCGAGTTGGGGATCAGCACCACGGCCGAGAGCGGCAGCGAGCGCGAGGCGAGCTTACCGAAGACGGCGCTGCAGGCGAGAGCCGAGAAGGCGTGGCCGCCGTACTCGGCCGGAATGGCGAGGCCGAAGAAGCGCTCCCGCTTGAGGAAGTCCCACACCGCGGCAGGCAGCTCCCGCCGACGGGCCACGTCCCAGGCGTCCACCATCCTGCAGGCCTCCTCGACCGGGCCGTCGAGGAACGCCCGCTCCCGGGCGGTGAGCTCCGGGTAGGGCTCCGCGAGCATCCGCCGGAAGTCCGGCCGCCCCGAGAACAGCTCGCCGTCCACCCAGACGGTGCCTGCCTCGAGCGCCTCCCGCTCGGTGGCGGATATCCGGGGGAGGAGGCGCTTGGCCTTGGAGAGGAGAGGCATGGAGCCCCAAGTATACCGGGTGGCACGCCTCTTGAAGACCCTTACTCTCGCAGCCCTTCCGAACGCAACCGCGGGAGGAGAGGGTTTGGAGAAAGTCGCCGGTGCAGAAATAAAGTTACGGCACGACGGCTTACAAGGAGATGACGATGCTCGAATCTCGACACAAAAAGACACTGGCTTCGGGGACGACTTCCGTCCTGATGCTCTCGTTGCTCGCCGGTTGCTACTCGACCGGCACCCCAGCACCGCGCCGCGAACGTGAGCCCTACACCACCCAGCGCGACCGCACCTGGAAGGGTGCCGGTGTGGGCGCTGCGGCGGGCGCCGTCGGCGCGGTCATCGCCGGCAAGCGCGAGGCGGATGAGATCCTGGTCGGTGCCGCGATCGGCGGCGTGATCGGTGCCGGCGTCGGCGCCTACATGGACGCCCAGCAGGAGAAGCTGGCGCGCATCCCCGGCACCACCGTGGAGCGCGTGGGCGAGGACACCCTGCTGGTCCACTTCGACTCCGACATCCTCTTCGACGTCAACTCCGCCGTGATCGACTCCGGCGGCCGGGGGACCCTGGAAGACGTCGCCGGGGTGCTCGAGGAGTACGACAAGACGGCCGTGGTCATCCAGGGCCATACCGACTCGACCGGCAGCGAGGAGCTCAACCAGGCGCTCTCCGAGCGGCGGGCCGGAGCCGTGCGCGGCTACCTGGCCGGCCGTGGCGTCGATGCCGACCGCCTGGCCGCCCTCGGCTACGGCGAAGGCTATCCGGTGGCGAGCAACGACAGCGAGTCCGGCCGCCAGCAGAACCGCCGGGTGGACATCCTCCTCAAGGCCAACGCCGGCCCGCTGCGCCAGGGAGGCTAGTTGGCCCGGGCGGTGCACCCTCCAGCCCAGGATTTCATCCCCGCCCGGCCGACTCTCGCGAGCCTCGTCCGGGCGGCCCAGGGCTGCACCGCCTGCGACCTCTACGCGAAGGCCACACAGGCGGTGGTGGGCTCCGGTCCGGGGCACGCCGCCGTCTTTTTGATCGGAGAACAACCCGGAGACCAGGAAGACCTGGCTGGCGAGCCTTTCGTGGGCCCGGCCGGCCGGGTGCTGGACGAGGCTCTCGCCGAAGCGGGCATCCCCAGGCGAGAGGCCTTCCTCACCAACGCCGTCAAGCACTTCAAGTGGGAACCCCGCGGCAAGCGGCGCATCCACGCCAAGCCCAACCTCGGAGAGGTGAAGGCCTGCCGGCCCTGGCTCGAAGCCGAGCTCGCGATCGTCAAGCCGCGAGTCATCGTCTGCCTGGGAGCCACCGCCGCCCAGTCGCTGATGGGGCCCAAGTTCAAGGTCACCGTCGAGCGCGGCAAGTTCTTCGAAAATCCCTGGGCGCCCTGGCTCACCGCCACCCTCCACCCTTCGGCCATCCTGAGGATGCCGGACGAGGAGGCGCGCGGCGCGGCGCGGATGCAGCTCGTGGAGGATCTGAAGGCGGTGGCCCGGCGTCTTGAGACGCCGGGCTGAGCAGGTTTCCGCGGGATGAGCTTTTACGGGATGGTGCAGGCGGTGACGTTGACGTCGTCCAGGAACCAGCCGTCGTCCGTCACGGTGCAGTCGGTGATGGCCGTGAAGGCGATGCGCACGGCCTTGCCGGCACAGCCCCCGGTGTTGCCGGGCACCTGGTTGCAGGCGGCGTCCAGGTCGACCACGGTCTCGGTGAAGGTCGCGTCGGTGCCGGTGAAGGTCGGCCGGCCGGCAGAGCCGGCGGGCAGGGTGCAACCCGCCTTGGCGGTCGCCGTGCCGTTGTAGGTGGTGCCGGAAAGGATCGCCGAGGCCGGGATGGGGAAGTAGCTGGCGTTGTTGCCCACGGAGATCGAGAGCGAGCCGCCGTCAACGCCGCTCTCGAAGGCCCGGCGGTGCCAGAAGGAGAGCCGGGAGGTCGCCGCGCCGGCCGGGATGGTGATGCCGGAGGGGCCGTTGGGCTGCCCGAAGGTGAACTGGTTGTTGCTGTAGTTGGTGGTGCAGCCGTTGTTACCGAAGCGCAGGATGTTGGCGCCGGTGTGGGCGGTGCAGGTCTGCATGCCGCGCCAGTCGTAGGACGTGGCGCCGGGAACGAAGGACCCCTTCGCCCAGTTGGACATGCCGGCCCCGGTCTCGAAGCCGTTGCTGTAGAAGCTCTTGGTGGTGCATACCGGGCAGGTGGGCGTCGCCGAAGCCTCGTTGGAATTCGCCGACTCGCAGGAGAGGAAGGCGCGGACCACGTAGTAGTAGGTCGTGCCGCAGGTCCGGCCGCCGTCCGAGAAGGTGGTGGTGGCCGAGGTGCCGATCTGGGTGTACGGGCCGCCCGCCGACGTGGCGCGCAGGATGCGGTATTCCGTCGCACCCGCGACCGCGCTCCAGGACAGGTCGATCTGCGTGGCCGACATGGCGGTTGCGGTCAACCCCGTCGGCGCCGCTGGCGGGGTGCAGGCGCCGCCAATCCCGTCGAGCGTCATGACGCCGGTGTTGCCGGGGTCGAGCCAATTCGAAACGCGGGTGGCGTTCGAGCCGCCGCCCGTCCAGGACAGGCTGAAGCGCCCGTAGTAGTCGGAGAGGTTGTTCCCCGTCTGGCCGCAGGCGGAAAACCCGCCGTGAAGCTGGCCGACGAAGCGGCCCTCGGCGGTGTAGAGGGGCGATCCGGACGAGCCCCCCTCGGTCACGCCCGGCACGGTGAACGGCCCCGGAGGATCGGTCGCCCATTTGGCCCAGAGGTGGGTGCCGTCGCCCGGCGTGGTCGTGCCCAGGTAGGACGTGGGCACCATGTTGACGACCGAGTAGGTGATCCGCTTCTCGTCGGTCGAGGGGTGGTGGATCGCCGTGCAGGGCACTCCGGCGGTGCAGGTGAAGCTGCCGGTATTACGGTCCCATCCCGCCCAGAAATGGTTGAAGGCCGGGACGGCCGGGTCGTCGAGCTCGACCAGGGTAACGTCCGACGCGGCGAAGGCGGCGCGGAAGAACGAGCCGGTGTGGAACTGGCTCAAGCTGCCGTCGCCGGGCTGGCCGCTGGCGGCGCTGCCGGGCGTGCGGCAGAAGGAGTTCTCGTAGTTCCAGAAGACGACCAGCGAAGGCGCGGCCCCGGAGGTGATCCCGCAATGGCGGGCGGTGATGAAGTACATCTTCTGGTCGTTGGCCGTGTTGTTGACGAGCGATCCGCTGCAGAAGGTGCCGCCGCCGGTCGAGATCACGCCGACCGCCCGCATCTCGTCACGCCAAGAGTCGCCCGCGCCCAGGCACTCGACGTCCATGTTGCAGCTTCCGGACTTGTTGTAGGAGTCGGCGGACACCGTGCCGAAGCCGCGGTAGCCCTGGTTGATCGAGCCGAGCTTCAGGTCGATCTGTTGAACCTCTTTCTTCGGTACGGTGAGCTCGACGATCAGATCCTTGGTGATGACTGGAGGCGTCCAGAGCTGCCCGTGCGTCTCGTTGTCCGCGGCGGTGAAGGGCCGCAGGACCTGGGTGCCGTCCGTCGCGTAGAGCATCAGGCGGGCGCCCGGGGTCAGCTTGAAGCGGGTGAAGCCGAGGTTGATCGACGTCACTCCCTCGCGGCCGACGATGCGCAGCCGCCAGAGCATCCGACCGTCGCCCAGATCCTCCCAGGTGCCGTTCTTGGAGGGGGTGATGGACACCTTCTCCGGAACGGCGTAACGCGGCGGCAGGCCCAACCGGTCCCGCATCACATCCTCTTCACCGAGGCGCGCCAGGTCGAGGTCGGACGGGACGATCGACTCCAGTCGGTTGACTTCGAGGACGGAGCGGCCAGTGGCGGTGGGGATGGCGTCCTGGGGCGCGGCGTGGACGGCCACACCGCTCAGGGCGAACAACATGAGCCAAGCAAACGTACGGCGCATCGTCTTTTTCCTCCTGCATTGCTAGAGACGGTCACGGCAGCCTTGCCGCGAGCCGGGACCGATACCGCGAGTCTCCCGACCCGTGCCGGAGAGCTCGTGATTTGAGGTCTAACTATTATAGTGCGGGATCTATGCTGAAGGAGGACTCGGGATGCCTGCTGCTCGGACGGCGGTGATCTCGGGCCTAGTGTTAATCTTCCGGCAGGAGAACCTCATGACCCCAAAGCGAGCGATCCTGCTGATGCTGCTCCTCTGCCTTTTTGCCGGTTGCGGCGCCCATGGAGTGAAGCGAACGGACGGCGGATCGGCGCGTCTGCTGGAGATCGCCGCCGCCCGCGAGCCCGACGTCGACTGGGACCGGTCGTCCCTTCTTTCGGCGGACCTCGACTGCGACGGCGTGCCGGACTCGGCGCTCCTGGGCCGCTCCGGCAAGGCCGCCGCCGTGCTGATCGTGCTCGGACCGCCGGCCCCCGGCTCCCGGGCCGGCGTGGTGAAGCTCGCCCCGGCGGAGCTGTGCGGCGAGCCGATCGCGCTCAAGCTCGAGGACCTCGAGGACTCCCCGAAGAAGGGTTGCAAGGGGATCAGCCTGAGCAGCGGTGAGTGCGACGCCTTCCACATCTTCTGGAACAGCGAGGATGGAGAGATCGACTGGTGGCGTCTGTAAAGGGAGGTTTGAAGTCCCAGGAAAAGAAGCGGGAAAAGAAGCCGGTGAAGAAGCGGCTGGGCCGCGCGATGCTGACCGGCAGCACCGAGGGGTGGAAGGGGCCGATTTTCTTCGGGCTCCTGTTCGTGGCCGGGAGCATCGCGATCCTGCTTGCGGGCCCCGGGCTCGGCGCCCTTGCCTCCGAGCCCCAGCGCCATGCCGTGGCGCTGGTGGGCTTCTCCATCCTCTTCGGCCTCGGGTCTCTCACCCTGTTCGCCAACGTCCCGACCTTCCTGCTGTGGATCGGGCGCCGCCACAGGCTGAAGAGGTATGCCTCGGAGCCCTGGTTCATCGACTTCCCCTGGCATAGGACCGATGCCAGGCACAGCGCCGGCCGCGAAGCCTTCTCCCGCCTCGCCGGCATGACCTGCGTCACCCTTTTCCTGCTGCCGCTCAACCTCCTGATGCCCTGGTTCCCCGTGATCTGGGCTTTCGACGCCCTCGCCCTCTGGGGCTGGGGCGTCGCGGTCTACCGCTATCTCCAGGGCGTCAAGTACGGCGGCACTCGCCTGCGTTTCGCCAAAACCCCCTTCGTCTTGGGCGGCCGTTTCGAGGCTTTCCTCTCCGGTCTCGATCGCCTGCGCGACTTCAAGAGCCTCACGGTGACGCTCCGCTGCATCAAGATGATGAACGGCGACAGCGGCGAGCCGGAGCTCCCCTACATCGTCTACGAGGACCGCCGGGAGCTCGGTCCGCGTGACGTGGTGTTCGGGCTCGGCGAGGCTGCGGGCCTTCTCCAGGTGGCGCGCAAGGACGATCCCCACTCCGAGCTGCGCCTGGAGTTCCCCCTGCCGCAGAAAGGCCTGGGCACCCGGCTCGACCACAAGATGCCGCGCCACTGGGAGCTCGAGGTCGTGGCCGACACGCCGGGAGTCGACTTCCGGGCGCTCTTCCTCGTACCGATCTACACGCGGGAGGAAGCCGGTCCCCAGGCCCAGGTGGAGACCAGAAAGAGCTTCTACGTCTGAGGTGCTGTCTACTCAGAATTGACAGCCGTACGGTAGTGCCGTACAGTTCATGTCATGAAGAAAAGCTCAGCCGCGCGGGAAATCACAGTCAACGAGTTCCGGAGCAACCTCAAGGCCACGGTCGACTCCGTCATAGAGAGCCACACTCCACTGCGGGTGACTCGGCGCGCGGGCGAGGACTTCGTGGTGATCGGCGCCGAAGACTGGGAGAGCGAGCAGGAGACGTTGTACATCCTTCAGAACGAGTCTCTGATGGAGCAGATCGTCAAATCGCTGCGCTCTCACCAGGAGGGGAAGGGATACACGCCCAGCCCCGAAGAGCTGAATGCGCTCGATCACGTTTGAAGGAGACACCTGGCAGGCCTACGAGGATCTGAGATCGCGCGACTCGGCGCTCCACAAGGTGCTCTGCCGCCAACTCAAGGAAATGCAGCGCGAGGATCCCGCCACGGGTACGGGGAAGCCCGAGAGGCTGAAGCACAGCCTCAGCGGTCTCTGGTCGCGACGCCTCTCACTACGAGACAGGCTCGTCTATCGCTTCGACGACGAGCACATCTACATCCTCGCCATCGGCGGCCACTACGATCGGTAGGGCTCTCAACGCGACGCACAAGGCGCTCCATCCGTATACGGTTCGTAGTCCTCAACTCGACCGTGAAAGGAGCGACGCCGTGCGATCCTCGCCCCGTGGTTTCCTCCCTCTCCTCCTCCTGCTCGCCGGGAGCCTCGGCGCACCCTGGCCGGCGGCGGCCCAGGAGGCCTCCGGACCCAACTGGGACCTGAAGCTCGGGTTCTCCTACACCGCGACCGGCGGCAACACCGAGACCTCCTCGGCGGGCTTCGACGCCGGCTACCTGCGGCAGGGCAGGAAGTGGTCGTTCGAGGGCAGCTCCAACGCGGTGTCCGTGGCCAAGCGCGGGCGGCGCACCGCCGAGAGCTACAA